>Ga0070726_10000256_pt1 | contig 78468 bp, 70 predicted proteins | sample tdAd471_FD_67275 | JGI IMG/M metagenome (GOLD analysis project Ga0070726, IMG submission 67275) | Marine sediment microbial communities from the Atlantic coast under amendment with organic carbon and nitrate - tdAd47.1 | ecosystem: Environmental > Aquatic > Marine > Coastal > Sediment | place...
TACCGAGACGCCTGGAGAGCGGTCAACATCCTCATACGCTCCGACGGCTCCTGGAGCGGCCGGGAACGCAACGTGTGTTTCAGCAACGACGGAAACGGAGCGTTTACCGACGTCTCGTTTGTGAGCGGCTTGGACCTGCCGACAGACGGTCGTTCGTTTGTCCCGCTGGATCTCGACAGAGACGGCGACTTGGATCTGATTCTGAAGAACCGCAACGGGCGCCAACTGCGCGCGTTCCGCAACGACGCTCCCCGCGGCGAGCTGCTGCGAGTGGAATTACGCGGCACGAAGAGCAACCGCGACGGAGTCGGCGCGCGGGTCGTCCTTCAAACCGATCGCGGGGACTTGGTGCGCGAGGTACGCGCGGGCTCCGGGTATCTCTCGCAGCGCAGTCGGTCGGTCGAGTTCGGCGTAGCGGATGGAGCACAGGTCCAGGCGGTCTCGATCCGATGGCCGTCAGGAACGCGGCAGCGCATCGAAGGAGTGCCTGGTCAGGGGACGATTCAGGTTGTGGAGGGCCGACGAGGATGGAGTCCTCGCGGCCCCGATAGCACCGCGTTGGACCTCGTTCCCGGCGAGACCGCGGAATTGCTGACCAGCGAAGGGACTTGGCTCGCAGAGTCGATTCCGGCCCCAGCGATTGATCTGCCGACGCTGGACGGTCGCTGGAACTCAGCAGAACACGCCGGGTCGAAGTTGCTCATCAACGTGTGGGCCACTTGGTGTCCCCCCTGTCGACAAGAACTGGCGGATCTTCGCGAGAACGCCGACGCTCTTGCGAAAGCGGGGCTGCAGGTCGCGGCGATCTCCGTCGACGATCCGGACGACCGGGAAACCGTTCGTGGGTTCGCGGCCGAGCAGAGCCTCCCCTTTCCCGTATTGCTGGCGGATGATGCGACGGTACAGATACTCAGCGTCCTGAACGAGAGACTCTTTGATCGTCGCCGCGAATTGGCGGTTCCGACGAGTTTCCTGGTCAATGAGAGGGGCGAACTGATCAAGATCTATCGTGGTGAGACCTCGGCGGAAGTGGTCTTGCGCGACGCATCAGCAGGCGCCGGACCCGCCCTACCGTTCAGTGGGCGATGGATCCAGGGTGCTCCGCATCGAGACCTTGGCGAGCTTGCGGCGGCGTTTGCTGAACGGCGCTTGATTGAGCCCGCCCGGCAGTTTTTCCAGGCCGCCTTGCAGCAGGAGAAAGCGTCAGCCTCGCTGCTCAACAACTACGCGGGACTGCTCGTCGAGATAGGCGATTTCGAGGGCGCTGCCCGGGAGCTTCGGCGGTCAATCGAGCTGGAGCCTGGACAGTTGGACGCCAAAGTCAATCTTGCCCGGGTGCTGGCGGAGCTTGGAGCTGTCGAGCAGGCGACGGATCTCGTGGAGGAGGTGTTGGGCCGTCAGCCCGATGATGTCCAGGCATTGGCGCTGCTTGGGGCAATTCGTTTCAGCGAAGAGCGCATGCTGGAGGCTGAAGCGTTGTACGACCGGGCACTGGGACTGGACCCGCAGGACTCCGCCCTGTACGAAAGCAAAGGGGCGCTCCTGGCTTCCTCCGGACGCTTTGCGCAGGCTGTAGAGGCCTACGAGCGCGCCCGCGAGCTCGGCTCGAACCATGTCGAGCTCCACTCCAACCTGGGAGTGCTGTACATGAGGCGAGACATGCCGGCCAATGCACTGTTGGCCTTTCAGCGTGCTGTCCGATCCGCCCCGGAGGACTACGGCGCGGCGCTCAATTTCGCGCTGTACTATCGGCAGGTCCGCGATCTTCGCAATGCGCGCAGGTGGGCGGAGGCGGCCAGAGCGCTGGATCCTGAACGGGCTGAAGCCGTTGAACTCCTGAAGCAGCTCCCCTAGCGCAGGCAGGAACCCAACATACGGGGGGAGAGGTGGAAACCCTTCAGATGAATGGTCGGGGCGGAGGGATTCGAACCCCCGACTTTCTGCTCCCAAAGCAGACGCGCTACCAGGCTGCGCTACGCCCCGACTCTCTTAGGATACTGTGCGTCCCCGTGCTGCGCGACCCAGTCTTCATCCGTGCTCCCCGGGACGGTAGTTGCCGGCGGTCTTGCGCAGCGAAATGGCCATCCGGTTCCAGGTGTTGATTGCGGCCACCGCCAACGTCAGATCTGTGAGTTCGCTCTCGGAAAACTGCTGTCGCGCGGTCTCGTAGACAGCGTCTGGAACATGAGTGGCGGATACGAGCGTCACTGCCTCCGTCCAGTCCAGTGCGGCGCGCTCGCGGGCGGTGTAGCCGTCCCACTCCCGCCATGCATTTAGCATGTAAAGCCGTTGCGGGTCTTCTCCGGCCTCAACTGCGTCTTTCCAGTGCATGTCGATGCAGTATGCGCATCCGTTGATTTGCGATGCGCGCAGGTCAACGAGGTTTCTCAGCGAGGTCTCTAGTCCGCACCCAGAAAGGTACTGATGGACCCGTCCCAATGCCTGGTATGCCTTCGGGGCAACCGCGTAACCGTCGATTCGTTGTTCATCAGATGTAGTCATTCGTTCTCTCCATCAACCGTTTCGTCGTTTCGTTCCCTAGCCGCCAGCAGCAGCGCAGCGGCGCAGGCTGAAAATACGGAATAGTCGAGAGCCGCCTTCACGCCGTGGGCGCCCGTCATTGAGATTCCAAAGACGAGTAGAAGAGCAGCGGACGCTATACCCGCCTCTCGGATGCGCATGCCGAGGCCCAGCCAAGCCGCGAGCACGATCTCAGCCGCGGTGGCGCCTACGGCGCTCACCGGTGCAAGGCCGTCCGGCAGATACCAAGTCAGAACGCCCGTGTAGACCACGAAGCTGGACCAGTCGCCCCACGCCACCCCTGGCGTTCCCGGCGGCCCCCACCAGCCCAACCGATCAGCGACTGCCGAGGCGAAAGCCGTCGCCAACGCGGCTCTCACGAACAGGGGTGCGAGCGTCGACACTCCGGCGGCGCTCATGCGGGCGTCACCACTTGCTTGCCGGGCTCAAGGAGGATGATCGCCAGCAGACGCACCCGTTTGCCGTCCACCGCTTCGCTGACGCGATGCACCGCGCCGCTGGGCTCAAAGAAGGCCTGTCCTTCTTCCACGACTCGCGCGTCGTCGTCTCCGATCGCAAACCGAAAACGCCCCTCAAGAACGTATCCCAGGACGATTCCTCCATGGACGTGCGGGCGCGAAGGTCCTCCGGGCTCAAGGGTTACCTCAAGGAAAATGGCCTCCCGGCCGCCCGTGTCCGACAGCAAGGGTTGGCGGTGTAGTTCCCTGACCGCCGAACCTTCGCCCGCGTCGTCTTGAGCCGCCGCGTGTCTCGGGAGCGCGGCCAGCGCCGCGAGCGTCCATCCAAACCACTTGCGTCGTGAAGTCATGCCTTGAGCCTAGATCTGAACCGGTATGGTAGAAAGATCCACTTTGATAAAAACGACTAGTCCACTTCAGAGGGGTCGACCGGCTCCAAAGCCATCGGACCTTGCTCTGGGGCCACGTCCTCCAGGGGCCGGTGTCCACGAATGGCTCTACGGAGAGATCCGTCGCGCCATCCTGGAGGGCCGCGTGCGGCGGTCGGAGCGATTGCCTTCGAGCCGCGAACTCGCCCGACGACAGGGAGTGTCGCGCGGCGCCGTTGTGAGCGTGTTCGAACAGCTTCGTGCGGAGGGCTATCTTGTGGGCCGCGCCGGCTCCAGTACCCGCGTCAGCGATGAGTTGCCTGAAGACCTCATAGAGGTCGGCGCGAAACCCGCCAAGCGTCGTTCCCCGACTTTCTGGAGCCCTGCCTCGGGCCTGGAGTCACGGCCGTTCCGTCCCGATCAACCGGCCCTGGAGCATTTTCCCATCGAGCTCTGGATGCGCATCGCCGGGCGTCGTGTCCGCCGCCTTTCCGTGCAGGCGTTATCCGGCGACTCTTACCAGGGGTATCAGCCGCTCTGCCACGCGATCGCGGACTACCTCGGTTCGGCTCGCGGCGTACGATGCGACGCGGGCCAAGTGGTGATCACGTCCGGCATTCAGCAGGGCCTCGATTTGCTGGCGCGTCTTCTGGTTCAGCCCGGCGACAAGGTGTGGATGGAAGACCCGGCGTATTTTGGGGCCAGGGATACCTTTCGGCTGGCGGGCGCCGAGATCGTCCCCGTACCTGTCGACGAGCGTGGTCTGCGCGTCAGGGAGGGAATACAGACGGCTCCGACGGCGCGAGCCGCCTACGTCACGCCCGCTCATCAGTTCGGCATGGGGTCGGTCATGAGCGTCGAGCGTCGACTCGAACTGCTCGCCTGGGCCCGGGCGAATGGGGCCTACATCGTCGAGGACGACTATGACGGGGAATATCGCTTCAGCGGGCGTCCCGTAGCCGCCTTGCAGAACCTCGACGACGACGGACGCGTGATTTACTTAGGCACGTTTAACAAGACTCTGTTTCCTTCTCTCCGCCTCGGCTACGTCGTGCTGCCTGACTCGCTCCGCGATCTCTTCGTTGAGCTCAGGACCCAGGTTGATCGGGCGCCGCCCGCGATGTCTCAGGCCATCCTCTGCGATTTCCTCGTGGAAGGACATTTTGGCCGCCACCTGCGCCGAATGCGGGAACTCTATGCGGAACGTCAAACGGCGCTACGCGAGGGGCTTCGCCGCCGCCTGAGCGGAGTCCTCGAGCCGCCTTCCTGGGAGGCTGGCCTCTGCGCCCCGGCGTTCTTGGTCAACGGTACGACCTCGCAGGATGCGGAACGCCTCGCGGACCAGCACGGGGTCACCGCGCCCGGCCTCCACCATCACATGCTGAAACGGACCGATGTCCAAGGAGTCCTCTTGGGCTTCGCGGCCTTTAGGCCCGAGCAGATCCAGGAAGGAGTCAGCAAGCTTGCACGCGGGTTGAAAGCCTAAGCTCGACCTAAGTCAGGCGGGCTCTCGCTCCGGCGCCTGACCACGGAGCCCGACCGATGCCTCTCCATCCGGGGCGCGGCCCATCGCCGTCAGACTTCCGACGCCCGTCAATAGCGTTGCCACCCACACCAGGTTCGCGAGCAACAGGTGGATGATTTGCATCCACCCCGGTGCGGCCAGCGCTACGTTCAACGCTCCCGCCGCAGTCTCAATCACGACCAAGGCTGCGGCCGCGCGCGCCCAAGACGACGCGCCAGGGCCACGCGTCAGAGGGACCAGCAACCACAGCAGGTAACCTGCTGCGACGACCGCCACCGCCGGGTGCAACGCCCGCAACCGAATCAGAAAATGGTTCGAAGCCGAAACGTCGGAGCTGATCTTCGCGACGAGCTCGGGCCCCGCGACCGGCTCAATCGGGAACAGCGTGTCTCCCAACGCCGTCACGGCGCCGGTCATGCTGGTCAGCACGATCAGCGCCAAGCCAATCAGCAGCCGACGCGCCAATCTGCGGTCATGAGACGGGCGGGGAAGCGCGCCCCCTCCCCCGAACCAGGCAGCCAAAGAAGCCGCCGCCATCAACAACAACGTATTCGAGAGATGGACGGCGACCATCACGGCGCGATCCACCGAGTCGTTCTCCGCCACGAGTTCCTGCAGGACCAGGGCCGCGCCGATTCCGCCCTCGACCAGCACAAAGAACAGCGTCGCCAGAGAAGCGTAGAGCACCTTTGAGCGCCCGTAAAACCGCCACGCCCATCCCACGAGGATCAGCGCGAAGATTCCGCACATGCCGCTCGTCAGCCGATGGGTGTACTCAATCTGTTTCTTGATGTCCGGGGCCGTCGGGACGATCTCGCCGTCGCATACGGGCCAGTGGCTGCCGCAGCCCGCGCCCGAACCTGTGATGCGAACCCATGCCCCGAAGAGAATCACGGCCACCAGATAGGCGGCGAAGAACCAGGCGAAGCGCTCAAAACCCTTGGATCGCACGACTGGTCTCAGGCTATCAACTCCCCGCAAGAACGGTTTATCGGGCCGATAGAAACTATTTGCTTCCGCCGTCGGACGGCCAATCGCTATATTGGGGCCATCAGGGCGAGGGTTCAATGCGGAACCCGCACCATACGCCCGTGGACCGGTTCCCGGTCCGCTTCTGACCAAGTCGTCGGAAACGCAAGCAAAACAGATTCGGAGCGCCGCGGCTCCGTCGGCCGAGTTGGCCGACGGAACTATGACCGTCGGCCTCCGTGCGTCTTCGATGGGAAAGGTGAGGAGTGTGCGATGAGTAGAGTCTTTCAAACCGGGTTCAGGATGCGAGGGGTGTGGGATAGCGCGCAGGTGCGTCGCGTCGCATCGTCGGCCTTATTGCTGTCCACGTTTGCCGTAGCGGCGGCTGCGCAAGAGGACGAAATCACAGCCTCCGAGGTACAGACAAACGCCAACGTTGTGTGGACGTTGATCTCAGCGTTCCTCGTCTTCTGGATGCAAGCGGGGTTCGCGTTCGTTGAATCGGGCTTCACGCGGGCCAAGAACGCGGCGCACATCATGATGAAGAACATCCTGGATATGTCGATGGGCGCGATCGCCTATTGGTTCATCGGGTTCGGCATCATGTTCGGAACCAGCTCGGCCATGTACATCGGCGGCGATCACTTCATGATGCAGGCCGACAATACGACCACCGACGGGCAGTGGGAGTACACCTTCTGGCTCTTCCAGGTCGTCTTCGCCGCCACCGCCGCCACGATCGTCTCCGGCGCCATGGCTGAGCGCACCAAGTTCTCGGCCTACTTGATCTATAGCCTCGGCATCTCGGCCGTCATCTACCCTGTTTACGGTCACTGGGCCTGGGGCAATCTGTTGATCGGAGACAACTCCGGGGCCTGGCTCGCGGATCTAGGATTCATTGACTTCGCCGGTTCAACCGTCGTGCACTCCGTGGGTGCGTGGGCCGCCTTGGCTGGCGCCATTGTCGTCGGTCCGCGTCTCGGCAAATACGGCAAGGACGGAAAGCCTCGCGCCATCCCCGGACACAACATGTCCATGGCCGCCTTGGGCGTCTTCATTCTGTTCCTGGGCTGGTTCGGTTTCAACGCCGGCTCTGAGACGGCTGCCGACGGCGCCATTCCAAGAATTGCGCTCAATACCTTCATGGCCGCTTGCGCGGGCTCGACCACGGCGATGTTCCTCTCTTGGTTCAAGTTCGGTAAGCCGGATGTCGGCATGACGCTCAACGGGGTGCTCGCCGGATTGGTGGGAATCACCGCCGGTTGCGCCAATGTCGGCGTCGGAAGCGCGCTGATCATCGGCGCCGCAGCGGGAGTGATGGTGCTCTTCTCAGTGCTGTTCTTCGATGCGATCAAGATTGACGATCCCGTCGGCGCGATCTCCGTCCACGGAGTCTGCGGCGTCTGGGGCACCTTGGCCGCCGCCATCTTCAACGAAGGCGGGATGGCTCCGCTGATGCCGCAGCTCATCGGGATCGGCGTGGCCTTCGCCTGGGTGTTCGTCACGGCCTATATCTTGTTCAAGATCATCGATTCGACCATCGGGCTCCGCGTCAGCGAAGAAGAGGAGCGCGAAGGTCTCGACCTCGCCGAGCACGGCTACAGCTGCTATCCGGACTTTGTCGTCACCGGCGGAACCATCGGAGCGGGAGCCGCCCTGTCCAGCACCACCAGCTACTCTTCGGCGCCCGTCGCCAAGAGTCGAACGGTGGAAGCCTGATTCCATCCAGTCGAGACTCATCGGCCAGTCGGCCGAAAGCCAGCTTGGAAGAAGGTCGCCCTGAGGGGCGGCCTTCGCCGCCTTCGGGCCCGACTATCATCCCTGCTAGGCGCCGTCGTCGGGCGAGGGCCGAGCGTTGGCTTCTCGGACGGCACTCAGCCCCATGCGGTCCAGGATAGAGACGAACCGCGGGTCCCCTCGCACTGGATCGTAGGGCGGCAACGACATCGCGGTCGCTAGGAAGGGCCACCGGACATCCACGGATTCTTCAAGCACTCGAAAAGCACGCTCGCTCTCGCCCAGAGCGTTGTAGACAAAAGCCCTCGTGTAGTGGGAGCTATGCCCTGCGGACCACGTGGGCTCGATCTGTTTCACCAGCCGTCGCGCGGCGTCCTTCCGATCTGAAAGCGCGTAGATCCACGCCTGAATCGCCTGCGCGCGAACATCGTCGCTATCGCCCTCCACCACTCGGTCAATGTGTCGGTGGGCCTTGTCGTACTCGCCTGCCGCTCCGAAAATACAGGCCAGTTGAACGTGATACTGTACGCCGTCCGGGTGCAACCCGACAGCCGTTTGCAGCAGTTCAATCGCCCGGGGATAGTTTCGAATGGAGTGGTAGACTTCCCCCGCCAAGCCGTTGGTCGAAGCGCCCAACGGGTCGAGTTCGAGCGCGCGCTCTACCGTCTCTTCCGCCTCACGCCGCCGGTGCAGCAACGCCAAGTACTGGGCGTAGACCAGGTAGGTCCGCACGTGACTTGGATTCGATTCAAGCGCTTTGAGAAAATGCTCCTCCGCCTCCGCCCATTTCCATTCGAAGTAGGCAAGCACCCGGGCGCGCAACAGGTGCGGCTCCGCGAGCGTCGGGTCGAGCTGCATGGCTCGCAGGGCGGCAGTTCGGGCCCGGGCCAGGCTGGGGGCCGGTTCCACAGCCCAGTACCCTAGCGAGACATGTGCGTCCGCCAGCCAGGAGTACGCCGGAGCATAGTCCGGGTCCATCTCAACCGTCTCCTCAAACATCTGCACCGCGGTATCCAGGTCGCCTGACTCAAAAGCGTCCCGACCGCGCGAGTACTTTTCGTAGACGTCCAAGCGGACCGGACGAGCCGATGCCAGCCGAACCTCTTCGTCCGGAGTCACTCGCACTCGGACCGCGGCCGCAATCTCACGCGGCGCGCCTCCCGCCGCCGCCGGCAATGGCGCATCTTTCTGGACGTCAAATGACATAGACCACACCTGTAGCCCAGACGCGCCGTCCTTCAGGCGGGCCGTCACCCGAAACGATTCTCCAGAGGGCACGACCGAACCCGTGACCAGGTGGGATGCCCCAAGTCGGTCGCCGATCTCCTCGGGACTGAGCGCGAGGTCATGGAGATGGGTCGCGGAGGTCCGTGAAGCCACGCGCAGTCCGGCGATCTTGGCCAACTCATCCGTCAGCTCGTCGGCGACTTGGGAAGCGTAGAGTTCGGCGTCTTGGTCCGCTGATAGGTTCGTGAAGGGCAAAACCACTACCATCGGATTCGACGGAGCCACTGTGGGCCCGATAGGAACGGCCCGAAGGGTCGGCCACGCCATCCAAGCGGCGACGGCCGCAGTGCAGACCGCCAGCGCGGTCGCCGGAAGCCAACGTCCCCTACGACTCGATTGCGCCGGACGCGGTCCTGCCGGCGACTTCACATCAGCGATAAAGCGGTATCCCACTCCGGGAACTCGTTCGATATAGCGCGGAGACTTCGGATCGTCGCCAAGCGCGTCGCGCAAGCGCTTCACGGCATGATTGAGCCCATCGTCAAAGTCGACGTGGATCTCATCGCCCCACAGGACGTTTGCCAGCTCTTGTCGCTCGACGGCGTCTCCCCGCCCAGACAGCAGACGGTCCAACAGCAGCACGGACCGACGCGACAGACGGATGCGAACACCGGACTTTCGCAGGACGCCGGAATTGGGGTCGAACTCGAACTTGTGAAACCGAACCGCGCTGTGTTCTCGAATAGTCATGCAGTTCGGTAAGGAGCCTAACATCAGTCACTTGGCCTGTCATGTAAAACCGCCAGGCCAATGACATCCGGCATTCATGGACTTGCTTGTGGAACCACCTAAAACTGGGCCTCCTACAGTCGCTGAGCATCCGAATCGGCGACGCTGCCAGGAGGAAAATTTCACGAATGTTACGCATCCAGAAACGTCTTTTAGCAACAGCGGTCGCGGTGGGCCTTTGGGCCTCCGTAGCTGCATCCGCCGCCACGGTGTCCACGGAACCGATGCGCGTCGTCCCCGGCTTGGCGATCGTCGGCGACGGCGCAGCCTCGACCATCGTCCGTGAGCAGACCGGCATCTCGTTAACCGTTCACACGCACGGCCTCGAGGCAGGGGTCTACACCATGTGGCTGCTTGTATGGAACCACCCGGAGAACTGCCAGGGGGACGGCTGCTCTCCACCACCGGCAGGTCCGGACGTGCCCGATAGCGTCGTTTTCGGCGGCAATGCGGTGGTAGGCCCCAGCGCCAAAGGCTACCTTGGAACGCGACTCAATCTCGGCGACACCAGCCGAGTCATCGGGGGCGCCGTCCAGGACGGTCTAACCAACGCGACCGGCGCTGAGATCCACGCCGTTCTGGCGTTCCACGGTCCAGTGAACGACGAAATCGCGGATGCCCAGTTTTCAACTCCGAACGCTGGGTGCGACGGGCCTTGCCCGGTCGTTCAGGGCGTGCCGCATCGCGCTGGGACGGACTTCCTGTCCATGCGGCTGGAGGCGCTCAAGCAGCTTCTCGATCGCGTCGCCCGACGCAATGGTTTGCGGCCTTAAGCCAGCGAATCGAGGGCGGCCTCCAATTCGCTGCGCGCGTGGAGGTCGCCCGTTCGATGGGAGGCCTCGACCCCTTTCTCCCACATCGTGCGAGCCTCGTCCGCACGGCCCATCTTCTCGTACGTCTTGCCCGCGTGATAGTAGGCCGCTTGGTAGTCGGCGTCGATCTCAAGGATCTTGTCGAACTGCGAAATCGCTTCTTCGAAAGCCTCTGCCTTGACGTATTCCTGGGCTAAGCCGTAGCGCACGAAACAGTCCTCCGGGCGGCTCTCCAGGAACTGTTTTAGGGTCTCGAGTCGATCACTTCCCATTGCTTCAAGCCTACCCTGGAAGGGGTCGCGGCCGTCGAGTTGACACGCCTGTGCCTTTGTGGGAAATTGAGATTTCCCCCTCTGCTCCTCAGTAGCTCAATGGTAGAGCATTCGGCTGTTAACCGAAGGGTTGTAAGTTCGAGTCTTACCTGAGGAGCCAACTTTTCCCCTTTCCGCGAAAGGACCCGACCGGTTGCAGCAGCTGCAGTGCGGACCTTGCCCGCCGGATCAGCTCGACCCGCGGAGACACGCGGTCCGCCGGCGGGTCTTCCCCCGCCACCAGTCGTCAGGCGCAGGTCTCATTGGCTAGGAAGCCCAACTCCCGCTAAGTCCAGTAAGACGGTTCTGCTACGGTTTTTTGGCGGACCCCGTACATGCGTGAGCGTATACTGACTGCGGCGTGCAATCGCACAAGACCGTACTGCTGCTGGCGCTCGCTGCTCCCGTGTCTTTGTGGGGGCAGTTTGACGCCCCCGGCTCCCCCAGGCTCAACTCCTCATCGTCCACAGTGGACGACGGCGATCACGAGCTGACGCAGCGCGAGAGGCCTCACGCGCGCACCGTCCACCTGCGCGGAAGCGTCGCCCTGTCCACCGGAGGCCCGCCGCCTTCGGGAACCGTGGTGGAGATGGCCTGCCGGGGCGGGGAATTCCTGGAGTCTCTCACCGATAGGAAGGGCCGCTTTACTCTCACTTGGAGTTCGGGCGACCGGATGGCCAACGAGGCTGGCCTGACCGGCATCGGCGCCATCGGCCAAGACGCGACGTACTCGGGCTGCGACATCCGAGCGGTGCTCTCGGGATACGCTTCCAAACGCAGCCTCGATCCTGGCTCCGCAGGTCGTTCCGGCGACCTCGGCGTACTCGTCCTGTACCCGGCCGACCCGGGCCGGGGATCTTTCGTCTCGGCAACGTCGCTTGAGGCTCCCTCCGATGCGCGGAAGTCCTACGAACGAGCCGCCAAGGAGTTGAAGCGGAAGTCTCCTGACCTGGAGAAGGCCGTCGCGTTGCTCCGCGCCGCCGTGGAAACCTATCCGGACTACGCCGCGGCCTGGACGACACTCGGCCGGACCCACGTTCGACGGCGGGACTTCAGGGCGGCGCGGCTGGCCCTTGAGAAGGCGATCGCCGCCGATACCGAGTTCATCGAACCCTACCCGCTGCTCTCGGGCGTCCTGCTCGCCTTCCCCGACTACTCCGGCGTCATCGCCAACTCCGAACGGCTATTGGAACTGCGTCCCGGCAACCCGGAAGCCTTGTACTACCTCGCCCTCGGCTTGATGGGAAAGCAGCAGTTCGACCAAGCGCTGACGGCGGCCGAGCAGGTCACGGCAAGCTCGCAGGCCGAGCAGTATCCGCGCGCCTTCCACATCTTGGGCGTTGTGCATACCCTGGGCGAGCGATTCCCGGCGGCGGCGCGGGCCTTCGAGCGCTACGTGGAACTCCAAGCGGACACTCGCCTAGCGGCTCGTATGCGCGCCCTGCTGACGGAGTGGCGAAACGAGGGGAAGATCGGGGTAGCGGCGTCCGGCGCGGGTTCCGTCACGGCGAAGTCGATGCCGTGACCGGTCTTGGTTCACATACCCACGGCTATCTGTGCGCTTGCTCTTCAAGGTACTGCTCATAGGCAGCCTCGCTGAAGACGAAATCCAGGCGAACGTCGTTGGCACCTGACGGAACGATGGCTCTCCGTACGGCCAACGAGTCTTCAGCAGACAGCACGCCGAACGCCTCGATGAGGTATGGCCGGTCCGCAAGTACAGTGCATCTGTACCGCCCGACCGCGACCTCATCCCCCGCTTCCGATCGCGGGAACCTTGTCGCGGCGTCGGTCGCATCGGTGCATCCGATCCAAGACCGTGCCGGCTTGCCGTCTGGCCACGAGATCAGCGCCGTGATTTGACGTGTCGCATATCGTGGACCGACCTCAATGTTGTAGCCGGTCAGTCTAGAATCGGCCTGCACTTCGATTAGCGCCGCGGTTTCCCGCTCTTCTTCCCCGCCAAAGTACGCCGTGTCGTATGGGGACGTTGCTGTGGCGCCCCGCGGACTTACGACCAAGTCGTAGCTGCCTGGGTGAATATTTTCCAATGAGAACTCTCCCCAGAGATTCGTGGCGACGCTCTTTCCCCAAGCCTTGGGGCCGTCCCGCCGATAGAGCGACACCCGAATTCCCTGAACGGTTTGGCTGTCCTCGTCGAATACGGCGCCTCGGATCGAATTCGTCGCTCGAATCTGAAGGTCGCCGATTGCGCACCCGTGTTCCTTGACCGTCAAGATTGCGGGGCGCTCTGGCGCCCACCCCCTCTTGTGGGGCCAGACGGAATAGGATCCTGGAAGTAGACCTTCGATGCGGTAGCGACCTTCGTTGTCCGTATGAGTGAAGGATCGCCCTGAAGGCCCGCGTGTGACAACTCGTACCCCTTCAAGCCCTGCACCCCAACTTTCATGGACAGTCACTTGCCCATAGATCGTTGCGGCCGACGTCCCGGCGAAGTATCGGCGAACGAAGGCCAAGTCCTCCGAGTCGCCCTTCGCGAACCGGGATGCAGTACAAGCGCCGTCTCGCAGGTTTCCATCTTCCCCGGGCCAGAGAAACACCAGCGTACGGTCTCCTCGTCGATATGGCGTGGCGGAACACATTCCGCCAAGAAACATCAGGGAAATCTCCACTTCGTCTTGGTCTTCTGGAATCCCTCGAAATCGCTCTAACACCCGTAATCGAGCATAGTCCTCTTTGCCCCACCAGGATTCGTCACCCGGGGCTAAGCCGCCCGCAATCGTTTCGCCCCAGAAAATCACGGGGGTCGTCTCTACTCGGGTGCAGATGTCGGGTATGTAGCACTCGCAACCCGGCAGCGTCGCGGGAAGAATCAGTAGCCAGAATAACCAGCGCATCCCGCTCACCATACACCCGCCTTGACTCTCGATCACCCGGCCCGCCACAATACCGCAGCCCTCAATGCCCAAAACCCCTTTCGCCGAGTTGGCCGCCAAAATGGACCAGCTCTACGAGTACGACCGCGAACCCGTACCCGAAACCGCTCTCCATTCCGGCGCAAAATTCGCAGGACTCTATGCCGGTGAACATGTCGCCGCAACCGAGTTCGTCATCGGCGCCTTCTTCGTCCTCCACGGCGTCTCCGCCTGGGACCTCGTCACCGGTCTCATCGTCGGCAACATCCTCGCCGTCCTCTCGTGGGCCTTCATCTGCGCCCCCATCGCCGTCAAGACGCGCCTGACGCTCTACTGGCGGCTGCGCGCGGTCGGCGGCCCCGGCCTCATGAAGGCCTACAACCTCGTCTACGGCATTCTCTTCTGCGGCCTGGCTGGAGCGATGGTCTCTGTCGCCGCGACCGCGATCGGCCTCGGTTTCGGCGTGCCGTCGCCGGAACTCGACGCGATCTATCCCTCAAGCATCGGCTGGGTGGTCATCACGTTTCTGATCGGCACGGCGATGACCCTGCTTGCCATCCTCGGGTTCGAGAAGCTCAGTAAGTTCGCCGAGGTCTGTTCTCCCTGGATGTTCCTCGTCTTCATCGCCGGGGCGCTCTCCATGCTGCCTGCCCTGGGCGTCAAGACCGACTTCTCGAATTTTTGGGAAATCGCGCAGACCAAGATCTGGACCGGCATCCCGGCCGAGGGCCAAGACAAGTACGGGTTCTGGCACATCGCTTCGTTCGCCTGGCTGTGCAATGCCGCATTCCACCTGGGGCTCACGGACATGGCGACTCTACGCTTCGCCCCAACCTGGAAGTACGGCTTCTATTCCGCACTCGGCATGTTCCCCGGTCACTTCTTGGCCTGGATGTGCTCCGGCGTGATGGTCGCCGCCGTCGCACGAGAGATGAACCCTGGCTTGATGGCCTACGAGGCAGCCGGAATCGCGGGCGCCCTGGCCGTCCTCATTGCCGGCTGGACCACCGCCAATCCGACGCTCTACCGCGCCGGTCTCGCTCTGCAAGCCGTGTCGCCGAACTGGCCGCGTTGGAGGGTCACTCTCATAGCCGGATTGTTGACCACGGTCGTCTCCTGCTTCCCGGTCATTTTCATGCGGCTGCTGGACTACCTGGCCACCTTCGGGCTGATGATGGCCCCCATCGGCGCGGTTGTCTTTGCCGAGCACATGATCCTCCCGCGGCTCGGCGTTGAGCCTGCTGAGAAAGCAATCGCCGGCGTCTCCGTCAACAAGGCCGCCGCCGTCGCCTGGGCCGTTTCCGTATTGATCGCGTGCCCCTGGGCTCCGAACTACCCGATCCATGCCTTCTACAAGCCCGTACCGGCTTGGCTTCTGGCGGGCGTGCTCTATATCGTGTTGCGAAGGGCTGGAGTTGGACGATGAAGAAGAAACTGTTCAGCCTACTCGCCGCGGCCTCGCTTGTACTCTGCATGTCCGCGGCCGTCCGTCATTTCCACGGGGCCCTGACGAACGCCCAATACAAGGATCAGTTCCTCATCGGAACCATCGCTTGGTTCATCTTTGCGACGGCGGCCATCTCCATGGGCCCGAAGCGCAAAGCGTGATCGCCCGCGCTCCCCGCTGGTACAATTAGCAGCTGAATGACGCGGCTATTCCTCCTCTGCGCGATGACTCTGGTCGTCGTCGCCGCGTCTCCCGCTCAGAACGTCATCCGCGTCCCGCCGCAGTCGGAACGACTCGCCGAAGGAGAGGCGGATGCGGAAGCTCCCGAGGCTGAAGCCGTCGTCGCGGAAACCGCCGCCGAGTCCGCCGTTCACGCCCCGGATCCCTCAGCCAACTACCCAACGCGAGACTGGGGCAACATCTACATCGGCACGTGGCAGATCCGCCAGTTCGACCGCGTCTACAACGAAGGCGGCGTGGAAGCCTGGAACATCGGCTACAAGAGCCTCGATGAGAAGATCGCCGGATTCATCGCCCGCCCGCGTATCCGCATCGACCCCTCCACCGGCAAACCCGATACCCGTTACCCGGCGATCATTCTTTGCCACGACGGCCCCTGGGGCGTCTCGCGATCCTACCGCGATTTCGCGATTGAGATGGCCAAGCGAGGCTACGTCGTCGCCGCCTCCAGCTACCGAGGGAATCGCGGCCTGGAGGGCCAGTCTCAGGGCACGCGGGAGTTCGGTAAGCGAGAAGTGATCGACGTGCTTCAGCTCACCCAACTCATCCGCAAGGAAGAGTACGTGGACTCGCTCCGCATGATCATCATCGGTCAGGGCGAGGGCGGCCTCATCGCGGCTCAATCCATCGGCCGCTCGAATATCTTTCGCGGCGCCGTCTTGATGTCGCCGTACCTCTTTTCCGCCTCTCCGCAGTTTGGCTACGCGGGGATTCAGAGGTTCGCCGCCGTGACTGCCCGGAATTTCGGGCGGCGTTGGTCGGAAGGGGAGCTCGTTCGCGGCATGCACGATCGCGATGCATTCCGCTTCGCACACAAGATCTCGACGCCCACTCTCATCATCACGCCCGCGGGTTTCGCCGGTTCCGACGAGGTTGCTCGGTGGACGGCGATTCTCGATCGCAACAACGTGCAAAACACCGTGTTGCGCTACCCCGGCGTCGGCGAAGGGTTCTTCTGGGCCTCAGGCGCCCCGTTTACGTCCGGGGAAGCTCGCTCCGGCGCCTGGGAGAACATTACACGCTGGATTACCGCCTATGCGCCGCCCAACTAGCCTGTTCTTTCTGCTCGCTGCGCCGCTGCTCGCGCAGACATCGTCGTCTCAACCTGAGTATCAAGCCGCTCGTAAGTCCGACGAAATTACCGTCGACGGCCGACTCTCTGAATTCACTTGGAGCCTCGCCGGGCAGGTCGGCCGATTCCAGTCCATTCGCCCCCACCCCGGCACGCCGCGACTCGCGACTCAGGCCATGCTCGCCTGGGACGACCGCAACCTCTACGTCGCATTCGTCTGCGCCGACCCCCAACCGTGGGGAACGATGATGGAGCGCGACCAGCACCTGTGGGACGAGGAGGTCGTGGAGGTCTTCCTCGATCCCGACGGCGACGGCCGCGACTACCCGGAGCTGGAGGTCAGTCCTCACAACGTCGTGGTCGACCTGCTGATCCCCGCGCCGGGCGAGATCACAGCCGACGAGGCTGCGAAGTGGGACATCGCGGGACTCCAGACCGCGGTCGGCAAACACGCCGCCGGTTGGACGGTCGAGATGTCGATCCCCTGGAACGCGCTCGCTGAATCCGGAACCGATCAGGCGCCGGCCATCGGCGACAAGTGGCGCGTCGGCCTCTACCGCATCGAGCGTCCGGGCGGCCCGACGCCGGACCGCGACGACTCCCAAGACCAGTTCCAAGCGTGGGCGCCCACCGAGAAGTCGTTCCACGAGCCCCACCGTTTCGGAAGCGTGGAGTTCGTGCTGCAACCGCGCTAGCGAGTGCCGTGCGCCAGCCACCGCGCGCAATCGGGACCTAGCTCCGCGACGGCGCGCTCCTCATAGGCGCGGCTGTCCTCTTCCGGCAGCATCTCGCGCCAACGTCCATTGGTCCCTTTGTTGATGAATGTCGCTGCTCCGCCTTCCCAGAAAGCTCCCCCCAGAGGAGCGCTCTGGGCCGCATTCTGCTTCATATAGTCGAAGCTACAGTGCTCGACAATCTCGTCCCACTTCAGTTCGTCAATCGGGATCTCCAAGAACGCTGCAAGGCGCCGAATCTCACCGGGCATGTCGGCCTTCAAGTCGTTGAAGTGCAGCATGGTGAGGTTCGGCAGATCCCGAATCGCCCACCACGAGCGAATGTTCTCCCAGAACGACCAAAACGGATAGCCGTCCTTGTCCAGCCATTCACGGAAGTACTCCACGACCGAGTCTCCGGCTTCTCCGATAGGCGGGCCGACCCGTCCAGGCGTGTCGTTGAGCGCCTCAAAGAAGACGGCGTTCGCGTTGAGGTGATGGTTGTAGAGGCTCCACAGAACATCGCGGCCGTCCCGCGCGATGTAGACATACTTGGCTTTCGGGGAATAGACCAACGCTTCCACGGGTAGGTGCGTCTTCAGGAAACGGCGGTGGGTCTGGGCCTCCATCGCGGGAAGCTTTACTTCCTTCGGCGGAACCCGCAGGTCGACCCAAGGCGACATTTCGCCGACATTGAGTCCCTCCTGTCCGTTGAAGATCAACTGCGAGACGATCTGCTGGAGCCAGGTCGTTCCCGATTTTGCATAGGTCGAAATCACGATGTCGTCGTCGCGGATGTCGAAGTCGTTCCAGACGGTCGAATCAAAGTGGTTGCTGTGCATCTCCCGAGTCTTCTCGGGCCATTGGATTTCGTTCTCGGGCATGGTACTTCCTTCTCGCTTAACGGTGCCGTCCGGCGTCCGTCACTCGTTTCAACTCCCGCGTTAGTCGCGAAACGACGTCCGGACGAAACTTCCACAAGTTCTTGCTCTCGGCCGGATCGTCGCTCAAGTTGTAGAGCTGTCCCGTCGGCCCATTCTTCTCGGGCTCGGCGCGTCTCGGTTCGCTAAAGCCCCCGGAACCCAGATGCGTCATGAGCTTCCAGTCGCCCAGGCGGATCACTTCGCCGCTCTTGTATACCGTCGCCGGACGCAGCGGGAACTTCTCGGTATCCCCCTTGAAGGAGGGCAGGATGTTGAAGCTGTCTTCGCCGGCGTCCCGCGGCAGTTTCGTCTCCGTCAATGCCGCGAACGTCGCCAACAGGTCCGTGAAGCAAATCGTGTCGTCACGCGTGGTCCCCGCGGGAGCCTTTCCGGGCCAGCGCACCAGGAAGGGCATTCGGTGTCCGGCTTCGTAGGAGTCGCCTTTCATGCCGCGTAGGCCGCCTGTCGAGTCGTGTCCCAGGCGGTTGGTATCTGCTTTGTACCAAACTGGACCGTTATCGGAGGTAAAGATCACGAGCGTGTCGTCCCGCATGCCGGCTTGATCCAACGCCTTCAGCACGCGCCCCACGCTGTGGTCCACCTGAGTGAGGAACTCTCCATAAAGTCCCGCCGCACCCTCGCCTCGGAACCCTTCTTCAGGGACCCAAGGCGTGTGTGGCGCCGTCAAGGCTAGATACAGAAACAGGGGATTCTCAGCTCCGTCGTGCCGTTTGATCACGGACTCGGCCTCGCCGATCAGCGTAGGCAGCACGCCCTCATGCGTATAGCCTTCGGCAATCTTGCCCTCGCGCCAAAAGGCGCCTTGGATGCGACTCCAGCCCTCGGAGTCGCTCGCGGCTACGTCCCGGCTGGGCGGAGCCACGGCGTCTCGGTTGCGGATGAAGTAGTACGGAGGCTGATCGAGCGAAGACGCAAGACCAAAGAACGTGTCGAATCCGCGATCCACCGGGCCGCCCCGCAGCTCCGTGAAAGTCGGGCCTTCGTGACCGCCTTCGAACCCAAGGTGCCACTTGCCGACCATATGCGTCGAGTAGCCCGCCTCGCCGAGCAGGGAAGCCAGCGTCGTCCGCCCCTCATCGATCAGCGCGTCCGTCCGCCAAGGCAGTTCGGTCCTCATCGGATAGCGGCCCGTCATCAGGCCGTAGCGCGTCGGGACGCACACCGCCGCCGGAGCGTGAGCGTCCGTGAATCGAATCCCGTCGCGAGCCAACGTATCGATGTTGGGCGTCGGCGCCTTAGACGCCGGATTGTATGCGGAGACGTCGCCGTAGCCGAGGTCGTCCGCCAGGATGACGACGATATTCGGCCGTTCCGCCGCCAGCGTCGCGGCAAACAACATCGCACCGATGAAGACGTTTCGCATTGCCGCGAATCGTAGCACGCTTGCTATGCCAGACTGGAGATTCCGACCCATGGAAGCCCTCGTCAAGTCCCATGCCGAGCCTGGTCTCTGGCTCGAGACCGTTCCCGATCCACAACTCGGTTCCGACGACGTACTCATCCGAGTCCTGCGGACCGGTATCTGCGGCACCGACGTTCATATCTGGGAATGGGACGCCTGGGCCCAGGGAGCCGTCCCGGTCCCGACCGTGATCGGCCATGAGTTTGTCGGGGAGATCGCCGACGTGGGTTCCAACGTTCGCGGCTTCGCCCCCGGGGAGATCGTCAGCGGCGAGGGCCACGTGGTCTGCGGCCACTGCCGTAACTGTCTGGCGGGCCGACGTCATCTGTGCAGCCACACCGCCGGCGTCGGGGTCACCCGAGACGGCTGCTTCGCACGGCACATCGCGATCCCCAAGTCCAACGTCTGGCGTCATCACGAGGATGTCGACCTCGACGTCGCCGCCATCTTCGACCCTTTCGGAAACGCGCTCCATACGGCGCGCGCCTTTCCCGTATTCGGCGAGGACGTGTTGATCACCGGCGCCGGACCCATCGGCCAGATGGCGATCCCGGTGGTGCGTGAAGCAGGTGCCCGACACATCGTCGTCACCGATCTAAATCCTGCTCGACTGGAGCTCGCGCGCTCGATGGGCGCGACCGTAGCGGTCGATCCACGTGAGGATCCGCTCGACGCCGTCCAGAGCCGCCTCGGTATGCGCGAGGGATTCGACGTCGGTCTGGAGATGTCCGGCAGCCCGGCCGCACTTCGCCAAATGGTCGCCAACATGAATCACGGCGGGAAGGTGGCGGTACTCGGAATCCCGAGTGAGTCGCCGGGCGTCGACTGGCGCTCCATCGTCTTCAAGAGCCTGACGATCCGCGGCATTTACGGCCGAGAGATGTACGAAACCTGGTACAAGATGTCCGTCCTTGTCGAGCAAGGCGTCGACATCTCTCCCGTCATCACCCACCGCTTTTCCTACAGCGATTTCGCTGAAGCCTTCGAGGTCATGCGATCCGGCGATTGCGGAAAGGTCATTCTCAATTGGGAGGACGCTGAGTAGCCATGTTCGATCCCGCCGCACGCGACGCGTACCTGCATGAACTCCAAGAGATCGAGTCCCAAGGGCTGACCAAGAGCGAACGATTGATCGACGGCCCGCAGTCGGCGCGAGTCGATGTCGAGGGAGTCGGTTCGGTCCTCAATCTGTGCGCCAACAACTATCTGGGTCTCGCCAACCATCCGGCCCTACGCGACGCCGCCAAAGATGCTCTCGATCGCTGGGGATACGGTCTCTCGTCCGTCCGCTTCATCTGCGGCTCCCAGACCCAACACAAACAATTGGAAGACCGGCTGTCCGGTTTCCTCGGCATGGAGGATACGATCCTCTACTCATCTTGTTTCGATGCGAACGCCGGACTATTCGAGACGCTTCTTGGCCCGGACGACGCCGTGCTGTCGGACGCCCTCAACCACGCCAGCATCATTGACGGCGTCCGACTTTGCAAGGCCCGCCGGTTTCGCTACGCGCACTCGGACATGGCGGACCTGGAGGGGAAGCTCGAAGAGGCCGCCGACGCTCGCATCCGTATGATTGCCACCGACGGGGTGTTCTCCATGGACGGCGAGTACGCCGAATTGGCGACCATTTGCGACCTTGCCGATAAACACCGCGCGATGGTGATGGTCGACGACTCGCACGCCGTGGGATTCGTCGGCAAGTCGGGGCGCGGTACGCACGAACGCGCCGGGGTCGTCGAGCGCATCGACCTTCTTACCGGAACTCTGGGCAAAGCCCTGGGCGGCGCCAGCGGCGGGTACACCAGCGGCTGCAAGGAACTGATTGACCTGCTTCGGCAGCGATCCAGGCCGTATCTGTTCTCCAACGCCCTGGCGCCCGCCATCACGGCTGCGTCCCTCCGTGCTCTTGAGCTGATTGCGGAGTCCGACGAACTACGCGACCGCCTCAACGACAATACGGCATTCTTCCGCGCCGGACTGCGCCGCATCGGTTTCGACGTCCCGGAAGGCGAGCACCCCATCGTCCCGATCATGCTCGGCGACGCCAAACTCGCCGTCGATCTTGCGGAACGGCTTCTGGCCAAAGGCGTCTACGTCATCGCCTTTTCCTACCCGGTGGTCCCCAAGGGGCAAGCGCGCATTCGCACGCAACTCTCCGCCGCTCATTCCCGAGCGGACTTGGAGTTCGCGCTGGAGCAGTTCGCCTTCGCCTGGAAGGACCTCCGCTAGAGCAGCGTCAGCGCCGTCGCCCGTCGCTGCTGAAGTCGCCTTGGTTCGCTCGGGCTCGGCGCGACGTAGCGACGCTCACCTGAGAGGATTCCAAGAGGTTGTAGCGCACGGCTTGAACGGCTAACGGGCTTCTAAGCGTAGCGATCGCCAACGCGTCGACCGTCGCCGTCTGCCGGGGCGTCAGCACGGAGCGCGCCTGGCTCACTGCACGTGTTCTCAAAGTAGCCATCCACCCTTGGGAGTTGGCGATGCGGGCCTCCAGCATTTGGATGCTCGTCGTGTCCGCGGCGCTGCTCCCTCTCGCGTCGCGCAGCTCGCGCTGGGCCGTCCGGAGGTCCATGAGGATCGGTCGAACTTCATTCCGCAAATCAGCGTGGACCTCGTCCAGTGCGCTGATCTGTGCGGGAGTCAGAGCGAGGGCTGCCTGAAGGTCGTCCACGGCGGGGCGCAAGGCGGCGCCGCTAACCAGTGCTGCCAGTGCGAAGGCGGAAATGATCGTACGTTTCATCGGTTTCTCCTGGTCCGTATCTCGGTGATGTCGTTTCAACGGGCCGCACCCAAATCCGAGTACGTAAAAGTTGTTAAGCAATTGAAAAGTCTATTTTGCGTTTATTTGATGAACCCTCAGGAAGCCCCTCCGTCCAAGGCGCACAGGGTGAATTTCAGGTTTGGGCGTGAGGGAGGGAACTCGCGATGTTGGACTAGGAGCAGAATGAATGGCAATAGGTAAGAGTTCGTACATATCCCTAATCACGTTGGTCACTTTAGCTGGAGCCGTCGCCGACGCCCAACAGCCTCCGCCAAAGGGCCCCAGGCAGCCCCCGCCCAATGAGCGTCCGGACGACCGAGGGGAGCGTCGGGCTCCCGGGACCGGCGCACCCGACCTCGACGTCCCATTGATTCGACTTGTGCCCTCCGACTACGCCGACGGCATCTCCGAGCCGTCGGGCTCCGATCGACCGAATCCGCGCACCGTCAGCAACCTCGTCATGGCCGAGCCCGAGGCGACTCCCAACCGCCGCAACGCGAGCGCCTATCTCTGGCAGTGGGGCCAATTCCTGGATCACGACATCGACCTCACGGAAACGACGACGGACGAGTTGTTCCCCATCGCGATCCCTGCCGGGGATCCGGACTTCGATCCCGACAATACCGGCAGCGTCGCTCTCCTCTTCTTGCGTTCCATCTATGACCCGTCCAGCGGGACCGACCCCACCAACCCCCGGCAGCAGACCAACGGGATCACCGCGCTCATCGACGCGTCGAACGTCTACGGCAGTGAGCCCGAGCGGTCTGCCGCCCTGCGGCTAAACGACGGATCCGGACGACTGGCCGCCAGCGACGGCAATCTGCTGCCGTTCAATGAAGTCGGCTTGGCGAACGCCGGCGGGACAAGCGCAGCGCTCTTTGTCGCCGGCGACGTCCGGGCCAACGAACAAGTCGGCCTGACGGCTCTCCATACGCTCTTCATGCGCGAGCACAATCGTCTTGCCGGCCTGATTCGCCAAGGCAGTCCCGCGTTGTCCGGCGACGACGTCTATCGGCGTGCCCGGCGCATCGTGGAGGCGGAGATGCAAGCGATTACTTACCGCGAGTTTTTGCCTATCCTGCTCGGGCCCGATGCGTTGAAGCCGTACACGGGGCATCGCCGCGAAGTGGATCCCTCCATCGGAAACCTCTTCTCCACCGCCGCCTACCGACTCGGCCACAGCATGCTGAATGAGACGCTGCTCCGACAAGGCCCCGACGGCCGAACCATCCCCGAAGGCGATTTGGCGCTCGCGGAGTCCTTCTTCTTTAGCCCGTCTCGGCTGCTGACGGAGGGCGGTATCGAGCCTGTGCTGCGTGGCTTGGCTCGTCAGCGGGCGCGTCGCATTGATCCGTTCTTAACCGACGCAGTGCGCAATTTCCTCTTCGGCGCTCCGGGCCAGGGCGGTTTTGATCTGGCCTCGCTCAATATCCAACGGGGACGCGACCACGGGCTCCCTGACTACAACACGGCCCGCCAGGCGCTCGGTCTGAATCCCAAGAACAGCTTTGCGTCCATCAGCTCCAACCCCGATGTGCAAGATCGCCTGGAGTCCGCCTACGGCAGCGTGGATCGCATCGACCCTTGGGTCGGCGGTTTGGCGGAGGACCCGCATCGCGGCGCCTTGGTGGGTGAGTTCTTCTATCAAGTGCTCACGGACCAGTTCACCCGCCTCCGGGATGGTGACCGGTCTTGGTATCGAATCGCACTTGAGCCCGCTCTGGTCGACCAGGTGGAGCAGCTGACTTTGGGCGATATCATTCGCCTCAACACGCGGATCGGGCAAGAACTGCCCCGTAACGTCTTCCTGGCGCCACCCGGCTCTCCTTTCTAGGTCGGGCATGAAGCAGTGCGGGGGGCGCGTGGGGAACACGCCGCCCGGCTCGACCCCCGCGCCACCTTTCTTTGCCGTTAGGTCGGCGCTGTTAACGCCACATGCGGAAAAGTTCGGGCCAAACGCTCGCAGGGGCGGTCGACGCGGCGTGGCCCTCCAGAGCACTGGACAAGGCACGCAAGGACGGATCGATGATCTCCCCCCTGACGGTAGCGGGCGGAGCAGGTTTCGCTCTTGAGTTCTCCTGTCCGAAGGGAAGGTCCTGGGGAGGTGCGATAGCCTGTTCACGAACGAAGTAAGTCATACCGACGAGCCGATTGTGCCCCGTGGGGTCGCCGGCGACAATCGGGAATCCCCCGAGATTTGCTGCTGGATACGGCCTACCACTAGAGCGTCAGTAGTAACAGGTCGGGGCTAGCCGGCAGAAGTGCGGTCGCTTTCACTCCGTGGTGGCTCCTCGCCTGCATCGCCCGATCGTTCGGCCAGGAGCCGATCAATCTTCTCTTCAATACGGTCTAGGCGCCGCTGCGTCTCGTTCGCATCGCTTTGTCCGTCTGCCCCCACAAAAAAGGCGCTGATCGAGGCGGCCAAGGTAGAGAGCAGCCCGAGGCCGCAGAGCATCAATACGACGGCCAGAAGCCGCCCGAGGAACGTCTGTGGCGCGATGTCTCCGTAACCCACCGTCGTCACCGTGACCACCGCCCACCAGATTCCGTCCAGGAATCCGCCCGGCGCGGCGTCCGGCTCTAGGAACGCCAGCAAGGCGCCGCCGGCAACCGTCATCACCGCCGTAACTGCCGCCAAGTACAAGACGCTCTGACTCCCCAGCGACGAGCGCATCGCGTAGAGCCCCCGATAGGTAGCCACCAAGATTCGCGCCAATCGGAAGACGCGCGCGAGCCGGGCCACGCGAATCAGACGGACCGAGGCCAGCAGCTCGGGCAGCAGCGGAAACGACAGCACGATCACCGCGATCCCAACCCAGTTCGCAGCCGCATAACGCCGTCGGTCTCGCGACCAGATCATCATCACTGTGAACTCGAGCAGGAACGCCGACCAGATGGCCCAGTCCGTGACGGTCACCCAGGCCCGCGTGTCGCCGCGTTCGTAGGCCACCAGAACCGGCACGGTGGCCAACGCGGCGACCGCTACCAGGACCTGTAGCGGAGTCGACCAGCGTCGATAGAGAGCTTCGTACTGCGGCAAGACGCGATCAGCGTCTGGGGTGACTTTCGGCATCTGGATAAGCCTTCGCGAGGCGAACCCTATAATACGTTCATGCGCGCATTGGTCATCGTCCCGGCGCTCTTGGTCGCAACCTCTCTATGCGGCCAGTTGAAGGAGCGCTCTGAAAAGACCGCCCCGTCCCCCGCCTCGACAGCCGGTCTCGTCGACGAGGATGAGGACGTCCTGCCCCAGACGACCTACGTCTTCAACCCTCTGCAAGCCAAGAAGGATCTGAAAGTCGGCGACTTCTATACCAAGAAGGGCAGCCATCGCGCCGCCGCGGCTCGCTACCTTGAGGCCACTCGATGGAATCCTCAATTCGCTGACGCTTTCTGGAAGCTGGCCCGTTCGCGCGAACGATTGGAGCAGCCCGCCCAGGCCCTGGAAGCCTACCGCAACTACCTTCGCGTCGATCCGTCGGGAGGCCGCGCCGGCGAGGCCCGCAAACGCGTCGCTGACTTGGAGTCGGAAATCGAGCAGCTACCCTTGGCCGCTTCCGAGGAATCCAAGAAGGACAAGGAACAGCGGGAGTTGGAACGCGCGATCCGTACCGTTACGGTGGGCCCCTAGGAACCTCAACCGGGCTGCGCCAGAAGGTAGCCTCGAACGGCTTCTTCCAAAGCCTCCAGATCTTCTTGGTCATTGAAGAAGTGTGGGGAGACTCGCAAGCGCCCGTGTCGCGCCGCCACCGCCACGCCCTTTGTCCGCAGCGCTCCCGCCATTTCCGACACGTCGGCGTGGGGAAACGCCGCTGTGACGATCGGCGAGTCGAAATGCGGATGCAAGTCGTGAGTGACCTCTCCCCCCACGTTGCGCAGCACGCCTCGCGTAGCTTCAGTCATCGCGGCCACGCGGTCCAGGAGTTCGCTGCGTCCGATCGAAAAGAAGAGGTCGAGCACCGCCTCCATCGCGAACAGGCCCGAGAAATTCTGAATGCCCCCCTCAAGCTTGCCTGCTTCCGAGGGCGGGTCGGCGTCCCCGTGATGCAAGTCGTCGACCGAGCGCCACTCGCGGTGTGCGCGCCAGCTGGCCGCCACCGGATGCAATTCGTCGCGAAAGGCCTCGCGAACTTGCATGAAGCCGGAGCCCGTGGGACAGCACAGCCACTTATAGCCGTGGCAGAGCAGCGCGTCGATCCTGCAGGTCTCCACGTCCACCGGAACCGCGCCGACCCCCTGCGTCCCGTCCACCACGAACCACGCCGACGTATCGGCCAGGCCCTCGCCGATCTGCTCCAGCGGAGGATGCAGTCCCGTGGCGTAGTCCATCGCCGACAGCAGCACGAGCCGCGTCCGAGGAGTCACGGCGTCAACCAAGCGCTCCGGCTGAAAGCGCGTACCGCCCGGAACTCGATCGACCTCCACGCCCAGCCGAGAGAGCATCTGCGGTGCGTAGAGGTTGTTCGGAAACTCCTCGTCGAGCGTCACGATGCGGTCGCCGCTCTTCCAGTCCATTCCGTAGAGGAGCCAAGAGAGCCCCACGCCCGCCGAGGGGATAAATGCAACGTCCGCGCCTTGGCACCCGACCAGGCGCCCGATCTTTTCGCGGATTCCGTCGGCCCGCGAGTACCAGTCCAAGAAGTTCAGTGAGGCCCGCCGGTCACGCGCCGAAAAATGCTCGTCAATTGCCTGCACGGCAACCGAGGGCACGGGGCCGAATGTGGCTGAATTGAGGTAGACCCAGTCGGAGAGGACGGGAAAATGCTTGCGTATCGCGGCCCAGTCAGTCGGCACGACCCAACTGTAACCCACCGCTCGCCCTCCCGTGCCGCGGGACAGATTGCTGCCGCCTGCGTCAGATGGTTGAAGAGTCGAATTTCGATACACTTCGGGAGAAGCTATGGGATCTAGATATCAACCGCGTTGGACGCGGAGAGAGCTTGCACGTCTGTTGGCCGGAGGCTTGGCTGCTTCGGCGGCGGCCCAGCAGAAGCGACCGCCCAATATCTTGTTCCTGATGACGTCCGAGCAGCGCGGCGACGCGCTTGGCTGCATGGGGCATCCCATGATCCGGACCTCGGTCGTCGATCTACTCGCCAAGAACGGTGGTCTGCTGCGAAATTTCTATAGCGCTTCGCCCGCTTCTCTACCCGCTCGAGTCTCCGCACTCACCGGCCGCTACCCGCATACGCACGGCATCACTGGCAACGAGGGAGAGTTGCCCGGCCGTGAGGTGGTGCTTCCGCAGTTGCTGTCCAAACAAGGCTATCGAACCGGTTTGGTTGGACGACTAGGCGTGGGAGAGAGCGATTCCAGCAGCCTCTTCGACTTCGTGGCGGACGAGGACCAGTACCGCGAGTTCCTCGCGGAAAAGCATCCCATTACCAAGGGAGATCCGGCCACGGCACAGGTCGATACGCGCAGCGCCTACCCCTGGGCTTGGGGGCGGTCGATCACGCCTTTTGCAGATTTTCCCACTCAATGGGTCGGCGACCAGGCCGAGGAATTCCTGACGTCTTCGCCTCCCGATGAACCTTGGTTCCTCTTCGCGGGCTTCAACGCACCTGCTCACCCCTTCGTCGTGCCCCCGCCCTGGGATACGCGCTATCCGGCGGAGCGCGTATCTATCCCGACCCTCCCGTTTCAGCGGCCGAAGCAGTCGACCGCCGAGAACCACCGTAGCCAATACATCACGCGCGACTCTCAGCACGTCTTGCGCCAAATGCTGCAGTGCTATTACGGATCGATTTCCTTTATCGATGAGCAACTCGGCCGCATCCTGAGCGTACTGGACGACCGGGGCGGGATCGACGACACGATCATCGTCTTCACTTCCGATTTCGGGTCGAACATGGGCGAAGGCGGCCGCATGATGGGCGGCACGCCGACCGAAGGGGCGATGAATATCCCCGGCGTCATCTACTACAAGCCCTTGCTGCGGCCCACCATTGCGGAGCCTATTCTGGACGCGACCTGTCTGGTTCCCACGGTGCTCGACTTGGCCGGCCTTCCGGTCCCCAAGGGCCTGGACGGCGCCAGCATCAGGCCCATCTTGACCGAAGCAAATCCGGAATGGTCCGGGGCCGCCTACGGCGAATTTGGCTTTCGCACCATTCGGACCGACGATTGGCGGATGACCCTGCCCGGCGACGAGTCCGACTGGCCGCCTGAGCTGTTTGACATGCGCAAAGACCGTCTCGGCAAGAACAATCTCTACGATGCTCCTGAAGCTGCCAAGGCACGGAAAGAACTAGAAGGAATGCTCTCCAAGTGGTTCAAGACGAAATCGCCCGCCGTCAAAATCTGATCGCACTGTTGGTACTGATCGGGTTGCCTTTGACGGCAAGCCCGCCGTCCGCCATGGACTCCATCCAATACACCCTGAGCTTCCCCGCGCCTCACACGCACTACGTCGAGGTCGAGGCCGCCTATCCCGCCGCGGACCGCGATTCCGTGGACCTCATGATGGCCGTCTGGACTCCGGGGTCCTACCTGGTTCGCGACTACTCGGGAAAAGTGGAATCGGTGCGGACGCTTGAAGGCGGAGAAGCCAGCAAGATCTCCAAGAATCGCTGGCGGATTCCATCCGACGGATCCGACGCCGTGCGCGTCTCCTATCGCGTCTACTCTCGTGAGATGTCGGTGCGCACCAATTGGGTGGAAAGGGACTTCGCCGTCCTCGTCGGCGCCGCGACCTTCCTAACCGCAGTCGATCCGGAAACAGACCGTCCCAGCAGGGTCCCCCACCGCGTTCGAGTGGAACTCCCTGAGGGGTGGGCCGCCTCGCATGCCGCCTTGCCTCAGGAGTACGGTTCCTATGTCGCGGCTGACTTCGATGAATTGCTGGACTCCCCCATCGTCGCCGGCGATCTCGCCGTCGACCAGTTCGACGCAGCCGACGCTCCCCACGCCCTCGTCCACGTCGGAGACCACGAGCTGTTCGATCGTGACCAGGCGGTCCAGGACTTCAAGAAACTCATCGAAGCCAACATGGCTCTGTGGGGCGAACGCCCTTATTCGCGTTACAGCATGCTCAACGCGATCACTGAGTCGGGCGGCGGGCTTGAACACAAGAGCTCGGCTCTGCTGATGACCAGCCGATGGGCGACTCGCTCGCCCAAATCCTACAAGCGTTGGCTGAAGTTGGTGAGCCACGAGTACTTCCATGCCTGGAACGTGAAGAGAATGCGCCCCAAGGAGCTAGGGCCGTTCAACTACGAGCAGGAAACCCGAACGCCGAGTCTGTGGATCGCCGAAGGCTTTACGTCCTACTACGAAGCTCTCCTCATGCGTCGCGCCGGTCTGTTCGACGACGCGGAGTTCCTATCCTCTCTTTCGGACGACCTCCAGGCCGTCCAGCAGACGCCGGGACGACTGGTTGATCCGGTCGTAGAAGCCTCCAACGACGCATGGGTCAAGGCCTACAAGCGGCACGAGGCGACGGCCAATCAGACGGTGAGCTACTACGCGAAGGGCGCGGCGATCGCCTGGATCCTCGACGCCCGTATTCGCGAGGCGACCCGCGGGCGCAAGAGTCTCGACGACGTACTGCGTTCCGCCTGGACCCGCTATTCCGGAGACGAGGGCTATACAGACCCACAGTTTCGCTCGCTCCTCTCCGAGACCGCCGGCGTTGATCTTTCACCTTTCCTAGAAGAGGCGTTGGAGCGGGCGACTGAGTTGGACTACGGCCCCGCCCTCGCCTGGTGGGGACTCCGATTCAAGGCCCCCGAAGTCAAGCCGGATGAGCCGAAGTCGGCGTGGTTGGGCGCCTCATTCTCAACGAACGAGAATCGGACGGTCGCCTCGCAGGTCGAGACTGCTACTCCCGCCTTCAAGGCCGGGCTCAACGTTGGCGACGAACTCCTCGCCATCGACGGCTATCGGACTCCCACGGGCGATCTGTCCTCCCGTCTAGCTCTCTATCGCCCCGGCGACGAGTTGACGCTGCTCGTCTCCCGCCGAGACCGCATCATGGAATTGTCGCTGACCGCGGGGGAGAAGCCGGCAGAGACCTGGGAACTGGAGATCGACCCCGATTCGGGCAAGAAGGAAGAGAAGCGCCGGGCCGCTTGGATGGAAAACTAGCCGTCACTCACCCGACGGCAAATCTTCGTACAGCCGTTCTTTCTCGTAGAGCGCGACCCCAAACCGGCGCCCGGCGACCGTGACGCCGGTCGATACTTCGCCGCGAACTCGAAACACGGTTCCGTCGCTCGGCAGACCGGCGCTCGTCACTACCGTGATCGATCCCGTCCCGTCGTTGAGGTCGTACACCCCCAGTGAGAAAACACCCGAGCCGTTGGACGCCTCTCCTTGGACCTCCAGCAACTGCTCGTGGTAGCGCGCCGGGTCCGCCAGGATCTCAGCCACCGATGGAGCCGCGTCCGGGCGGCCGCATGCGGTCGTCAGCAGAAGAAGAGTTCCCAGCGCGCGGAGCATGAACTCAGCATACGGGGCTATGCTGTCGAGATGCGACGGCGAACATTCCTGGCGGCTACAGCAGCCGCGACCGCGGCTTGCTCCGGTTTAGAAACCAACTCTGTTCCCGAGACGAGTCTCGATGCGAGTGCCGGTCCACTCCAGATCATCGACACTCACATCCACCTGTTTGACACCGAACGCGAGCAAGGCGTCCCCTGGCCCCCCAAGGACGATCCGATCAAGTACAAGCCGACGCTGCCGGGGCGCTTTGTCGAGACCGTTGAAGGCCTTCCCGTGGAGGGCGCCGTTGCGGTTGAGGCGAGTCCGTGGGTCGAGGACAACCGTTGGCTGCTGGAGACCGCCCACACGGACCCGATCATGATCGGCGTTGTGGGCAACCTGGAGCCGGGCACGGCCGAGTTCGCCCCGCTGCTTGAGGAACTGGCGGCCGATTCGCTCTTTAAGGGCATACGCAGCGGCAGTCTCTGGGACAGGGACTTCCACGCCGGCGTTCGCTCAGAGGCCTACGTAGCCGATGTGGCGCGTCTCGCCGAACGCGGACTCTCGCTCGATTCCGCCAATCCGTCGACAAAGCTCCTTGAGGATTTGCTGACTCTCACTGAGAAGGTCCCGACCCTCCAAGTCGTTGTAGACCACCTCCCGAAGGTGTTCCCGCCGGCCGACGAAGCGGATCGGTACAAGGCCGCTCTGCGGGAGATCGCGCAGCGCCCAAACATCGCCGTCAAAGTCTCGGCCGTCCTGCGCCAAGGAGAGGGCTATGACCTCGCTCTCTACCAAGACAAGCTGGACGAGATGTGGGAGACCTTCGGCGCCGACCGGGTTCTCTACGGCAGCGACTGGCCCAATAGCCTGCCTCTGGGCAGCTACCGGCAGGTCTTGGGAATCGTCCAGGAATACTTCGCGACCAAGTCGGCGGAAGCGCGAGCGAAATATTTTCGAGAGAACGCGAAGCGCGTCTATCGCCTCTAGCAGGGTGTTGAAGAGCTGTCGTGGGCGGCGCCAAGAGGGTTTACGGCAGCGCCGGGAGCGTCGGATGGTAGGAGCAGCGAGCGAGGCGATACGGGATATCGCCGACGAGTCGGTGACAACCCAGACGACCTCCCGCCGCCCCAGCCCCTTGGGCGAGAAGGGGTTGCAGTTCGACGCGCCCTGTGATGCTCGGGTAGCTCATCAAGCGGCCCCGTCGTAGCCGAGCAAATGTTCCCCTCGCAAATCCTTCTCGCGACGCCCATGAGAGTTTTTCAACACCCTGCTAAAGATCCTTGATCGCCGCCATCAAGTCCCGAATCGCCTGTTTGCCGTCGCCGAAATACATCAGCGTATTGTCATTCGCGAACAGCGGATTCGGAATGCCCGCGAAGCCCGGGCTCAGCGAGCGTTTAATGACGATCACCGTGCGCGCTTGGTCCACGTTCAGGATCGGCATGCCGAAAATTGGGCTGCCCTTGTCTTCACGAGCCGACGGGTTCACCACGTCGTTGGCGCCGACCACGATCGCCACGTCGACTTCGTTGAACGTCGGGTTGATGACGTCCATCTCCAACAACTTGTCGTAAGGTACATCGGCCTCGGCCAGAAGCACGTTCATGTGTCCGGGCATCCGACCCGCCACCGGGTGGATCGCATAGACGACTTCAATGTCTTGCGCCTCCAGCACATTGGCCAAGTCGCGCACGGCGTGTTGCGCCTGGGCGACCGCCATGCCGTAGCCCGGAACCACCGCCACACGGTCGATGCCGTCAAACAGGAGCGCGGCCTCGTCCGCATTGGTGCTCTTGACGCGTCCCGCGTAGACGTCGTCGGCGGACGGTCCCTCCGTCGATGCGTCGCCGAGATCTCCCTTGAGCACGTCGATCAGCGAACGATTCATCGCGTCGCACATGATCTTCGTCAGGATGAAACCGGACGCGCCGACAAGCGAACCCGCAATGATCAGCACGCTGTTGTTGAAAACGAAACCGGTCGCGGCGGCCGCCAGTCCGGAGAGCGAGTTCAGCAATGCGATCACCACCGGCATGTCCGCCCCGCCGACTGATGCCGTGAGCAAAATGCCGTAGAGTCCGGCGACCGCAGTCAGAGTCCAAAACGCCCACTCGTCGCCTGGGTTCGCGACGTAGTAAGCCGCAACGGCCAGCGCCGCGACGCCTGAGCCGGTCGACAACATTTGATAGGCGCCGCCGGTCGGTTGCGCCTTCAACTTCTCTGACAACTTCAGGAACGCGATGACGCTGCCGGTCAGCGTCACGGCCCCGATGAGCGCGCTGATGGCGCTCGATGCGTACAGCTGGATCTCCGGCACCCCGGCCAACATGTCCGGGGCCAGGATCGCCGTAGCCGCCACCAGCGCAGAGGCTCCGCCCCCAAAGCCGTTGAAGATCGCGACCATCTCCGGCATGGCCGTCATCTCGACCTTGAATGCCGCCAAGGCGCCCGCCAGCGCTCCAATACCGACGCCGAGCAGGATCATTTCATAGCTGACGATCTGAGCGTCCGTCAGCGTGGCGACGACGGCCAGCAACATCCCCATCGCGCCGAGCATGTTCCCGCGCGGCGCGCTGCGAGGCGACGTCAGCCCCTTCAAGCCCAAAATGAAGAGCACCGAGGCGACGAGGTAAGCGACGTTGACTAGATTCGGATTCACGGCTTACTTCTTCCGTTTGAACATCGCCAGCATCCGATGCGTGACCAGAAAGCCGCCGACCACGTTGACCGTGGCCAGCGCAACGGCGATCGTGCCGAGGATCTTTGCCGGACCGTCTTGCCCGGCCCCGGCGGCCACCAACGCCCCCACCACGCTGATGCCTGAGATCGCGTTCGATCCCGACATCAACGGAGTATGAAGTGTCGGCGGAATCTTGTTGATGATTTCGAACCCGACGAACACGGCCAGCGCAAAAACGGTGACGGCTGCAATGAATGCTTCCATGTGTCTACCCTTCCGCCAACTCAGCGACCCGCGCATGGGTGATCTTCCCGGCCCGAGCGACCAACGTTCCGGCCGTAATCTCGTCCTCGGGATCGATGTCTAAAGCGCCGTCCTTCGCCAAGTGCAACAAGAAGGTCTGCATGTTCTTGGAATACATCTGGCTGGCGTGATTGGGCACCTGCGCCGGGACGTTCATCGGCCCGACGATCATCACGCCGTTGTGATCCACCGTCTCTCCGGGCTGGGTCAATTCGCAGTTGCCCCCGCGCTCGGCTGCGAGGTCGATTAGTATTGTTCCGGGATGCAATGCGTCGATCATCCAAGCCGGAATCAGTGTCGGCGCCTTGCGCCCGGGAACTGCCGCCGTGGTGATGATCACATCCACGCCCTGTAAGTGTTGTCCCAGCAACTCCTGTTGACGCGCGATAAACTCCGGCGACTGCTGCGCCGCGTATCCGCCGGCACCCTCCGCCGCGGCAACGTCGACTTTCAACTCCACAAACTTGCCGCCCAGCGACTGCACTTGGTCCTTAACCTCGGTGCGGATGTCGTATCCCTCGACCACCGCTCCCAGCCGCTTGGCGGTCGCGATGGCCTGCAGCCCGGCGACTCCCGCTCCGAGCACGAAGACTTTCGTCGGCTTCAACGTTCCCGCCGCCGTCATCATCATCGGGAACATCGTCGGCGCACGGTCCGCGGCCATCAGAACCGCCTTGTACCCGGCAATGGAGGCCATCGACGACAGGGCGTCCATCGACTGTGCCCGCGTAATGCGCGGCATGAGCTCCATCGAGAGCAAGGTCATCCCACGCTCGCCTAACTCGCGCATCACCGCCGGCTGGCCTAATGGATCCAGGAAGGCAACCACGACGGCGTCGTCGCGCATGTCCGAGAGAAAATCAGCCGGAAACTCGGGATAGTCTCCCGGGCCGCGTACCAGCAGCACCGCCTCCGCCTCGGAGAGCAGCTTCTTGCGGTCGGCCTCGATGCGGGCGCCCGCCGCTTCGTACTCCGAATCCGGGTGGAGCGCCGCCCGTCCGGCTCCCGCTTGGACCGCAACCGTAAATCCCGCCTTCACTAGCGCTTGCGCGCCTGCGGGGATCAGCGAGACGCGCGTCTCGCCGGGGTAAACCTCTGTTGGAACCGCAACGATCATGGGTGCGCCGCGCTCTTCCTTCTCAATCCGATGGGGTAGGGCGCTGGTCTCCGACGGAACCCACCTTGTACCAGACCGGAGCAGGCGTTGTCGATCGAGACCCGCCGCCCTCGGCGGTATCCTGGTGCACGATGCGCTGCTCGTGCCTACTGTTCCTGTTCTCGCGCTTGCCGAGTTGGGCTAGGGATCTTGGACTGGAATGGAGCGGCCACGCCCACTACGACCACGACGCCTGGCGCGCTGAAGCTCGCCAGTATCTGCAAACCCAATGAGCGATCGGCCCGACAAGTCGACGCTGGGCCTTCGCTCTTCTCTCACCGCGGCCGCGGTGGCGACGCTGCGCGGCGGAAACCAGGTCGCACTAAAGTTTGCTTTGACGGCCTTTGCCCCCCTGTGGACGGCCTTCTTGCGCATGAGCGTCAGCTCACTCGCAGTCTTCCTGTGGTCCCGCTGGGAGCGCACCTCGCTCGTCCCCGAACCTCATCAGCGCGGACAACTGCTCGCCCTCGGAACCGTCTTCACTGTTCAGATCGCCATGCTCCATTGGGGCGCGGATCTCACCTCTCCGGCCATCGCCGTGATCCTCGTGAACACCAACCCCATCGTCGCCAACCTGTTGTCCCATTTCGTCGTGCCGGAGGACCGCCTGACAGGCCGGCGCATGCTTGGATTGGCCGTCGCCTTCGCCGGAGTGTGCGGCGTGTTTCTGGCTCGTCCCGATCCCGGTCTCGCCCCCGATCCGGTCCTCGGCAACACCCTCATCGTGATCTCGGGTTCGCTGGTCGCTGTCCGGACGGTCTACATCCAGCGCATCGTCCAAACCATGCCGACCGTTCGAGCCGTGTTCTGGCAGATGATCTTTTCGCTCCCGTTCTTCGCTACCGGAGGATGGCTCGTGGGAGACCGCATCGAGCGTGCCGAACTAAGCTGGGAACCTCTGGCTGCGATCGGCTATCAGGGGTTCATCGTCGGCGGCTTAGCGCTGGTCGTATGGGTCGGCCTGCTCAAGAAGCACACGCCGGGAACCATCTCGGTCTTCTCGTTCATCACGCCGATGATGGGCCTCGTCGCCGCTTCGTTCTTCTTCGGCGAGACGCTGACTCCCAGACTGCTCGGCGGACTGGCCGCCGTCCTCACCGGAATCGCGCTGGTCACCCGGCCGGGATCGCCGCCCCGCCTCCCGGTGCAGGAGTAGCGCCTTCGATGTATCGTTCGCTCCAGGCCGCGATCAAGCCGGCGGCGTAGTCCGCCGACGGCTGGTCGCTCAACAGGTGGTCGGTACGCGGCAGCGAGATGAAACTCTTGGGGTGTCGCGCGGCCATGTAGATCTTGGCCGCTTCGTCAATGCCGACCGTTTGATCTTCAGGAGAGTGCATGATCAGCAGGCCCGCTCTTGTGCGCTTCAAGCGCTCCTGCAAATTGTATTGCCGGACGTCCTCAACAAAGTCTTCAGTGATCACAAACGGACGTCCCGCGAGCGAGACTTCAGCCTCCCCTTGATCCTGGATCTTTTGGATTTCGTTTTCAAACAAATGCTGAATGTGCGCCGGACTACTGGGAGCGCCAATGGTCGCTACGGCCCTCACGGATTCGATTTCCGGAGCCGCTGCCAATACGGCGGCTCCGCCGAGGCTGTGTCCGATCAGAATGGACGGCGTGTGGCCTTCGGCTCGCATGGCCGCCGCTACGTCGAACAGATCGTCTACGTTGCTTGAGAAGGTGGTCTCAGAGAAGTCGCCGCCGCTCTTTCCCAGTCCGGCGAAATCGAAACGAAGCGTCCCCACGCCACGCGCCGCCAACGCCTTCGAGACGCGGACGGCCGCAGCGATCTCCTTTGTGCAGGTGAAGCAGTGAGCGTACAAGGCACAGGCCCGCTCCGCTCCTTCCGGCCGATGGAAGACCGCGTCAAGTTCGAGTCCCGCTCGGCTGTTGAAGGTTCTTCGTTCGCGCATGCTCATCCGGGTAGTTCCCATCGAGCGGCCCGTAAGTCACGCCGATTAGTGGCCTTCTTCCGTCGTATGTCCGACTGCGTGTTTGCCGCGCCCGCGGGCCGCTTCCCGCTCTTCGTCGCTCAGCAGCCGGTTATAGACCGCTCCGTACCCGTCCGTCTGCCGGTAAGCCATCGCTTGCCACGGGTCGCGACCCTCCATGCGCGGATCACCCGTCTCCGTCAGATAGGCCTGTAGGCGATTCCACAAATCCTCCTTCACTTCGGAGTGGTCCGGATCGTCGGCCAAGTTACGTATCTGATGCGGGTCCTCCCGCACGTCGTAGAGCTCTTCAAGCGGCCTCTTGCCCACGCAGAACGCGTATTCCGCCGGGTAGTCCCGCTCCGTCTCCGGTCGGAACAGGAAGTCCTTGAACGGTCCGTCGTCCACGTCGCCGTGCGGCGCCTTGTTCGATGAGATAAACGTCGGTCCGCCGGTCGGCCAGCGATCCGGCTCGAAGTTCCGTATGTATAGGTAGTCGTAGGTTCGGATCGCTCGGATCGGATAGGTCTCGCCGTCAGGCCGACACCAAGTGTGACGCTCGATCCCTGTTGCTACGTGGTCTCGCGTCGGGTCGACCCTCCCCTCTCCTTCCGCCTCCAAAATCGGCAGAAGGCTCTGGCCCTCGATGGTTTCCGGAGCCTCCAATCCCGCGGCGGCTAGGAACGTCGGCGCCCAATCGATGTGACTCTGGAAATCATCCACCACGCGCCCGCCGGGGATGCGAGATCCCCATCGGACCGCAGTCGGCATCCGCGTCCCGCCGTCGTAGAGCGACGATTTTGTGCGCGCAAACGGCATGCCGTTGTCTGACGTGACGACGACCAATGTGTTGTCCAGTTCCCCGACCTCTTCCAGCTGACGAAGCATGCGCTCCACGTGCGAATCGTAGTGTTCAATCTCGTCGTAGTAGTCCAGGATCTCCTCGCGTACCTCCGGTGCATCCGGAAAATACGGCGGCACCGGGACCGCCGTCGCATCCACGTCCCGCTCGCCGGGAGCCGGGTCGTAATCGCGGTGCGGTTCGGTCGCCCCAAACCAGAAGAAGAACGGCGCATCCTCGGGCCGATCCGCCAGAAAGTCGCTGAAGTTCGCCGCGTAATCACGCGTGTCGATTCCTGGGGGTGGGGAAGTCTCCTCCCTGCGGTTGTATTCGTTGACCAGTGGATGACGATCGAGGCCCGCCGCGGCCCAATCCCCCGGCTTCCAACCAGCACCCGTGAATCCAACGTGGTACCCGGCGTCCTCCAACAGGTGCGTAAACAGCGGATACTCCGGCTCAATCGTCCCGTAAAGCAGCCCGCCCTCGCCCGTCTGCCACATCTGTCGTCCGGCCAGCACCGAGGTGCGCGACGGAGTGCACGATGGACAGGCCGTGAAGGAGTGAGAGAGGATGACGCCCTCCCGCGCCACACGATCAAACCCAGGTGTTCGGACCACCGGGTCGCCCAGGATCGATGCGTGTGGATACGACTGATCGTCCGAGAAAACGAACAGAATGTTCGGGCGTCTTGCGGGGGCCGTTTCGGAGCTGCAACCGACCCCGACGACCAAGGAACCAACCAACAATTCGCGACGTGTAAGCATCGGCGAACAGTGTAGCCCTAGCAGGGTGTTGAAGAACTGTCGTGGGCGGCGCCAAGAGGGTTCACGGCAGCGCCGGGAGCGTCGGATGGTAGGAGCAGCGAGCGAGGCGATACGGGATATCGGCGACGAGTCTGTGTCAACCCAGACGACCTCCCGCCGCCCCAACCCCTTGGGCGAGAGTGATTTGCAGTTCGACGTGCCCTGTGATGCTCGGGTAGCTCATCAAGCGGCCCCGCCCGATCCGAGTAAATACTTCCCCTCGCAAATCCTTCTCGCGACGCCCATGAGAGTTTTTCAACACCCTGCTAGTCGGCCAGCGCTCGAATTCTACGCAGGGCCTCCTCAATCTGCTCATAGGCCGTTGCGTAGCTGAAGCGCAGGAATCCTTCTCCGAACTCCCCAAAGCTGTCGCCGCCCAAACACGCAACTCCAGCTTCATTCAGTAGGCGGTCCGCCAGCTCCCTCGATCGTTGTCCCGTCCCAGTAATGTTCGGCATGGCATAGAATGCGCCTCCCGGCAGCGCGCACCGCCAGCCTGGAATCGAATTGAAGCCGTCGACGATCAGGTCGCGTCGCCGTTTGAACTCGGCCACCATCTCTTCGACGGAATCTTGAGGCCCCTCCAGCGCCGCAATTGCCGCGCGTTGAGTGAAGCTCGCCGTGTGCGACGCCGAGTTCACCATCAACAGACACACCGGATCGACCAGCCACTGCGGAAACACCCCGTAGCCGATGCGCCACCCGGTCATCCGATGCGCTTTGGACATTCCGTCCAGCACGATCGTCTTCTCCGCCATGCCCGGCTCGGCCGCGATCGAAGCCGGCTTCTCTCCAAAATAGATCTCGGAATAGATCTCGTCCGACAACACCACCACATCGCGGTCTCTCAACATCTCCGCCATGGCCTGGATGTCGTCGCGCGGAATCTGTCCGCCCGTCGGATTCTGAGGCGAGCACAAGATCACCAGCTTCGTCTTGTCCGTAAGCGAATCCTTAAACCGGTCAAGATCGATCGAGAATCCGCGTTCCTCCACCAGCGGCATTGCCACCGGCGTGGCGCCGCTCATATGGATCATCGATTCGTAGATGGGGAACCCGGGATTCGGATAGATCGCCTCGTCGCCCGCCTCCAGCAGCGAAAGAATCGTGTAGAACAATACCGGTTTCGCGCCGGGCGTCACCACCACCTGGGACTCGTTCGCCTCAATGCCTCGGGTTCGCGAAATGTACTTCGCAATCGCTTCACGCAACTCCGGATCTCCTTGCGTCGGACCGTAGCGCGTCCGTCCCTCGTCGAGCGCTCGCTTGCCGGCTTCCACAACATGCGGAGCCGTCGGAAAGTCCGGCTCCCCAATCTCCATGTGGATCACGTTCTTGCCTTTCGCTTCCAGCGCACGCGCCCGAACGAGCACCTCGAAGGCCCCTTCGCCGCGCACCCCATTCATACGTTGTGAGAGCTGCATTAGAGCCCTAGGATAGGCCTTCTTTGACGCCGGCGGCATGGTTCGGTTATCGTTTTGAATCCAGCTGACCGCGAGGAGAACACTGAATTATGTCTGATACCGTTTCCGGCGCCGACTTCAAACAGCAAATGCGCGACGGCGCCCCCAAGATGGGGCTCTTTGTCAACAGCCACAGCCCCACCGTGGCCGAGCAGCTCGCCCACTCCGGCTATGACTGGCTGCTGATTGATACGCAGCACGGCCCGATGAACGCCGAGAACCTCTCGACCATGGTCTGCGCCGTGCAATCCGGCGGCGCCAAGGCGATGGTCCGCGTCGGCGGCTACGGCGATCGGATTGGAATTCAGCAGGCGCTCGATGTCGGCGCCGACGGCGTCTTGATCCCCTACATCAACAACGCTGAAGAAGCTCGCCAGGGAGTGAGCTGTGCACGCTACCCGACGGCCGGGACCCGCTCGGTCTATTTTCCGCAGCGCGCGACCAATAAGGCGGGCCTGCTCGGCTACGTCCCCAACTCCAACGCCAACGTCATCATTGCGCTTCAGGTCGAAACCGCCGACTGCATTGAGAATATGGAAGAGATCGCCGCCGTCGACGGCGTCGACATGCTGTTCTTGGGCCAGAACGACCTCTGCATGTCCATGGGGCTGTTTGAGACCTACGTCTTCCCCGAAATGTACACGTCCCCGGAACTCGGCGCCGCCACGGACAAGCTGATCGCAGAAGCCGGCAAGAATAACGTCCTCCTTGGCGTATTCCTCTTCGGTACCGACCGCGTAGGCGAGTTCCTCAGCAAGGGCTTCCGGTTCATCTCCGTGGGCAATGATCTGCATCACATGCTCACCCAAGCCGGCGCCTACGTAAGCGCCATGGAGACGATCTCCGAGGAGCAGGGCGCAAAGTGGGAGCGCCGACCGACGGCGCTGCTCTAGAGAGTCGACTCTAGCTCGCCGGATCGAGTGGATTCGGTACGTCCATCACAGAAAACGCTGCCAGCGTCACGACCAGAAAGCTGAAGCGCGCAAGGATCGGCCAGTGTGGAGTGGCGTCCACCTGGCCGAATGCGCGCATGGCGGCTACTGCTCCGATTAAGATCAGCATTCCTTCACCGGTAGCCAAGAACGCGGCCGCGACCACAGCAATCAGGATCCATCGTTGCGTCTTGTCCAACGCGACAAGTCCCCGCGCGCCGTCCAACTGCCAAACGGGCAGCAGGTTGAAGAGATTGATCCAGGCGCTGAACTTTGCGATTGCTCCCCAAATCGGTTCACCCGTCCATTGGAAGACGATGTAACAGAATAGGGTCGCCCCTAGCCCCCACTCAGGGCCGGCCAGACCCACTCGGGCCTCTTCCCGCGCGCTCGTCAGGTGCTCCTTGAGTCGGATGAAGGCTCCGAATCCGGGGATGAACATCGGCGCCGATGCGTGAATCCCGTAGCGTCGTAGGGCCGCGACGTGCCCCATCTCATGCACATAGATCGATAACAGGATGCCCAGCGCGAATGCCCAACCCCAAATCGTCCAGTAGACCCCGAACGCGAGCGTCATCGAGACGAGCGTTCCCCCCTGCTTCAGCCCGACCAGCAAGAATTTCGCCTTGGTCAGCAGGAAGGCGAAGATCCATTTGAATTTCCAAGCCAGCAGTCCAATGCCGCCGAGTCCGGCCAGGGCTCCCTTGTTGAACCCGGACCGATCGCTGCTCGGGTCGTCGTCAGTCGGCGTGCCGGTTTCATCCGCGAGACCGCTGAGGTAGGCGCACTTGTCGCTGACCTTGCCGTGCTGGGCCGATTCGGGAGGAAGCAGTGCGAGAGCCTTCCGCCACGACCGCAACGCGTCCCCGTGCCTCTCTTCCTTTTCTGCCGCCTGCGCCTCTTGCGCCAGGGACAGCAATTCATCACGATGCGTCAGCCGTTTGCACTTCGGGCAGGCGAGCATCTGAAGCGGGTATTCCTCGCCGCAGTCGGGACACGGGTGAGCCTCACCGGCTCTGTGCGAAATGCGGACCATCAAGCCGCGCCCGTTTGGAACGGCCCCTCGAAGACGATTTCCGAACGGGCGTTGAGCTTCCAGGCCTCCCACAAACCGATCCCGATGATGAAGATGCCGATGATATTCTCGAATCCCGCGAGAAACGGCAGGGCCAATAGAAGAGCCAGCAAGGTCAATACGCCGACTAACCCGATCGCCTCATCATCGGCGGCCACCGTACCTGTATTCGCCGAACTGGCCTCCATCGAGGCTTCCGCGCTCGCCTCCGCACTCGTCTCTGCGCTGCCGGGGGCCTCCCCTGTTGCGGCTGCCGAGGCCTCCGTTGTAGTCGGCTCGGCTGCGAGTTCCATGATGATCGTGGGGACGTAGCTGCTGACAATCGATAGATACGTAAAGGCGACCGCGATCAGTTGATATTTCAATCCGCCTCGCCCGCCCGTACCGAACGCGACCGCCTTACCGACCATAAAACCCACCAAAATCGAGATAAGCCCTACTTCGTAGCCGGTGAAATAGCTCACCGCGAAATAGATGGCGCTCCCGGCCGCCGCCGCCACGGCGCCGAACAGCACCGCCCTCATCATGCGGCTCCCGCCTCCAGAGGAGTCGCCGAAGGCTCCCTCAAGCTCGGCCTTCGACCGCGCCGAGATCGTCGAACCGTTTGCCAAATAGTACTCGCCGCTGATGGTCTCTCCAGAATGAGCGCAAACCAGAGGTTCCCCCGCATCGTCACCTGTTTCAGCGTGTTCAAACTGCAATTCTTCGGAATGATCTGTTTCTTCGGGCATCGCTCGGGTATTGTACCCGTATCCATCCGGCGTCCTTAGAAAAAGAGGCTGACCAGTCCCAGAAAGACTCCGCCCGCGATCAAAAGTCCCACCACAACGAAGAACGTAATCAGCCCGAATACCGCTCCCACGATGCCGCCGATCGCGTCGAACAGGGCTCCGAACCCGGCCACCGCGCCGCACACCACCAGTCCGATGCCGATCATCGGAATCAGAAATAGACAGCCGATCGCAACCGCCAGTAGCTCAAACATTTCCAGCCCTCCGTATCTCCATACGAAGCCGCCGCCGTGGTTGTTCCCCAAATCTCCCCTGCTATCCTGCCAGCTAGATGACGCCGCCCATCGCAGAAACGCTGTTGGAGGCCTTTGAGCGCGACGGCGAGAGCGTTGAGCTGGCCTGGGCAGCCGCCACGCTGGCCAATCCCGTCTACCCGGATCTCGACTACCAGCACTACTCGCATCGCCTCGACGTCTATGCGGAGAACGCCCGCAAACTGGCGGCTGGAGCGGACGAGCCGGAGGCGCGCATATCCGCGATCAACCGCCTGCTGTTTGAGGACCTCGGGTTCTCCGGCAACGCCGTCGACTATTACGACCCGCGCAACAGCTTCCTCAATGAGGTCCTCGAACGCCGCACCGGAATACCTATCTCACTGTCCGTCGTCTACATGGAGATAGCGAACCGTCTCGAACTGCCGATCTACGGCGTCGGTCTACCGGGTCACTTCGTCGTGAAGTATGAGAAAGGCCGTCGCCGTTTCTTCATCGATCCCTTCCACCACGGACGCATGCTCAACCGGCAAGGCTGCCGCCGCCTCGTGCGCCAGATTCACGGCCACGAAGTGGAACTCAATGACCTTCACTTTGCGGCGATCGACAAGCGACACATCATCTTGCGGATGGCGGCCAACCTTCGCGACGTCTACCTGTCCACCCGCCAGTACCGCACAGGCATCCTCTTTCAAGAAGTGATCATGCGTCTAGGCGAGGACGAAGCCGAGGATCTACGGGTCCGAGCGTGGATCCTGAGCGAACTCGGACGCCGCGCCGAGGCCATCGAGGATCTGGAGCAGTACCTCGAACTACGGCCGGACTCGGAAGACGCCGAGGAGACTCGCGAGATGCTCCTCCAACTCAAGCGCGGGCAAGCGCTCCTGAACTAGCTGCCCCTAGTCCAGCCGCTTGACCGCGATATTCCGAAACCGCTGGTACTTCCCCGGCTCGCATCGCGAACCGCCGTGGACTTGCACCGCGATCATGCCCTCCGTCGCTTCATTGACGGCATGATTCGCCGTGTCCGTGAAGTCGTTGATCTTCTCGCCGTTCATCCACACTTGGATGTGCGGTACGTCGCCCTCGATCCGCGCCCGAATGCTGTTCCACTCGTCCTTCTTCCATACCGACTTCCAATTGTCGGCATCCGTGGTTTCCACTCCTTCCAAACGTTCGCCGTAGATCATCCCGATCGACCCGCCCTCCACGTAGTCGAGCGTCACCTGATAAGCCTGCCCCGCTGCGTTGGACCGCAAGAACAGTCCCCCGTCGCAACCAAAGTCGGGTTTGATCTCTAGATACACCTCGAAGTCCGAATAGACGTCGTCCGTCAGCAAGATTCCGCCCACGTCCTTGGGGCGCTGGGTCGCCGTTAAGACGTCCTCGCGGATGCGCCACTCGCTGGTGTCTCCGTGGTGGTTTGTCAGGGAGATGTGCCAACCGGCGAGGTTCTGGTGGTTGAAGATCGAGGTGAAACCTTCCGGCGTCTCGGCGAGCGCGGAGCAACTAAGCAGACAAAGCAGCGGAATCGAACGGAGAAGCATGGTCCTCATGATATGCGTCCTCGGAGCCTAACGCGTCAACGGCGTCAGAATGATCTTTCGAAACTCCACTAATCCATGATCGCCCTGCAACGTGATCGGGCCCGGATCGCCCTCGTGCCAATCCGACGCCATGGCGGTGAACCCTTCCACGGTTGTCTTGTCGTGGATCAGCTCGCCGTTGAATCGCACCGTCAGGTCGCGGCCAATCAGTCGAATGTCGTACGTCTGCCACTCGCTGGACGGCAAACTGGCATTCTTCATCGGCGGCACGCGGCTATAGAGCGCCCCAGCGCCGCTCTTGCTCGGCGGTTGACCGTGGTCGTCCAGAATCTGGATCTCGTAGCGGCCGCGCAGTCCGATCCCGCCGTTAGATCCTTCATGCACCTTGAACTCCACGTGCAGGTCGAAGTTCCAGAACTTGTCCTTGGTCGAGAGCACATCGGCTCCGCGCGCATTCGCAAGAACGTCGCCCGTAACCCGCCAATCGCCGCCGAGCCGCTCGGGGTCGAGCGTCGTCCAGGCATCTATCGAAGTGCCGTCCATCAGCACAACTGGTTTCCCTCGCTCCCAGTCTCCCTCGTCACGGTCGTCGATCCGGGGAGCCCGCTCCCCCGTCCACTGGATGACTCGCTCGTCGAACCGCGTAGTTCCACGCAGAGTTCCCCCGTCCAGGCGCGCCGTCGTCTGTGCTCGGACGAACCGTCGCTCAGCGCCGCTGCCGGTGTAGCGATCGATACGGAAAGACAGCTCGCCGCCATCCACCTTTCCGTCGACAATCTCATCCACTTGGCCGCCTGGGGCCATGCCTACCGCGCTCCCCGACACATCGTCCGTGCCCGCGCCGTTCACTTCCAGCCACAACGCCCGTTTCGCCGTCGGGTCGGCGTTCTGGATTACCCAACGTCCATTGAAGTCGGATTCTGCGGCTGTTATTGCCGATGCAGCGAGAAGCAAGATGAAGTATCGCATCGCGTTCCATCATAGCCGGGCCGCGACGCGCGCTCGATTGCTATTCTGATCGCCTTGCCCAACTTCTCTATCGGAGTCGATCTCGGAGGGACCAACCTGCGCGCCTCCGCCGTACAGCCCGACGGCCAGGTCCTTGAAGACTTTGAGATACCCACCCAGGCCGCCGACGGTCCTGAACAAGTCGTTGAACGCATGGTCAGGGGCATCGTGGAGGTCAATGAAGGGCACTCCGGCAGCGACCTCATCGGCGTGGGCGTCGGCGTCCCCGCGCTGATTCGGATGGACGAAGGCGTCGTCGCCAAGGCTCCGAACCTTCCTGGCTGGAACGACTTTCCGTTGAAGGCTCTGCTTGAAGAGAAACTCCAACTCCCCGTGATGATTGAGAACGACGCCAATGCGGCTGCCCTGGGCGAGGTTTGGCTCGGGGCGGGCCGCGACGTCGACTCGCTGATCCTGCTGACCCTCGGCACCGGCATCGGCGGCGGAATCGTTTGGAAAGGCGACATCCTACACGGCCACGACGGGATGGCGGGCGAACTCGGCCACATCACCGTCGACTCCGACTCCGGCGATCTCTGCGGCTGCGGCAACCACGGCTGTATGGAGACCGAGTCGTCCGGCACCGCCATTCGTAGACGAGCGACCGTCGCTGCGGAGATCGATCGATCCGCAATCCTCAAGCGGCTGCGGGACGAACACGGGGCCCTGACGCCGCGCCTCGCCGCCCAGGCCGCCGAGGAAGGCTGCAGTGAGGCCCAAGCCATCTTCAACCGAGCAGGACGGGGACTTGGAATCGGTCTTTCCACCCTCATCAATGCATTCAACTTCCCGCTCTATCTCATTGGAGGCGGTGTTCTTGCAGCCTGGGACCTGTTCGCCCCGGCGATGATGCGTGAGGTCGAGACGCGCTCGGTCACCTTCCGCAATACCCACACCCGCATTGCAAAGGCGGAGCTGGGCGGCCGGGCCGGAATCTTCGGCGCCGCCTACTTGCCCATACGCGCAACGCCGCAGCGCGACGTATGAGATCCTAGCGGCCTAACCATGAAATACTGGCTCGGACTCGACATCGGCACCGGCGGCACGCGCGCTCTCCTGGTCGACGAAAAAGGAAAGATTGCAGCTGGCGTCACCGCCGCCCACGAGGACATGCGTATGGATCGTCCGCTCTGGGCCGAACAGCGCCCGGAGAATTGGTGGGCCGCCTCCCAAGAGGCGATCCGAGGCGCCCTCGCGAAGGCCGACGCGACCGGAGACGACGTCGCCGCCGTCGGTTTCTCCGGGCAGATGCACGGTCTCGTCCTGTTGGACGACTCCGACGAAGTGATTCGCCCCGCGCTGATCTGGTGCGATCAACGCAGTCAGGACCAAGTCGACTGGATGAACCAGACCGCGGGCGCTGATTTCATCCTCGAACAAACCGCCAACCCGGCTCTCACCGGCTTCACGGCCCCCAAGCTCCTCTGGGTCCGTGACCATGACCCCGCAAGCTACGAGCGCACGCGGACGATGCTCCTACCAAAGGACTATGTACGCTTCATGCTCACGGGCGAACGCGGTCAAGATGTCTCCGACGCCTCCGGCACCGCGCTCTACGACGTCGTCCATCGCCGCTGGGCCGACTCCCTGATTGACAAGCTGGAGATCGACCGCTCCATCCTTCCTCCGGTCGCCGAGTCCAGCGCCGTCGTCGGACAAATCAGCGCTTCAGCGGCGCAAGCGACGGGGCTCAATCCCGGAACGCCCGTGGTCGCTGGGGCAGGGGATCAAGCCGCCGGCGCCGTCGGCAACGGCATCGTGGCCCCCGGCCTCGTCTCGTGCACCATCGGCACCTCCGGCGTCGTCTTCGCGCACATGGATCAGGTCGCCTACGATCCCGGAGGCCGCGTCCATACCTTCTGCCACGCTGTGCCAGGCAAGTGGCACGTGATGGGCGTGACGCAGGGCGCCGGACTGAGTCTCCAGTGGTTCCGCAATCAGTTGGCGGGAGACGCAGTCGCCCAAGGCGCCGAGCAGGGGGTGGATCCCTACGACTTGCTGATGGCCGAAGCGGCTGACGCACCCGCCGGCGCCGAGGGCCTCTACTGGATGCCCTACCTCATGGGCGAACGCACGCCTCATCTCGACTCCCGCGCGCGCGGCGGCTGGATCGGCCTCACCGCCGGACACACGCGCGGCCACATGGTCCGCTCGTTGATCGAGGGCGTCAGCTACTCGCTCAAGGATTGCCTGGAGATCGTCGAATCCCTCGGGGTCTCGGTCGCCGAAGTGCGAGCTTCCGGCGGAGGCGCCAAGAGCCCGTTTTGGCGCGACGTTCTCGCCGGCGTCTTCGCCAAAACCATCACCACGCTTGAGACGCAGGAGGGTTCCGCCTACGGTGCGGCTCTGCTGGCGATGGCCGGGGCCGGCCCCTACGCAAGCGTCGAGGAGGCCTGCACGGCCACCATCCGCGAGGCCGATCGAGTGGAGCCCCAGACGGACCTGTCGGCCGCGTACCAGCAATCCTACCCCGTATTCCGGGATCTCTACCCGGCCCTCAAGGACTTGTATCCGCGGATGTAGCACCGGTTCGCTGGACGTAGTACCCCGGCTTGGCCCGAACCTCCAACGTACGATCATGCGGCCGGATCTCCACTCGTCGGAACGCCCCGTCCAGGTGCCCGTTGGACGAGTAGTAACCGACCTCATAGGACGCGCGTAGATAGTCGCCGATCATCCGGAACTGATCCTCCAGACTTTCACCCGTCGCGAAGAACCGCTCTCCGCCCGTACCTTGTGCAAGCCGGTCCAACACGCGCTGCCCGTACTCGTCTCGGACGCTCGGGCTGTCGTCGCCGTACCAGATCCCAAACACGCGCACGTCGTGTTCCTGGGCCGCCTCAATCGCGTCCAGCAACGTATAACCGCTGGAGTTATCTGACCCGTCGCTCAACAGCACGAGCGCGCGCCGAGCAGGCTCCGCCTCCGCATACTGTTGCCGTATCGAATGGAGAATCGCATCGAACAGCGCCGTGCCCCCGCGTCGCCGAACCTCCGGCCCCACTCGCGGGAAGGAGCCGTTCCTGCGCGACTGTCTGATCACGTCGCCCAGGTACTCCAGGTCGTTGTGAAACGGCGCGATCAGTCGCAGCCGATCGCCGAACGCCAACAGGAATGCGCGGTCCTCCCTCTGTAGCATCGTCTGGAGAAAGAGTCTCAGGTCTTCGTCGTGCTGCTCTTCGTAGTCGTCCTGGGAGCCCGAGTGATCCATCAGGACCCCTAGCCGCAGCGGCAGCCGGTCGGCTCTGGAGAAGCGACGCACCCGCTGCTCCACCCCGTCCTCCAGCACCACAAAGTCGTCCGCCTCCAGGTCTGCTCGCAAGCTCCCCGCCGCATCGCGAACCGAGAATCCAACTTGCACGAGCTGGACGTCTACGCGGAACACTTCCTCCGGGGAAGCGGCCAACGGGAGACACAGCAAGACCCAAGCCAGACGCATAGCTCGTCAAAGCTACGGGGATACGGGAGAAAAGTTCCCGCACGCGCTACCAGTCAAATGGTTCGCCGGTCGTCGCGGATAAGACGTCCACTTGAAGATCAGCTTCGTCTACCAGTTCGGCCAACTGTTCCGGCGTACCCACCAACGGAGGGAACGTCCCCCAATGCAGCGGCAGCACCTGTTTGGGCTTGAGGAACTCGCAAGCCACCGTCGCCTCTCGCGGGTCCATCGTGTACAAGTCGCCGATCGGCAGCATGGCCAGCGTCGGCTTGTAGAGCCGCTCGATCAACGCCATGTCGGAAAACACGTTCGTATCTCCGGCGTGATAGAACGTTCGGCCGTTCGGCGTCTTGACGACGAAACCCGCCGCCTCGCCTCCGTACACCATCGTCCCGTCGTCGTCGATCGAACTCGAGTGCTGCGCGTGCGTCATCGTCACCCGGCAACCGAGCACGTCCACTGACCCGCCCTTGTTCATTCCCGTGACCTTCTCGACGCCCTTTGAGGTCAACCACTGCGCGATCTCGTAATTGGCTACCACGTGTGGACTGAACTTCTTGGCCGTCTCCACCGCGTCGGCGATATGGTCGAAGTGCCCGTGGGTGATCAGCATCAGATCCACACGTTTGAGCTCGTGTCCCTCCGGATAGGCGGGGTTCTCCAGCCATGGGTCGACGAGGATCACCTCCCCCGATTGCAGTTCGACTTGCACCGTCGAGTGGCCGAGCCAGGTAATTTCGATCGCCATGTGGAGGACCTCCTATGCTGAGGCCGCGCGTCTCTTCTTGGAAATGGCCGCGGCCGTCGAACGTTCCGCCCGGCCGGGCTTGGGCTTCGTGAGACGCGCAACCGTTCGCAGAAGATCGTCGCTTTCCGTGGGCCCTTTCGTCAAGACCGCATTGACGCCGGCCTCTTCAGGCGTCAGTCCGAGGTCGCGCACAAAACCGGACAGGATGACGATCGGGATGTCGGTGTCGCGCGCTCGAATGTGCTCCACCACCTTCGGCCCGTTGAAGCCCGGCATGCGGTAGTCGGTCACCACCAAGTCGAAGGAGCCGTTCTCGAACTGCTCCACTCCGGCAGCGCCGCCCAGCGCCGTCGCCACCCGGTAACCGCCGGCCTCAAGCACGGCCCGCCGCGCCGCCAACCCATGTCGGTTGTCGTCAATCATCAAGATCTGTAAAGAAGTTTGAATCATTTTTGCCGCTAAATGATGCTGATCTCGTCGCCAGCGCAGGCTAGAAAGTATCAACCGGCGGAACGGCGTGTCAACGCGCTTCCAACTCATTCCAAACGCTGGAGATCGAGCGCTTGACTTCGCTCAAAGCCCTGTGAAACAGGCCTTTCGTGACTTTTATCGACTCTGCCCTGCTGCTTGACAGCGGCGTCTCAAGTGTGGTGCGGGTCGGTGTTGCGCAAGCCCCTATTCGACTTCGCGAGGGGCGTAGTATCCCTCTTTGTGGATAATCTGATATTTAATTCTTTTGTCTTTTTTTCCGGTAATCCGGAGCTGCTTGTTCGTCTTCGGGTCGACCAGGCGTACGTCGATCTCACGGTACGACCCGTCGCGCTTCGTGTTGGTCGGTTGGTACAGCGCCACGTACTGATTGCGCATCACGTAGTTGAGCGCTTGGTAAATGCGCGGGAACTCCCCGTAGAATCGCGGAAAGAAACTCAGCCCGCCCGTCTCTTTCGCGAACGTCCGCATCTGGTTGTCCGCTTGAAGGAAGTTCATCCGCGCCATCGAACCGAGCGCGCCACGTGCGTCATACCACTCGCGCAAAGCTTGCATCATGCCGATCGCGTGGACCGTCACCCCCGCATCCTGAATCGTCTGCCGCGCTTCCTTAAAAGTTCTCTTACTGAACGTATCCACGCCGGAGGAAATGACGATGATCGACTTGCGTCCCTCGATGTCCTTCATGCGCTCGCACATCTCCGCCAGAGCATCAAAGAGGTTCGATTCGGAGTACCCCGCAATGCGCATTCGCTGCATCGCTTCGTACGTCTTGCGACGATCTTGCGTGAAGTCGCTGAGAATCTCAGGCCGCAAGTCGTAGGCCACCACCGCCACGTAGTCTTCCGGCCGCAGCGTCTCCACAAAGCCGTAGGAAGCCGTCAGAGTCTGATACCAGGATTCCGACCAATACTGCTGGTAGAGGTTGGAGAACTCAATCAGCAGGCAAACCGTCATCGGCGCCTCCGACTGCCCCACTTGCACCACCTTCTGCGGCACCCCGTCTTCAAGCACCTGGAAGTGATAATCAGGAATCCCCGGCAGAAACACGCCGTCGTTGTCGAGAACGGAGACTTCCACGGTCACCATGTTCGTGTCTGACGAGAAGAAGGGCTGGTCCGCGCCGCCAGTCCGCTGTCGCGTGCGTGTTTGGATGTCGGGCAGGGTCGAGGGTGCGTCGGGAGCGGGGGCGCCCGGACCCGGAACTGTACCTGGGGTCCGCACCGGTCCGCCGCCGGTTGCGGGTCCGCCCGTATCGATGCCTGGTCGCGGCCGTCGAGGGCCCGTCGTCACCGGTCCCGTCGTTTGGGCCCGAACCGCTTCCTCAAAAAGCAGCCCGCATCCAATCGTTACGGCAAACGCCGCCGCTAGTATCCAGTTCCTTCGACGCAAGTGCATGGTGCGGTCTCCTAACCCGTTGTCGATCCTTTCCCCTGATTTGGACCCTTCCCGACGCCTTCCGGTTACCCCTAGCATAGGGACCGGCGCGCCGCCCCGGCCTGGAGTGCGTTTCCAAGGCTCGGGCTTACGATAGCAAGCCCCTTTACTATGGGGGAATCCATGAACGAAGACCGCCCACTAGGCCTGCCCACAGGCGGCCGCTACAAGCGTCACATTTTGCTCTGCGCCGACCAGTCGAAGCCCAAGTGCATCGGCCATGAGGTCGCAAACCCCTCGTGGGCCTATCTCAAGAAGCGGTTGTCCGAACTCGGCTTGGCGGCCGGTGAGGATTGCATCTTTCGCACCAAAGCCAACTGTCTGCGCGTCTGCGATCGCGGCCCGATCGCGGTCGTCTATCCAGAGGGCGTTTGGTACCACTCTGCGACCCCGGAAGTTCTCGAGCGCATTATCCAGGAACACCTCATCGGCGGTAAACCCGTCGAGGAGTTCGCCTTCGCAACCAACCCGCTCTAGAGGATGGGAAGGCGCCACGCTATACAATGGCCTATTCCCATGAAGCTCTGTACCTTTGAATACGGCGGCGTCCGCGCAGCGGGTATCGTCGTCGGCGACTCGATACTCCCCATTGAGAAGATCAACGTCAAGAGGGGAGCCGGTTTCTCGACCGATCTCTTCACGCTCATCCGTGAGCAGCAGATCGACGCGGTTCGGGATCTTGCTCAAGGCCTCGAAGGGGAGACTCCCCTTTCCGAAGTACGCCTTTGCTTGCCCTATCAACAGCCCGGCAAAGTCTGGTGCATCGGGCTCAACTACCTCTCGCATGCAGAGGACATCTCGGCCGTTCAGCCGGAAGAACCCGGCAGCTTCATGAAGCCCACTTCCTCCTTCTTTGAACCGGACGGCGACATCGAACTGCCGCCCGAGCGAATCACGCAAGAGGTGGACGCGGAGGGCGAACTCGCCGTCGTGTTCGGCAAACGGTGCCGCGAAGTTCCCGTCGAAGAGATCGACGCCGCCGTTCTCGGTTATACGACGACGCTCGATCTCACCGCCCTCGACGTCCTCGCCCGCAACACGCGATACCTGCAGCGCTCCAAGAGTTTCGATACCTTCTTCAGCTTCGGTCCGGTCATCGTCACCAAAGATGAAGTTCCCGACGTCCATGGTCTGCAAGTGACGACAATCCACAACGGCGAAGTGTTTTCGCAAGACTTCGTGCGCAACATGCGCCACACGCCGGAGAAGCTGGCGGCCTTCCACTCCGACGTCATGACCTTCGAACCGGGCGACATCTTGTCCACCGGCTGTCCCAAAGGCGCTCGCATCCAGCCCGGTGATACAGTCGAGGCGAGTATTGAGGGCGTGGGAAATCTTCGAGCCAATGTTAAGCGCCGACCGGAAGGCAAGATCCTAGCCTAGAGGAGCCTCGTGAAAGGAGACGCCCGAACATGCCTGTCGATTCCTCTATCGCACCCGCAACCGCTCAGATGCGCATCTCCAGCAACTTGGTCCGGCGGTCCATCGACGGCCTGACCCGCGACGAACTCGTCCGCGTGCCCGAGGCAGGGAATTCAGCGATCTGGCTGTGGGCCCACCTGACGAATTCCCGTTGCGGACTGGCAAGGATGCTCGGCGTCGAGCGCGAACTCTTCCACCCCGATCTCTTTGGACGCGGTTCGGAGTTGATCGATCCCGCCGAGTATCCGAGTACGGAAGCGATCGAGGCGACGTGGAAGGAAGCGACTCGACAACTGATCGAACGCTTTGACGCAATCACCGCTGACGAACTCGCGGCGCCAAGTCCCCGCGACTTCCCCATCCAAGACCAATCCCTAGCCGGGGTCGTCACCTTCCTGTCATGGCACGAGGCCTACCACGTGGGGCAACTCGCCGCCGTCCGCAAATGGTTGGGCAAGGGACAACTCGTCGGCTAGCGGCTCAAACCGAGTTACTTCACTTCCACTAGCGTGAGGCGGAAGGATCCGTGTGGGGAATCGAACGGGATGCTGCTCGAGGTCTTAGCGCCCACAACCGAGATCGTGAACTCCCCGCCGTGCGTAACGGACGGCATCGCCATCACCGTCCCCTCCGGCAGCAGCGGCTTCAGGTTCCCGGCGAACATGTTGGTCAACTCGCCCAACGCATCGCGAACGTAGTCGTCCACAGACTCCGGACGGGGCACGTCCTCCAATCTCTGCGCAATCGTGAACGCCAGCTCGTAATCCAGTTCCACCAGCAGGGTCCCGCGCCAATCTCCAGCGAAATAGATGGAGACGGCGACGGGATAGCGAGTTCCTTCGTCCGGTTCCTGTGAGGGGGACGCCTCGCTTTGGAGCATGGTCGCGAACACGTCGCCAACCACCGTCGTGCTGAGTTCTTTCAGGTCGATACTCGGATCCGCTACGGTCATCATGCCTGTTCTCCTCGGTGGCCTATTCGGCCCGGTACGCAATAGCCGGTCCGGCGTGGCGTCGCTGGTACTCCTCATCGAGCCCGATCGTCGTTTCCGATGCTCCCAGGAACAGGTGTCCCCCTGGGGCGAGCGTCTCCCGGAAGTTGCGAAGGATTCGCGACTTCGTCTCATGGTCGAAATAGATCAGGACGTTCCTGCAAAAGACCAGGTCAAACGGCCCCAGTCCTCGCATCGGGTCTTTCAGGTTGAACTTCTGCCAGCGGCACATCTTCCGCAGCTCTTCGCTCACGACCCAGTTCGTGCCGTCACGCTCAAAGTACTTGACGAGATACATCGCGGGCAGCCCACGATTCACCTCCAGCTGCAGATAGCGGCCCAACCGACAGCGCTCCAGCATCTCTTCGGATAGGTCAGTGCCGAGAATCTCTAGCTTCCAATCCGGAATCGCCATCTCCTTCCACAGCATCGCGATCGAATAGGGTTCTTGCCCCGAGGACGACGCAGCGCACCAAACACGTATCGTCTTGTCGGTCCTTCGACTGTCGACAATCTCATGAAACAGAACCTGTTTCAGTCCTTCAAACGGTTTGACGTCGCGGAAAAACAACGTCTCGTTCGTCGTCATCGCCTCCACGATCTTGTATCGAACGGCTTTCCCTTGGAGCCCGTGAAGCAGACCGCACAGGCTGTCGATCGTCTCGACGCCTTCGTTCTTCGCCAAAGGCGCCAAGCGCGCTTCCAACAGATAGCGCTTCGATTCGTCGAGCACGATCCCGGACTCGTCGTAGATCGTCTTGCACAACAACTGAAGGTTGTCGGGCGTAATACCAGGCGCCTTTGGACCGCTCTTCGTCGCCGTGCTCATCGGTGCGTCCCTCTGGTAACAATTCGCATGATTTCTCCGGCTATCCGATCGAGCGGCGCCACCACGTCCGCCAGTCCGGTCTCCACGATGTAGCCCGGCATTCCCCACACCACGCTGGTGTCTCGGTCCTGTGCGATCACCGGCGAGCCCGCCTGGTACATCGACTCCGTAGCAGCCAGACCGTCCTTGCCCATCCCCGTCATGATCACCGCCAGCGCATGCGCGCCGTAGACTTCCTGCACCGATCGGAACATCACGTCCACGGCGGGCCGGCACGAGTTTTCCTGAGGCCCCTCGTCCAAGCATGCAACCACCTCATGGCCCCTACGCCTCAGCTTGAGGTGAAATCCGCCCGGAGCCATCAGCGCCGTCCCCGGCTTCAGCACGTCCCCTTCCTGCGCCTCGCGGACCTCAATTGAGCTGTGGGCAGACAGCCGCTCTGAGAGCAGGCGCGTAAACATCGGCGGCATGTGTTGGGTGATCACCATCGGGCAGGGAATCGTCTCCGCAATCTCCGGGATCATCGCCGCCAGCGCGTTCGGTCCCCCGGTAGAAACGCCGATTGCGACGATGTCGACCCGATTCGTGAGGGACGCCCGCGGCCCTCGCTCCGGCGGCGGAGCAAGATCGCGAGGGCCGGGTATCGTCGCTGCCGTCGAGCTTCTCACGACAGGAGGGGTAGTCTCCCGCGTGAAGAACTGCTTGATCTTGGGCGACAGCTCGCCACGAAGACGCGCCAACGAAGTATCCAGAGAGCCGACGTTCGCGGCCTTCGTCACGTAGTCGTCGGCCCCCAGACTCAGTGCTTCGAGCGTGTGACGTCCGCCCCGCTCGGTGAGCGTGGAGAACATCACCACCTTGACCGCGGGGTACTCCTGCTTCACCCTCCGCAGCGTCTCCAAGCCGTCCATCTCCGGCATCTCAATATCCAGCGTGAGGACGTCCGGCTGCACCTGTGGAATCTTCTGGAGGGCGATCGCACCGTTGGCCGCGATGCCCACCACGTCAAACGCGGCGTCCTCGCTCAGTGCCTGCGTTACCAACCGGCGAATCACCACCGAGTCGTCGACGACCAGCACTCGAATCGATGATTTCGATTCGGTGGTCCCGGCGCTCCCGCCTCGTCCAGCGGAGACCATGCTTGAACTGCGGGCCGTCAATCGAGCATCCCCAGCAGCCGCAGTTTGTCGCGGATCGCATCTTCGGTAAACGGCTTCATAATGTATTCGTCGGCCCCGGCTTCGAGCGCCTTGATCATCTGCCCGGAAGCCGTCTCCGTCGTCACCATCATCACCTTGGAGTCGTTGTAGACCGGCCGTTCACGGATTGCCGTCACCAACTCCAGCCCGTTCATCTCCGGCATGTTCCAATCGACCAGGATCAGTTCTGGAGGCCCTGGCTGCTGCGCCAGGACCTCCAAAGCTTCCTTGCCGTCTCCGGCCTCGCATACGTCGAAGCCGAGCTTGCGCACCGTGCCTCCCAAGATGCGGCGGATGGCGCGAGAGTCGTCGACGATGAGGGCTGTTTCCATGGCGTGCTTCGTTCCTTATCGGTCGCTGGTTCGTCCGCCTAGAGCTTGAACTTCTCCACCAGCTCTTGGAGTTGCGCCGCCATCTGCGACAGTCCGCCGGCGGCCTGGAGGGTGTCGTTCGCGCCTTGGGTCGTGCTCTCCGCGGCAGTCGCCACGCCGGTGATGTTTTGCCCGATCTCGGCCGATCCGCGCGCCGCTTCGCTCACATTGCGGCTGATCTCGTTCGTCGTCGCCGTTTGCTCTTCCACCGAGCTCGCGATCGTGTTCGAGATGTCGTTGATCTGCGCAATGATCGTCGAGACTTCGGCGATCGCTTCCACCGCGCCCTGCGATCCCGTCTGGATCGCCTCGATCTTCGACGAAATATCCTCGGTCGCAACCGCCGTCTGCTTCGCCAGTTCCTTCACCTCGTTGGCGACCACCGCGAAGCCCTTGCCGGCCTCGCCCGCGCGGGCGGCCTCAATCGTCGCGTTCAGGGCGAGAAGGTTTGTCTGTTGCGCAATCGACGTGATCACCTTGATCACCTTGCCGATCTCCACACTCGAGTCGCCCAGATCCTTGATCGTCGAGTTCGCCGAGTCCGCCACGTCCACCGCCTGCTTGGCGATCTTCGCCGCCGACGCCGAACTCTTCGCGATCTCGCGGATCGATGCCGACATCTCCTCCGATCCCGTCGCCGCCACCTGCACGTTGCTCGTCACTTCTTCAGTCGCCGCCGAGACCACATTTACCTGCGTCGCCGTCTCCTCGGCATTGCCGGCCATCTGCTGGCTCACCGCCGTCAATTGCTCGGCCGACGACGCCAGTTGCTGCGAGCTGTCGGAGAACTGCCCCATCGTTCCTCGCAAGTTGTGGAAGAACGCCGATAGTCCCTCGCCCATCCGCCCGATCGAATCCTCGCCCGATACCGTGATGTCCGCCGTCAAGTCGCCGTCCTTGGCCGCGTTTACCGCGCCCAACATGGCGTCCACCTTGTGGCGCAGTTCCTCGGCCGTCTTGCGTTCCCGCTCCGCCATGTCTTTCTCTCGCTGCTCTGCGGCAAGCCTTTCCGTGATCACCTCCCAGGTCGCCATCGAGCCCAGATACTCGCCCTTGGCGTTCGTAATCGGGCTGACGAGTAGATCAAGCGTCTCTGGTCCGACCTGGATGTTTGCCTTGCGCGGCAGATTTGCCGAGGGATCTTTCAGTAATTCCCGCTGATGCGCCGGCCGCTTGTGGAAGATATCGATCGACTGTCCGATCATCTCGTCGGCCTTCACCGGCAAGTGATCCTCAAGTGTTCGCAACGTCTCCGTCGACGCCTCATTCATGTACACAAGGTTTAGATCCGGGTCGGCGAACATCGTATTGATCGGCGAGTTGTCCACCATCGACTGCACCCGCTCCGCGTCAGCTTGCAGGCGAAGCTTGTCGGTAACGATTTCCCACGTCACCATCGGGCCTATGTATTCGCCGGCGTGATCGCGGATCGCACTGACCAACAGGCTCAACTTCTCCGGTCCGACTTCGATAATCGCCTGGTGAGGCAGGTTCGTGGCGTCGGCCAACGTTTGTCGTTGATGCGCCGGATTCTTGTGGAATATATCAATGGACTGACCGACGATCTCATCCGCTTTCACCGGCAGATGAGCCTCTAGCCTGCGTAGCGCTTCCGTCGACGCGGGATTCATGTAGCGAATGATCAAGTCTCGGTCGGCTTGGATCATCGCCGTGGGCGAGTTTTCCACCATGGAGCGGATCTGCGCCGCCTCAAGCGACAACTTTTTCGACTCCGTGATGTCGGAGGCATACTTGACGATTTTGTAAGGCGTCCCCTGATCGTCCAGCAGTGGGTTGTAGGATGCACGTATCCAGATGGCGGCGCCGTCCTTACAAATCCGTTCAAATTCGCCTTCAAAGTAATCTCCGTTCCCTAGCCGCGACCAGAACTCGCGGTACTCCTCGCTTTCGGCGTAGCCCGGATCGACGAACATCCGATGGTGACGCCCCTGGACCTCGTCCAGCGTGTACCCCATAGCGCCGAGAAAATTGTCGTTGGCCGTCAAGATCGTCCCGTCCAGCTCAAACTCGATCATGGCCTGGGACCGGTTGAGGGCCGCAGCCAGACCGGTCGCGTCCATAGGGGCCTCGGCGGGCGGTTCGGCGACAGCAGCGTTCGACATCGATTCTTCTCCTTCTACTCCCTTGGCCAGATTCTTCAAACTCTTGTCGCCGCCCCTCGCGCGCGACGTCTTCGGCGTCACCGTCACGATGTCGCCTGCCAACGCACCCACCGCGCCGATCACTTCGTCGATCAGCTCCTTCGGCACGTCCAAACTCTCCAACGCATCCAACAAATGCGCGGCCACTCGGTCAAAGTGCCGCTGCTCGATCTTCATCCCCGCGTGCGCCGCCTTCATGTCGGGGCCCTTGTAGTTCTTCGGCCCGCCCAGCGCCTGGGACATGAAGTAGTACTGCTGCTCGGCTAGTCGATCCGTGTCGGTATTCGCGAAGAATTTCTTGAGCATGCGGTCCTTTAGAACCCGCTCGTAGAACGCCGCGACCGTCGCTTTGATCGCCGGCGCTCCCCCGAGTCGCGAGTACAACGTCGCCGCACGCTTGGCTTTTGCCGGTTGTTTGACCATGGCTTGTCTGTTCCTCGTCCCTTACGCTTGCAGTACCTTGTCGGTCGAAAGAACCAACAGCAGCTGGTCCGGCAGCTTGTACACGCCGTCCAAAACCTCGCGCGTCCGCGCGTCGATCGTCTCCGGCGGCGCCTCAAAGTCGTCTTGCGAGACTTCAATCACGTCGCCGATCTCGTCGACCATCAAACTCACCGCGCCGTCGGCGCCCCGCACCACGACGTTCATCGGCTCCTCGTCGCCGTCCCGGACTTCCAAGCCGAGCCGCCGACGAATGTTGAACGCCGTCACAATCTGCCCGCGCAGATTGATCAAGCCCTCGATCACCGGGTCCGCGGCCGGCACCGACGTCATCTCGTGGAAGCGCAAGACCTCTTGCACCTCGGTCACGTCAACGCCGAAAAACAGATCGTCGACGCGAAACGTCGCGTATTGCTTAGCCTCAACGGCGTTGTCCGTGGTGACGCTCATGGATGTGACGCTCATCGTTTCTGCCTCTCTCAACGGGATACGCGCATCGCGCCGCTAGGCCGCAGGCGCCGTCTCCTTGGCTTCCTCGGCGCTCGTCGCCGCCGCCAACTGTTCGATCGAGGCCAGCACTGAGGCCTGATCGGTCCGCGCCAGACAGACATCCAGACGGTCGTCTCGCTCCGCCGCCGCCCCGGCTTCGTCCTCGCTCTCCGCCAGCCCCACCACGCGCACGTGCGAGAGGTCGGGCTGCTTACGGATCCGCTCGTTCAGCGCGTACACGTCTCCGCTCCAGTCCAAGCTCGCCGCCACGACGCCGATCCTCAGCTCGCGTAGTCGGCGGACCGCTTCCTCTGCGTCGCGCGCCTCAAATACCTCGTATCCGGCCACTTCCAGCCGCTGCCGCAACAGGCCGCGCGAAAACGCCGAATCGTCCATCAGCAACAGCCGCGCCGACCCTCCGTCGCTCTCCTCTTGGAACCAGCGCCGGTCCGTCTGCTCCAGCAACGATTGGATGTCGATGAAGTCCGTGATCTTGCCGTCGACCACCGAGGAGCCGATCACCCCCTCCCGCCCCGACGACGGCCGCATCTCGATCCGTTCGTCGACAATATCCAGAATCTCGTCCACAATCAGGCCCGCTCGACGCTCTCCTTTGCTGAATACCAACACCTGCGCCGCGTGCTCCTGGCTGATCTTCGCCGCCCCTTCGCCCAACCGTTCAGACAACGGAATCAGCGGCAAGATCTTCTCGCGATACTGCACCGCCGGTCGCCCGCCCGAGTTCTCGATCCGCTCGGCGGCAAACTCCTCCAGCCGATCCACCAAACTCAGCGGAACCGCCAGACGATCCATCGAGCCCGAACGGAACAGCAGCACCGCCTGCGCCCCGGCTCCCAACGTCGTCGGCTCGGTCGTCGCCTCCGATTGCGTTCGACCGTCGCCGATCACCCGTCCGGCGCGCGCCAGGCCCATCACGTCCAGAATCAGCGCGACGTTCCCGTCGCCCATGATCGTTGCGCCCGCGTACACGCTGATGTTCTTCAGCAGCTTGCCCAACGGCTTGACGACAATCTCCGCCGTGTCTTGTACCGAATCGACCACCAGGCCGAAACTGCGCTCGTCGGCCTGGACCACGACAATGTTCAATGAGCCGCTCTCGGATCGCTCAGCCGTCGGCAGCTTCAAGGCCTCGCTGAGGTAGACCAGCGGCAGCAGCTTGCCTCGCAGGCGATAGACCGGCGTCCCGTGGATCCACTCGATCCCCTGCGCCGCTCCCGCCTCGCCTTGCGATTGCCCGTCGTCGACCCGCACCAACTCGACCAAGTTGACCTGCGGTATCGCGAAGCGTTCGCCCGAGCAAGTCACCACCAACGCCGGGATAATCGCCAAGGTCAGAGGAATTTTGATTCGGATCACTGCGCCCTGCCCAGGCTCGCTCTGCAGCTCAAGCGATCCGCCGATGCGCTCGATGTTCGTGCGCACTACGTCCATGCCCACGCCGCGACCCGATACGTTGGTGACCTGCTGCGCCGTCGAAAACCCAGCCGCAAACACCAGATTGAGCGCCTCGCGATCCGACATTCGCGCCGCTTGCTCGACCGTCAGCGTCCCTTTGTCGACCGCCTTCTGCTTGATCTTCTCCGGATCGATACCGGCGCCGTCGTCCGCGATCTCGATATTGACTTGACCGCCTTCGTGGAACGCCCGCAGCGACAGCACGCCGTGCGCCGGCTTGCCCGCGGCGAGACGCTGTTCGGGCGTCTCTATCCCGTGGTCGCAGGAGTTCCGCACGATGTGCGTCAGCGGGTCCTTGATCGCTTCGATGATGGTCTTGTCGAGCTCCGTGTCGGCGCCCTCCATCTCTAACTCGATCCGCTTGCCGAAGCTCGATCCCAGGTCGCGAACCACCCGCGGCAGCTTGTTCCACACCAAGCGAATTGGCTGCATGCGCGTCTTCATGACGCTGGCCTGGAGTTCGGTGGTAATTAGATTCAGTCGTTGGGAAGTCGCCGTGAAGCCGCCATCCTCGCGCGTCTCCGCGTACTGCAAAATTTGGTTGCGAGCTAAAACCAGCTCGCCCACCAGGTTCATCAGCCCATCGAGCAGATCCACGCTCACTCGAATATTCGAGTCGGCAATTGAACTGCGATGTCCCGCTGCTTCATCGTGCTCGTCCTTCGCCGGTTCGGCGACCGGCGCCTTCGCGGGAGCCTTCACCTCTGCGGTTGGCGGCGGAGCGCTCGCATCCGTCGCTTCGTCGCCGTCGGGTCTCACGGGCTCATCGATGAGCGTGGCGAGGGATTCCGACTCGGCCCCGGCCGGCGTCTCGGTCTCGGTTGCAGGCGGTTCGGTTGTGGACGGCTCGACTGCAGCGGCCGCTTCGGTGTCTCCCGTGTCGCCTTCCGCTTCCGCACCGGCCGCCTCTGAATCTTTCGTGTCGCAGACAGTCTGCAGACGCTGGACCAGGTCCTGGTGCTCGTCGTCGCCTTCGTTGTTCTTGTCTTCGATCAGGACGAGGATGCCGCGCACGACGTCGAACGTCTCTAGCAGCAGCGTCGTGAGTTCCGGCGTCAGCTTCCGCTCGCCGTCGCGCAACTGGCTCAGCAGGTTCTCAGCGCGGTGGGTGATCGCCTCCAGGATCGAGAACCCCAGGAATCCGCAGGCGCCCTTGATCGTGTGGATCGTCCGAAAGATGCTGGATAGCAGCGCTTCGTCGTCCGGACGCTGTTCCAGTTCGATAAAGTCCTGGTCGAGCTGCGTGAGCATCTCGTTGCTCTCCACCAGGAACTCTTGGATGATCTCTTGCTGCTCGTCCATGTTGGGTCTGTGCGTTGCGGCTTCGGTGTCGGGGGATGTGGCGGCTGCCGGCGCCTGATTTGGTTATCGACTCCGGGCGTCTAAGCTTTAGGAGCCGCCGGGGTTTCGTCGCTCGATACGATGAGAAGGTCTCCTCTTATGCTGAAGTCGCAGTGCAGCGTGCTCCTTCTAGCTCTGGCGGTCTCCGCGAACTCGGCGCCGCTGGACATCGTCGCGGGATCGCGGTTCGATTTCTCTTTGCCCGCGTCGCCGGAGGCTCCGCTGTCGTCGGATGGTTTGAGCGGCATCGCCTATCTCGGATCCGACGTCTACCTGCTCGTTTCCGATTCGGCCCCGCGCCTGCGTCGTTTGCGCGTCGAGATGGACTCGGATCGCCGCCGTATCGTCGCCGTCCATCCGTTGCCCGACGTCGTCCTGGCCGACGAAGAAGGTCTTCCGTTGGACGCGCCTCAGTTCGGCGACCGAGAAGACCTCGCTCTTGCTCCTGACCGCAAAACCGTCTGGGTCGTCAATGAGCGCTGCGGCGGGCCCGACCGAGGCCCCTGTCTAGAGCGGTTCCGACTCGCCGACGGTCGTCGCCTTGCACTCGTTCGCCCCGCCCCCGATTCGCCGCTCGGGGATTTTGAGGACATGGAATCCAATCGCGGTTTCGAGTCGCTGGTCGCCGACCCCACCGGCGGCTACTGGGCTGGACTAGAACGTCCGCTGCCCGTCGATCGCTCCGGCCCTGATCCCTCTGCCGACGATCCCTCTGCCGACGATCCTTCTGCTGGCGATCCTTGGTCCGGCCCCATTCGCCTGCAACATCTCTCCGGCGACGACCGTCCTCGGCCTCTCCAGCAAATCGCCTTCCTCTCCGATCCGCCCCACTTCGGCGCCGCCGAATCCGAACCCTGGCAGCGTTTCTACGGAAGTCGCCTCGTGGCCCTACTAGCGCCCCCGGGACAACCTTTGATCGCCGTCTTGAGTCTGTTCCAGGAGGGAACCGACGGCTACCCCGAAACCCTGATTCGCTTCTACTCCTTGGACCGCGCAGCGGCGGACGACGTCTCGCGCCCGCCTTTCGCCACGGCTTTGTCGGGGCGCACGTTCCGGCCTGCGGAAAAGCGCCTCATCGGCGAGTTGCGTTTCCACGACACGGAATCCAACTTCGAGGGAGCCGCCCTCGGCCCCTTACTGGAGAACGACGACTGGGTCGTCTTGCTCGTCCGCGACAACGACCAGGGCGTGGATCAATCGCTCTATTCCGTCCGCCTGCGACCGTCGTCGGAATAGCTACAATTACAGTCGATGGCTCTCAAAATCGCGGATCGTGAGTTCTCTTCGCGCCTGATCGTCGGTACCGGCAAATATTCCACCTTTCCGGTGATGAAGCAGTGCCATGAGGTTTCCGGTTCGGACATGGTCACCGTCGCCGTTCGGCGGGTCAACCTCACCGACCGCTCCAAAGAGTCGCTGCTCGACTACATCGACCGTGACCGGATGTTCATCCTGCCCAATACCGCCGGATGCTACACCGCCGACGAGGCGATTCGGACCGCGCGACTGGCCCGCGAAGTCGGCCTTTCCAATTGGGTCAAGCTGGAAGTCATCGGCGATCAGCAGACCTTGTTCCCTGACAATGAGGGACTCCTTGAGGCCACCCGCGTGCTGGTCAAGGAGGACTTCGTGGTTCTCCCCTACACCACTGACGATTTAATCAACGCGCGAAAGCTGATCGACGCCGGCGCCGCAGCAGTCATGCCTCTCGGGGCGCCCATTGGGTCCGGGCTGGGTATCCAGAATCACGCCAACCTGGCTATTCTCCGCGAAATGATTAGCGAGGTTCCGCTCATCGTGGACGCCGGCGTCGGCACCGCGTCCGACGCCGCGGTAGCGATGGAACTCGGCTTCGACGGCGTTCTCATGAATACCGCGATCGCGGAGGCCTCCGACGCCCCCAAGATGGCCGAGGCGATGAAGCTCGCTGTGGAATCAGGACGACTCGCCTTCGAGTCAGGACGCATGCCCAAGCGCCGCTACGCAGCCGCCAGCAGCCCGGTAGAGGGCAAAGTCGCCTAGTCGGTAGTAGAGGAGCAGCCGCAACCGCCGCGGCCAGGCTTACTTCTTGTCGGGAATCTCGACCACGATCTCGCCTTCGCGAGCCAGTCCCAACTGCTCCCGCGCCACCCGCTCGATCGCGTCGCCGTTCTGACGCAAGGAGTCGATCTCTTCGGCGAGGCCTTGGTTCTCTTCTTGCAGCCCCTCGACCTCTCGCTCCAGCCGGTTCTCCTCGCGCCACGCGTCACGGACGCCCGCAAACGTTTCAAACCCGGACTGGTTCAGCCACAGCGCTCCGGAGCCGACAACCAGGGCTCCGATCCACAGTCGTTTTTGTCCGCGGATTTTCACGACACCCAATCATAGGACACAATCGGACGTCCATCCAAATCCGGTTACGATCATGTCCAACGTCCGAATCTGTCTCACAACCTGCTCCGGCGAGTCGACGGCTCAACGCCTCGCTCGCCTGCTCGTCGATCGGCGCCTGGCCGCCTGCGTCAACATCCTTCCTCGCGTTCGCTCCATCTATCGCTGGCAGGGTGAAGTTCACGACGACCCCGAGTCACTTCTACTAATCAAGACGGCCGCCGATTCGATCGCTGCCCTCCGTAGCGCTCTCGTGGAACTGCACGATTACGACCTCCCGGAGTTCATCGTCCTCGACGTCGCCGACGGGTCGTCGGAATATCTCGACTGGATTGCCACATCGACAACCGGCGGTCAGTAGATTAGACTTAACGGTGTGGTTAAGCAAAGAGCCGCCAGCGAATCACCGCTGAACCTCGACGCCGTATTCAGCGCCCTCTCCGATCCCATCCGACGCGGCATCGTGGAGCGCCTCGGACGCGGCGAGGCCTCGGTGGGCGAACTGGCTGAACCCTACGCCGTCAGCGCTCCCGCCATCTCGCGACACCTGCGCGTCCTGGAGTCAGCTGGACTCGTCGAGCGCCGCAAGCAGGGCCGGGTCCATCGCTGCCGTGTGCGCCCCAAAGCCGTTGAGCTCGTCTCCAGGTGGGTGGAAGACCAGCGCCTCTTTTGGAACCGCCAATTCGATCAGCTAGACCGTTACCTCGCCGATAACCCGACAGGAGATTCCAAATGACCGTCCCCGCCGACCCCGAACAGGCCTCTGAACGGCTTGTGCTCGAGCGCACCTTCGCCGCGCCTCCCGAGCGCATCTTTGATGCCTGGACAAAGCCGGATATTCTCCAATCGTGGTTCGCCCCAGGCGACGGCTTCGATGTCACGGCTGAGGCCGATCCAGCACCCGGCGGCCGGTTCCGCATCGCCCTTCGCCACCGCGAGTCGGGAGCCGAGCACATCGCTGTAGGTGCGTATGAGGAAGTCGACCGGCCCCGCCGCATTGTCTGCACCTGGCAGTGGGAGCAAGGCGACGAGGCCGGTGGTCCCGAAACTTTGCTCTCTTTGGATTTCGAAGTCCACGGCGCCGACACGCTGCTGCGCCTCACCCACGAGCGCTTCCCGACCGCGGAAATTCGCGACCATCACATGCAAGGCTGGACGGGCTGCCTCGCGCGCCTCATCGAGCACCTGACGGCCTAGCTGCCGATGGCGCTTGCGGTACCGGCCCTATACTGAGCATTGGCCGACAAAAAGTCTGTTCGTCTAGCCGACCTAGGCCCGCTCGTCCGCGGAATCGTGGCTCCGCGCAAGGGCGTCCTGTTCGGCGGTCTGCTCCTCATCCTCATCAGTCGTGGCGCGGGTTTCGTGCTGCCGGTCTCTAGTAAGTACGTCGTCGACGACATCATCGGCCAAAGCAAGCACGAGCTGCTGGGGCCCCTCGTCGTCGCCATCCTCGCCGCGACGCTTACGCAGGCGGCCGCCGCCTACTCGCTGACTCAGCTCCTATCCAAGTCGGCGCAGAAGCTCATCGCCGAACTGCGCCAGCAAGTCCAGCAACACATCGGTCGTCTATCCGTATCGTTCTATGACGCCAGACAGGTCGGGTCCCTCGTCTCTCGCATCATGAGCGACGTCGAGGGCGTCCGCAATCTCGTCGGAACCGGTCTTGTGCAGCTTGTCGGTGGATTGCTGACGTCCAGCGTCGCCCTGGTGTTGCTCCTCCGCATCAGCCCGCGGCTGACCGGCTTGTCCTTACTCGTCATCGCCTGCTTTCTCGCGGTGCTGCTGCGCGCCTTCAAGAAGTTGCGCCCCGCCTTCCGCGAGCGTCGCAAGATCAACAGTCGCGTCACCGGCCGCCTGACCGAATCGCTCGGCGGTGTACGGGTCGTCAAGGGTTACCACGCCGAGGACCGCGAGGCGCGCGTCTTCAGCGAAGGCGCGCTGGAGATCCTCGCAAATATCTACACCACGCTCACCGGAACTGCCCTCGTCGCCGTCTCGGCGCAACTGCTCCTCGGCGGTCTGGGCGCGCTCATCCTCTGGATCGGCGCCAATCAAGTCTTCGCCGGAACCATGAGCCTCGGCGATCTCGTCTCCTTCACCATCTTTTCGACCATGTTCGTCGCGCCGCTCTTCCAGGTTGTCAACATCTCCACCCAATTGATGGAGGCCGTCGCCGGCCTGGAGCGCACGCGCGAAGTGCTCGAAGAGCGCCCCGAGGACGAGGACCCGGCTCGCCAAATCACGCTTCCCGAAATTCAAGGGCGCGTCGAATTCGACCGAGTCACCTTCGCCTACGAGGAAGAGAACGACGTCCTTCACGACGTCAGCTTCGTCGCCGAGCCGGGGACCATGACCGCCCTCGTCGGCTCCTCCGGTTCCGGCAAGTCCACCATCATTGGACTCGTATCCGCCTTCCACAACCCCCGCCAAGGTCGCGTATTGGTTGACGGTGAGGACCTGGCGAGCGTTAAGCTCGATTCCTATCGGACCCAACTCGGCGTCGTCCTTCAAGAGAACTTCCTCTTCGACGGCTCCGTGCGCGACAACGTCGCCTTCTCCCGTCCAGCCGCTACGGAGGAGCAGATCTTGGAAGCCTGCCGCATCGCCCGGGTCGACGAGTTCGTCGAGGGCTTCGACCAGGGCTACGACACGATCGTCGGAGAGCGCGGCGTCAAGCTCTCCGGCGGGCAGCGTCAACGCGTCGCCATCGCGCGCGCCGTCCTCGCCGACCCGCGTATTCTCATCCTGGACGAGGCCACCTCTTCTCTCGATTCCGAATCCGAAGCGCTCATCCAACATGGACTCTCCTACTTGATGGAAGGGCGCACCACCTTCGTGATTGCCCACCGTCTCTCCACAATTCGCGCGGCCGATCAGATCCTTGTCATTGAAGACGGTCGCGTCGCCGAGTCCGGAGACCATGACGCTCTCCACGCGAAGCAAGGCCGATACCGCGACCTCTACGACCGACAACACGGTCTCGAGCGCAATCTCTTTCTGGCGCCGGGCGAAGGCGACAAGCTCGACCGCGAGCGTCAAGCCGATGAGAAGGACGACTCCGCCCGAGCCTCCCTCGGAGCGCTGCGCGGCGGTTCCTAGATTCACGGCGTGGCTCAGTCCGCTGCTGCTTGAACCCGGTACGATGGGGCTCTTCCCCGCTTGCCTGACGTGTCTCTCTCGCTCGCAGTCATCCTGCTCTACTCCGCCGGTCTGGCGGCGCTCGGCTTCTTCTTGTCCCGGAGACTGCAAGGCGTCGACGGATTCTTCGTCGCCAATCGCAAACTCTCCACGCCGCTCCTGTTTTCGACCTTCCTCGCCGCCAACCTCGGAGCCGGCACCACCGTCGGCGCCGCTCAATTCGGGTACGAGCGCGGCCTAGGCGCTTGGTGGTGGGTCGGCTCGGCCGGACTCGGCTCCCTTGTTCTCGCCTTCTTCGTTGGGCCGCGAATCTACCGCCTCGCCTCCCGCTACAACCTCTATACCGTCGGAGACTATCTGGAGCTTCGCTACAACCGCGCCGCTCGCCTCTCCACCGCCGCCTTCCTCTGGATCGGTTCGCTCGCCATCCTCGCCGGGCAACTCATCGCCATGGGCCTGGTCTTGGAAGTCGTCTCGGGCCTCCCTCACGTCTACGGCGTTGTCCTGGGAGGCGTGATCGTCACCGGCTACTTCACAGCCGGCGGGCTCTTCTCCAGCGCCTGGATCAATCTGTTTCAAGTGGCCGTCAAGGCGGTTGGATTCGCGGTCGCCGTCCCCTGGGCTCTCGGCGGCGTTGGTGGCGTGGCGGGGCTCGCTGAGCGGGTCCGCGCATTGGCCCCAGAGCCCGATTCCTACCTCAGCATCACCGGCATCGGAGCCTCCGGCATCCTCACCTACGCCGCCATTCTCATCCCGTCCTTCATCGTTTCGCCGGGGTTGATTCAAAAGCTCTTTGGGGCGCGAGACGAATCCACCGTGCGACGCGGCGTCGGCCTTCAAGGCCTCGTCTTGCTCTTCTACGCCTGCATGCCGGTCCTGCTCGGGATGGTCGCCTTCGTCACTTGGCCCAACCTTGATAATCCCGGCCTCGCACTCCCGAAGTTGCTCGCCGAGGGGATGCCGGCCGCCCTCGGCGCAATCATGCTGGCGGCCGTCTTCTCGGCTGAGATCAGCTCCGCCGACGCCGTCTTGTTTATGCTCTCCACTTCCGTAGCGCGCGATCTCGGCCCCGTTCTCATCGGCGACGAGCCGGACGACCGCCGACTCCTTCGACTGGCCCGCATCGCTGCCGTTGCGGCGGGAGTGCTCGGCGTTCTCGTGGCTCTCTATTTGGACTCCATTCTGGCCGCCTTGATGATCTTCTACAGCCTCCTCACGGTCACCCTATTCGTGCCGTTGTTGGCCGGCCTGTTTGCCGATCGTCCAGGCCCCCGCGCCGCGCTCGCCGCCATGGCAGCCGGCGCGCCTACCCTCCTGGCGCTTCACTGGGCCACGGACGGAGCGGGAATTTTCTTCGTAACGCCCACGCTCGGAGCGATCCTCGTAGCCGCGCTGTTCTACGTCCTGTTCTCGGGTCAGTCGGATTAGTCCGAGCCGTCGGTTCGCCCGTCCAGTCGCTTCTCGATGTCCGCTACTCGGATCGACATCTCGCGCACCCGGTACAGCGTCTCCTCCTGAATCTTTCTGTTCGAGCGAATCAGATCCGCCAGCAGCCCGACCACCAGGACCTGAAATCCCACAATCGTCAAGATCGCCGACAGGATCAGCGACTGGATGTTCCCCTCGCCTCCAGTCGTGAAGAAGAAGTACAGGAAACGCACTCCCGGCAGGCTTCCTGCCAGGATCAGCAAACACCCCACCAAGGTGAAGAAGCGCAGCGGGCGATACGTGGCGTAGGCGCGTACAATCGTGATCCCCGACTTACGGATGTACTGCGGGATGCTCGACATCAACCGCGAGGGCCGCGTCGGGGCGTTCGATCGGATCGGGACGAATTCCACCGCCGTCTTGGACACCCCTGCCTGGATCAACGTCTCCAGCGTGTAGGAATAGTCGGACGCCACCAGCGTCTTCAACGCCGCCTCTTTCGTAAGCGCGCGGAATCCGCTCGTCGCGTCTCGAACGTCCATCTCCGCTGCTTGCGAGACCACCCAACTACCCAAACGTTGGAGCCTCTGCTTGAGCCAGCCGAAATGCGGCACACTGTCGACGCCCCGGTCGCCTACCGTCATCTCTGCCCGGCCCGCCACAATAGGTTCCACCAGGTTGACGATGGATCCGCCGTCGTATTGGTTGTCCGCGTCCGTGTTGACGATGATGTCCGCACCCTTGGCGAGCGCCGTCTCCAAGCCCTTTCGGAACGCGGCGGCTAGTCCGCGATTGTGAGGGAACCGCACAACGTGGTCGACACCGAGTCGACTTGCCGCCTCCGCCGTGCCGTCCGTGCTCCCGTCGTCAATCACGAGTACTTCCACGACATCTACCCCGGGGATTGTTTTGGGAAGCGCCTCCAGCGCGTCCGGAAGCGTCGTTGCCTCGTTCAGGCACGGGATTTGGATGATGACCTTCATCAGCGGGCGCTTGCGATCAGGTCGAGCCATCGTATCATGGGTTTAGAGGGGGCCCGCGAACCGTGGCGAACCTCGTGTTTACCTTGCTATACTCGCCTCAGTAAGCAAAACGTAAAGAATAGAAGCACAGGAAGGAGCAGCGAGCAGCTGAATGCCTCTAGAAACTCAGGTCAAAGAAGAAATCATCTCGACGCATCGGTCACACGATTCCGACGTCGGGTCGACGGAAGTGCAGGTCGCATTGATGACTCGGCGGATCTCCGATCTCACCGAGCACCTCAAGCAGCATAAAAAGGACTTCTCCTCACGGCGGGGCATGTTTAAGCTCGTCAGCCGTCGGCGTCGTCTGCTGCGCTATCTGCGGGGTCTTGATCCCAACCGTTATACGAGCTTGATTCAATCTCTCGGCCTCCGCGGCTAGTCGTTCCGGCTGTTCGAGCCGGAATTGAGATGGGGTCTCGTAGACTTATCCCAGGTCAAGAACCCGGCTCCGCGTCTTGGTAGATTTCCTTTCGCGTCGCATCGTCTCGTTTGGCGTGCGTTGGGCGAAGCCGTCTGCCTTCCCGGATCCACCCCTCCCTCATTACACCTTCCTGCTTCATTCGATGCAGCGTTCTCGCGCACTCGGAGAGACCTCCCCGTGCGTCCGGACGCATCACAGTCTAAGGACCGAATCGAAGCATGCAAATTCATCGTCAAGAGATCGAGGTTGGCGGCAAGACCATCACCCTTGAAACGGGCCGCCTCGCCAAACAGGCCGGCGGCGCCGTCATCGTTAGTTGTGGAGACGCACGAGTACTCGTGTCCGCCACCGGCGCTGACGAACCCCGCGAGGGAATCGACTTTTTCCCTCTCACGGTCGATTACCGTGAATACACCTACGCCGCCGGACGTTTTCCGGGCGGCTACATCAAGCGCGAAGCGCGACCCTCTGAGAAAGAGATCATCACCAGCCGGATGATCGACCGGCCCATCCGGCCGCTCTTCCCCGCCGGCTACAAGAACGAAACGCAAATCATCGCCTACGTCATCTCGGCCGATCCGACCTTTGACCCGGCGCCCCTCGCCATGGTCGGCGCCTCCGCCGCCCTGGCAATTTCCCCTCTCCCCGTCGTCCACACCATCGGCGCCGTGCGCGTCGCCCAATCAGACGGCGAGTGGATCATCAACCCGACCTATGAAGAAGACGAGGCTGCCGACTGGAGCATCATCGTCGCCGCCGCCAAAGCCGGCATCGTCATGGTCGAAGCCGGCGGTCAGGAAGTCGACGAGGACGTCGTCCTCGAGTCGATTGATCGTGGGCACGAGGCCATTAAGACCATCATTGAAGGCATCGAGGAGTTCGCCGAGAAAGCCGGCAAGACCAAGATTGAAGTCACCCCGCCGCCGTTCGACGACAAACTGCTCGCCGAAGTAATGAAGAAGTGGGGCAAGGACCTCGAAGACGCCATCGATACGGCCAAGCACCCCAAGCTGGAGAGCTACGCCAAGGTCAAAGCCGTTAAGAAAGAGATCAAGGCGGCCTACGCCGACGACGAAGAGAAGTCCGGCGGCCTCAAGCCGATCCTCGAATCCATTCAAGAGCGCATCTTCCGTAAATGGGTGCTCGAAGAAGGCCGCCGTCCCGACGGACGCGGCTGGGACGAGATCCGCGACATCTGGTGCAACGTCGCCGAATTGCCGCGCGCCCACGGCTCCGCCGTCTTCACTCGCGGCGAGACCCAAGCTCTGGCTACTTGCACCCTCGGCACCAAGACCGACGGGCAACGTCAGGAGCTGATCAACAACGTCAACCATGACAAGAAGTTCATGGTCCACTACAACTTCCCGCCGTTCTCGGTCGGTGAAACAGGGTTCTTGCGCGGTCCCGGCCGCCGCGAAATCGGGCACGGCTTGCTCGCCGAGCGCGCCCTCTCCATGGTTCTTCCCACCCAGGAAGACTTCCCCTACGTCGTCCGCATCGTCAGCGACATCCTGGAGTCCAACGGCTCCTCGTCGATGGCGACCGTCTGCGGCGGCGCTCTCGCCATGATGGACGCGGGCGTTCCCATCAAGGCCCCGGTGGCGGGTGTCGCCATGGGCTTGGTCGTCGATGAAAAGGGCGAAAAGTTTGAGGTCCTCACCGACATCGCCGGCGCCGAAGATCACTACGGCGACATGGATTTCAAGGTCGCCGGCACCTCCGAAGGCGTCTGCGCTCTGCAGATGGACATCAAGGCGCCGAACATCAGCCTGGAGATCATGAAGCAGGCCTTGGCGCAAGCCAAGGACGGCCGCATGCATATCCTCGGCAAGATGTCCGAAGCCCTTGAGGCGCCTCGTGAGGACGTCGCTGAGTACGCGCCGCGGATTACTACCATCCATATTCCGACCAGCAAGATCCGCGACATCATCGGACCTGGCGGAAAGATCATCAAGGGCATCCAAGAAGAGACCGGCTGCCACATCGACATCGCCGACGACGGCACGGTTCAGGTCGCTTCGGCTGACCGTGATATGTCCGCTCGCGCCGTCGAGATGATCGAGGAGCTGACCGCATCCGCCGAACCCGGCAAGACCTACCTGGGCACCGTTACGCGCATCGTCGACTTCGGCGCCTTTGTCGAGATCTTCACCGGGACGGAAGGACTGCTGCACATCTCGGAGATTGCCGAGCAGCGGATCGATCGCGTCGAGGACGAACTCAATGAAGGGGATCAGATCCTCGTCAAGTGTCTCGCCCTCGACGGCAATAAGATCAAGCTCAGCCGCCGCGCCGTGCTTCGCGAACAACGCGAAAAGCGAGGCGGCGATGCTGAAGGCGGCGACGACGACAAGCCGGCAAAGAGTGAGGACGGCGACGACCGTCCTCCGAGGCGCAGTCGAGATCGCGGTGATCGCGGTGATCGCGAAGAGCGCGGCGGCGGCCGCGGTCGGGGACGCGGCAGGAGTCGCGGCGGCCGTGACGGCGATAGAGATCGTGATCGCGACCGGGATCGCGGCCGCGATAGAGATCGTGATCGCGACAAAGACCGGGATCGTGACCGTGATCGCGATAGAGATCGTGACCGCGACAGAGATCGCGACCGTGAAGGTGACCGCGACAGAGATCGTGATCGGGACAGAGATCGCGACCGGGATCGTGACCGGGATAAGGATCGTGACCGAGACAACGATCGGGATCGCGACAGAGATCGGGATAAGGATCGCGATCGCGACAACGATCGGGACAAGGATCGTGACCGCGACAGAGGCGACGAGGATCGCCCAAGGCGGCGGCGTCGCCCCTCGCGTGATCGCGACGACGACTAACAACCAACGGCGGGCCTCACGGCCCGCCGTTTTTCTTTCCCTCCCGTGGCGCACGCCCCCGGCGTGCACCGGAGCCCATGGCTCCGGAGGCTAACTTCGAAAACCGTCAGTCACACCCCCACGACCCGCTCCCCAGCATCCACTTCCCTTCGCTCAGGCCCATTCCTTCCTGCCCTCGGCGTTCTACGTCGAAACAAGCTCCGAGGTCTGAATGGAGAAGTGAGCACCGGAGCATCCTCGAATATCAAGTTCGACTCCATGGATGGGCGCGGGATGCCGTGCCTGCGCAGAAACTGCGCCAACGCCCGCAACTCAAACGTCGCTGTACCGAACTCGCGGATGCGGGGACGACGTTCGCTAGCTTCACCGGGCGTTAACAGACAAACCGCCACGACCTTCTCGCGTCCATCGCGAACCTCCTGGTGCCGAGGACGGATGAAAGTCGCAGGGTTCGACTCTCTCTTGCGTCCTGCCCAAACTCTGGACGAGACAACCGTGGCTTCGACAGACCTTAACGGCCATGCTGTCACCGGGGCTCGCTAGCTCTAAAGCCCAACCGGCCTCGTCCCGCCTCGGCGACACGTACTCGACCCCATCTTCATCGGCTTGGCTGGCTTAGACAGACATCCTTCTCTGCTGTCACCTGCGGCCCCACCTACAGCAGGATCTTCCTGGAGTGAGACGCAGGTCTGGTTCAGGCAGCTTTGGCGGATCCACTTCTTGTAGGAGTACACTCTCTGATGGCGTCTGGTCGCACCTGAAGGGATGAAGAAACGTACTTCTAAGTAATTAAAGCTATGGCCACCCAGTACCTCCCGCTAGAACCACTGTTTCGTAGTCTAGGGTTGAGTCCCACCCCCGAGCTAGATGAGGTCCTTTCCCTGGCCTGGGATATCCAACGGCAAAGATCCCAGAGCGGAGCCGCAAGGGCACCAGAGAATGCCGTCTCTCGGACGTCGCTATTCTCTGCCTGTGGCTTGGTCGACCGCGAGATCCCCCTGCTACTCAGACCAGCGATTGATTTCTTTAAGTTTCTAGAACATTCAGGCGTCGCCACAGAGTTCGAGCATCGCTCCTTCGATTGGCGAGCAAAGGTTCACGTAAGTAGCCGAGTCGCAACCGGTCTCAGCGACTATCGCGAGGCGTATCCGAACAACATCAGAGTAGGCGCGAAGGAGCTCGCCTACGCGATCGCGGCCGTGGCGGGGGATGTATTCGAGGAGCGTGTAAGGGCGGTCGGAGGCTCCCTGAGGCAAGGCGCCGATCTCCTCCTCACGCGACTTCATGGCGAACAACCTATTCTCGTTGACCTGCCTTACGAGTTCGAATCCCACGTTGAGACGGCTTTGTTCACCGCTCACGCTATGGCGACTGGAGGCCCGATCAACGCGCGTCATGCGCTTGAGGCAGTGCTCGCCGTAGCTAAGTCCGACAAACACGTGTCCCCATCCTTTGCCAAATTGTCCCTACTCCTGTCGCCCTTATTCAGCCAACTCCCTGCAGTCGATCAATATGAAATTCAGCGAACAGCCGGCGATGTCCAGAAGACCTTCGCTTTCGATCCCGGGCTTGCCGATTCATTAGAAATCGCACGGCCCTTCTTAAATCAGGTTGGAACGGTTTGGGGGCGCGACTACATCGCGATGGCCCTTTTGGCCGATGACCAGTCGTTGTACGAGATGGCTCGGGACCTCGCCAGGCCGCTCTCCGAGATTCGTGATAAATGGTTCTATTTCGTCACAGAGAGCGATTCACATCGCCGAATCGATTCCTGGGAGTCCTGGTGGCTATCCGCAGGCGTGCGGCCGCCCACACATGAAACCAAGACCTCGACCTATCTACTCACCTGGGACCCTGCCAGGTTCCCGTTTGGCCATTTCCAAGATGTCGCGGCTGAGGTCGACGAGAGCGGCTCAGGGACGATGGGATGGAGCGCAAGCGAGAGGGTGTCAGTCGGCGACCGGGTCTTCCTCATGCGACACCATCAGCTCCCCCTCGGCATTGTTGGGTCGGGCAGCGTGGTGAAGCGGCCGAGGGCGCTCCCTCACTGGGATGAAGCCGAGGCGAAGAAGGGGCGCACATACTTCAACGTGGAGGTGAACTGGAATGCTCTTGGCGAGTACCCAATCATCTCGCACGAGGCACTCATGGAAGGTACTGGCGAGCAAGTCTTGTGGACTCAGCCTGGCAGTGGGTTGGCCATACCGCCGGACCTCGCTGAGCGCCTGGAGAGTCTTTGGTTCCGGACGCTGCAAGTCCCTGATGTGCCGCCGATCTTTGCTCCTCGTGCCTTCATTGATACCGACGCCACCTCCTCGGGATTTGGCGACCCGTCCTTTAGGCCGAGCGAGCAAGACAGTCTCAAGGCCAAGGACCAGGCTGAAGTTTTCGCATCACTATTGATCGCAGAGGAGGTGCCGCTGCCGTACGCGATTGGGCTGCTGGGCGATTGGGGCGTCGGGAAGACTTTCTTCATGCGCCTGATGCAAGAAAACGTAGAATTCGTTGCCGGCAGGGGAGTGGATTCCGACACGCCGGGATCTGTTTCTCGTGCCGCGCAGATCGAGTTCAACGCTTGGCACTACGTGGACTCTGATCTTTGGGCCAGCCTAGCGTCCCACATATTCGATCGTCTTGCTAAGGAGCTCTCATCCTCCGAGAAGCAGGACGCCATTCTGAAGGCGCGCCGTTTGCTGCGACGGACGATTCACTCCAGTCAGCGCGAACAGCAGGGGGCTGAAGCCGCGATCGGTGAGGCGAAAGCGGCGCGGCAGGAGGCAGCCAGCCAACTGAATGAAAGGGAAGAAGAGCGCCGCTCTAGGGCAGCCAAGAGTGAATCGTACCGTCTCAGAAGGGTCTGGAGAGCGGTCAAGAAAGTAGGCCCAACGTTGGAGCACGAAGACTGGCCGGATATCGGAAAGCTCGTGGAAGACTCTCAGACGGTCGCGAAGCGACTCGGCGTCGTCCAGGCAATCGAGAGTGTCGAGGACGTGCAAAAGGCCTTGGTCGGCCTCAGGCGGGTGCTCCATCGGGGGAGCGGCCTGGCACGTGCGTTCGCAAGCGATTTCACCGGGCGACAAGCATTCTGGTCCGGCCTCGCCGTAGCTGCGATCTTGGCAGTCGTCGTCTATTGGCCCTGGCTCTTAACAAGACTCGAGGAGGAATTGCACCTCCGGGAGGGAGTCATCTCTACGGGCCTTGCGCCTCTCTTGCGGATCGGGACTGCCGCAAGCGCAGCTGCGGTCTGGGTGTCCAAGCATGTCCGTTCGATTACTTCGGCCATAGACTATCTTGAGACCGTTCAGGCCGAAATTCGCAGGCCTCGCGAAGGCCTGGAAGAGCCTTCGAAGGACGAAAAGAAACTCAATACAGAGATTGAAGAACTCGATGCTCAGATCGCCACCGAGCAGCGGAAAATCGAGGAGGCGGATCGACAGATCGCGGCGGCACAAGCTGAAATTCAACGTATCAATGCTGGGGGGCTCGTCTACGATTTCCTCGAAGGGCGCGTCAAAGACTCCCGCTATCTTGACCGGCTCGGCTTGATCTCGGTGATCCGTAGAGATTTCGAGGAGCTGAAGGCACTGTTGAAAAGCTGGCGCGAACTCGTTAAGGAGTCGCGGGATGTAGGTGACCTCGACATAGACAATCGAACTATGCGGCCAATCGAACGTATCATTCTCTACATCGACGATTTGGATCGCTGCCCGCCAAAGAGGGTCGTCGAGGTACTGCAGGCGGTGCATCTTCTGCTTGCGTTCGACCTCTTCGCTGTCGTGGTCGCAGTCGACTCCCGCTGGTTGGAACGGTCCCTGAACGAGTCCTATAACCGCCGGACTAGGGAAAACGAATCGGGTGCTCAAGAAACCGTACACCGTTTTAGTGCGCACAACTATCTGGAAAAGATTTTTCAAATACCGTTCACGCTGCTCCCGATGGAAAAGGGCGGCTATCAACGCCTCGTGACTCAGATGCTCGAGACGCCGAATAACCCGACAGTCCGTCGTCAATTCGACAAGATAGCCAGAGCAAGGCCGAAGGCCGACCTCGAGGATTCCTCACCGACAAATAGCGCTATCGAAGAGGATCCGCCGCAGCGGCAGCGTCAAGCTTCAGAAGCCGACCCGGCTCTTCCCAATGGCTCCGACGACAAGAGGAATCCCGCCGCGAATCCTAAGGGGCGAGAAACCGACGGAGAAGAACGACAACGCGAACTGAAGGCTGCGGAGAAGCGCCTGGCTGCGACACTGCTCGTCGAGCACGAAAAGCAGTTCATTTCGGCGCTCTTCCCATTCATCGATTCACCCCGGCTTGCCAAGCGACTCGTCAACCTCTATCGCTTGATACGAGTGAGTGCCGCCACGCATGAAGATTCGCGCGCCAACGACAAGGGCGACGGAGGGCGCCTACGAGTAGGCCCAGCCGCTCAAGGAGGTTCGATCTTCATTGATAAGGACAACGGGGGGTACCGCGCGGCCCTGCTGCTACTGGCAATCAACGTTGGGGAACCGGAGGCGGCCGCGGACTTCTTCAGCTCGCTTCCAAGGAGTTCGGAGGTCGATTTTTCGAGGTGGCTGGAGATCGAGCGAGGGCTCAGTGAGAAAGGCCTGGAGCGCACGTCAGAGCGCACTTCTGATAACGCTGGCCGCGTCGGTCTGGTTCAGCGTCACGCAGCGCTTGTACGTATAGCCGACAAGACTTCGCAAGTGATCAAGAACCTGGAAGAGATAGGGGGGCCCTCCCTCGAGCCGAAGATCGACATCTACCGGCACTGGGCAGGGAGAGTTGGCAGGTACTCGTTTCACTGGCACCTCAAGATCACGGACTAGAGATCTCGGCACTCGGAGCAGTGAGGCCCCCGGTACGTCAACGCGTCGCGCGCGGTTGGCCAATCATGACTGCAGGTGAGACTGCAGGTGACGGCCTTAGACTGCTGGCCCATAGGGGCCCATAGGGACGGGCCCATAGGGGGGCCCATAGGGACGGGGCCCATAGGGGGGCCCATAGGGACGGGGCCCATAGGGGGCCCATAGGGACGGGCTTCAAAGCACTTAACTGTCTTT
>Ga0070726_10000259_pt1 | contig 77821 bp, 61 predicted proteins | sample tdAd471_FD_67275 | JGI IMG/M metagenome (GOLD analysis project Ga0070726, IMG submission 67275) | Marine sediment microbial communities from the Atlantic coast under amendment with organic carbon and nitrate - tdAd47.1 | ecosystem: Environmental > Aquatic > Marine > Coastal > Sediment | place...
GCAACGCAGTGCGCCTCAGCGACCGGGTGGCCCGCCACAGGAAGTCCTCACCAGCATGGCCAGTGCTCAGCAGGAAGCACGCTCGCTGCTGACGGAACTCGTGGCGGAAGTGCCGGACAATCCGCGCTTCCAGCTGGAACTCGCCCGTTCGCACCTCAACACAATCCGCAGCCCGCGTCCGTTCGATGAACATGACGATCAGTCGGGAAACAACCAGCTGGCTGATCTGGAAGCGGCCATCGGTCTGCTGGAAGACCTCGCGGCAGCGCATCCGAGCGACGACCTGTATCGCATCGAACTCGCCGATGCCCTGGCGATGTCGTCGCCGGGTCTGGAGCGGACTGAGCCCATCGAAGCCGAAACGCAGCGGCTGGCGCGATCCGTCGAGATGGCCCGGCAACTGCACGAGGCGTCTCCGGACGTGCCCCGATATGCCGACCGGCTGGGAAGATCGTTGCGGGCACTGGCTGCGGCTCAAAGCCGTTCCGGCGACGATGACGCCGCGCGGAGAACGCTGCGTGAATCGATCGTCGTTCTGCAGCAGACGGTCGAGGATCGGCCGGACCAGTTCGCGTATCGCTTCTCTCTGGCGAGAACGCTGGAAGACGTTTCGCGGCTGCAGCGTCGCGGCGAGCATCGGGACGAAGCCAGGCAGTCGCTTGATCGGGCGATCTCCGTCATTAAATCCGCGCTTCCCGAGTTCACTGCCGACGCCCCGCCGACGCCAGCCGTGCGAGGCATGTACGGCGTTCTGCTGTCGCTGTTGAAGGCGGCAGAACGCGACGAGGAAGCTGATCGGATTCGCGAGCGGCTGAAGAGATTCTCACCGGGCGGGCCTCCGCATTTCGGCCGCGACGGCTACCATCCGAGCCGTCCCGAGGGGCCGCCGCGTTTTCGTGACGGCGATCCAGGACGCTTCGGGCCACCGGGCAATGGGCCGCGCCGGCCAGGACCTCCGCCCGAACGGCCACCGGGTCAGAACGATCCGCGCCCGCTGCAATCAGACGACCGACCGGAAAACCGTGACCGACCAGAGTCCTCAGCCGCCGAGTGAAGAGACTCCGGAACTCGTTAACCGAGTCATCCGCGGCGACACCGCTGCGCTGTCCGAGCTGTTCGCGATTCACCGTCCGCGACTGTGGCGGATGGTCAACTTCCGCATCGACCCGCGACTGAAAGGCCGCGCCGACGCCGACGACATTCTGCAGGAAGCCTGGATGCGGGCTGTCGACCGGATCGACTCGTTCCTCCGCGACGCGTCGCGTTCGACGTTCATCTGGTTCCGCATGATCGTGACGCAGACGATGGTCGACCTGCACCGCCGGCACGTCGGCGCTCAGAAACGCAGCGCCGCGAAGGAGCTTTCAATTCACGGCGGCTGGAGCAGCGATTCGACATCCGTCAGCCTCGCCCGCCACCTCCTCGGCCACCTGTCGTCACCCAGCGCCGCGGCAATGCGAGCCGAACTGTCGAGCCAGCTCGAAACCGCGCTCTCGACAATGAGCGACATCGACCGCGAAGTCCTCGCCCTGCGCCACTTTGAAGAGCTGTCCAATTCCGAGACGGCGCTGGTTCTCGAAATGAGCGAACAAGCCGCCAGCGCCCGCTACGTCCGAGCCCTCGCCAGACTGCGCCACGTTCTGGAAGCGATTCCCGGCTTCATGGACGGCGGGAAGTCCTGAGGTTCGTAACTTACTTCCTCGGTTCATGGGGACATTCCGCAACCAAGTTCGGTCGGAGCCCTGAGACTTAGCTCAAGCAACACACAAACCAATGGTTGACCTGCGGACGTACCACCAATTCCTCGTTTTCGTTCTCGCATGTGAAGGCGGTTCACTCAATTACGCCGCACGATGCGTTGATGGTTCAGTCGATGAGGTCTTGACGGCATTGCACCGGATTGAATTCGTTGCCGGAAGACGACGTTTTCGAATTGTTGACAACCAACTTCAGTTGACCACAGACGGCGAGGAACTCCTCGCGCGTCTCAAGCCCGTTTTCGACCAACTGTTTTCCATTCATCGTGATTTGGCATTGGCGAATTAGTCAATCGTGGCGCACCTATCAGAGCTTTCGTGGCTGGCACACGTTGCTCGCCAACCTGCACGGCACAGCCGCAAGAGGCAGTTTCCTTCCGCTCAGCGGCCCCGGTAGGCAAGGAGCCGGGTTGGTGATACTTCCACTCGACGCACCCGGTAGCTGAACTGTAGAACGGAATTCATTCCGTTTGTCCGCCGTAACAGCCACAAGAGGCTGCTTTCTTTCACTCTGTGATCTCGGTTGGCTGGCAACCTGCCCACTTCGGCTCGCCCTGCAAATTGACAAGTGCTTTGTCAGCGCAGATAAAGACTGCTTCACCCTGCCTGACCGACAGAGCTGCCGTTAAGAAACTCGTTGAACAAACTCAGTTCATGGAGAAGCCGATGTCATCCGCAAAGGATGTGATGGTCGAGATCATCACGCAGCAGCCAGAAGACAGCAGCTACGACGAAATCCTCCGTGAGCTTGCCTATGCGCGTATGGTCCAGCGCGGACTGGCCGACTCTGACGACGGTCAGACTTTGTCCAATGCTGAAGTCCGGGAGCGGATCGAGTCGTGGCAGAAATAACGTGGTCAATGGAGGCCGCCGACTGTCTCGAACAGATCTACGACTACATCGCTGGCGACAATCCAACAGCAGCCCACAAGGTCGTGACTGGGATCTACGAGAAGGTCCAGATGCTCAGCCGGCAACCGAGAATCGGCCACCGGTACGAGGCGATCGCCGCCCGTGAGGTCCGCGAGATTCTCTATGGCCATTACCGAATCCCGTACGTCGTCATCAGCGAAGACCAGGTCGAGATACTTGGAGTGTTTCACGGCGCCATGGACATTGAACGCTATCTGAAATAGTCGATCGCGAGTGGTGGCAGCTGACCAATCACAGGAGTTTCGGATGTCCAGTCTTGTCTGCGTGAAAACGTTTGCGGATCGGCTGCAGGCTGACATGGCCAGGTTATTGCTCGAAGCCAACGGCATCACCGCTTCCGTGTCCGCCGATGACATGGGCGGAATGCGTCCCGATCTCGCTTTTACTTCCGGCGGCGTGAAGCTGTTCGTCCTCGACGACAATGCCGACAAAGCACTGGCGCTCCTGAATGAGGACGCGATCGAGAACGAATGACGCGGCCAGCACGGCTCGCCGTCTGAAACAGGCCCGTAGGGCCGGCTCGATGCCAGCCCAGGGCAAAGCCCTGGGAATCGAGCCAGACAAACGGCCAAAGCCCCGGAGGGGCGGCCCTGTCTGCAATTGCGGATAGCACCGTCCCTCCGGGGCTCGTTTGCTCGATTCAACCATGCACCCCGGACTTCGTCCGGGGCTGACATAGGACCGGCCCATTCGGGCCTGTTCTGTAACCGCTAAGGAACGTGTCCGAAACAACTTCCCGAATATGGGGGCTTTCCGCACGGAGTGCGGAGCCACTGTGGCACGGCACTCCGTGCCGTAAGCCCCTGCCGCGCACTGCAGCGCGTGACCACGGCGGGTTGGCTGCTTGCGAGGCTGCCTGGTGACCGGCAGACTTCCGCGTCAGAAACCTCGACTTGACCGTCAACTGTCCAATCGACGCCGCAGGGCGGATCATCGCATGAGTGCCAACGTCCGTGAGGAAATCGAATCGCTGTGCCGCGAGCTGGAGCGGCATAACCGACTGTACTACGTCGAAGCGCGGCCCGAGATTTCGGATCTCGAATACGACAAGTTGATGAAGCGGCTGGAAGCTCTGGAGGCGGAGCATCCGGAATTCGCCTCGCCGGACAGCCCGACGCAGAAGGTCGGCGGTACTCCGATTGACGGCTTCACGACGATCGAGCATCGCGTGCCGATGATCTCGATCGACAACGTGTACGACGAGCCGGCACTGCGCGAGTTCGACGCGCGCGTCCGCCGGCTGCTCGATGCCCAGCCCGAGTACACTATCGAATACAAGATCGACGGCGTCGCGCTCGCGCTGATCTATGAAAACGGACATCTGACGCAGGCGGTGACGCGCGGCGACGGGCGCGTCGGCGACGACGTGACTCACAACGCGCGAACAATCGGCGGCGTGCCTCTGCGGCTGAACTCGGACAACCCGCCCGCTGTGCTGGAGATTCGCGGCGAGGCGTACATCGCGAATTCGGACTTCGCGCACATTCGCGCTGAACAGGAACGCGAGGGCGAGCAGCCGTTTGCGAATCCTCGCAACGCGACGGCGGGCGCGCTCAAGACGCTCGACCCGAAAGTCTGTGCGAAACGCCGGCTGCGGTTCTTCGCACACGGGATCGGCTACACCGAGGGCATCTCGCACGAAAGGCACACCGACTATCTGGAAGACCTGCGATCGTTCGGCGTGCCGACCAGTCCAGGCACGGTCGCGTTTCCCGACATCGACACGCTGCTCGAACACGCCCAGTCAATGATGGAGTCCCTGCACGAACTCGACTTCGAGGTCGACGGACTGGTCATCAAGGTCAACAGCTTTGCCCAGCGCGACACACTCGGCTTCACCAGCAAAGCGCCGCGCTGGGTGATCGCTTACAAGTGGGAGCGTTATGAAGGCACAACGCGGGTTGAGAGCATCGATATTCAGGTTGGCAAGACCGGAACGCTGACGCCCGTAGCGCACTTCGAGCCGGTTGAGATCGCGGGAACCACGGTGTCACGATCGAGCCTGCACAACCGCGACGAGATCGAGCGGCTGGGAATCTGTATTGGCGACTGGGTTGTTGTCGAGAAAGCCGGCAAGATCATCCCGCATGTGGTCCGTGTCGAGGAGCATCGTCGGGACGGATCGGAAATCCCGTTCGAGTTTCCGAGCCGCTGTCCCAAGTGTGATTCGGACGTCGTGCAGGACGAAGGCGGCGTTTATATCCGCTGCCAGAATCCCAGCTGCCCGGCACAGCTTCGCGAAACGCTGCGGTTCTTCGCGTCGCGCTCGGCGATGGACATCGACGGACTGGGCGGGAAAATCGTCGACAAGCTGATGGCCGACCCGCCGCTGCTGTCGACGATCGCCGATGTTTATCGCCTCAGGGATCGGCGCGACGAGCTGGCGGCCCGGCTTTACAAGGAGGGCAGTAAGAAAGCAGCCGGGGAAGGTGATCAGCGTCTGATCGAGAAACTGCTTGACGGCATTGCCGCCACCAGAGACCGTCCTCTCTGGCGACTGCTGGTCGGATTGAACATTCGGCATGTCGGGACGCGTCTTGCGCAGGTCCTCGCGAAGAAGTTCGGGACCGTGGACGCGATCATCGAGCAGTCGGTCGAGTCACTGGCCGCGGTCGACGAGGTCGGGCCGATCATCGCCGAGTCCGTATACGCCTTCTTCAATTCTGAAATTGGCCGCCAGACCGTTGAGGAACTCCGCGAGCTGGGGCTCAACATGGGCGAACCGGTGCCGGAAGAGCCGGAAACGGAGCAGCAGCTCGCCGGGCTGACGATTGTGGTCACCGGAACGCTCGAACGATTCAAGCGGGATGAGATCAAGGAACTCATCCAGCAGCACGGTGGCCGGGCGTCGGGCAGCGTTTCGAAGAAGACGAGCTTCGTTGTTGCCGGTGCTGACGCGGGCAGCAAGCTGACGAAGGCTCAGGAACTTGGTATTGAGGTTCTCACGGAGGACGAATTCGTATCACGAATCAGCGCAGACTGATCGAGCCTGTGCGGGGAGGTACGTTTTCGTGACGAGCCTGACATTATCAGGAACGCGCGCATGGCGAAGAAGAAACCACGATCGGAACTGCCCATCATTGGCTGGCGGGAATGGGTGACGCTGCCCGGTCTGCAGGTCGAGTCGGTGAAGGCCAAGATCGACACGGGGGCGAGAACCTCGAGCCTGCATGCCGTTCGGCTTCGGACGTTCGACCGGGATGGGCAGACGGTTGTCAGATTCGCCGTTCATCCTTTGCAGAAGAATTCGAAGCTGACCGTTGAAGCCGAAGCCGAGGTGGTTGAGTTTCGAGACATCCGCAGTTCCAACGGCCATGTCTCTCGCCGGCCGGTGATTCTGACGCCTGTCACAGCGCTGGGGCAGACGTGGAACGTCGAGCTGACACTCGCCAATCGGGACGAGATGGGATTTCGAATGCTGCTGGGACGTGAAGCGCTGCGTGACCGATTTCTGGTCGACTCGGCCCGTTCGTTCCTCGGCGGCAGGCCGGCGACTCAGAAGACGGGTCGGACGACAAAATAAGCATACCCCTGGGAGGAACAGCATTCCGCCCGGGAAACCGGAGGCTCTAAACATGAAACTCGCCATTCTCTCCTGCAGTCCCGGCTGTTACAGCACGGCTCGACTGAGGGAGTCGGCTGAGCATCGCGGTCACAAGGTCCGTGTGTTGAACACGCTGAAGTTTGCGATCGATCTCGAAGAAGGCTCGCCCGAACTCTACTTCCGTTCCAAACAACTCAGTCACTACGACGCCGTGCTGCCTCGTGTCGGAGCCTCGATCACGTACTTCGGGACGGCGGTCGTGCGGCAGTTCGAGCAGATGGACGTCTTCACGGCGAACTCCTCAGCGGGGATTGTGAATTCGCGGGACAAGCTGCGCAGCCTGCAGATTCTCAGCAAGCACAACATCGGGATTCCTCAAACCACGTTTGTTCGCGATCACAAGGACATTCTGCCGGCGATTGACCGTGTTGGCGGAGCGCCGGTCATCATCAAGCTGCTGGAAGGCACGCAGGGCGTCGGCGTGATCCTCGCGGACACAACGAAGATTGCCGAGGCGATCATTGAGACGCTGCACAGCACAAAACAGAACGTGCTCGTCCAGAAGTTTGTTGCCGAAAGTCGCGGGCGGGATATCCGGGCACTGGTTGTTGGAGACCAGGTGGTCGCATCGATGCGTCGCGTTGCACAGGGGCAGGAGTTTCGCAGCAACGTACACCGTGGCGGGCGAACCGAGTCCGTCGAACTCGACGAACATCAGCGTGAAACCGCCGTGCGCGCCGCGCAGATTATGGGCCTCCGAATCGCCGGTGTGGACATGCTGGAAGGCAAGGACGGTCCGCAGATCATTGAGGTCAATTCGTCGCCCGGTCTGCAGGGAATCGAATCAGCGACGCAGCTCGACATCGCCGGAGCGATCGTTGATTACATCGCGGCACAGGTCGATTTTCCGGAGATTGATGTTCGGCAGCGTCTGACAGTCAGCCGGGGTTACGGCGTGGCCGAGCTGCATGTGCCGGAAGGCTCGGAATTTGTCGGACGGACGGTAGCCGATTCCGGACTGCGGGATCGGGACATCAATGTGCTGACGCTGCATCGCGGCACGACAGTCATTCCCAACCCGCGATCGGAGCGCGCCTTGCAGGCGGGGGACCGGCTGCTGTGTTTTGGAAAGCTGGAATCCATGCGTGGCATGATTCCGGGGCGGGCTCAGCGGAAACGGCGGCTGAAGGTGCTGGAACTTCCGGAGGAAGCTGTGGATCGTGGTTCGGATCATCCTCGGGGAGACTTCGAACTCGCTCCGTCACATGAGGAAGAGCGCTGAATTCGCGCGCACACTGAGGACGGCTATGGCCCGAGAGCGGAAAGCGATTGACGACTGGAACGGCACGAGAATCGCGCCGGGCGAACAGCGCGTCGTCAATCTGGCAATCGGGGAGAATTTCAGCGGAATGTCGCTGCGGATCCCGCTGTCAGTGCGGCGCGCTGTTGACGACGGGCCGGTCGTGTTTGTGACGGCCGCGCTGCACGGCGACGAACTGAACGGAACGGGGGCGGTTCGGCAGCTGGTGCAGGATGACGAACTCCAACTGACACGCGGCACGCTGATTCTCGTGCCGGTGCTGAATCTGCCGGGGTTCGATCGGCACTCGAGATACCTCCCGGACCGTCGCGACCTGAATCGCTGCTTTCCGGGATCCGCGAGTGGCAGCCTGGCCAGTCGAATGGCCAGAACGATCTTCGACGAGATCATCGCGCGCAGCGACTTCGGCATCGATCTGCACACGGCCGCGATTCGTCGGACGAACTATCCCAGCGTGCGGGCGGACCTGTCGTCGCCTGAACTTGAAAGCATCGCCAGAGCATTCGGCGCGGAAATTCTGCTGGACGGCAAAGGGCCGAAAGGAGCACTGCGTCGCGAAGCCGCTCGCGCGGGCTGCCCAACGATCGTGATGGAAGGCGGTGAAGTCTGGAAAGTCGAGCCGGTCATTGTGGAGGCGGCGCTGCGGGGAGTGCGGAACGTGCTCCGCTCACTCGACATGCTCGACGGAGATCTCGAACAACCGACGTATCAGGTGACGGTGAAGAAGACTCGCTGGATTCGCGCCGATCGGGGCGGCTTTCTCGACTTCCATATCGCGCCGGGCGATCTTGTCGAAAAGGGGCAGCCGCTGGTCACGAATACCAACCTGCTGGGCCAGGAACGAAACGTCCTGCACTCACCGTTCGATGGCATTGTACTCGGCATGACGACTCTGCCGGCGGTCAGCCCGGGCGAACCCGTGTGCCATCTGGGCAAGCTGCCGCGGTCATCAAAGGTCGCTGAGTTGCAGCGGGGGCGTTCCGGTGCGGACAGTCTCGAAAGCCGCATCGTCGACGGGCTGGCCACAAACGTGATGGTCGTTGACCGCTCAAATGATGGCGGCGGCGGATCAGCAATCGAACAGGCCACGGACTCGCAGTAGGATGTCCGTCGAGGAAGTACTCGATGAATCTCTGCAGAGCAGGAACTTCGATGGCTCGATGGTTTGCGGCTTGTGTGGTGTTGATGTCTGCCCAGACGCTGGTCTGGCACGCCGACGGAGCGGACGCTGACGATTCCGCCGAGGCCGGGCTGCAGCATTTCGAGAGTCGGATTCGCCCGGTGCTGGTTCGGTACTGCTACGAATGCCATTCCGAATCGGCGGGGGCATCGGAGGGCAGCCTGCTGGTTGATTCGCGGGGCGGTCTGCTGACCGGCGGTGATCGAGGGCCGGCTGTTGTTCCTGGAAAGCCGGAAGAGAGCCTGCTGCTGCAGGCGCTCAAACACACGGACTCTGACCTGCGGATGCCGCCGAAACGTGAACGGCTGCCTGATTCCGTCATCAGCGATTTCGAGTCATGGATTCGCAGCGGAGCCGTTGATCCGCGGATTCAGCAGGCCGGTTCCGGGCCGAGGCCGCCGGTGGATTATGAGGCCGGACGGCGGCACTGGGCACTGCAGCAGCCGGTGCAGCATGCGGCTCCGGGTGTCAAACAAGACGACTGGTCGTTGAGCGACATTGACCGTTTCGTGCTTGCAGGACTTGAAGCGGAAGGGCTGGCGCCGTCCGCCGACGCCGAACCGGCCATCCTGCTGAGGCGGCTGCACTTCGATCTGGTAGGCCTGCCGCCGTCGCCCGCCGATCGATCAGCGTTTCTGCAGAAAGTCGCAACCGACGGCTTCGACCGCGCTCTGGCCGCTGAAGTCGATCGGCTGCTCGCGTCACAGCAGTTCGGCGAACGCTGGGGGCGGCACTGGCTGGATGTCGCTCGGTTTGCCGAGTCGAGTGGCAAGGAAGCGAACATTGCGTTTCCGTATGCCTGGCGGTACCGCGATTACGTGATTGATTGCTTTAACGATGATGTGTCGTTTGATCGGTTTATTACCGAGCAGGTCGCTGGGGATCAGCTGCCTTCCAAAAGTCCGCAGGAGCGGGCGCGGCTGCTCATCGCGACGGGGTTTCTGGCCGTCGGTGCGAAGAACCTCGACGAAGCCAACGGGTTTCAGTTTCTGGCCGACGTGATTGACGAGCAGATCGACGCGGTTTCGCGATCTGTCCTCGCGAACTCGATCGCCTGTGCCCGCTGCCATGATCACAAGTTCGACCCGTTCACCATGCGCGACTATTACGCGCTGGCCGGAGTCTTCGTCAGTACGGAGACGTTCTTTGGCACCGCGGTCTCGCCAGCGAATCGAGTCAGTGGCGATCCACTGCCGCTGCCGATTGACGCCGGGGAGCCGGTTCTGCACGACGGAATTCCCGCTGAGCGTGTGCAGAAACTGAAGGACGAACTGGCGGCGTTGAAGCAACAAGAAAGAGACGGTCGCGCGGCCGTGCGAAAAGCGATTGCCGCCGGTCGCGATCCCGAGGGCATCTTCACGCTGCGCGATGCGCTGCGGATTTTCTGGCGCAGCGGTGCGATCGAGGGGCAGCTCGAAAAAGTTGGTGAGAACGGCGAACCGCTGCCGCTGGCGATGGGCGTGCTCGACCGTGAGCAGATTCTGGATGCGCCGCTCCTCGAACGTGGCGACATTCACAAGGCCGGCGACAAAGTGCCGCGAGCGTTTCCCGGCGTGCTGGAACTCGACTGCGAATCGCCTCCGGAAGACCGCAGCGGTCGGCTCGAGTTTGCTCGCTGGTTGACGCATCCGGATCAGCCGTTGACGGCACGCGTAATGGCCAACCGAGTCTGGCATCATCTGTTCGGAGCCGGGCTCGTGAGCACCGTCGACAATTTCGGGATGACCGGCGAGGCACCGTCGCATCCGGAACTACTCGACAATCTGGCGGTGCAGTTCGTTGAAGATGACTGGTCGGTCAAAGCTCTGGTCCGGTCGCTCGTGCTGACGAGGACTTACCGGCAGGCATCGACGTTCAATGAGACGGCCTTCGAACGCGACCCCGACAACCGGCTGCTGTGGCGAATGCCGAAACGTCGCCTTGATGCTGAAGCGATCCGTGATGCCATGCTGGCCGTGTCCGGAGACCTTGATCGGTCACGGCCGACCGGGTCGCTTGTTGGAAACGTCATTGGTGACGGGCCGATTTCGCTGATCGGACTGAACCCGAAGATCCCCGCCGACCTCGACGGCTCGCCGCATCGGTCGGTGTATCTGCCGGTGCTGCGCGACCGCCTGCCCGACGTGCTGGACCTGTTTGACTTTGCAGAACCGAGCCTTGTTACTGGATCTCGCGAAACCACCAACGTCCCGGTGCAGGCCCTGTATTTGATGAACAGCTCATTCGTTCGCGAGCGGGCGGAGTCGCTGGCTCGTCGACTTGAGCAGGAAACCGACAACGCTGACGAGCAGATCCGCCGCGCGTTCCTGCTGTGCTTCAGCCGTCAACCGGACGCGGGCGAGTTCGCGCTTGCCCGTGAGTTTCTGGCGAGCGATTCTGGTTCGACCGACGAAGAGTCAACGCGACGACTCGCGAGTTTCTGCCAGAGCCTGATGGCAACGGCTGAGTTCAGGCACGCTGATTGAAGGTGAGTTTTCTCAGCAGAAGGAATGAGGCGTCTGATCCCGAAGGGATCCAAGACAGTAGCCGGGGGTCGGAGCGCAGCGGAGACCCCCGGATTCGACATTCAAGATCGTCGCATCCTGAAGGGATGCCACAATGGCTCATTCTGGCATCCCTTCAGGATGCAGCATGTGATTGATTGGTAACCGGGGGTCTCTGCTGCGCTCCGACCCCCGGCTACTGTCTGCCATCGCTCCGCGATGGGACACTGCCGCTTGCGGACGCAGTCGCACACAGGCTCCAGCGCTGATCGAAGAGACACGAAATCATGCACCGAAGACAGGTACTGAAATCTCTGGCGTCCGGGTTCGGGTACCTCGCCTTTGCAAGTCTCGCGCACGAGGCTGCCGCGCGGGATGCGGGTTCAGCCGGGCGGGAAGACGTTCTCGCCGAGCAGCCCGCGCACTTTGCGCCGCGTGCGAAGCGAGTTGTCTTTCTGTGTATGAACGGAGGCCCGTCGCACGTCGACCTGCTGGATTACAAGCCGGAACTCAACCGTCGAACGGGCAAGCCGCTCAACAGTGACAACAAGGTTGGCGGTCCGAAGCTGCTCGGCTCGCCGTTCAGATTCCATCAGCGGGGCGAGTCCGGGTTGTGGCTTTCGGAAGCGCTGCCGCAACTCGCGAAGCACGCGGATGATCTATGCGTTCTCCGCAGCATGTACACCGACGTGCCGAACCATTCGCCCGCGTTTCTGCAGATGCACACCGGCAGCTTTCAGTTCGTACGACCGTCCGTCGGTGCATGGTCGTTGTACGGGCTGGGAACGGAGAACCAGAACCTGCCGGGCTTCATCACACTCAACCCACCGTCCGACAATGGCGGTGCGAGGAATTACGGAAACTCGTTTCTTCCGGCCGTCTGTCAGGGAACACGCATTGGCGGGAACCGCATTCCGGAGTTCTACGCGAAGCTGCTGGGCAAAGACGAAGAACCGGGGCCACCGTTGAAGAACGTCGAGAACTCGTTTCTCTCTCGTGCCGAACAGCGAAAGCAACTCGATCTGATTCGGCAGTTGAACGCGCGAAAACTCAAGCGCGACGTCTATCACCCCGAGATCGAAGGCGCGATCGAATCGTTCGAACTGGCCTTCCGCATGCAGAGCGAGGTGCCCGATGTGCTGGATGTTTCGTCCGAGACTGAAGTCACACAAGCGGCGTATGGAATCGGAGCCGGCCTGCCGAGCGACCGTTTTGGCCGACAGTGTCTGATGGCTCGGCGACTGCTCGAAGCCGGTGTCCGCTTTGTCGAACTGACCGCTCCCACCAGCTGGGACCACCACTTTCTGCTGGAAGACCAGATGAAGAAGAGTTGTGAGGTGGTCGATCTGCCGGTGGCCGGTCTGCTGGCGGACCTCAAGCAACGCGGACTGCTCGATGAGACGCTCGTCATCTGGGCGGGCGAGTTCGGTCGCACCCCGTACGGCCAGAGTGGCTCGGGCCGCGACCACAACAACAAGGGCTACTCGCTGTGGATGGCCGGCGGCGGCGTTCGCGGCGGACTGGCTTTCGGGTCGACGGACGAGATTGGCTATCAGGCGGTTGAGAACCCGGTTCACATTCACGACTGGCACGCAACGATTCTGCACCTGCTGGGACTCGACCATGAACGGCTGACGTTCAATTACGGAGGCCGCGATTTCCGACTGACCGACGTGCACGGTCGCGTTGTTGAGGACATCCTCGCGTGACGAGAGGCGCGACAGTTCATTGATGAGCGCAAGGAAAACGGCGCTGCTTCCGGGGAAACAGCGCCGTGAGCGCTTCATCGTGGTGGTTGGTTCCGGGCGGTTTCAGCGTCGCCGGGCCTCGCGAATCGACAGCTCAGAGACCCGCCAGTCGTCGCCTTCCTTCTTGACGAGGATCGTGATCATCTTCTCGCCGGACTGCAGCACGATCTGACGACCGCCGCGAGCGTTCCGTGGCTGGACCGCCAGTTGAGGCTTGGCGAACGTCTCTTTGTACTCGGTCTTTTCGCCATCGGTCAGCTTTCCGGCCCCGATCTTCTGCAGGTCTCCGCGGGCTCGCCTGGAGACATACTTTTCCATGTCCTTGTACTCGCCCTTCATCAGTCCCATGACGAGTTGAAAGGCCGGATACTCGGGAGCGTCGGCTGGCGGAGCTGCTCCGGCACCACCTGCGCCCGGTCCGCCCGGACCTGACTCACCGCCGAGGCCTGACTCGCCGCCGGGATAACCTTCCGGCGAGGCGCTGCCGGCACCGGGTTCGCCCGGCACTCCGGGGATGCCGCCGTTGGGCTGTCCAGATTCCGGAGCCACGCCGGCCAGTGTGGGATCGCCAGCCGCTCCCGCCAGCATTCGAGGATCGCTGCTCTCGCCCGGAACACCCGGAGCGCTCGTGCCGAAGGCGGTTGCCGGGTCGGTGGACGCCGGATCGAGTCCCGGGGCACCCGCCGCGTTGGCGGAACCGGCGAGCGGATCGCTGCCGGGGTCGGGCAGTCCAGTCAGAGCGGGATCGGTTTCTGTCATCTCAGCGGCGTGCCCGGCGGCGCTCGGGTCACTGCTGGCTCCGCCGGAAGCTCCATACTCTGCTTCCATCTGAGCGGTGTCGGTGAGGTCCGTCGTGTCCCTCAGACTGCCAGCGGAGTCGGCGCCGTGTCCGGCACCCGGCCCTTCCATCATCGTCGAGTCGGTTGAGCCGCCGGGCGTACTCGACATCTCCGTCATCGCAGGATCGGCAGCCATTGTCGGATCTGCGGCGGATGAAGCGGCGTCGTTCTGAGCCACGGTTTGTTCTGGAGCGCTGTCGCTGCAGCCGCTGGCGGACAGGCACAGAACGACCGCCAGTGCAGATGAAGTCGCGACCGATCGCAGGGAAGGCTGCCGTGTCAGATGGCGGATGAGTTGCAGCATGGACGCGGTCTCCTGATTTCGGACCGAAAGGGGCAGAGATGACCGGCGGGCAACCGGTCGAGCGGGAAAACGCTGACCGCCGTCCCGGAAACTGTGGCGGCGAAGCCCGGCAACAGCAGGCTCGAAAACTGCGACGATGGAAGGCCGACAGCCTACCCGCGGAATCTTCCAATGTCACCCGGAGTTGATGCTTTCGTCCGGAGCGTCAATAGTTCCGCGCCGCTGCCAGTGCTGAGTCGTTTTCCCGAACCCGCCAACTCTGCGATGTCCGTCCTCGATCAGATTACCCGCAACCTTGACCGTGTCCGATCCGGGATGGCGGCGGCGTGCGATCGTGCCGGACGCGATGTCGGCAGCGTGCGACTCATCGCCGTCACCAAGTACGCGCAGCTCGACTGGGTTCGGGATCTCATTTCGCTGGGGCAGACTGAGCTGGGCGAAAGCCGGCCACAGCAACTGGCCGCACGGGCCGCCGAACTCGCAGCAGAAACAGTCGGTCCGGTCGAGTGGCACATGATCGGCCATCTGCAGCGCAACAAAGTCGAAATGGTTCTGCCGGTTGCCGCGCTCATTCACTCGGTCGACAGCCTGCGACTGGCGAACCGGGTCAGCACGGTCGCGGCGGGGCGCGACCAGCCGGCGGCCGTGCTGCTTGAGGTGAACGTGTCGGGCGAGGCTTCAAAGGACGGCTTCACTCCGGACGAGTTGCGGGCCGCGTTCGATGAACTGCTTGACCGACCGGGGCTCGACATTCGCGGCCTCATGACGATGGCCCCGCGCGTCGATGATCCGTCGCAGGCGCGACCGTACTTTGCCCGGCTGCGTGAATTGCGGGACGAACTGGTCGCTCGCTCGGATGGCCGCGCCGCGCTGCCGGAACTGTCGATGGGCATGAGCGGCGATTACGAAGCCGCGATCGAAGAAGGTGCGACGCTCGTTCGCGTGGGCAGTTCGTTGTTCGAGGGGCTGTCCTGAGTGAGCTGTCGCCGGCCGTTTGCTCGACGTGTTTGACCACCCGGTTGTTTAACGCCCAGCCGCAGGCGCCGGCGACCAGAACGGGTGGCAGTTGTTGGGTGGCCGGCGCCTGCGGCTGGGCGTTGAACGTGCAAAGAACGAGCGAACGAGTGATTGACTGAGTTACTGAGAAGAGCCGCCCCGTTTTCTGAATCGAGTAATCCTGATGGCCCTGTTGAGTCTGCGAAATCTGTCATTCACCTGGAGTGGTCCGCCGCTGCTCGACAACGCGACGATTGAAATCGAACGCGGTGAGCGGATCGGCCTGCTGGGTCGCAACGGCGCCGGCAAGTCGACGCTGATGAAAATCATTGTTGGCGAGGTCAAGCCGGACGACGGTACGGTGCAGCTCGCCGCGGACGCGAAGATCGCGCGGCTCGTTCAGGAAGTTCCCGACGATGTCGCTCGCGACCGGACCGTGACCGAAATCGTTCGCGAAGGTTACGTCCAGGCAGACTCGGCGGCTGACGACGAACACGCGCATGATGACTGGCAGGCCGAGCATGCCGTCGAGCGCGTGCTGTCGCGGATGAAGCTCGATGGCGACGTCGTGTTCTCGACGCTGTCGTCCGGGATGAAACGCCGCGTGCTGCTCGCCCAGGCTCTCGTCATGGAGCCCGACATTCTGCTGCTCGACGAACCGACCAACCACCTGGACATCGACTCGATTCTGTGGCTGGAAGGTTTTCTGAAGAAGTTCGACGGAACGCTGGTTTTCGTCACGCACGACCGGACGTTTCTGCAGGCGCTGGCGACGCGGATCATCGAGATCGATCGCGGTCGGCTGTTCGACTGGACCTGCGATTACGAGACGTTCCTGCGGCGGCGACAGGAGTTGCTCGACGCCGAAGAAAAGGCGAACGCCGAGTTCGACCGGAAGCTCGCAGTCGAGGAAGTCTGGATCCGGCAGGGCATCAAGGCGCGGCGAACTCGCAACGAAGGCCGTGTCCGGGCGCTCAAGAAGATGCGTGACGAACGGAAGCAGCGACGCGAGAAGGTCGGCAACGTCAAGATGCAGGCCGTCGATGCGGAACGCTCTGGACAGCTGGTGCTCGAAGCGAAGGACGTCGCGTTCTCGTACAGTGGCAACGTTGAGCAGCCGATCATTTCCGGACTGTCGCTGCTGCTGACGCGCGGCGACCGCGTTGGGATCATTGGTCCTAATGGTGCCGGCAAGTCGACGCTGCTCAAGCTGCTGCTCGGCGAACTGCAGCCAACGTCGGGCACTCTGCGCCGCGGGACGAATCTCGAAGTCATCTACTTCGACCAGCTTCGTGAACAGATCGAGGAAGAGAAGACCGTCGCTGAGAATGTCGGCGAAGGCCAGGACCATCTGCTGATCAACGGCCAGCGCAAGCACATTTACGGTTACCTGCAGGACTTCCTCTTTACACCCGAACGAGCCCGCCGACCGGCGAGATATCTCTCGGGCGGCGAGCGCAATCGGCTGATGCTGGCCCGCATTTTCAAGCGACCGTCGAACCTGATGGTTCTCGACGAACCGACGAACGACCTTGATGCTGAAACGCTCGAACTGCTGGAAGAACTGGTCAGCGGTTACTCGGGTACGTTGCTGCTGGTCAGCCACGATCGCTCGTTCCTGAACAACGTCGTGACGAGCACGCTGGCTGTCGAAGGCGACGGCAGCGTCAAAGAGTACGACGGCGGTTACGACGACTATGCTCGGCAGAAGGCGCAGGCTGAAGCTGCCGAGCAACAGGCCGCCGCGCAAGAGTCGCGCCCGAACTCGACGACGAAGCCGGCAGCGTCCGCTCCGGCGAAGCCCGCCGCAAAGAAGCTCACCTGGAAAGAAGAACGCGAACTCGAATCGCTACCCGAGAAGATCGAGCAGCTCGAAGCCGAACAGGCTGAACTGCACACCGCGATGGCCGATCCAGCATTCTTCAAACAGGACGGCGCCGCGATCGCCGACACAACTGCCCGTCTCGAAGCCCTCGCCACCGAACTGGAAACCGCTCTCGCCCGCTGGGAAGAACTCGAATCGCGAGCGTGATCGCGGCCTTCACCGCACGCACGTGCGAAGAGGCCCGTCCATGGGCGCAGGGGTCGGGGGTCATTTTCGGCGGTCAGCGTCGCTCCATTGGGGTGGTCATCGCCCGAAAACAGCTTCCGACCCCCCTCCGTTCACGCCGTCGTTCGTAGCTGGTTGTTTGACCCGAAGCCGGAGGCGATGGCGTTCAGGGGGCGTCTTAAAACGCCATCGCCTCCGGCTTCGGGTCAAACGAGAACTCTGTCGCGACTTACGAACCAGACCACTCAGCAGTGCCTGAATGTCGCGGCTCGGGTCCGATCTCAATCAGAATTGCCGTATACTCGGCGTCGGCGACGATGGAGCGTGTTGGCGATAACTGCCCGGTTTTCATGGGCCGCTGGCGAAGGGGTCGGGGTTCTTTCTCGGCGGACGGCTTTTCCATCGGCCAGTCACCATTGGCCGAAGAAGACTCCCTGCGCTCCGGTTCACCCGCGAAATGGTGCGATGATGATTCAGCTGCGAATTCGATTGGCCTGGTCGCTGGCCGTTTTGTCTGTCATCTGTGACTGGGCTCTCGGGCAAAGCCTCGCGGTCGCTGAGGTTCCGACGTTTGAGGCGGATGTGCGACCGATTCTGAAGGCTCACTGTTTTCAGTGTCACGGCGAGGCTGGCGAAAAGGAGGGCGGTCTCGACCTGCGATTGCGGCGTCTGATGGTGGCCGGTGGCGACTCGGGGTCGGCGATTGAGCCGTCAAAGCCCGACGCCAGCCTGTTGCTCGAACGCGTTGCGTCCGGCGAAATGCCGCCTGGTGACAAGCGACTTTCGGCAGAAGACACAGCGACCATCGCCGCGTGGATCGCCAGCGGGGCGAACACCGCGCGACCGGAACCGGAATCGCTCGGCGACGATCCACTCTTTACCGAGGAGGAACGCAACTGGTGGGCGTTTCAACCCGTGAACCGTCCCGGCGTGCCGACTCACGACGACGAGTCCGTCAGCACTCCGGTCGACGCGTTCGTGCTGGCCCGGTTGCGGCAGCAGCTCGCTGCTCAGCTTCAGACTCCTGAAGACGCACAGTCATTCGGTCCTGGCGGGCCGGCGTCGCGTGAGACTCTGATCCGCCGCGCGTCGTTCGACCTGCTCGGTCTGCCTCCGACGCCTCAGCAGATCGACGCGTTTGTCAGCGATGAATCTCCGGATGCCTGGCCGCGGCTGATCGATCGACTGCTCGCCTCGCCGCATTATGGAGAACGCTGGGGACGGCACTGGCTGGACGTCGCTGGCTATGCGGATTCGGAGGGCTACACCGACGAGGACCGTGTCCGCGAGCACGCGTTCCGATTCCGAGATTACGTCGTGCGAGCGTTCAACGACGACAAGCCGTTCGACCGGTTCATCGTCGAGCAGCTTGCCGGCGACGAACTTGCCGGGCCGACGGGCGAGCTGACTGCGGAACGCATCGAGCTGCTGACGGCGACGGGCTTCCTGCGGATGGCTCCCGACGGAACAGCCTCGGGCGGGATCGATCAGAACGTTGCCCGCAATCAGGTCGTCGCCGACACGCTGCAGATCGTCGGCAGCTCGCTGCTGGGCATGACGCTGCACTGTGCCCAGTGCCACGACCATCGATACGACCCGATTCCGCAGATCGACTACTACCGCGTGCGGGCAATCTTCGAACCGGCGCTCGACTGGAAGAAGTGGAAGACGCCGCCCGCCCGGCAGATTTCGCTCTACACCGACGCCGACCGCGCACTTCGCAGCGAGATCGAAGCCAGGGCGAAGCAGGTCGACGACGAACGGCAGGAACGCGTCGACTACTACATCACCAGGACGCTCGAACAGGAACTGCTGCTGATCGACGACGAGCTGCGGGATCCGCTCCGCACTGCCTATCGCACCGAAGCGGCAAAGCGAACCGACGAACAGAAGGAGCTGCTCGAAAAGCACACGACGATCGGGCGGCTGACTCCCGGAGCGCTGTACCTGTACGACCGCCGCCGCGACGCTCGCGCGAAGGACATCGAAGCGAAGCGTGCCGAAAAGGAGGCCGCGTTCATCGCCGCTGCGACCGAACGCGAACTCGCAAAGCTGCCAGCTGACACGCAAGCGGAACTGCGAGCCGCCCTCGCCGCGTCACGGGAGACTCGCACTGACGCTCAGCAGAGATTGCTGGCTGACAACCCAACGGTCGTCGTCACTGCTGAGAACCTCGCGACCGTCGATCCGGAAGCGGCGAAAATGCTCGACGTCTACACGCTGGCGGCTGCCGAAATTCGCAAAGACCGCATCCGCACGGAACTGCAGGAGTACTCGGACAAGGCCGCCGGGATTCGCAAGGAGATCCCGCGTGAGACGTTCATCCGGGCGCTGCTCGAAACGCCGGGCAGCCAGCCGGAGACGTTCTTCTTCTTTCGCGGCGATCACGATCAGCCGAAGCAGAAACTCGAACCGGCCAGTCTGTCGGTACTCGACCTCGGCGAAACGATTCCGCTCAACGACGAGAGCGTTCCGACATCGGGGCGGCGTCTGAGTTACGCCCGCTTTCTGACGAATGGCCGGCACCCGCTGGTCGCTCGCGTCATCGTCAATCGGATCTGGCTGCACCACTTTGGCCGCGGGCTGGTCAACTCGCCGTCGGACTTCGGAGCGCTCGGCGAAAAACCGACACACCCGGACCTGCTCGATTGGCTGGCGTCCGAGTTCGTCGCGTCCGGCTGGAGCGTCAAGCACCTGCACCGGCTGATCATGGCGTCGGCTGTTTATCAGCAGTCGTCGCAGGCTTCGCCCGAGCTGGCGGAACTTGACCCCGACAACGTCTATTACAGTCGCTTTCCGCTGCGGAGGCTGGAAGCGGAAGTTGTTCGCGACGCCGTGCTCGCCGTCAGCGGGAAGCTCAATCAGAAGCTATTCGGCGACCCGGTTCCCGTGATGGAAGATGCCGTCGGCCAGATTGTGCTCGGCAAGGAGAACCTCGACGGCGAACGCAAACCGACAAAGGCGATCCCACTCAACGGCGAGGAATACCGCCGCAGCGTTTACGTGCAGGTTCGCCGCTCGCGACCGCTGGGAGTCCTGGAGACATTCGACACGCCGGCCATGACGCCGAACTGCGAACGCCGAGTCAGCTCGAACGTCGCTCCGCAGGCGCTGCTGATGATGAACAGCGACTTCGCGGTCGAGTACTCCAACCAGTTCGCGACGCGGCTGACGAACGAAGCCGGCGAAGGCATCCGCGATCAGATCATGCTCGGCTGGCGGCTCGCCTTCGGGACGACGCCGTCCGTCGAAGATATCTCCGCCGCCGAGCAGTTTGTCGAGCAGCAGCGGAAGACGATTCAGGCCGCGACGCCCGATACGAAACCAGAAGACGCGTCGCGGCAGGGGCTCGCCACGTTCTGTCAGGCATTGCTCAGTTCCAACCGCTTTCTTTACGTCGAGTAGCTCATGTCGCATACAGAAGACAGGTCGCTCTCCTCTGTGGCACGCGACTCCGCCGCGTCAGCCCAACGGGGCTTTCCGCACGGAGTGCGGAGCCACTCTCAGGAAGCCGCTCCGATGAACCGACGACAGTTCTGCAACGCCGGAGCGTTCAGCCTCGCGCCGCTCGCGCTCGCCTCGCTGCTGCGCGATGAAGCCCGTGCCGAGCCGATCAAGCCGAATGTCGGTCCGCAGACGTTCTCTCTCGATCAGCGTTCGCCGGCGGCAACTCCCAAAGCCACGGCCATGATCTCGCTGTTCATGCAGGGAGGACCCAGCCAGGTGGACCTGCTGGATCCCAAGCCGGAACTGACGCGGCTCGACGGCCAGGCATTCACTGGCAAGATCAAGTACGACGACGTTGGCGGGGCGAGTTCGAAAATTCTCGGCAGCCCGTGGAAGTTCGCGAAGCGCGGCGAGTGCGGCACCGAGATCTCCGACCTGCTGCCGAACATCGCGGGCATCGCCGACGACATCCTCGTCATCCGCTCGATGCACACCGGCGTCAATAATCACGGCCAGTCGATTCACGCGATGAACTCGGGCCGGATCCAGCGCGGCCGGCCGTCACTGGGAAGCTGGATCACATATGCGCTGGGAGCCGAATCGCAGAACCTGCCGGCTTTCGTCGCACTGACCGACCCAGCGGGGCTGCCGGTTGAAGGCGTGCTCAACTGGTCGAACGGCTGGCTGCCGTCGCTGTTTCAGGGCACGGTGATCCGACCCAGGCAGCCGCGCATTCTGAATCTCGAACCCCCCGAACGTCTGCGTGGCAAGGTGCAGGAAAACTACCTCGCGTTCCTCAACCGACTGAACCAGCAGCAGCTCGACGAGCACCCCGAGAACTCGGATCTGGCGGCGCGCATCAGCAACTACGAACTTGCCGCTCGGATGCAGTCGGCGGCGCTCGAAGCGCTCGACATCAGCGAAGAGACGAAAGCCACGCAGGAGCTGTACGGCATCCACGAAAAGGAATCGTCCGAGTACGGCACGCGCTGTCTGATCGCTCGGCGGCTGATCGAACGCGGAGTCCGTTTCGCCCAGGTCTTTACGAAGAACCAGTACTGGGACCACCACAGCGGCATTATCAGCCGCCTGCCCGAAGCCTGCCGCAAGACCGATCGCGGAGCGGCGGCGCTGGTCATCGATCTCAAGCAACGTGGCCTGCTGGACACGACCGTCGTTCACTGGGGCGGCGAGATGGGCCGACTGCCGGTCATCCAGAACGACGCCGGCCGCGACAAAATCGGTCGCGATCACAACACGTACGGCTTCTCGATGTGGCTCGCCGGCGGCGGTTTCAAGCCGGGCGCAACGTACGGCGAAACCGACGAATTCGGTCATCACGCAGTCACCAACATCGTCAACCACTTCGATTACCACGCGACACTGTTCCAGCAGTTCGGCCTCGACGCATCCGATGTCACGTTCAAACGCAACGCCCGCGAGTCGTCACTCCTTGACGGCCAGCCCGGCAAGGTGATCGACGACTTGCTGGCTTGACGCCGGGGATTACGCGGTTCGCGCAACCGTTCTTCACTCTCCCGCTTGAGGGAGAGTCGCGGTCTCAGCCGCGGAGGGTTTTGCATTGGCCTGCATTTACGATTGAACTAACAGCGTGACGCCCTCCCTGGGCCTGAGAGCCCGACCCTCCCAGAGGGCGGGTGAACCAGGTTGCTTCGATGCCGATGTCTCGATAGTTCGCGGGCGAAACAGAAAAGCGAGCCAACACAAGCTCCACAAAATACGTCATCGTTGAAAGCTCACCATGAAACGCATCGTTGTGACCGGAGCTGCCGGGCGGCTCGGGCGGAAGGTTGTCGCCGAACTGCTGGCGCGCGATTACGAAGTGCTGGCCACGGATGTCGAACGACCGGATGCACTGCCGTGCCGCTTTCTGCAGGCCGACCTGACCGACGCGGCTGCGGTGCTCGATGTTCTGGCTGGAGCCGACGCCGTTGTTCATCTCGGAGCGATCCCCGGCCCGCTGTCGCAACCGCCGTCGGTCACGTTTCGGAACAACGTGCTGAGTACCTGGAACGTCGCGGAGACGGCTGCCGCGGTTGGTTTGAAACGAATCGTGTCGGCGTCGTCCGTGTTCGCTCTGGGCTGGCATGAATCGCCGGCCGCTTACTGGCCGGAGACTGTGCCCGTTGACGAGTCGCACCCGACGACGCCTTTCGAGGCGTATGGGCTGTCGAAGGTCGTCGGCGAAGAGATCGTCGCTGCGGTCAGTCGTCGCTGCGGGATACCGGCAGTGAGTTTGCGACTGATGAACATCATCCAGGAAGACGGCTACTTCGCGCTGCCGTGGCCGGTGGCGACGCGCGAGCAGCCTGTGCGATTTGTTCTGTGGCCCTACGTTGATGTCCGCGATGCGGCGACGTCCTGTCGACTGGCACTGGAAGCTCCGGTAAGCGGACACGAGGCCGTTTTTATCGCGGCCGAGGAAACCCGGTTCGATGCCGACACGGGCGCTTTGCTGCGCGAGTTCGCACCGCAGGTCAACGTCACGGCTCCGCTGGAAGGGGCCGCCAGCGTGATCAGCATCGAAAAGGCGCGACGGCTCCTGGGATTCCAGCCGCAGTTTTCATGGCGGCAATTGCGGGCGGGCGAGCATTCCTGAGACGCACAGATCTCCGGAATTCATGGGGATGCTGGCATCCGGTCGGAGGCTGCCGGTATTCTGGCCGAACACCGCTGGTTGCCGTTCGTCAGCACCGGCGAAGTTCGATCAGCACGTAATCGTGCCCGGCTGGAGAAGACCCATGTTCCGCATTGATGATTCGTTTCTGCGCCCGTTCGCTCTTCCGGCAATCGTGGCTGCCTGTCTGCTGGTTCCGGGAGGGGCCGAAGCACAGGTCGGAAATCAGCAGCAGCGAGGGAACCAGCGGAATCAGCAGCAGGTTGAGCCGACCGAGACAAAAAGCACGATTGTCGACGTGGTTCGTAAAGGCCGCGCTTTGACGTTGTTGATCAAGAACGAAGCTGGCGGAGAGCCGATTCCGGTCGCCATCACGCCGAGACTGCAGTTCGCGATTGAAGCGAAGGCGGACGACGGATTTCTGCGCGAGAAGCAGGTCGTTTCCGGTCGCGGCGTTCTGACCAATGAATCTCTGTTTGTGAAAAACTGGACGGTCTATCTGGGACCGAGTGCCCGTCGGATGCGAGGCGGGGTGCAGAAGGCCGATATGGTGATTGGCCAGAGCGTCAACAGTTACGACGTTCTGGGGCCGATTGTCTCGCGGCAGCAGGATACGGATTATCCCGAGTACGAAACGCTGACGCTGAATGTGCCCGCGTTGAAGGGCAAGCCGGTCTACATCGATAAGGGAGCGACTGTTACCGCGCGGCTGGAAGACGCCAGCAAGATCGCGGCCGGCAATGAGTGCGTCGTCACGCACACGCTCGCGCCGAACGGATTGCCGGTTGTTCTCGGCGTCAAAGTGATGCTCGATGAGGAACTGAAGGCGGACGACTACTTCGCCGAAGAGGATGAGAAACCGTCGCGTACGAGCCGTCGTCGTTCGGCCTCGTCCCGAAAAAGCGACAGTGCGGACAGCAAGAGCGAACAGGCAGATTCCGAATAGCGTCGGCAGACTGGCCGTGCAGAGAAAGAGTGAGGCTCCGACGTGGCAACTCCCGACGAATTGCGTCCCGGTGAACGCGGGCGGATTATCGAAGTCAGCGGTGAAGATGCGATCACGGTCCGCCTGATGGAAATGGGTTTGACCGACGGTGAAGTGATTGAACTGATCGGTCGGGCTCCGCTGGGCGATCCGCTCGAATTCGCTGTTCGTGGTTACCGACTTTCGCTGCGAAGCGAAGAGGCTCGCCGGATTCTGATTGAGCGGCTTTAGTCGGCTGCTGCCTGAAGCGACTGGCGTTTTGACGCGACTGGCGTTTTGAAACGACGCCGCTCGCCGGCATCTCCTGCAGAAACTGTCCGAATGCCGGGAAACCTGCAGGCGTCTGCGGAAATTGATACGCAGTCTCAGTCGCAGGGTCGAATCCCCGCTCACTCGCGGTATGATCCCTCTTTTCGCCAGCTCCTCTGTCTGGGCTGTCCCGCCTGATTGGTGTCCGATTTCGAGATCGGTTCCGCCTGCCTGACTCCTGCCGCCATCGCCTCGCTCATGCCTGCTGCTGAAACCGCTGTAAAAACCGGCCTGCGCAAGGTCGCTCTGATCGGGAACCCGAATACGGGCAAGAGCACGCTGTTCAACGCGCTGACCGGCATGCAGGCTCGCATTGGCAACTTTCCTGGCGTGACGGTCGAGAAGAAAGTCGGCCGGATTCAATTCGACAGCCGGACGGTTGAACTGATTGACCTGCCGGGGACCTACAGCCTGTCGCCGCGGACGCTCGACGAGATGGTTTCCGTCGACGTGCTGCTTGGCCGACAGCGCGACGTGGGCGATGTCGACGCGGTTGTCTGCATTGTCGACGCGTCCAACCTCGAACGGAATCTGTATCTGGTCAGCCAGGTGCTGGACCTCGGTCTGCCGACGATCCTCGTCCTCAATATGTGGGACGTCGCTCAGGCCCGGCATGTCAGCATTGATGTCGAGGGGCTCCGTCAGCAGCTGAATCTGCCCGTCATCGTGTGCGAGGCACACCGGAGGATGGGGATCGACGAAATCCGCAGCGCGATTGTGCATTGTGACACGCTGGTCGCACCCACCCGTCCGCGACCGTTTCCGGAAGAATTCTATGAAGAGTGTTCCGGACTGACCGCGCACCTGCGGTCGCTCGGCGAGAAACACAACGCGTTCTACCTGATTGAGCGGCTGTTGCTTGACGTCGGTGGTCAGGTCGAGGCGACACTGGCGCAGAAGCACGGCAGTGCAATCACCGAGACGCTCACCGGAATGCGGGAGCGGCTGAAGGAGAAGGGCTTTCGGATCCCGCTGGCGGAGGCGAAGTCCCGCTATGCCTGGGCGCGAGAAGTTCTGACCGGTTTGGTCTCCGTTCCGGAACGACGGGTGCGAACCCGCAGCGACCGGATCGATGGCATCCTGACACACCGGTTTGCCGGGCTGGGAGTTTTCACTCTGCTGATGTTTGTCGTCTTCCAGGCCATCTTTGCCTGGGCGGCTCCGGGGATGGACCTCATTGAAAGCGGCCAGTCGCTCGTTGCCGATCTGGTCGCGTCGCGCATTCCGCCGGGGCCGCTCCGCAGTCTCGTCAATGACGGCATCGTTGCCGGTGTCGGTGGCGTTCTGGTGTTTGTGCCGCAGATCGCGCTGCTGTTTTTCTTCATCGCGATTCTGGAAGACTGCGGCTACATGGCTCGCGCTGCGTTTGTCATGGACAAGCTGATGAAGCGGATCGGGCTCAGTGGCAAATCGTTTGTGCCGCTGATGTCGTCGTTCGCCTGTGCCATTCCCGGTGTCATGGCCACGCGCGTGATCGAGAACCGCCGCGACCGGATGGTCACCATTCTGATTGCGCCGCTGATGAGCTGCTCGGCCCGGCTCCCGGTTTATGTGTTGATGACGGCCGCCTTCGTTCCGCCGGTCGTGTACTCGGTCCCGTTCCTGACGGAAGCCACCTCGCAGTGGGAGGCGCCGCTGGGGATCAGCCTCAAAGGGATCGTGCTGTTTGCGATGGTCTCGCTGGGCGCTGTCGTCTCGATTCCGATTGCCTGGCTGCTGAAAAAGACATTCTTCAAGGGAGAAACGCCGCCGTTTGTGATGGAGTTGCCGTCCTACAAATGGCCGTCGGCACGGATCGTGATCGCACGGGTCTGCGACCGCGTGCGAGCATTCGTCGTGCGGGCGGGAACGCTGATTTTCGCGACGACGGTCCTGATCTGGGCGTTGAGTTATTTTCCGGGCGACCATGTTCGCCAGCACGCTCTGGAAGCAGAGATTGAACCGTTGCAGGCAGCCGTGGATGGACTGCAGGACCGGCTCGACCAGGCGCGCGAAAGCGGAGGCGCAGCGACCGAGTCGGCCAGCGAAGAGATCGCTACTGCCGAGCTGTCTCTCGCGGAAGCGGAAGCCCGGCTGGAACCGCTGACCGAAGAATTGAATCACCTGAACGGTGAGCTGCTTGCCGGTAGCCTGCTGGGGCAGGCCGGGCATTTCATCGAGCCCGCGGTGCGACCGCTCGGCTGGGACTGGAAAATCGGTGTCGGGGTCATCGCGTCGTTCCCGGCGCGCGAGGTCATCGTCTCGACGCTCGGCACGATTTTCAGCCTGGGCGGTGACGTTACGGAGGACGACGAAGGTCTGATCGATCAGCTCACCGCCCAATACCGGGAGAACGGCATTGTGCTGGCGTTTTCCGTGATGGTGTTCTTCGCGCTGTGTGCTCAGTGTGCGGCGACGCTGATGGTGATCCGTCGGGAAACGAACTCGTGGCGCTGGCCGGTCTTCACGTTCGCCTACATGACCGGTCTGGCTTATCTTGGAGCCCTGCTGACGTACCAGCTCGGGATGCTTCTGCTGACGTAGTTGTCAGGTTCTCCGTAACGCTTCGAGATTCACGCACAACGATGGTCATCACGATTGACGGGCCCGCAGGGGCGGGAAAGAGCACGGTCGCTCGCGGGCTGGCCGAACGCCTTGGGTTCGAGTTTCTGGATACCGGCGCGATGTATCGCGCGGTTGCCTGGGCCTGTCTGTCGCAGGGCGTTGACCTGAACGACGCCGACGCTGTGGGAACTGCCGCCGCCACCGTCACGCTCGACATGAAGCCAAACTCCGTGATCTGCAACGGCACTGATGTGACCTCACAGATCCGCACAGGTCACGTCAGCGAAGCATCGTCACTGGTCGCGGCGGTTCCGGCGGTGCGTCAGGAGCTTGTCCGCCTGCAGCGCGAGGTCGCTGAAGGGCGAAACATCGTGACCGAAGGACGCGATCAGGGGAGCGTCGTCTTCCCGCAGGCTGAGTGCAAAATCTTCCTGACCGCCGATCCTCGCCGCCGCGCAGAACGCCGGCTGAAGGAACTTGAACAGCGAGGTGAGGCAGCCACTCTCGACGACGTTCTGCAGCAGATCGTCGATCGTGACCAGCGGGATCAGCAGCGAAAGATCGCGCCGCTCGTCAAAGCCGACGACGCCATTGAGGTCGACACGTCGTCACAGACGGCGGATGAGGTACTCGATCAGATCGAAGCCATTGCGCGCCAGGTCATGGGTTAGCAAACCACTGAAGTTCAATCGAGCGGCATTTCCGCAGTAGCGAAACTCGCGCAGAGTTTCGGCCCGCCTCACCGAAAGTCTTCGCGACTTTCGCTACAGAAATGGGGCGTCTTAACGCGCGGCAGGGTGGCTGTGGTCGAGTGCAGCGAGCCCACAGTGCCTCCGCTAACGAGCAACGACCGGTTCCATTCGGCTGACGCGGTAAACAGGTTTGTTCAATCGATCAAGACGACTGGGATCGAACTGGCCGGTGACCCGCAGCAGGCGTCCATTGTCGGCCTCGGTCAGCGGCAACTGGCCGGAGAGCGTGATCTCGCCGCCAAGATTGTCGGTGACCGCCGGCTCGAGGTCATAGATCAGGTGCCATGTTCGCTGCGCCTTGTCGTACTCGACGATGCCCTGCAGCCAGCGGAACTCGACATCGCGAGCCAGCCCGGACGTCGACGCGAGGTCCTGCGCTTCGCGTTCAAGCGACACGGCAACAATTCCGTCTCCCGGAGCATCGTCCGTGCTGCGAACGATCGGTTCGGAAAACTGCAGACGTTCGGGTTCGAGCGACGAGAGGTCCTCGGCTTCGGTCGGCTCGACTTTCTGAGACGTGCGTTCGGCGGGGTCTTCGATTGTCGCGGCGTCGGGGCCGGGATCGCGCGGCTGCGGGACAGGATTCGGCGATGCGGACCCCGCTCCGGATTTCGGTTCGTATCGCGGAGCTTCGAGCGTTCCGCTGGGCGAAAACGTCGATGGTGCTCCGGTCGAACCCGAGACGGTTGGACTGCCGACCGCGTCGCCTGGCATCACCAGCGACTGTTGCGGGTAGACCGGCTGGGCAGCGGGATAGCTTCCCGGATAAGCACCGTACGGCGGAAATGAGTAACAGCCGGACATTGCCGACACGGCGGCAATGGCGAAAACCGTCAGTACGGATTCAGAGCGAATCATCAGCGATCCCTGCTTCAGAAGCCTCAAAACGCTGAGCTTCTGCCTTCCCTGAGCGGTCAGATCCCGACCGCAACAACGCCCCCCAGCGTGTGAAGGCGGGATTTCTGATGAAAAATCGAATCTGTGTCCAGATCGGCTCAAGTCGGGCACGTCAGGAGCAGACTCCCGGCGACGATCTCCCGGACGGCAATCGCTGACCTCTCGGTGTCCCGCTGCACTCTCCGAGAGGGCGGGTGGATCGCCAGGCTGCTCTAAACGCCGCGAAACTTCTGCGACTCGGCGACCGCGAGTTCGTCGCAGCGTTCGTTTTCCGGATGGCCGGCGTGGCCTTTGACCAGTTCGAACGTGATGCGGTGGCGGGCGAGCAGTTCGTCGAGCTGCCGCCAGAACTCTTCATTCTTCAGCGGTTTGAACGACTTGCCCTCCTTGCGGCGGAAGCCGTTCCGTTTCCAGCCGGGCAGCCATTCGGTGCAGCCCTTCTGTACGTACGAGCTGTCGGTGACAACGCGGACGCGCGTTGGCCGAGTGAGCGCCTGCAGCCCCGAAATCACGGCCTGCAGTTCCATCTGATTATTCGTTGTCGATGCGTCGCCGCCGGACAGCTCTTTTTCGGTGCCGGTCTTAACGTGCCGCAGAATGCAACCCCAGCCGCCAGGACCGGGATTCCCACTGCAGGCTCCGTCCGTGAACAGCAGAACTTCCGGAGCGGCGGACGATGAAGATTCCGACATGGCAGCTTCCGGTCGAGAGAGAGCCGTCGCCGGAGATGATCGCGACGGGAGCCACAACTCCGAACGTAGATTCGCGGAGACGCTCTGCCTTCAACCGAGTCCAGCGTTAACGGCAGATCAGCGTTCGCGGTAGGTGATGCGACCGCGCGACAGGTCGTAAGGCGAGACTTCCACTTTGACACGGTCGCCCGGCACGATTCGAATGAAGTTCTTGCGCATCTTGCCGGCGACGTGTGCCAGCACGATGTGGCCGTTTTCGAGCTTCACGCGAAACTGCGTGTTCGCCAGCGCCTCGACAACTTCGCCTTCGACTTCAATGGCCTCTTCTTTGGCCATAAGAATACATTCCTCAAACAGAACTCAGCGGCCTCGAACGTCTCCAGCCAGACAGACCTAATGTCCGGGACGGTCGAACGAAACGGGCATTCTGCCAGTCCGGCGAAACCATTGCCAGCGAGTCGTGCCGGATGCTGCCTGCCGCTAGAGTGTCGGTTCCGTCGCGATTCGTGCCGTGGCGCTTCTACTCCTCAATTCTGACAGGTCGGTTTGCCGTGATGATTCCTCGCCTGCGAACACGTCTTCTTCTGACCGTTTTCACTGTGCTGCTGCTGTTTTCGCGGACTCAGGCCGTCCGGGCGGACGCGTTTGATGATCACACCGCCTACTGGTTGCGAAAGGGGACCGAGGGGACGACGTCGTTCGACAACCTCGCGATGCGGGACGCTCTGCGTCTGAAGTCGATCAGCTCGCGGATCACGTCGCCGTGCCTTGTGGTCCGCACCGACGAAGACAACTGGGCGAAGGCCATCGTCACCTGGGGCTTCCGCAAGGGGAAAGAGGACCGCATCCCGGTCGTCGTGATCGAACGCTTCGTCACCTATCGCGGCGACCGCGAGAACCTGACGTCGGCCAAAGGTGAAAACGTGATGCTGTTCCCCGGCTTCGGTTTCAACTTCGATATCGGCCAGGTCGTCCCCGTCGGCGTCGGACAGGGCGAAGACATCGTGGCGCTCGATCAGGGCGAGTTGAAGCCGGCGGAGGGTGCAAAGCTGCACGGGCTCGACGGTCCGGCCACGCCGCCGCGCGAAGATCAGAAGTATCCCGATCCGAACGAGCATCCCGGAGTGCTGCCAACGGATTTCGCTGGCAAGTGGGAAGTACATATTGATGGCCGCTGGGCCGGTCGCTGGGAACTCGACGTCGACGAGCGACGCATTTTCGGGCGGTTCATCTCGGACGAAACACAAAGTGTTTACGAGATCGCCGGCAAGATTCTCGCCCTGCCGCACAACGCGAAACTGAATATCGAACTGGCCAATGCCGCCCAGACAGTCGACGCGTTTCTGTGGACAAAAGACAAAGCTGCGATGGCGGGTTCGGTGACGATGGCCGATCGCCGCATCGGGTTTTATGCCCTGCGGATCAAGGAGTAACGGTCCGATGAAAATCCTGCTCGCAAATCCGCGCGGCTTCTGCGCGGGCGTCAACATGGCGATCGAGTGCCTTGACGAAGCAATCCGCCGCTTCGGTTCGAACATTTTCGTTTATCACGAGATCGTCCATAACCGCTACGTCGTCGATCGCTTCGAGAAGCTCGGCGTGACGTTCGTCGATCAGATTTCGGAAGTGCCCGACGGATCAATCCTGCTCTTCAGCGCGCATGGCGTCTCGCCGGAGATTCGTCGGCAGTCGCGTGAGCGGAATCTGCACACGATCGACGCGACCTGCCCGCTGGTTACAAAGGTGCATCTAGAGGCCGTCCGCTTTGCCCGCGACGGATACAACATTGTTCTGATCGGACATGAAGGGCACGACGAGGTCATCGGGACGATGGGGGAAGCTCCCGAAAGTATCACGCTGGTCGAGAATCCCGCCGATGTCGACGCGTTGCCGTTCGGACCGAACGATCAACTCGCCTACCTGACGCAGACGACGCTCAGTGTCAGCGAAGCCGAAGCCGTGATCGGGCGGTTGAAGGAACGGTTTCCTCACATCGAAGCGCCGCCGAAAGAAGATATCTGTTACGCGACAACGAACCGTCAGGAAGCAGTTTCCAAACTCGCCGTCGCCGCCGATGTCGTCATCGTGCTGGGCAGCCAGAACAGTTCCAACAGTCGCCGGCTGATGGAACTCGGCGCCGACTGTAATGCTCGATCGTTTCTCATTGACGGTGTCGATGAACTGCCCGTCGATGCGCTCTCCGGCGACGAGACCGTGCTGATCACTGCTGGTGCGAGCGCTCCGGAAGTCGTCGTGCAGGAGTGCATCGATTCGCTGGTCGATCGCTTTGGAGCGACCGTTGAATCCATTGTCGTTCGCGAAGAGCACGTCAGCTTCCCGCTGCCGAAAGAGCTGCGTCTGCAGACCGTGGACTGATCACCTCGTCGACTAAGAAAAACTCAGCCCGGGATACCCGATGCGCCTGCTCGCTCGACTGGAACGCCGTTTCGGCCGCTACGCGATTCCAAACATCACGCTGTATCTGATTATCGGCCAGGTCTTTTTCTGGCTGACGACATTCTCCAAGCCGGAAGTGATGCAGCGGATCCAGATGATTCCGGCTCGGATCCTGGAAGGTGAGATCTGGCGGCTGGTGACGTTCGTCTTCACGCCTCCGTTTCAGATGCACCCGGTCTTCATGTTCTTCGCAATGTGGCTTTTCCACACGATGGGCACGGCACTCGAACAGACCTGGGGCACGTTTCGCTACAACGCCTACCTGTTCATCGGATATGTCCTGACCGTTGGGATCAGCTTCTTTTATCCCGAGTTACCAGCGACCGTGTCATTCATCGGCGGGTCGGTCTTCCTTGCGTTCGCCCATCTGTATCCGCGCTTCACGCTCTACATCATGTTCATCCTGCCGGTTCAGGTCCGCTGGATGGCTCTCATCACCTGGATCTTCTACGGCATCACGCTGATCACGGGCCCCTGGCAGGACCGGCTGTTCGTGCTCGCCGGAGTGGGCAACTTTCTGATGTTTTTCGGCTCGGACATCGTTCATCGAGCGAAGACCGGTCGCCGCCGTATGGAGGACCAGGCAAAGAAGATGGTGCCCAGCGCCCCGGCGGCGTTTCACAAGTGTGCCGTCTGCGGCCGCACGGAACTCTCTGACCCGAAACTCGACTTCCGCTACTGCAGCCAGTGCGCCGGCACGCCGTGCTACTGCGAAGACCACATCCGGGATCACGAGCACATTGTCGAGTCGTGAGGCTCGATCCTGCTTCAGCGGCTGGTCCACGACGTCGTCAGTCGCGGGTTGATCTCGACGAGTCGGACGCCATCTGAGGCCGAGATCAGATCGAAGCCGACATAGCTGTTCAACCCGGGGATCGCTTCGCAGCAGCAACGGATGAACTGCTCCGTGGCCTGATGCTCGCGCTCGGTGACTGCTCCGGGAAAGCTGGTCCCGCAGAACTGGAGCCGCCCATCATTCGACACTCGTTGTTCGCCGGTGGGCAGAACTGCGATCGTTCGGCTGTCGGCATGACCTGAAATCAGTGCGGCTCCCGAGAGAGCCGTGCCGGGAACGAACGGTTGTTGCACGAAAGTGAAGCCTGCGCTGCCCGCTCGCAGTTGTGTGGCGATTTCGGTGAGTTGCTCGTCAGAGTCAACTCGGAAAGTGAGCGTCGAGCCGGCTCCGTCGCGAGGCTTGATCACAAGAGGAAATGGCCAGTCAGCGACGGGCTGCTCAGGATCGAACGAGTGGGTTTCGATCGTTGGTACGCCGATGGTTGACAGGAACTCGGAGAGGGTCAGCTTGTCGGCGCAGAGGCGCACGGCGTCGGACGAGCAGCCGATCAGGCGATCGGGAGCGAGGCGTTCGACCTCGCGCGTTCTCGATTCAAGGAGGCCGAAGAACTCGGGCGCGATGACGAAGACGGCGTCAGCGGCTGCGGTTTCGCGGCGGAACTGGTTGAGTTCGGTTTCCGGTGACGCTCCGTTTGAACGGGCCACGGGCAGGATGGTGAGCCGGTCGCGGGCTTCGCTGTCGAACTCAGACCAGGGGAACGCGCCGAGACGGTCGTCCCAGGTGGTGCGGACGAGTGGGAAGTGCGGAGTGCGGAGTGCGGAGTGCGGAATGAGCAGCGGCGACGAAACCGATCGAGATTTGTGGTCCGACTTCCGCGTTCCGGCTTCCTGCAGGTTAGCTCTGAAAAAGCCGCCGTCGGGACTCAGCAGGTCGCGAAGCAGGGCGAACAGCATCGTGCGGCCTTCGGTGGCCAGCGAGCTGTCGAGGTTGTCGTCCGGCCACGCTCCGCTGCAGACGTATTCGGAAACGAAGATTGTCTGAGAGTTGCTTCTGACGACCGACGCGTCTTCGGCGACCGATGCCCGGCTCATTCCGGAAGGTCCATGTCCTGCAGCCGGACTTCGCGCCGTGCGAGTGTCAAGTCGTGGTCGACCATCATCCCGATCAGCTCGGCAAAGCTGACCCTGGGTTCCCAGCCGAGTTTCTCGCGGGCCTTTGTCGCGTCGCCGCGCAGCAGATCGACTTCCGCCGGACGGTACAGCGACGTGTCGGTCTCGACGAAGTTCTGCCAGTCGAGATCGAGATGCGAGAACGCGGCGTCGAGACAGTCGCGGACGGAATTGGTTTCGCCGGTCGCGACGACAAAGTCGTCCGGTTCGTCGTGCTGCAGCATTCGCCACATCGCGTCGACATAGTCGCCGGCAAAGCCCCAGTCGCGGCGGGCTTCAATGTTGCCCAGTTCGAGTTTCTTCTGCAGACCGAGTTTGATTCGCGCGGCGGCCTTCGTGATTTTTCGTGTGACAAACGCTTCGCCGCGGCGCGGAGATTCGTGGTTAAAGAGAATCCCGTTGACGGCGAACATGCCGTACGACTCGCGGTAATTGACGGTCTGCCAGAAGGCGTAAACCTTCGCGCAGGCGTATGGGCTGCGAGGATGAAACGGCGTCGTTTCAGACTGTGGGGTCTCGACCACTTTGCCGAACATCTCGCTCGACGACGCCTGGTAAAACTTCACCTGCTTGCCGGCTCGATCCTGAAACTGGCGGGTGGCTTCGAGCACTCGCAGAGCACCAACACCGGTGACGTCGGCTGTGTAAATCGGCAGGTCGAATGAAAGGCGGACGTGGCTTTGCGCGGCGAGGTTGTAGACCTCGTCGGGCTGAGCCTTTTCGAACACGCGGTCGAGTGTCGTGCCGTCGGCCAGGTCGGCGTAGTAAAGACGCGGACCGGCTTCGCCAATACCCGGGGCGCGGCTCGGCAGGATCCCGTGAACTTCGTACCCCTTACTCTGCAGCAACTCGGTTAGGTACCAGCCGTCCTGTCCCGAAATCCCCGTGATGAGTGCTCGCTTGCCTGTCGATTCAGTCATTGTTCAGTGCGGTTGAGTGTTCGCGGCGGGTTCGTCAGCGCGCAGTATCCGGGCCAGGCGGGGCGGACACAACGCTCGCACAAGCGAACAGGGAGACGCATTGCGGTGACAGGTCCACGCCCATTTGCCGGTAGCTGGATTCGCCAGAATTCAGAGATGTCCGACGCGCTGTCTGAATTCCGGCGAATCCAGCTACGTGCCAACGTCAGTGAGATCTGTTCAACGCTCGGCCGTGCGGCGTCTTCGAGCGGCCTGTGAATTCTGTCCCGCCGAGCGGTTTCCGCGATCACCGACCTTCGACAGTGGCGTCCGGCGAACTTCCATCAGCGTGTTGATGTTGATCTCCCAGTCGCCGTCGAACGACTCGCAGGCAGAGAGGTACGTCTTCAGCTTGCCGATCTTCTGATCCGCCGTGATCTCCAGCGGGTGCTGATGTCCCGGCGGTCGACCCCAGATGATCCTTGAGCCGCCCTGAGCATTCACGACGAACTCCAGATCTTCGTACTTCTGCTGCGCTTCTGTTCGAGCCGGCACCTCAATGGCGTCGAGCTTCCATTCGCGCCAGTACGGCAGCAGGACGACGGCAATCTGAGCGGCTCCGATGACGCGCGCGTCGCCCCAGGTCGAACCGATGCCTCCGAGCGGTGTTGATCGCAGGCCGACGATCTTTGGATAGCGCGCCAGTTCTGACGGCGGGAAGTCTCGCGGCGGCAGCAGGATTCCCTGGTCGTCGACGGGGTAAAAGCCGTCGCTCACTTCGACCATCGCCACCGGTTTGCGATAGTCGAATTCGACTTCAACGCGGGCGGGCACCGAGACGCGAACCTTCACCGGCTTCATCACCCACGGATGCTTTTCAAAGGCGCTGCCGACCTTTCCGGCCAGTGATTCGTCGAGGACCGACAGTTCTTCTGGAAGGTCGCCGCGCTCGATGACCTGGTCGAGCAGGTCTTCCGGAATCCAGCGAGGCGGTGTCGGGAACTCAATTTCTGACGCCTGCAGACGGTACTCGTCCCGTTGTGAGAGGTCGGGCAGGAATCGCGGGACAGCCGGGGCGAGAACGATCGCCGCTCCAATCAACGCGACGGGCAGGAGAACCTGCGGGCGGAAGGCGGCTCCAGCAGCGCGCACAAAGAACGAAGGTGACTTCTCGGTCGACGGCTTCGACTTTCGGGCGGCGGCTTTCTTTTTGCGGGCCATTCCGGTGAGGGTTCCTGATAACGGGGCTACGAAAACGAATCACTGTCAGCTCGGTCGCGATGCCACACCAATGCGGCAAGGTCGATCCAGAATCTGATTCGCCGAATCCACCCAGGTTCGTGAGCGCGGTCTGCGATGACTGCTGAGATTCTGCGCTGCCGCACTGGCGGCGCAGGAAGTTCCGACGGCAACGATCAAATCAGAGCCGGACGTTTTTGCCGTCGGTCGTTCTGTAGCGATTGGGAGGGAATTAACAGAACCGTTCGGACGGCGAGGGTACGATGTGCTGCTCGTTCTGCGGGATGGAGTCGTCAGAGAGACAACCCGGCACGAAGCCATTCGTCGGCGATCAGTCTGAACTCACCCATGCCCGAACGCCCGCGACGATCGAAAGTTAAGAAACCTGCGAAGCGGCTCGAGCCGCTGCCGGCCGATACGCCATTGAAGGACGCTGCCCAGGAGATTCTTCAGCAGCGGCTCGACGGCGTTCTGTACTATCTCCCTCGAGTGGCCCGCCGCGCTGATGAGGACGTTGAATTCGTTCATCAGCTGCGTGTGGCAGCGCGCCGCAGCACAGCGTCACTCGATGCCTTTCGACCGTTGCTGCCGCGGCGTCGGACGAAGTATCTTCGGAAAAGCCTGCGGCGGCTGCGAAAGGCGCTCGGTGAAGCGCGCGATCTCGACGTCATGACGATCCGACTGGGCAACGAGGCGGAACGCCGGGACTCAAAGAAACTGCATCGCGTTGTGAAGATGCTCAAGTCGCGACGGCGCGCAGAACAGGGCCGCGTCGCGGATGCATGCGCTGCTGCCGAGCAAGCCGGGCTGGCGAAAGCGGTCAATGGGGTTCTCAAGCGAGTGCACTGGCGAGGCTCGGGCGGAGAGCCGGCGCTGACGGATTTTGATGCGCGGCTGCTGCGCGAGGCGGTCACTCGATTTTTCAGGGAAGCGGACACGTCAGCTCAGGATCCGCTTGTCCTGCACGAGGCGCGGGTTGAGGCGAAGCGGCTGCGTTATACCCTCGAGCTGGTCGACCCCTTGATCGCCAGGCCGGCCGGCAGAAAGTCGAGAAAACGCTTTGCCGAGCTGCAGGAATCGCTGGGGCAGATCAGTGATCATGCTGCCGCGGCCGACCTCTTTGAGCGGTGGGCCGATGACAGTCGAGCGGGTTCGACGCTGCAGCAGCTTGCGATCGAAGAACGCGATCTGCTCGGTGAAGCGGTCGAGCAGTTTCACGCGAACTGGCCGTCGAAGCGGCTGGAGAAACTGCGACAGTTGCTGTTGAAACTGGCCCGCTCGGTTGAGAGCGCCGACGAGTGATTCGAGGTGATCGCCGTCACATTCGACATCTTCGGTAAAGTTTCGCGCGCCAGATTGCCGATCGCACTCAAGGCGACGTGACGAGCTGCGGGATTCCGTTGCGCTCGGGCTGTGCTGCATTCGGCGAGCCCAGACGTCGCTGGCTTTTCTGCAAACGACGATTCACCTGCGACAATCCGGAACACTGCGTATGGCATCCGGCTCAAAGGACCGAGCGGACTCGCTGCGGTTGGGTTTTCTGACGGCGGTCGAACTGCACGACGGCGGCTTTGTCGGCGGACTGCTGGTGACCGACCGCTTTGGCCGCCCGCTCGAATTTCAATGTACGACTCCCGTCCGCGCGAACCGGACGCAGGAGCTGCTGTATGGTCCAACGCTGGTCCCGTTCATCGTGGGCGAGCTGATCGGCAAGGCTCTGTCTGACCGAATCTCGATCAAGCCGACCCTGCTGCTCAGTGACCGGCCCGAGATGCTGACGCTTCGCGAGCACATCGATGCCCCCGTGCTCTGCCTCACGGGTTCCGATCGAGCGTCCGCCAGCGCCGCGTCTGCTGAAGACGAGGAAAACTTCAGCTCAGCGGTGGGCTCGAAGGTCACGCTGGGACGCGTCGAATTTCAAACGCACGCCGAGTTCCCCGAAGACGCCGCCGCTGCGCAGCAACTCGCCCGGCCCATCGACAGCAAGGCCGACCTCAGCGAACCGATCGAACGCGTTTCGGAAGCGCTGAAAGAAACGATGGCAACAGTCGGCGGCAAGCCGAAGGTGGCTTGAAATGCGGAATGCGGAGTTCGAAATGGGGAATCCTGAAGCGGACAGCCAGACTGAAATTCCGCACGCCGAATTCCGCACGCCGAATTCAGACGCTCCCGGCCCGGCCATCGTCACGCAGACGATTTCGTTGACGCCGCGCGTCGACATTCACGCGTCGGGGGCAAACGTCGCGCTCAACCGCTGGCCGAACATTGAATGCTCGGAAATCGATGCGGGAATTCGTGTCGGAACGGTGCCGGCCTGGAAGCCCGGCTGGGGTCGCGTGCGGACGGTGATGCTCACGTTTCCGGAGGCGATTCAGTTTCTGCCGCCGAAGGAAGAACCGGCCGAAGGCGAGCTGCAGACTGTCCGACCACCGAAACCGAAACGTGACTCGGAAGACGGCGACGCTGGTTCCGAGAAGAAAAAACGAACGCGACTGAAGCCGCCCAGCGATGCGCTGTCGCTCGAAGACCGGCTGTTCTACATCCTGCAGCCGCCGCTCGAGACGACGCTCGCCGGGCAGGAACTGATCATGCCGTTCGAGCCGTTTCCGCATCAGTACGAAGGCATCGGCTGGCTGTTCTCGCAGAAACACGCTCTGCTGGCCGACGAGATGGGGCTCGGCAAAACGATGCAGACCATCACCGCCGTGCGGCTGCTGTTGCGGAGCGGCCAGGTGCGGCGAGTCCTGTTCGTCTGCCCGAAACCGCTGATCCCGAACTGGCAGCGCGAGTTCCGGACGTGGGCCGAGGAGCTGCCGATTGTCACCGTCGAAGGCAACACCGACCGGCGGCGCATGATCTGGTCGATGCCCGGCGTGCCGATCCTGATGACGAATTACGAAGTGCTCTCGCGCGACTTTTCGGAGATGCACGAGGACGATCGCCCGAAGTTCGATCTCGTAGTGCTCGACGAAGCTCAGCGGATCAAGAATCGTGACTCGAAGACGGCTGAAGTCGCGCGCGACATCACTCGCAAACGAAGCTGGGCGCTGACCGGAACGCCGATCGAAAACCGTCCGGAGGAAATGGCGTCGCTGTTCGAATTCATGGAAGTTGTGCCGCCGCGCGCAACGCCCGATCTCAAACAGCTCTCCCGGCTGGCCGACGTGTACGTGCTGCGTCGCGTCAAGGAACTCGTGATGAAGGACATGCCGCCGCGGCTGGACCGTGACGAGTTCCTCGAAATGACGCCGGCTCAGAACTCCGCGTATCGCATTGCGGAGAAAGAGGGCGTCGTTCAGCTCAACGAAATGGGCGATCAGATCTCCGTTGCCAACGTGTTTGAACTCGTCCTGCGTCTTAAACAGATCACGAACTTCGACCCGCTGACCGGCGAGAGCGCAAAGCTCGACCGACTGGTCGCGGACATGGAAGAAATCGCGTCGAGTGGTGGTAAGGCGATTCTCTTCTCGCAATGGACGAAGGTGCTGGACTGGATGAAGCCGGCCCTCGAACCGTTCGGCCCGCTGATCTATCACGGCGGCGTGCCGACAAAAAAACGCGAGCCGATTCTCAAGCAGTTCAAGGAAGACCCGACAAAGCACATTCTGCTGATGAGTTATGGAACCGGGGCCGTGGGGCTGAACCTGCAGTTCGCGGGCTATGTCTTCCTGTTCGACCGCTGGTGGAACCCGGCTGTCGAGGACCAGGCGATCAACCGCGCCCATCGCATCGGGCAGAAAGATACGGTCATCGTCACGCGGTTTATCTCGAAGGACACGATCGAAGAACGTATCGATGCCGTGCTGCGTCACAAGCGGGAAATCTTCGAGTCCGTGCTCGGCCCCGGCGACAAGACGAACGTGTCACTGAGCCTCGACGCCGCCGAAATCTTCGGCCTGTTCGACCTCAAGGCGCCCGCCGGCAAGGGCAGCCGCATGAAGAAGGTCGCCCCGAAGATCCCGTCAGAGTCTGACCAGGACGCGGCGTGAGGCTGGCTGCAATTGTGTGTCCGCGCTGCTGTGTGATTACCCGCCGGACGGACTTCCAGTCCATCGTTGGAGAGTGTCCTCTGCCAGCTTGCAGACACGTCACCACAGTTGCGGAACGGAATACTGCCGAATCTTTGCGTCGCGTGTGACCAGCGTCAGGCCCTCAAACAAGGCCTGCGCGATCAGCAGACGGTCAAAGGGATCGGTGTGATGACCGGGAAGCTCGGACAGTCCGAAAATGTGATGCACTTCTGCGGGCAGAATCTGCAGGCCAACGTCGACGGCGCGATTGAGGGCGGCCTCAACCGGCTGGCTCAAGGCCAGTTTACCGAGTCCGGTTTTGATCTGAATTTCCCAGACGGAGACCACGCTCAGAAAGCAGGCGTTTGCGGAATCCCGTCAGAGCAGCGCGGACGGCGGGACTCAACCTGTCCGGCGTATCAAAGAACCACAGAAACGCATGCGTATCGAGCAGCAGTTTCACGACTCGGACTCCTGGCCAGACCAGAAGCTTTCCGGCAACTCGTCATCGAAATCATCTGAGATGTGCGTAACGAGCCCGTGCAGCAGGCCGGGGGTCAGCCCGGTTGAGGACGCAGGGCGCTGGCTGGCGGCTGAAGAGTGAAGCTGCCCCACCTCATTGAGGACCTTCTGCAACTCCGGCTGCGGCAGACTTTTCAGCTTCTCAATCAGTTCATCGATACTCATCAGACGCTCCACTCGGGCTCCGTCGAACACGATTGCCGCGATCAGGCCCGGCGGATGATACGACGCGTGGTAACGCGGCAGGTAGGCCAGCCTGGCTGATCTGGCGGGCCAATCATTCAACAGTCCGAAGGCTTGCCGAGCCCTGCTCAGCGGACCTCGATTCCTCATTCCTCACATCCCCGTTACAAGTTGGAGTATGACCTCTATCAAAAAACTGATTCTCGATTATCTGCGGCGTCCCGGTTACGAACCGATGCGACCGCGACAGCTGGCCAAGCGAATTGGCCTGAAGAAAAAAGAACGAGCCCGCTTTGACGACTCAGTGGCGACGCTGATCAATCGCGGAAAGCTCGAACGCACGGAAGACGGGCGTCTGATCGCCACGGGAAAAAGCGGCGGTACCGGCGGCCTCATCCCCGGCATCCTGCGGCGCACGGTGACCGGCGCCTGGTTCATCCCCGACCCGGTTGCGCCGCCAGCCACTGAATCCGAAGGCGACGATGCCTCCGCGACACCGAGCCAACCGCTCGAAGACGTCTTCATTTATTCGGAACACCTCGCCGACGCACACACCGGCGACCGAGTTTTCATTCGACTGAGCAACCGACGCCACGCTGGCGGTCGCCGCACCGGGCGCGTCGAACAGGTCATCGAACGCGCGACCCGAACATTTGTCGGCACGTATTTCGAGGAGTGGAATCAGGGCAAGGTCCGCATCGACGGCGGCGTCTTTGCTGACCCGGTTTCCGTCGGCGATCCCGGCGCCAAGGGAGCGGTCCCTGGCGACAAGGTTGTCGTCGACATGATCCGCTTCCCCTCGCACAGTCAATCCGGCGAAGCGGTGCTCACAAAGATTCTCGGTGCTCGTGGAGAACCCGGCGTCGACCTGCAGGCGATCATCCATGAGTTCGGGCTGCCGGACGAGTTTCCCGAAGAGGTGCTCGCCGAAGCCCGCGATCAGGCAGCGGCGTTCGACGAAGCGGATCTCGGTGACCGGCTCGATCTGACCGGCGAAACGATCGTCACCATCGACCCGGTTGACGCCCGCGACTTTGACGACGCAATTTCGCTGCAGAAGATCGAAAAAGGACACTGGCTGCTGGGCGTGCATATCGCCGACGTGGCGCACTTTGTCCGCGACGGCTCGAAGCTCGACGACGAAGCGAAGAAACGCGGCACCAGTGTCTACCTTCCGGGCCGCGTGATTCCGATGCTGCCCGAAACGATCTCGAACGCGCTGGCCAGTCTGCAGCAGGGCAAGGTCCGGTTTACGAAAACCGTCTTCATCGAGTTCACACCGGAAGGCGTGCCGGTTCGCACGGAGTTTCACCGTTCGGCGATCAAGGTCACGCGGCGGTTTGCGTACGAGCAGGTTCTGCCCGTCATTCAGAACCCGGACGAATTCCGTGGCAAGGTCAGCGAAAAGGTCCGGCAGCTTCTGCACGACATGCACGCACTGGCGATGACGCTGCGGCAACGACGCTTCAAACAGGGAGCCCTCGAACTCTATCTGCCGGAAGTCAAAGTCGAACTCGACAAAGACGGTCGCGTGTCCGGCGCGAAGGAAGTCGAACACGACGCAAGCCATCAGATCATCGAAGAGTTCATGCTCGCGGCGAACTGTGCGATCGCGACCGAGATTCGCGAACGGAACATCACGTACCTGCGCCGCGTTCACGGCAGCCCGGACCCCGTCAAGCTGCAGACGTTCGCCCACTTTGTTGAAAGCCTCGGCCTGACGCTCAGTAACCACAGCAGCCGCTTCGAGCTGCAGGATCTGCTCGACCGAGTGAAGGGCCAGTCGTTCGAGCAGGCTGTCAACTTCTCGCTGCTGCGAAGCATGAAACAGGCAGAGTACAGTCCGTCGAACGATGGCCACTTCGCGCTGGCCGTCGACAACTACTGTCACTTCACCAGTCCGATCCGCCGCTATCCCGACCTGACTGTGCATCGCATCGTCGATCAGCTCATCGCTGGAAAGAAAAAAGTTGGCCTCGACGGCATGGCCACGCTGCGGCTGGCGACGCACTGCTCAATGACCGAACGTCGAGCCGCTCAGGCGGAACGCGATCTGACTCGCGTCAAACTGCTGAGCTTCATTGCCGGGCGGCTTGACGAAGTCTTCGACGCGGTCATCACGGGTGTCGTCAAGGCTGGCATTTACTGCCGCTGCTCGCAGTACCCGGTCGACGGCTTTATCCATGTCAGCGCGCTCAGCGACCGCGAGTATCTCGATTTCGACCGGACAACGATGACGATCACCGGTCGCACAACCGGCTTTCAGTACCGTATGGGGGACAAGCTGCAGGTCCGCGTGGCGACGATCGATCCGGACGAACGCGTCCTGAACTGGGAACTGGTCAAAGGCCCGCAGCAGAAAGGCCGCCGCTCGGAACGCAAAACTCCTGACCGCCGCGAGTCCGACAAGGCCGTATCCAGTCGCCGCAATCGCAGCGCCAACGGGTCACGCCGCAAAGCGAGTTCAAAAAAGAAGAGCACCCGCCGCAAGCGCAAGAGGTGACCGCTTCCTGATTCGTAGCAGTATTCCGCGGGCAATGCTGGGCTCCGGCCCCCGCGTGCTTTCTTTGATCCCGTCGGGATCTGACTCGCCCTCGCTCATGCTGCACAGCGCGCTCGCGGCAATCATTTCTGCCGGCGAGCCCGTTCGACGAAGCGGGCGATGGGTTCGTGAGCCAGCAGCTTGTCGACCGTGTTGAAGTGCCGGCCGAGTTCCTTCTCGCTCGGCACCAGCTTGTGGACGGCTCGATGACAGTCGCCGCATAGATCGACAGACTGGAAGCCCGTCCTTCTGGAGAAATCGTGCGCATTGGGCTGTCGCCCGTTTCTTTCCAATCTCCGTCGATTGGAAATGACCGAGAGACCTACTGCTTGAACATCGGGTTGCTGCGATCGCCGCGGGAGAGCAGGTAGGCCATCAGGTCGAGAACCTCGTCTTCGTGCAGCGTGTTCAGCAGGCCCACGGGCATCATCGAGGTCTTTGACGGCAGCATCTCTTCGATCTGCTTGCGGTCGACGCCGACGAGCGCCCCCGGATCGAGCATGTTGGTCTGCACGCGGACCGAGTCGCCCGCCAGGTTGACGATGCGGCCGCTGATGACTTTGCCGTCGACCGTGATGATCTGCACGGAGCCGTACTGGTCGCTGATCTGCTTACTGGGTTCGACAACCGATTCCAGGATATCGCGCGAACTGAAGCGCCCGGACAGCGACGTCAGGTCCGGGCCAACGGCGCCGCCCTGATTATCGAAGCGATGACAGGCGAAGCAGTTTGCCGCTCCGAACATCTTCCGGCCATTGTCAAAGTCGCGGCCTTTCAGACCGCTCGTGACCAGCGGGACCAGCTCGTCCATCGTCCAGTTCTTCACCACGGGGCGAGGTTCAGCGACGAAAACGGGGGCGTCGGTCTCGGGCTTCATCTCAAGGATCGGTTTGAGAGCCCGCTTTTGTTCCTCGCTGACGTGTGCGAGCGCTTCGTCGCGGATCCGTTGCACAAACAGCGCGAAGCTGGCACCGCCACGATAACCCGCCGCGCGAACAAACCAGCGGAAGTACGATTCCCGCAACTCCTGATTCCAGCCGACGCGCAGATGCCGCAGCGTCTTCGCGAGGTCGATCTGCTCTTCCTGAGTCGGTGACTCGTTCAGCAGAGCAACGATCTTCTCCGCCGCGTAAGGCGCCTGTAGATAGACGAGCAGCGAGGCGATTTCTGAGTTCAGCTCGCGCGACTTTGCCGGCAGCGCGTCGACGCACAGGTCGATAATCGCCTGACGGTCGGCTTCGTTTGGCGGGGCGATTCGGGTAAATGTCAGCGTTAGAACTCGCAGCGTTTCCAGTTGCTGAGCGTGCGAAAGCGAATCCCAGTCGAGTTCGCCGAGCGCGACAAGAATCTGATTGCAGGCTTCCGCGCGTTCCGGACTGCCGGCCCTGGCGGTGCTCCAGTCGGGAACTGGCGAGTCGATGTCCGGCGCCGTCCCCTTGTCCTCGCGCTGCCACGTTCGGGCGAGACCCAGCAGGGCCGTCAGCGACGCCTGCGGATTCTTCTCTGTCAACGCTCGCTCTTTCCACTCATCGCGCGGACGATGTTCGATCGCGATCCGAGCGGCGTAACGAATGAAGCGGTCGTCGCTGCCCAGGTGCGGCCAGGCGACGTCGACGGCGTTCGGATGATCGCCCAGATGCAGAGACTCCAGCTTCGCCCGCGTCGCGCGAGCATCCTTGCCGGCACTCTGATGCGGATTCGCTTTCGCCGTCGATTCCGGGCCGGAGTACGTGACCTTGTAAAGACCGGACTGCACCTTGCGACCGCCGATCAGGAAGTACATCGCTCCGTCGTGCGGATTGATGATCACGTCGGTCAGCGGCAGCGGCGTCCCGGTGACGAACTCCTCGAACTTCGCACCGTAGGTCGCACCGTTCGGTTCCAGATGCACCGCGTACATCTTTCCGTAACTCCAGTCGCAGATGAACATCGCGTTCTGATACTGCGCCGGGAACTTCGCTCCGTAGCCGAAGACGACGCCTGTCGGCGAACCCGGTCCGATGTTGACGACCGGTGGCACACTGTCCGCGTAGTAAACCGGCCACTTGCCGCCGCCGCTCCGCCAGCCGAATTCCGCTCCGCTGATGACATGACAGATTCGCGTCGGGCGGTACCACGGCGTGTTAAGGTCCCACTCCATGTCGGCGTCGTAAGTGAACAGTTCGCCGTCCGCGTTGAAGGCGCCGTCGAATTCGTTGCGGAATCCGGTTGCGATCAGTTCCCATGTTTTGCCTTCGGGATCGATCCTGCAGATGTAGCCGCCCGGAGCCCGCACGCCTCGCATGAACTTACCCTGAGCACGCGGCAGCAGCAGGTCTTCGTCCCAGGTTCGCGGAACTCGCGACGTGTCGATGTCCGTGAGGTCGGTCCGGTTGCCGCAGATCACGACCAGCGACTTGCCATCCGGATGCGGCAGGACGGCGTGCGGTCCGTGTTCGCCGCTGCCGTTGAGTGGTCGCAGCGTTTTCACTGTGTCGAGCTGGTCGTCGCCGTCGGTGTCGAGCACCCGGTACAGCCCGCCGGGGTATTTCTGCCCGCGGTTCACGTTGACGTACAGGCTGTCGAAGGCCCACAGCAGGCCCTGCGCTTCCCCGATGTCGACGTTGATCTTCTCAACCTGAAGTTCCGTCGCGCCGAGGATGCCTGGAGGCGTCAGGCGGTACAGCGATCCGTACTGGTCCGAGACGATCAGGCGGCCATTCGGGTCGTGGCACATGTTGACCCACGAGCCTTTGTCGCCTTTCGGTACCGAGTAGAGAAGTTCGACGTCGAAGCCTTCTTTGATCTTCATGGCGTCGATCGGCGTCGCGGTCGGCTCCTTCAGCGGAGCGGCAGCGGCAACTGCCGTCGCGGTCACTGTCGTCCACGGTCCGCCGCCAAGCTGAGCGATGACCTGCGGCTTGTTCCAGCCGGAGGCGTCGAAGTCGAGCGTGTTCCAGCCAGCGGCGGCCGTCGTCGACGCCTGCCACGAATCGTCAGACACGACGCGCCAGGCATCACGCCAGCCAGACTCCAGATCGATCTGCACCAGCAGCCCGGCGGCGCTCTTTCCGTTTTCCGCTTCGATCGCCAGGACATGTTTCTTCTGCGGCGCATCGAGATCCAGTGCTTTCGAGATGTCTGCGTACGCCAGCTTCGACCAGTTGCCGTGTTCGAGAATCTTTTTGCCGTCGAGGTACACGGTCATGCGATCGTCGGCGGTTGCCACGAGGCGGGCCGAGGCAACGCCGCTCGAATCCAGCTCCTTGCGGAAGTAGACCTTCTGAGCAGGTTCGTCCCCGTTGTTGATCCAGATCCAGTTCGGATTCGGGAGCTTTGCAGCGGCCTGCTTTTTCTTTGGGGCCGGCTTCTTTGCTGCGCGTTTCTTTGGTGCCGCGTTCTTTGCGTGAGGCTGCTTCGCCTCAAACCGCTTCAAACGAATGTTGCGAAACTGAGCCTTCATCGCCGGGCCTCGATGCACCTGCAGCGCGACGATCCCTTCGAGTTCGCGCTCGGCGGCCTGGTTGTCGATAATCTCAACGGTCGTCACGCCATCGAGCTTGTGCGTCAGCCGGTTGCCACGGGCGATGATCGTCAGCTCGTGCCACTCTGTGAGATCGACCGCTTCAACCGGAACGTCCAGCTTCGAGGTCTGCTTCCTGCCGTCCGCCGTGATGACGGTTTTCTGTCCGCGCTTCGCGATGATGCCTCGGCCTTTTTCGTCGTACAGCATCCCGGTGTACTCGGCGTTGCCGTGAATGTCAGCCTGGTAACCGACGACGACCCAGTCTCCGCGTTCCTTGTCCTCGCGGCTGCGGTACTGCACGCCGGAGTTGTTCTTGCCTTCGAGACGGAACTCGCAGCGCAGCTCAAAGTCGGCGACCTCGCCATCCCGCCAGATCAGGAATTTGTTGTACTTCAGATGGTCGGGGCCGTTGGTCTTGCCGGTGATGCACCCGTCCTCGACCGACCACAGTTCGGGATCGCCTTCCCAGCCGGACAGGTCTTTGCCGTTAAAGAGGCTCACAAAGCCGTCGGCATCAGGTTTGTCAGCAGCCTGCAGCGGCAGGACAGACAGCACGGCGACAACGAAAGCGCAGACTCGAATCACAACAGACTCCCGGAAGCGTGGTACGCAGAAACTTCAAAGCGTTTTAGTCGGCCCGACGATGCAGCCGTCAGAGCAGCGGAAGATCCTGGCAAATCAGCAGGCGATGATCCATCGAGTGCTGAAACCTCCCTCGTAGCGAAACTCGCGCAGAGTTTCGGCGGCAAATACAAATCATCGGGACCGAAACTCTGCGCGAGTTTCGCTACGTCGAGAAGCTGCTACTGCGCCATGCCGCTGTCGGGCGATTCGTCATCGGAATTGTCGGCGACTTCGGGATCGTCGCGGTTGTCGACGCGCGTGTCCTTGTGAATCGCGGTTTCGATGCCTGCCTGTGCCGGGCGCGTGGTGCGGGAGTCGAGGCTGCAGACGGTCATGCTGGTCGCCGCCGATGCGTTGGCCGAACGCTGGTCGAGCAGGGCCTTGCGCTGCTGGGCGATCGCGTAGCGGCGGTCGAGAATCTGGCGGAAGTTGAACTGAATCTGCGTTGGCCGGGCCAGTGGTTCGAGCACCGTCGCGACGTGCTTGGCGGTTTCGTAGCGCCGATCCGGATCCTTTTCGAGCATCTTCATCACGATCGCCTCGACGTTCTCCGGAACGCTGGGATTCAGTTCGCGAATGGGTCGCGGCTGCAGCTTCTGCTGGGCAGCGATTTTCTCGACGCGCGTCTTGTACTGCGCGAACATCACCTGGCCGGTCAGCATGAAGTACAGCGTCGCCCCGAGGCTGTAGATGTCGGCCCGGCGGTCGGTGTGCAGACTGTCGACAGCCTGCTCGGGCGCGATGTAATCCGCCGTGCCCAGGCAGTCGTGGCCAAAGATCATGGCCAGTGAGAACTCATCGTCCTGGGCGGAGTTCGAGGCAAGCGACAGGCCGAAGTCGAGCACCTTCGCGTTGCAGTTGCGGTCGACCAGAATGTTGGCCGGTTTGACGTCGCGATGGACCAGCCCCTTCAGGTGCGCGTGATGCAGGCCGGCGGCGGCGTACCGGGCGATGTGGCAGGCCTGTGGCCAGGCGACAGCTCCGGCCATCGCCACCAGTTCGTCAACACCCACACCTTCCATGTACTCCATGACGGTGTAATGGATGTCGCCGTACAGGCCGGGCGTGGAATCGATCAGCTTTGTCTGCACGATGGCTTCGTGCTGCAACTGCAGGCCGGCACGGGCTTCGAGTTTGAATCGCGTGAGCAGGCCAGGATCGTTCGACGTCTGTTCGCACAGCATCTTGAGCGCGACCTTCTCGCCGCTTTCCAGATCCGTCGCGATGTAAACCCAGCCCATGCCGCCGGAGCCGAGGATGTCGTCGATGCGGAAGTGGTCGATGAAGAAGCCCCGGTGGCGGCCTTCCAGCAGTCGCGATGCCTGCAGCCGTGTCAGCAGCCGGTTGGCGACGAACGCCCTGGCGACGTCGACGGCGGGGTCTTCGTCACTGAGATCCAACTGCTCGAGCGCATCGGCCACCTGATCTTCGGTCAACAGCCGACTGCGTTCGAGGTTGTCAAGAAACGACGTTGCGTTCTGAGTTTGCGTCACGACGACTCTCCTCAGACAGGCTACCGTCGGTCACCGGTCACCTGTGGGGATCAAAACCGTCGAAGCCGGCACGGCTCCGGTTCGACGATCGCCAGACCAGGTCGAAATCCTAACACGAGATTCACGGGCTCGTCACACGACTTCAACCGCGAAACCGCCGAGCGAATCAACGGCGCGTCGAGATGGTTGCACCGGCTCAGCGCAGGTTGATCGGGTCGACATCGATGACGAACTCGACGTTGCGATCCTGGGGCAGGGTCGGACGCAGCTCGCGCCACAGTTCGCGGACGGGATCAAGTTCGGGGGCGGAGAGCAGAAAGTGGAAGCGGTAATTTGCCTGCAGTTTGGCGACTGGGCACGGAGCCGGGCCGAGGACGCGGATGTCGAGTGGCCTCGACTTCACGACGTCGCGGATCACGTCGGCCATGTCGAGCGACACCGACTGCACGACCTCTTCAATCGGGCCGCGAAGAATCACGCGGACATAGTGGCGAAACGGTGGAGCATCCATCTCGCGACGGATTTCCAGTTCGCCTTTCGCAAAGCCCAGGAAGTCGTGCGTCACGGATTTCTGAATCGCAAAGTCTGTCGGCGAGCAGGTCTGCACGAAGACTCGACCGCCGCGCGCGCTGCGTCCGGCCCGACCGGCGACCTGGCTGATCAGTTGAAACGTTCGTTCGGAGGCTCGCAGGTCGGCCTGATGCAGAACGGTGTCGGCGTCGACGACTCCGACCAGTGTCACGTTCGGAAAGTCGAGCCCCTTCGCGATCATCTGCGTCCCGACGAGAATGTGCGCTTCGCCGTGCCGAAACTTCTCGAGTGCCTCGTCGTGGCTGCCGCGCTTCTGCATCGTATCGCTGTCCATGCGAATGACGCGGTGCTTCGGGAACTTCGAGATGACTTCCTGTTCGAGCCGCTGCGTGCCCGTTCCGAAGTAGCGAATGCCGGGCATCGCGCACTGCGGGCAGGTCTGCGGCGGCGGCATCTCGGCCCCGCAACAGTGGCACAGAATGACGTTCCGGTCGCGATGAAACGTGTAGGTGATATCGCAGTTCCGGCACTTGACGCCCGACCCGCAACTGCGGCACCAGACCGTCGGTGAGTACCCCCGCAGATTCAGAAACAGGATGACCTGCCCCTTGTCGTTCAGCGCGGTCTGAATGCCGGTCCGCAATGCGCGCCCGATCGAATGCCCCTTCGTGCAGAGCGGATCGTTGCGGATATCGACGAGCGTGACCGGCGGCAGCGGCAGTCCGGAAACGCGACTGGGCAACGAGAGCAGAGCACTGGAATGCGGAATGCGGAATGGGGAATGCGGAATGTCCGAACCTGGCGCCGTACTCCGCTGCTGTGTTTGTGATTCCGCATTCCGCACTCCGCGTTCCGCATTCGCCCCGATCACTTCCGCCCAGGTTTCGAGCGTCGGTGTTGCGGAGCCGAGGATCAGCGGAATCTCGCACAGGTCGGCGCGATGTCGGGCGACTTCTCTCGCGTGGTAACGCGGAGCGGTGTCCTGTTTGAACGAGTTCTCGTGTTCCTCGTCGATGATGATCAGCCCGAGGTGCGGCGTTGGAGCGAAGATCGCGCTGCGGGCTCCGACGACGACCTGCACATCGCCGCTCGCGATCTGCTGCCAGTGCCAGTGACGTTCGGCGTCGGTCAGGTGGCTGTGCAGGACGGCGACGGAATCGAAGCGGCTGCGGAAACGGCGGATTGTCTGCGGCGTCAGGCTGATCTCCGGCACGAGGACGATGGCCTGCCGACCGTAACTGACGACTTCGCGGATCGCCTGAATATAGACCTCGGTCTTGCCGCTGCCGGTGACGCCGTGCAGAACGAACGTTTTCGGCTGGCGCGTCTTGAGCTGAAAGACAATTGTCGACAGAGCACGCTTCTGGTCAGTGTTCAGTTCGAGATCCGGCTCGCGGTCGATGTGTCCGAGCGACGCGTCGAAGGTGCTCGTTCGTTTTCGCACCTGGATAACAAGGCCCTTGTCCCGTAGACCGTGAATCGGTGCGGGGCTGCAGCCGACATGCTCAGTGATCGCGTCGCCGCGCACCGGCTCGTTGACCGATCGCAGGTACTCGACAATCGCCGCCTGCTTGCTCGGCAGCTTCTGATGTTCGAGCAGCTCGTCGATGTCGCCCGCCAGCTCGAAAAACGTCAGCTCGCGCGTGCCGGCCTGCTTGCGGACTCCGGCGGGAATGGCCGTCGCCAGAGCCTGACCCCAGCCGCACAGGTACCGGTCGGCCATCCACCTCGTCAGTTCGAGCAGTTGTTCGTCGACGATCGGTTCGCGGTCAACGAGTGCCGAGATCTCCTTGAGCCGGCGATTCGCGACCGGCTGATTCGTCAGGCCAACGCAGAAGCCGATCTCGTTGCGGTTGCCCTTGCCGAACGGGATCTCGACCCGCTGTCCGGGGCCGAGCAGTTCCCGCAGCGACTCCGGAATCAGGTAATGGAACGTCTGCTCGAACGGACGATTGATGGCGACTTCGGCCAGTACGCGGTCTTCCTCGGCCGCGATCTCCCAGGCAGGGCGATCGGGCTCGGGAGCGAACAGGGCTTTCTGGCGAGGACGGTCCGAACTCATGGCGGGCAGGCTTCCGGCGAGCTTTCTCAAATCAGCGGGTCGCGGTTGCGCCGCACTCCGTTCTGCCAGTACAGGCGGTCGTTCGTCACATGGCCATAGCGGATTGCGCAGTTCAGGCAGAACTTCGTCTCGCCGTATTGCAGGTAGATCTCGCCGGGCAGCAGCAGGTGAAAGTAGTCTTCGCCGGGATTCTGAAAGTAGCAGTACTCGCGATTGCCGTCGTTTGCCTTAACGTGAGCTTCCCAGCGATCCGGATGCGGCACGTACATTCGCCGATCACCATCCACTTCGTGGAGTTTCAATGAGGGCGGCGGCTGAGGGGGTTCCTGAGGCGGCATCGGCGAAGCATCATCAGTCAACGTGCAGGAAATGGTTCGAGGACCGTTGGCGGCCCGATGTCCCGCATCGTATCGACTCGGCAGGTTTGAGACGAAACAGCAGTCTGTTGAAGGCGAGAGATGAGCATCGTCATTGAGATTCCCGAGGAACTCGCCCGCTACACCGACGGGCAGGCTGAAATCGACGTTGAGGGCTTGACCGTCGAGGCAGCGTTTGCGGCGCTGTTCGATCGATTTCCAGCGCTGCAGACACGCGTCGTCAGCGAACCGGGCGAGTTTCACGCCTGGACTCCGGTCTTTCTGAACGGAGCGAAACTTGCCTCCCGCGGCGCTGGCGCGACGGCAGTGACGGACGGCGATCGGATGGAAATCGTGGTGCTCGCGTCAGGCGGCTGACCGGCAGAATCGAGCCGATCGAACTCTCGTGTCGCAACGGCGCTTCCTGCTCTCCGGGCACAGATGCGGGCTGCTGGCAGAGTCGCAAGGTGGGCGGAGGTTGGGGTTTGCCTCGCGAATGGGACGGGTCCATACTACCTCGAACTTCCGGCGAACGGACGATTGTGGCGGTCGGCGCGCACTTTCACGGCCTCAAACAGGGATACGACGGGCGATGACTGACACGTCTGGTGGCGATTTTGGTGAGACGGTCGTTCCCGACGGCGCGAAGGCGAAGCCAGCGACCGATGCGGGCAGTCAGGACGCATCCAGAGCCGCTCCGAAAAAGAAGAAGAAGGTCGTGCGGCTGGGCGACTTTCAGCTGACAAAGAAGCTTGGCCAGGGCGGCATGGGCGAGGTTTACCTCGCGACGCAGATTTCTCTTGACCGCAAAGTCGCTCTGAAGGTCCTCTCGAAGGAACTCGCGAAGAAGCCCGGCTTTGTCGAACGCTTTGTTCGCGAAGCTCGCGCGATGGCCCGCATCGACCATCCAAACGCGGTCAAGGTTTACGCTGCCGAAGCGGACAAAGGGCTGAACTACGTTGCCATCGAGTACATCGACGGGCAGAGCATGCAGGACGTGATGGATGCGTCGAAGCAGCTCAGCGTTGGCGACGCCATGAATGTCATTCTGGCCTGTGCCGACGCGCTCGCTCACGCGCACGAGATGAACCTCATTCATCGCGACATCAAACCGGACAACATCCTCGTTACGAAAAAGGGCGTGGTGAAAGTCGCCGACTTCGGACTCGCCAAGGCGCTCGACGACGAAGACATGTCGATGACGCAAAGCGGCACGGGTCTCGGCACGCCGCTTTACATGCCGCCCGAGCAGGCGCGTGACGCCAAGCACGTCGACCAGCGAACCGACATCTACGCACTCGGCTGCACCTTTTACTACTTCCTCACCGGGAAGCTGCCGTTCGAAGGTGACAGTGTTCTGAAGCTGATCCTGGCCAAGGAGAAAGGCCAGTACGAATCGATCCGCAAGCTGAACTCTGACGTGCCGGAACGCCTGGAGCTGATGATCGACAAGATGATTCAGAAGGAGGCGAAGCACCGGTACTCAACGTGTGCCGAGATCATCGCCGATCTGGAATCGCTGGGCCTCGAAAGTGAAACGCTCAGTTTTGCCGAGGACAACGGCGCGGCGCCGTCGCGGTCGGCAAGGACGCGGTCGCGGGCGACGATGGCGGGCGGCTCGACAGTTGGCGGCCAGTCGATGCCGCAGTTCCGCACGTCCGCCGAGGATGTCCAGGCAGCGAAGCGCAAGTCGGCGGCTGGCGACGCGACGAACTGGTTCGTTCGCTACACAAACAAGAAGGGCGACACTCAGGTCAAGGAGATGACGACCCGCCAGATTCAGCAGGGGATTCTGTCTGAAGTTCTCGACGTCAAGACGCAGGCTCAGAAGAAAGATGCCGGCGGGGGCTTCCTTCCGCTGGGGGCGTATGGCGAGTTCGAAGACCTGATGAAGAAGCGGATCGCGAAGGCCAGCGACAACGTGCGGGCCGACTCGATGAAGGACATGTATGCGAAGATCGACAAGGAAGACCGGCGTCGAAAGCGCTGGCGCTGGCTGAAGAACCTGACCGAGAACGTGCTTGGCGGATTCAGCCTGATCGTGTATCTCATTGTCGTTGTGGCGGTCCTTGGGGGAGCGATCTGGTTTATCGTGAAAGTCGGCTACCCGTGGCTCAATGAGTCCATTAACAAGGACGCGGAACCGGCCGCGACGGCACCAGCAGAAGAAACTGCCGAAACAACGACGGAGTGACCGCGGTTTCGGCGCGGGCAACATGGTGAAACAAGGGAGCCAGCCATGACAGAGATTGAAACAGTCGGCCGGCCAATGGAGATCCTGCTCGTCGAGGACAGTCTGGTCGCGGCGAGAATTACGATGGGCGCTCTGCGGAACGGCAATGTCCAGCACCGCATGACGTGGCTGACGGACGGCAACGAAGCCAGCGACTTCATCTTTCAGCGCGGCCGCTTTGCCCGAGTTCCTCAGCCCGACCTGATCCTGCTCGACCTGGGGCTGCCGGGTAAGGACGGCTGGGAAATTCTTGCTGAGGTCAAAGCCAGCGACGCTCTCGCCAATGTGCCGATCGTTGTCCTGACGGCTTCAACGTCTGCCGAGGATTTTCAGCACAGCGAGGAGTACGACGTCGCCGCCTACATGACCAAACCGGTCGACCTCGAAAAGTTCCTCTACCTGGTGAAGGAACTGCGACAGTACTGGCATTCCGGCGTGATCGTCCCCGGCGTCGACTGAGGCTGCGTCCGAAAGAGACGCTCAGGTCGGGCGATCATAAAACGCCGAACTTTTCCCAGGCTTCCTGAGCCTTCATGCCGGCTTTGATGGCGTCCCGCGTTTCGTTTTCCGCGTGGACCTTCTCCCAGGCAGCGCTGACGGCCTGCGCCTCGATTTCCTGGGGCACGACAACGATTCCGTCGATATCCGCGATGACCAGGTCGCCCGAGCAGAAACGCACTCCGTCGATTTCAACCGGCACGTCAATTTCGATGACTCGCTGCCGGTGAGCGCTGTCGTAAACGCAGGTGCCGCGGGCGAACACCGGAAACTGCATCGATCGCATCTTTGCAACATCGCGGACCATGCCGTCGACGATCGCCCCGACGCAGCCGCTGTTGCGGGCCGCCGTCGAGAGCAGTTCGCCCCAGATGCCCGAGTGCTGCGATCCCCCAGCGGCGGCGATCAACACGTCGTCGGACCGGCATTCATCGACGGCCTGCAGTTCCAGTTCGTACGGTCGCGGATCCTCGTGAAACATGTCTGACCACAACGTCGTTTTGCAGCGTCCGATGAGAACCTGACCGACCGTCAGCAGTGGGAACGGCAGACGCGGCGACTGCCGCCGGTAGCCAAGCCCGTCGAGTGCATCGCAGACAACAGCCGAGTAAAAGTGCTCGCGCATCATGGCGAGCGTGATTTCCTGCGGAGCGGATTCTGTCATCAGGTGCCTTTCGCAATTCTCGGGGCATGAGCAACTCATGTGATTCCGTAGCGAAAGTCGCGCAGACTTTCGGCAACGAAGCTTCTCGGTCCACTCCTGGAAGTAGCTGGACTCGCAGGAATTCAGTCCTCGATGTGTCGTCTGAATTCCTGCGGATCCAGTTACGCCAGTTTTCACTCTGACTCTACGAGTTTGCAGAACAGACGAACTTCAGACCGAGCCCTCCTATGATGACGCTCGCCCGTTCTCTTTGCGAAGGAAGCGACCATGCGGATCGGCATTCTCGGACTGCTGCACGAGTCGAATACGTTTGTGACACGGCCCACGACGATCGACAACTTTCGCGACGCGGTGCTGCTGAGCGGCGATGCCATCCGTCCGGCGTTTGACGGCGCGCATCATGAGATCGGCGGATTTCTCGCCGGGATCGACGCTGCTGGTGAAACCGCCGTGCCGATCTTTGTCGCGCGGGCACTCCCGGCTGGAACAATCGATGCCGAATCGTTTGACGAACTGACACGGCAACTTCTCGACGCGCTGGATGACGCCGGACCGCTCGACGGCCTGCTCGTCGCGCCGCACGGAGCAACCGTCGCGGCCAACTGGCCCGACGCGGATGGCCACTGGCTGTCGCTGGTCAGGAAACGTGTGGGTGATTCGCTGCCGATCGTCGGGACCATCGATCCGCACGCCAACCTGTCGCAGCAGATGGTGGATTCTGTCGACGCCTTGATCGCGTACCGTTCCAACCCGCATCTCGATCAGCGCGACCGGGGACTCGAAGCGGCGTCGCTGCTGATTCGGACATTGCGGGGCGAAGTCCGCCCGACGATGGCAGCAACGTTTCCGCCGCTGGCGATCAGCATTGAGCAGCAGGAAACCGGGGCGCCGCATCTGGCTCCGCATTACGACTTCGCGAACGCACAGCTTCAGCAGCCCGGCGTTCTCACAAACAGCATCGTGCTCGGATTCCCGTACGCAGACGTTGCCGAAATGGGTTCGGCAACGATCGTCGTGACGGACGATGACGAGGCGCTCGCACGCAAGCTGGCCGACGAACTTGCCGACCGACTCTGGCAACACCGGGAGGAGCTGCGAGGGTCGCTGTTGAGCGTCGACGAGGCGCTCGATCGCTGTTCCGATCTGCAACCGCCCATCTGCTTGCTCGACATGGGCGACAATGTCGGCGGCGGTTCGGCGGCGGACGGTACCTTCCTGCTGCAGGGGCTGCTGGATCGTCCTGAGTTCTGGTCGTTCGTCTGTCTGTACGATCCGGAAGCGGTCGCCGCGGCGACTCAGGCAGCACCGGGAGGCAGCTGCGAACTCAGCCTCGGCGGCCATTCAGACAATCAGCATGGAGAACCCGTCCGTCGCGAATGCCGGGTCGTCAGTCTGCACGACGGCCGCTTCAGCGAGTCGCAGCCTCGGCATGGCGGCATGAGCAAGTTCGACCAGGGACCGACGGCGATCGTTGCGACGGGCAATGTGACAGTAATGCTGACCTCGCGCCGCATGGTCCCCTTCAGTCTCGAACAACTCCGTTCCTGCGGCCTCGACCCGTCGAGCTTTGACATTCTGGTTGCGAAAGGCGTCAACGCCCCGCTGGCCGCCTACCGGGAAGTCTGTCCGAGCACGCTGCGCGTCAACACGCCGGGATCAACCTGTGCCGACATGACGCAGCTGACCTTTCACAACCGTCGCCGACCGTTGTTCCCGTTCGATGCGGATGCGTCGTTTCTCTGATCGACGCAGTGGCAGAAGTTCAAGCGGGCCTTAAGCCTGGATGTCAGATCCACGTCCTGATCCATTTCAGAGTTTCGGTTCGTGATGAGGAAGGCATCCGTGGCATAACAACGCCAAACAGGCAAATGTGAACGTTCGAGCTTGTTGATAAAGCGAGGATGGCTGGGTAGCTTGCGGGCACTGCGTCGCCGGAATTGTTTTTTGGAATGCCCGTACAAGTTTTTTCGAAGTCAAATGAGAGGACGATCGATGATCCGACCCGACCGACTGTTTCAGCTTTTCGCCCGACAAACCTCGCTCCAGTCAACCAGACGCCACAAACGCAAACAGGAATGCTTCAAGGTTCACCGTGTCGTCGACGTGCTTGAATCCCGGATTGTCCTGACCACCCCGTTCGTGCAGTTTTCATTTGAAACAATTGCCAGCAACCCCAATCCCGGATTGGGGACGATTTTCAACACAGGCAGCCCGTCTGACGTCCCGTTCACAGAAATCAATTTTGGGCAGGTCTTCGTCAATACGTTGTCCGGGGTCGAGGGCTTTCTCAACGCAGCATCAGTCCCGACCGACCTTGACCTCGTCTGGGGGTCGACCAACCCGTCAGATCCTCCGGTTCTCAGTTTGACTGAGTTCGACGACGGGACGACAGATGGCGTGGCCAATCAGATCTTTACAGATCAACCAGGGGGTAATGATCGGGTTGTATTGAACAATGCTGGCATACCAGCAGCGGAGGGCTTCCTGGTCTCCGTTGATATTCGCACGACGCCAGACAGAGTCTCGCGGGCATTCGGCAGTATCGTGTTTACCTCTGCACTCGGCGGCGACTCGACGATATTCGACGAGATCATCGCCCAGACTGGAGGGAGCGGCGAATTTACATTCCAAACCGAGGAGTTTTCGTTCATCGGTTCAGGTGGTTTTTCTGATGGTGCGTTGTTCTCCGCCGACGGGGTTGCAGCATTCGGCGACGCGACCGACCTGGAGAATCTTGAGTTTGTGCCGATTGCACTCGACGCCAACGGGGACCTCAACATCCGTCCCTCGGCAGGTCAGAACAATCTGATGCTGAGTGGAGATGCGAACGGCTTGCTGACTCTGTCCGACATGGATGGCGTTCTCGACAGTCAAACGTTTGATCTCGAACTTGTCACTGGAAGTCTTGAGGTCAACGGCACCGATGGCGACGACACGTTGACGCTCGACTTTACGAACGGCAGTCCGGTGCCAACGGGCGGCCTCTCCTTTGACGGCAAAGGGCAGTCCGGCATGGGGCAGGGTGACACGATCGCTCTGGTGTCTGGCCGTGTCGGCAAAGTTCGCCACCGATTCATGAATGCTTCGGACGGGATGATCGAAGTCGACACGTCCATGATTCAGTACGAAGGGCTGGAGCCCATCATCGACAACCTGGATGCCGATGACCGCGAGTTCGAATTCGGCGACACCGGAAATCTGATCACGCTGTCCGACGATGGCATGCCGTCGAATGGGATCACTCGCCTGGCGAGTGCCGGCACCAGTGAGACTGTGGACTTTGCCAATCCCCGCAACACCCTGACGATCTTTGCCGGTGATGGCAGCGATACCGTTCAGCTGGACGGCGCCGATCTGCAGTTCATGGCCACGACGATCGTCGTGGCCGAATCGGGGGACGATACCGTTGATGGCAGCGGACTCACCACTCCGATTCTTGCTATCGGAAACGCCGGTGATGACGTTCTGATCGGCGGCAGCGGCAATGACGTTCTCCGCGGTGGAGCCGGAAGAGACACGGTGCTGGGAGGCGATGGCGATGATCGCGTCTTCGGGCAGGGAGCGACCGGTGACCAGGTCAGCGGCGGTGCCGGCGACGACCTGATCGATGGCGGCGCAGGAAACGACCGACTGCTGGAACTGGCAGATACAGACTTCGTTCTGACGCCGACTTCCCTGACCGGACTGGGGAACGACATTCTGGTCGGCGTGGAGCGAGCGAAGCTGGAAGGCGGCATGTCGAACAACCGGATTGATGCGTCGGCGTTCGCCGGTCGCGTCATCCTGAACGGCTTCTTCGGCGACGATACACTGATCGGCGGGAGTGGCCGGGATCGCCTTGCCGGACATGCGGGTTCCGACGTTCTGTTCGGCGGTCCAGGGAACGACCGTCTGTTTGGCCAGGGAGGCTCCGGCGACAAGCTGTTTGGTGGCCTCGGAGTCGACACGATTGACAGCGGAAATGGCCCGGACCGGATCTTTACCGACGGGACGGATTCGATTGTCATGGACGCGCTCGACACGATCATCGGCCCAGGGCAGGCGTGACGCAGGCAGCGTTCTCTGTTGCAGAAGTTGAACTCACAGGCTCGCCATGATCGGCGAGCCTGTTTTTATGCGCGAGCCCTCCTGTCGAAGCCGATGCTGTCCGGGCGTCGGACGGGTCGAGTTTCGATCGGGCCAGCGCCTGGTCATAATCCGGCTGAGACGCTGGCGCGGAAAACGTTCAGCTGATGTGTAAGTTGAAATCAGGGGTAACACTGTGAGTGATTCGACGTTTACCTGCCCGCAGACGCGGACGCAGGTCATCAATGCGTACTTTCTTGAGCATCGGGCGAAGCTGCTCGACATCGCTGCGTATCTCGATCGGCTTGACCGGGCGAAGCCGGACAGTGACGAAGCGGATTTTCGCGACGTCGCTTTCACGCGCTGCCTCGCCGTCCTGACCGACGGGCAGCCGCAGCGGGCGCGGCGGATTCTGGAACTGCTCAGCGATCATTCGACCGAGATGCCGCAATCGGCTGACGGCATGAAAGGCGCGAGCGGCGCTCCGCAGAGCATCGTTGACGCGGCGACCGCCGAAGGGGGGGCCCAGTGAGCTACATCGACCCGCATATTCACATGGTCTCGCGAACCACCGACGATTATCAGCGCATGGCTCAGGCCGGCTGCATCGCGATCACCGAACCCGCGTTCTGGGCCGGTTTCGATCGCTCGTCCGCACAGGGCTTCTTCGATTACTTCCGGCAGCTCACTGAGTACGAACCGCGCCGCGCGGCTCAGTTCGGCATTCAGCATTTCACCTGGCTGTGCATCAACCCGAAGGAAGCCGACGATCCCGGCTTCGCCCGCGAGGTCATCGCGCTGATTCCCGACTTCCTGCAATGCGGGAATGTGCTGGGCATTGGCGAGATCGGGCTCAACAAAAACACAAAGAACGAGTTGATCATTCTGGAAGAGCACATCGCGCTGGCCGAGCAGCACAATCAGCTTGTCCTTGTGCACACGCCGCATCTGGAAGACAAGCTGAAGGGCACGCGGAAGATCATGGACGCGGTGGCCGCCAGCTCGATCGATCCCGGTCGCGTGCTGATCGACCATGTCGAGGAGCACACCGTTGCCGAAGTGCTTGACCGCGGCTTCTGGGCCGGCATGACTTTGTACCCCGACACCAAGTGCACGCCGCAGCGGGCGGCTGACATCATCGAGATGTACGGGACCGAGCGGCTGTGGATGAACTCGGCCGGCGACTGGGGCATCAGCGATCCGCTGGCCGTCCCGAAAGCGCGGCTCGAAATGAAACGCCGCGGTCACTCGCCGGACACCGTGAATCAGGTCTCGCTGGAGAACCCGAAGCAGTTCCTCGGCCAGTCGCCGAACTTCCGCATCGAAGGAGCGTGACGATGACGTCACCTGTCGCCGACAGCCTGCTCGCTCAAACTCGCCGTTCGTTCCTGGGGGCTTCCGGCGTGAGCGTCGGATCGCTTGCGCTGGCCAGCCTGCTTGGTCGCGATGCGGATGCTGCACAGGGAGCAGGCCCGGCACTGTCGGAAGGCGGGTATCGCGGCCTCGACGGCCTGCCGCACTTTCCTCCGAAAGTCAAACGCGTGATCTGGCTGATGATGTCCGGAGCGCCGTCGCACGTTGACCTGTTCGATTACAAGCCGCTGCTCGAAGAACGCCGCGGCGAGCAGATTCCCGAATCGATTCACCAGGGGCAGAAGCTCTCGACGATGACGCAGGGCAAGGGCAAGCCGTGCCTGGGTTCACGAGCCCCGTTCCGCAGGCATGGCGAATGCGGTCGGTGGATGAACGACTTCCTGCCGCACACGGCGTCGATCGCCGACGACATCTGCATGATTCACTCGATGAAGACCGAGGCAGTCAATCATGCGCCGGCGATGACGTTTCTGCTGACCGGGGCCGAACAGCCGGGCCGACCGAGTGCTGGAGCATGGTTGTCGTACGGACTGGGCAGCAGCAACGACAACCTGCCGACGTACTGCGTGATGACGTCGCGCGACCGCGAAGGCACCTGCGGGCAGCTCTTTTACGACTTCTACTGGGGCAGCGGTTTTCTGCCGTCAAAGTTTCAAGGCGTGAAGTTCCGCCAGACCGGTGACCCCGTCCTGTATCTCAAGGATCCGAAAGGCATCTCGCGCGACTTCCGCCGTCAGTTGCTCGACAGCGTCGCGAAACTCAATCAGAAGAAGTTCGAACAGGTTGGCGATCCAGAGATTCAAACGCGGATCGCTCAGTATGAAATGGCCTTTCGGATGCAGGCCGCAATGCCTGAGGCCGTCGATATCTCGACCGAACCGAAGCACATCCTCGATCTCTACGGTCCGCAGGTCACGCAGAAGGGGACGTTTGCTTCAAACTGCCTGATGGCACGCAGGCTGGCTGAACGCGGCGTCCGGTTCATTCAGTTGATGCACTCCGGCTGGGACCAGCACTCGAACCTGCCGACACAGCTTGAAGAACAGTGCAAAGACACGGACCAGCCGTCCGCAGCTCTGGTCAAGGATCTGCAGCAGCGCGGCCTGCTCGAGGACACGCTGATCATCTGGGGCGGGGAATTCGGTCGGACACCCTTCGGGCAGGGAGACATCAACAACCAGAAGACGCACGGTCGCGACCATCACCCGTACTGCTACTCAATCTGGATGGCTGGCGGCGGCATCAAAGCCGGCAGCACGTACGGGCAGACGGACGAGTACGGCTACAACATCGTCAGCGACAAAGTCCACGTCCACGACCTGCAGGCCACGCTGATGCACCTGTGCGGCGTCGATCACACCCGCCTGACGTTCAAGTTCCAGGGCCGCCACTACCGCCTGACGGACGTGCATGGCGAAGTGGTGCAGGGAGTTCTGGCTTAGAATCGTGCCGAATGCTCATTCCGATCGGATGGCCCGCTGTGCCTGACCGGAGTGGTCGTGGAACTGCCGGAGTGGTCGCCAGTCCGTCGCGCACCTGGTCACCCTACTGCCGCTGGAGGCGACGACTGCTTTGCCGGATGGAGTTCCGCGGCACATTTGCAGACGCCCGCATCACACCGAAATCGCTCGATTCCAGTTCCAGACTCTGATGGAGCACGAGTGACCGGCCAAGGCCTGCTCGTCGGAGCCCACTCCCACGACTCGGTGTCAGCAGCGCGGCGCACAACTGGCAGCCAGCGCGCCACATCGCTTCGGCACAATGCTTGCGAACCCGTAACGGCACGGTCTCCTGAAGCCATCAGTCATCCGTTCTCGCGTGTCGATTGCCGCGCTGCTCCATCGTGAAAGGGTTGTCGAGTTGTGCCGTACCGCGCCTACGCAACATCCAGCCTGCGGGCCGCGCTTTGTGTCGCCTTCAAGCGTTGTTCGATCACGGCGTTGCCCGTTGCCAGGAACGCGTTGTCCGTTACCAGGAACACAATGCCGCTCAGACTGCCCCCACTGGCCGGCTTGCTCGCGCTCTGGCTGGCGGGGTGCGACGGCCCTCAGTCCGCGCTCCAGCCTGCGGGGCAGGGGGCCGAACGGATAGCGAATGTGTTCTGGTGGATGCTCGGCGGCGCGGCGTGCGTCTGGCTGATCATGATCGGCCTTGCGATCCAGTCGATCCGCACGTCTGCCGAAGGTCCGGCCATCCGCCGAACACGTCTGTTGATCATCGGCGGCGGGACGCTTCTGCCGACGATCGTGCTGACGACGCTGTTGCTGTACAGCCTGCCGCTGTTGCCCGAACTGCTGGCTCGTCCGCCCGAAGACGCGCTGCGGATCGATGTTCACGGAAAGATGTGGTGGTGGCGAGTCAGCTATCCCGGCGAGGACCATCCTGGCAGCGACGATGAACTCGAAGCGGTCGAACTGGCCAACGAGATCCGGTTGCCGGTCGGTGAACCGGTCGAGTTCCGGCTGACGAGCGACGACGTAATTCACGCGTTCTGGATTCCGTCGCTGGGCGGCAAGGTCGACATGTTCCCCGGACGTCAGACCCGGTTGACGCTGCATCCCACAAAGACCGGCACGTTTCGCGGCGCGTGTGCCGAATACTGCGGCGACTCGCACGCGCTGATGAACTTCGACGTGATCGTGATGGCACGCGATGAGTTCAACGAGTGGCTCGCAAAGCAGCGCGCGCCGGCCCGGTCGCCTTCAACCGAGAACGCGCGCCGCGGACAGCAATTGTTTCTGCAGAGCGGTTGTCCCGCCTGTCACACGGTTCGAGGAATGGCCGAGCGGAGCCGCATTGCCCCGGACCTGACGCACGTCGGCAGTCGCCAGACGATCGGCGCGAGCATCCTTGCCAACGATGAGGGCCAGTTCGCGCATTGGATCGCAAACGTCGATGACATCAAGCCCGGCGTCCGCATGCCACATTTCAAGATGCTGCCGGACGACGACATCGCCGCGATTGCCGCCTTTCTTGAGGAGCTGCAATGAGCCACGGCGACCCCGATCCTCTGCCGGAAGCTCCACCCGAAGAGTTGAGGCGTGCGCAGGAAGAACGGCTGATGACGGCGTGGGAAACGCCGACGGGCTGGCGCTACTGGTCCGCCGTAAACAACACCGAAGTCGGGCTGTGGTACACGTCGGCGGCGTGCGCGTTCTTTCTGTTCGGCGGCGTGCTGGCAATGCTCATCCGCATTCAACTGGCCGTCCCGGACAACGATTTCCTGACAGCTCAGCAGTACAACCAGATCTTCACGATGCACGGTTCGGTGATGATGTTTCTGTTCGCCGTGCCGATCTTCGAAGCGTTCTCGATCATGATCCTGCCAGAGATGCTCGGAGCGCGCGACCTGCCGTTTCCGCGGCTGTCGGCTTACGGCTTCTGGAGCTTTCTGATCGGCGGCATCTTCGTCTGCGGATCGATCTTCTTCGGAGCCTCACCCGAAGGCGGCTGGTTCATGTATCCGCCGCTGACCACCAAAGAGCAGCCCGGAGTCGGAGCGGACATCTGGCTGCTGGGTCTGTCGTTTATTGAAGTCGCGTCGATTGCCGCCGCTGTGGAACTGATCGTCGGTGTGGTGAAGACACGCCCGCCGGGGATGCGGATCAATCTGGTGCCGCTCTACGCGTGGTACATCCTCGTCGTCGCCGTGATGATCCTGTTCGCCTTTCCGCCGCTGATCGCCGGTGACGTGTTATTAGAATTGGAACGCGCCTTCGACTGGCCGTTCTTCGATCCCGACCGCGGCGGTGATCCTCTGCTGTGGCAGCACCTGTTCTGGATCTTCGGACATCCGGAAGTCTACATCGTGTTTCTGCCATCGGTCGCGCTGATCGCGATGATCGTCCCGACGTTCGCGCGGACGCCGATGTCCGGTTACAGCTGGGTCGTGCTGTCGGCGGTCGGAACGGGATTCCTGAGCTTCGGTCTGTGGGTTCATCACATGTTCACGACCGGGCTGCCGGGGATTTCGATCGGCATCTTCTCCGCCGCGTCGCAGGCCGTGGCGATTCCCACCGGCATTCAGATCTTCTGCTTTCTGGCCACGCTGACGATCGGACGCGTCACGAAGTCGGTGTGTCTGCTGTTCGCGTTCGCCGGACTGGCGACGTTCGTCATCGGCGGCCTGACTGGTGTGATGGTCGCGGTGGCTCCGTTCGACTTTCAGGCACACGACACGTTCTTCGTTGTCGGGCATCTGCACTATGTCCTGGTCGGCGGGACCATCTTTCCGATCGTGGCTGGCTTCTACTATTTCTTCCCGCTGATTCACGGGAAAAAGCTGTCGGAGAAACTCGGACGCATCGCGTTCTGGCTGATGCTGATCGGTTTCAATGTCGCGTTCCTGCCGATGCACTGGACCGGTCTGCTGGGAATGCCGCGGCGAGTCTTCACGTATCCAGCCGGCATTGGTTTTGACACTCTGAATATGGTGTCAACGATCGGCGCGTTCGTGCTCGCAGCCGGTTTTCTGGTCTTCACGTGGGATGTGCTGCGACCGAAGAAGAAGGAGCCGATGTCTGAACGTAACCCGTGGAACGCGGGCACGCTTGAGTGGCTTGCCGAGATGCCCGACAAGCCGTGGGGCGTGCGATCGATTCCGGAGATTGACAGCCGCTATCCACTGTGGGATCAGCCGAACTTTGTCCGCGATGTCGACGAGGGCCGCTTTTATCTACCCGATGCCGCGGAAGAGAAACGCGAAACGCTGGTCACAACATCCATCGACGCGCAACCGACTCAGTGTCTGCGCGTGGCCGGACCGACGTTCAAAACGTTCTGGGCCGCGGCGTTCACGGGCGGCGTGTTCATCTTCGGCACCTACCACTGGTGGACGGCGGCGATCATCAGTGGCGTGCTGGCGCTGGCGACGATTCTGATCTGGGCCTGGACTGGAACCGCGTGGATTCCGGAGAAGGACCGCAAAGACGTCGGGCTTGGACTGACCGTTCCGGTTTACGTGTCGGGTCCGGACGCGGTCGGCTGGTGGGCGATGTTTATCACCATGCTGGGCGACATGACGGCTTTCGTGTCGCTGGTCTTCGGCTACTTCTTCTACTGGACCATTCACGAAGACTTTCCGCCGGAGGGATCGATCGGTCCCGGTCTGTTCTGGCCGCTGATCGGCGGAGCACTGTTGCTCGCCGCGTGGGGAGCCATGCTGCTGGCTCGACGTTTGAACCGTCGCGAGCAGGCCGCACCCTTTTATGTCGCGATCGGCGCGTCTGCCGTGTTGAACGTCGTCGGAGCCGTGGCCCTCGTGCGGGGCCCTCTGACAACAAACATGGATCCGACCGCGCACGTGTACCCGGCAATCGTGTGGGTATTGCTCGGCTGGACGGCTCTGCATGCGGCCATCGGACTGATCATGCAGTTGTACTGTGTCGCTCGCCGAGCGGTCGGAAAGATGACTCACAAGTACGACGCTGACATTGTCAACGTCGCGCTGTACTGGCATTTCCTGGCGCTGACGACATTCATCACCGTCGCCGTGATCGCCGGATTTCCACTCGTAGCGTGAAGGGGGAACGACCTGGAACGCGATTCGCGGTCGAGAAGCATCATGCTTACTTTTGTCGAAAATCCACTCTGGCTGAACGTGCTTATCTTCGCCGTGTCCGCGTGCGGCGTGTGGTTGTGCGGCACGAAACTCAGTGCCTATGTCGACCTGATCGCCGACCGCACCGGTATTGGAAAGGCGTTCGCCGGAGCGCTGCTGCTGGGTGGTGCAACGAGTCTTCCGGAACTGGCGACCACGATCACCGCGAGTCTCAGCGGAGCAGCCGAACTGGCCGGAAACAACCTCCTCGGCGGCGTCGTGATGCAGGTTGCGGTGCTGTCGCTGGTCGACGGTCTGTTCCTGCGACGTCGCGCCCTGACGTTCTTCTCACCGCGATCTGCACTGCTGATGCAGGGCGTGTTTCTGACGTTCCTTGTGGCGATGGCTGCAGCGGCTGTGTCGAGCGGTGAACTGCTCGTCTACCGCGGAGTCGGTGTCTGGCCGCTGCTGCTGGCGATCACGTACGCGTTCGGTCTGTGGGTGCTGTATCGCTACGAAGGTGATCCGCGCTGGGAGCCTGCCGGTCAGGTCGGTGAGCCCCCGGAATCGGCTCGCGATCTGAAGGACGCTCACCACGCGAAGTTCCAGAACACGTCAACCATGAACGTCTCGCTGAGATTCACCGTCGCGGCGGCGGGAGTACTCGTCAGTGGCTTCGTGGTCGCACGATCCGGAGAAGTGCTGGCCGACCAGTCAGGACTCGGACAGAGCTTTGTCGGTGCGACGCTGGTCGCTCTGGCCACCAGTCTGCCGGAAGTCAGTACGACCGTGTCGGCCGTGCGATTCGGAGCCTACAGCATGGCGGCTGCGAACATCCTTGGAACGAACAGCCTGGAGATCGCCCTGTTCCTGCCCGCCGACCTCGCCTATCGCGACGGTTCGATTATCGACGCGATGAATCCGTCGTCTGTCTTTCTGGCTGCGCTCGGCATCATGGTGACCGCCGCTTATCTGTGGGGCATTCTCGAACGCCGCGACCGCACGGTGTTCGGCTTCGGGCAGGATTCCCTCGTCGTCGTGCTGCTGTATGCGACCGGGATGTCGCTGTTCTACTTCCTGTAGTAGACAAGGAATCGTAGTGGACGAGGTTACGAGTCCGTGATTGAGAGGACTCGTAACCTCCTCCACTACAGATCACATGTGACAGCGATTGCCAGGGCGATACTCAAGCATGCCGCCGAAAGTACTACTAACTGTTTGTGATAACCCATCTGGCTGTGTAAATGCAGCGTCGCGACATGAAAATAGATACAACAACCTCAACAGGCTCATCAGAAGCACTGCCGCCGGAATCGCGCGACAGCCTGTGGCTGTTGACCGTTGCGCCCATCATCTGGGCGGTGCATCTGCTGGCGAGCTATGTGACAGCAGCGATCTGGTGCGAGAAGTTCACAAACTCGGACGGTTCACTGGGAGGAGCCCGGATCGCCATCGGCATCTACACCGTTGTTGCGCTGGCCGGGATCGCGATGGTCGGCTGGATCGGACATCGACGGCATTCGTTCGGCGAGGGCTCGCTGCCTCACGACGACGACACGCCTCAGGACCGGCACCGCTTTCTGGGTTTCGCCACGCTGCTGCTGGCGGTGCTGAGCGGTGTGGCCACCCTGTTTGTGGCGACCGTCGCTGTCTTTATTGGAAACTGTGAGTGATGCGAATCTTCCTGGCGATCATTGGACTGGCGACGCTGGTCGGAGCCTGGCTGGGACCGCTCCCGGACATGGCGTCGTCGGCTTTCTTCGCGCACATGTCGCTGCACATGCTGATCGTGGCGGTGGCGGCACCGCTGCTGTCGCTGGCAATCGCCGGGCTGCCGAGCGACCCGGTTCGCCGCGTTCCAACGCTGTTCGCCCCGATCCCCGCTTCCGTCGGCGAACTGATCATTGTCTGGGCCTGGCACGCGCCGGGGCCGCATCACTTCGCGAGAAACACAGCGGTCGGTTTCGTGATCGAACAGGGCATGTTTCTGCTGGCGGGAGTGTGGGTCTGGCTGTCGGCGTTCGGGGGGCCATTGCCGAGAAGTGGTGACCGCACCGCCGCCGGCGTCATCGGTCTGCTGCTCACGTCGATGCACATGACACTGCTCGGGGCATTGCTGGCTCTCGCGCCGCGCCCGCTGTTTCACCATCATCACGCCTACCCCGGCCTGACGCCGCTGGAAGATCAGCACCTGGGCGGCGCGGTCATGCTGGTCGTCGGAGGCATCGCTTATCTGGCCGGAGGGCTCGCGCTGACGGTCGATCTTGTGAGAGTCCGGCGACATCGCGCGACCGTCATGCCGGCGAGCAACCTGCCAGTCAGTGGTCGCGAAGCATCGCCGCCGCCGGGGCTGGAAGTTCAGGGAGATCTGTCATGAAACGCTGGAGTCTTCCCATCATCGCGTTTGTCGCCGTGCTGGGTCTGGCCGGCACGGTCGTTACGTTGACGGGTACGGTGCCGATCAAAGCCAGCTCGGGTCACTGGGGCATCACGGAATGGTTTCTGAGGTTCTCAAAGTCTCGATCCGTCTCGACTTATTCGACGGGGATCGCCGTTCCGGACAACCTCGACACTGACTCGCGCGTCATGAAAGGCGCGGGACATTTCGAAACCGGCTGCGCATCGTGTCACGGCAGTCCGATCTGGAAGCAGCCGCGGATCGCTCAACGTCTGACACCGACCCCGCCGCATCTGCCGGAGAAGGTTCCCGACCGGACAGACGGAGAACTGTTCTACCTGGTCAAGCACGGCATCAAATTCACGGGGATGCCCGCCTTTCCGTCATCGCAACGTGACGACGAAGTCTGGGATATGGTCGCGTTCCTGAGGCGACTTCCGGAACTCGACGAACCGGGTTACCGCGAGCTGGTGTTTGGAGCGGACTTCAACCCATCACGCTCATCGACTGACGCGCCTCTTGCCGTTGTGGCCGTGTGTTCGAGGTGCCACGGCCTTGACGGTTCAGGCCGCAGCACGAGCGCGTTCCCGAAACTGTCCGGCCTGCACAAGAACTACTTCGTCGCCACCATGCAGGCCTACGCCGAAGGAAAACGTCACAGCGGCATGATGGAGCCAGTGGCCGCCCGACTCACCGATGAGCAGATTGAGCAGATCGCGAATCACTACGCCGGACATGGTCAGCAGAGTTCGGGGGCCGAGCAACCCGCTTCGAATGCGACGTCGGGGGCTGACTCATCAGTAGATTCTTCGTCGGACTCCAGCACGAACGAATCGTTGGAACGGGGACGTCAGATCGCGGAGAGCGGGCTGCCGGATCAGGATGTCGGAGCCTGCATTGCCTGTCACCCGACATCCCGATCAGACCAGAACCCCGACTATCCGTTTCTCGGCGGACAGCCAGCCGACTATCTGGTCCTGCAGATCAAACTGTTCCAGCAACGCCGCCGTGGAGGAACTGCTTCAGCCAGCCTGATGCACTCGATCGTAAATAAGCTTGAGGCCGAAGACATTCGGGACGTGGCCAGATATTACGCCAGTCTCGGTCGGTGAATCGCCCGGTGTTGGAAACGGTCAAGGCCACGTCGATCGACACAGACTTCGCCATGAAACGACAGGGCCAGGCATGAGGAAGCCTGATTGATTCCAGGCTCCGCTCCCTCCGCACGCCCGGTACGGGGAGAAGCACGTTCGGTTCGGGGAGAAGACTGAAACCAATCCGTCTTCCCTGCCCTGAAGTGCGCTTGCCCTGTGACTCGATCGTTACCAGGCCCACCCACAACGCGAGCCCGATCAAGCTCCCACCCCCAGCGCTCTCACGCTCCCGCAGTTTTTCCTGCAGGCGCACAGTCCGTCAGGACATCTCTGCGGCAGCCTGCGGGCGGCGGCAGTTTCATCCAAGCAACGGAAAGAAGCAGCCTTCGAGTGGCTGGCCGGAGGGGATGGCCGGGATGCCCTGCATCAGAGGTTCGTCCGTCGCCGAACAGACTCCGTCGCGGATGACGTTCAGGACGACGGCGCGGCGCGGGCCGTTGGTGCGGTTTTCGTACGAGCCGTGGATCAGCAGCGGGTGGTGAAAGGCCGCCTCGCCGGGTTGCAGCTCGATGGCGACCGGGTTCTGGAACTGCCTCCATTGGTCGTCGGTCAACACTTCGCGGATCGCCTGCATATCGCCCGCCAGGCCGGTGATCGGCAGCAGGTCCCAGCGATGACTGCCGGGAACGTACTGCAGGCAGCCATTGTCGCGCGTGCTTTCGTCCAGGCCGATCCAGCACGTCAGGTGAGCCATCGGCTGGGTTCGCGTCCAGTACGAGTAGTCCTGGTGCCAGGCGACGACGCCCCCGTGCTGAGCCGGCTTGCAGAATAACTGATCGTGCCAGAACCGGACCGCCCCTCCGAGCAGCTGCCTTGCTGCGGCCACAAACCGCGGATGCCACAGCAGGTCATGGAAACCCGGACGCGTCCGCCAGGCTCCCAGCGCATGAAAGAGGACCGTGCTTGGGTCGGTCGATTCGTTCGAATGATACTCGTGCCACAAGCCCGAGCCGTCGTGCCCCGGCTGTGTCAGCTCGGCCAGCTCGTCACGCAGCCACTGGACCTGCTGCTCGGACAGAATGCGGACCCTGTCGACGTACCCGTTCTGCTCGAAAGACTGAACCTGTTCCTCGGACAGGACTTGCGGCAGATTCTCGACAGCCTTCCGATGCTCACCGAGGAAGTCAGAAACCGGCTGGTCGAACTGCGAGAAATCAGTCGTCATGGAGAAGTCCCATCTCACTCTTCGTCTCAGGATTGAACAGGCCTGCCATTGAATGTAGCTGGATTCGCAGGAATTCAGGCCAATCACGGCTGAATTCCTGCGAATCCAGCTACGCAGGCTCATCCGCTCACAAGACGCTCACAACCCGCGCCGGGCACTCGAAAACCGTCTTGAGGCACATTGCGGATTTCATTACACGTACCGCCCCTTCTCAAGCAACCTCTCTGATTGCACCTCTTCTGTGCGTGAAACTGGACCGAGTCGCTCAACCGCTGCGGCGCCCTGCCGGCGGATGATTCGTTCCCGTTCGCGGACCACTCAGACCTCCCTCCAAAGAGTCATCTCATGCTCCAGTCCCGGGTCCCAGGACAGGGTTTGTTTCCCCATAGACCGGCGTCGGTTCTGCTGCTTTCTGCGCTGACGGTCACTCTGACAACCGGCTGCCAGAGTCTGCCCGGCGGGAACGGTCGCTCATTCTTCCGCGGACAGTCGCCCGACGGCGTTGTCGCGATTGAAGACGGCGATGCGGCGCCCCAGTTCGATGACGCCATCGCGAACATCATCGTCGAGGGCAATCAGACGATTGAGTCGGGCGCGATCCTCGCTCACGTCAAGTCGCAGCCCGGCCGGCCGGCCAGCGAGCGGCAGATCAAGGAAGACCTGCGGGCTCTGTACGCAACTCGCTGGTTCTACAGCGTCGAACGCCGCTACCGCATGACGGACGACGGTCTGGTGCTCGTGTTCCGAGTGATCGAGCGGCCCGTTGTGGCGTCGATCACGGTCAAGGGCAACAAAACGTTTTCGACACGGCAGATTCTCAAGCAGATCAGTATCGAAGAGGGATCGCCGTTTGACGTCGCGACGAACAAGAGCGCGGCGAAGAAAATCGAACGCTTCTATCACGACGGCAAGTCATACCCTGAGGCCAGAGTCACGCTCGAAAAAGGCGGAGATCCGGACGACCGCGACGTCATCTTTGCCATCGAAGAGGGCCCCTACACCGTCGTGCGGAACACAACTTTCGACGGCAACGAGAACATCGGCAGCGGCCTGCTGAGGCTGCGACTCAAATCCAAGCGGACGGCTCTGGGCTGGCTGGCGAATATCTCGCCGCTGGGAGCAGTCTTTGGCGGCAAGTACGACGAAGGCACGCTGCCCGCTGATGTCGCCTCGCTCAAAGAGTACTACCACAACCTGGGCTACTTCGATGTCACCGTTGAGAAGGAAGTTGAGACCGACGACGGCCATATCGTGCCGCAGATCAAGCTCGTGAAGAATCCGGTCAGGAAGTCGCGGTTTGAGCACCTGCCGATCCCGTACCTGCGTCTGCGACGCTCGCGCGGGATCACGTATCACTACACGATCAACGAAGGCCCGCGCTACCGTGTGCGGAATATTGAGGTCGAAGGCAACGAAGTCTTCGATCAGCAACAGCTCCTGGCCGAATCGAAACTGCAATCCGGCGACGAGTTCAACGCCCGCTGGCTCAACAAGGATGTGCAGGAAATCCGCGAGCTGTACGGCACGCGCGGCCACTTGTTCGCGCAGATCAACGCCGTTCCGCGATTCCTCGAAGGCGAAGACAACACGGTCGACGTCGTCTACCAGATTCAGGAAGACAAGCCTTACACCATCCGCCGCATCAACGTGCACATCGACGCCCCCGGCGGCAATCCTCACACTCGTGAGACCGTCATCCTGAACATGGCCAAAGTCGCGCCCGGCGAACTGGCCGACCCGCAGAACATCGAATTGACCAAGTCGCGCATCGGCGGCACCGTGTTTGAACGCGGCGGGGCTCAGGCGCCGCGAATTCAGATCTCACGCGTTGAAGAAGAGAAGTCGCCGTTCGATGACGCGATCGCCCGCGGGCAGACGCCGCGAACGGAGGACCGCGTTTCAGGCCGCGATCAAATCTCGAATGTCCGCGAAACCTCGAGCCACATTGAAACCCGGACAGCGACACCGATTCGGAAACCGACTCCCAGCAGGGAACCCTCGTTTCTGACCGGGGCGATCACTCGCGGCCAGAGCCCGATTGCCGGACAGCAGGATCCGTACAACCCGATCTTTGAAAACAGCAACGCGGGGGATCCCTACGGCGGAATGCTGAACGGTCCCCTCGGCGATGCGCTGTCTCGACCGGGCATGGTCGATCTGGACATCTTCGCGACGGAAGCTCAGACCGGGCGGCTGATGTTCGGCGTCGGCGTCAACAGTAATGCCGGCGTCGTCGGCTCATTCGTGCTGGAAGAGAACAACTTTGACATTACCCGGATCCCAACCTCGTGGCGGGACCTGGCCGACGGAACCGCATTTCGTGGAAACGGCGAACGCTTCCGCCTCGAAGCCGTGCCCGGCCAGTTCGTCAGCCGCTACTCGGGAAGCTGGCAGACCAGCAACTTCCTGGACACTGACTACAGCTTTGGCGTCAGCGGCTTTTACTATCAACGCTTCATGCCCGACTGGGACGAGGAGCGCATCGGCGGTCGCATCTCGCTCGGCAAGCAGCTCAACAAGTGGTGGTCACTGACGACCGCCATGCGACTGGAAAACGTCACGATCTCAGAAGTAGCCACTCCATCCGGAACGCTGGCCCCCGATGCCGCCGAAGTTCTGGGCGACAACTTCCTCTCAAGCGTTCGCGTTTCACTTGCTCACGACACCCGGGACTCGGCCTTCCTGCCCAGCGCGGGGCATATGGTTGAAGCGGCGTTCGAGCAGGCATTCGGCGATTTCGTCTACCCACGATTCGAACTCAAGGGCTCGCAGCACTTCACGATGTACGAACAGGCCGACGGCAGCGGTCGGCACATTCTCTCGGTGAACGGCGAGTACGACTGGAGCGACAGCGGCACGCCGATGTTCGAACGCTACTACGCGGGCGGCTACCAGTCGTTCCGAGGATTCGCCTTCCGCGGCATCAGCCCGCAACAGGAAGGCATCGGCGTCGGCGGCAACACCATGATCCTCGCGTCGGCTCAGTATTCAATCCCGCTCACGGCTGACGAAATGATCCGCGTTGTCGGCTTTGTCGATGCTGGTACGGTCGAGGAATCCACCAGCACGATCAGCGCGGACAGCTTCCGCGTCGCTGCCGGTTTCGGCGTCCGTCTGACGATCCCCGCCATGGGGCCAGCCCCGCTGGCCTTCGACTTCGGCTTCCCGATCATGTCCGAACCGTTCGACCAGGAACGCCTCTTCAGCTTCTACATCGGCCTGAGCCGGTAAGTGTTATCGGGTCGTCTCTGAAGGTTCGCCGGGTTCAGATTCTGCTGAACGCCGATGTCTGCTGCAGGCCGATGCCGATGGCCCGCAATGGACGGACGCCCGGATTGCCGCGGCGTTCGATTTGAACACGGCCTCCTGAAGCCGACGCTGAGTGTGCGCCCTCATGGAGAACGTGCTCGCGACGAATGCCCTGCTGTACGACTCGCAGTTTCCCGTTCTGTACATGGACGAGCAGGCACCGCGTGCGAGTTTCAGTTCACGAGCGACGATGCCCGTCACAAACTCAAGGGCCTCGATCCCAGTTTCTGAACTGACAGGCGACTGGAACCATCCGGGCTAATAACCAGCTCGCATATACATGCTGCCGGGCAGGCGGCGGACGAGGCGTTTCATTTCAAGGACCGTTAGCGTGGCGAGGACTCGGGAAGCTTCGATGCCGGCTTCACGGATGACTTCGTCGACAGGACGCGGATCGGTGTGGACGCAGTTGAGGACCGCTCGTTCCTGATCGTTAAGCGTCAGCTCGCGTGTGCTGCGAACTTCACCTTTGCCTTCGGATTTGACAGGTTCAATCAGTGGGCCGAGTGCCTGCAGAACATCGTCGGCATCGCGGATCAAAGTTGCTCCGTCGCGGATCAGGTTGTGGCAGCCTTCGCTGGCGAGACTGTCAACTCGGCCAGGCAACGCCATGACTTCGCGGCCCTGCTCGTTCGCGTGCCGGGCTGTGTGGAGGGCTCCGCTCTTGCGGTTGGCTTCGACGATGATCACGCCCAGCGACAGACCGCTGATGATCCGATTGCGTTGCGGAAACAGGCCCGCGGACGGCTTCTGCTCGAAGCGGTTCTCTGAGAGGATCGCGCCGGACTCGGCGATCTGAGCGGCCAGGTCTTTGTGCTCGGGCGGGTAGACTTCCAGCAGGCCGGTTGCTGAAACCGCGATTGTCCGACCGCCGACGGCGAGGGCTCCGCGATGCGCCGCTCCGTCGATGCCTCGCGCGAGTCCGCTGACGATCGTCAGGCCGGCCATCGCGAGTGCCCGCCCGAGTCGCTCCGCCTGCTGCTGACCGTAAACCGTGCACCGCCGTGCCCCGACGATCGCGACCGCCATGTCGTCCTGCTTGAGAACTTCGCCGCGACAACGGAGCAGTCGCGGCGCATCGTCGACCTGGTCGAGATTCGTTGGAAAGTCTGGCGTGCCGCGTTCGAGGAATCGGAAGCCGTGTTCGCAGGCGAGTCGCCATTCATGCTCGGCGGCGTTCGAGTGCCTTGCCGCCTGAATCTGCATGGCAAGCTTCGGGCCGATTCCCGGGACGTGTTCCAGATCGGCAATACTCGCGGCCAGAACGGCATCCGGATCGCCGAAGTACTCGAGCAGCGAAGTCAGATGCCGCGGCCCGATCCCCGGCACCAGGCTGAGCCGCAGATGGGCGAGCAACTCATTGGACGCGTCCGACCAGTCAGCAGAATCGCTGATTGGCATCTCATCAGAAGAAAACAGGTCTCCAGGTTCTGTCACGGCAGGGCTCTCAAATTTTGAAAGTGAACAGCGATCTCTTAAACGTACAGAGGTTACCGCGAACTATCCATGCTGCCACCCGTTCGAGAGCTGTTCGAGTTGCTGTGGCCGAACCGGCGGATTGAGCCTCTCTGAATTCCGGCTCGAAAAGCCATATTGACCGCTTGTATGGGCTGAAATAAGCTCGCGCCACGTTCGCCAGATTCTGCTGCGCGGACGGCAACTTCTCTCCTGCCTGATCACGGCAGAAACCGGTTCCATTACTCCCCATCACATAAAGTCGATCATCGAGTCCGGTTGAGCGAACCATGCGACTCCGCAAGTCTGGCCAGTCCTGGATCGTTCATACGCCGGCGAAACTCAACCTGTTCCTGGAAGTTCTGGGAAAGCGCGACGACGGTTTTCATGAGCTGCAGACGCTCATGGTGACCGTCAATCTGTTCGACACACTTGTTTTCACAGAGGAGCCAGATTCCAGCGTTTCACTGCGTTGCCACGACGCCGGTTGTGCCCTGCGAAAGGACGCCAGGTCGGGCGGCTCATCAGCGATGAGCATCCCGGAAGGAGCGGACAATCTCGCAGTGCGGGCGGCGGAACTGCTGCGGTCGAAAACGGGTGTCCGGGCTGGCATTCACATCGACCTTTACAAGCGGATTCCGGCTGCTGCGGGACTGGCAGGAGGGTCGAGCAACGCCGCCGCAACTCTCTTCGCTCTGAATCGGATTCACGGCCTTGGCCTGAACCGTCAGGAGCTGCAGGAACTCGCATCTGAGATTGGCAGCGACGTCAGCTTCTTCCTCTCTTCCTCACCCACCGCATTGTGTGAAGGCCGAGGCGAAATCATTCGTCCGACCACGCTTCCGTCCCGCCTGTACTTCGTCATTGCCAAGCCAGCCAGCGGACTGTCCACAGCGGATGTCTTCCGGAACTGCCGACCGGAATCGTCGCCACGCGGTGCAGCGGCTTTGCTGCAGAGCCTCAAACAGGGCAATCTGCAGCGAGCGGGAAGTCAGCTCTTCAACTCACTGCAGGCTCCGGCGGAATCACTGAACCCGGAACTTCAGCGACTGAAACAGAACTTTGCCCGGCAGCAGTTTGTCGGGCACATGATGAGTGGAAGCGGAACTGCGTGGTTCGGTGTCTGTCGACATCGACACGAAGCTATGACGGCTGCCGCGCGGTTAAGGGCATCAGGCCCGGACCGCGTCTTTGTGGCGGAAACGTCACCCTGACGCGGCGAGTTTCAGGAGGGACGGCTGTGGAGATCACCGAAGTCCGCATCAAACTCATGGACGATCCGAACGATCGTCTGCAGGGATTCTGTTCGATCACCTTCGATGGCTGCTTTGTCATCCGGGACCTGAAGATCATTCAGGGAGCGAAGGGTGCCTTTGTGGCGATGCCCAGCCGCAAGCTGACGGACCGCTGCGGCGACTGCGGGGCGAAGAATCACCTGCGAGCCGGGTTCTGCAACGAGTGCGGCGCTGAACTCGAACAGGACCGCGCCGTCAAGGACGGAGAGGGACGCGCGAAGCTGTACGCCGACATCGCGCACCCGATCAACTCGCGCTGCCGTGATGCGATTCAGACTCGCGTGCTGGATGCCTTCGAAAACGAGAAGGTGCTCGCGAAGAAGCCCGGCTACACATGCACTTACGATGATTATGGCGAGGACCGCATCGCGACCGTGAAGCGGAGTTCGTCCGCGGGATCGGCTCAAGCGGCAGGCGAAACGACAGCGCCTGCGGATGGGCCGACAATCCGCATCGACGGACCGGAAGGCCAGCAGCGTCGGATCGATGGGCCGGCCAGCGAAACGGCATCGCGACCGCACCATCTCGAATCGCCGGATCGTGCTCGGGAGACGACTGGCGGATCAGACGATAACTTTGGAGCCGGTGTCTGACCGTCTCGTCGTAGCTGGATTCGAGAATTCAGCCGACCGTTGCGGTAGCTGGATTCGCGAGAATTCAGACAGGTTGGGCCGACTGAATTCCTGCGAATCCAGCTACGCCTTTCCGATGTGCCGTCCATCTACTCGATCAATCTTCCGGGAAGCAGTTCATCTCAATGAGTCGTCCGCGCCGTCAGGGACCGGCATCCGGAAGCGCCGTTCCGTTTCTTGTGCTCGACGAAAACCGGCTCGCCTGGACCGGCATTCAATCACTCATTGCAGAC
>Ga0070726_10000262_pt1 | contig 77601 bp, 73 predicted proteins | sample tdAd471_FD_67275 | JGI IMG/M metagenome (GOLD analysis project Ga0070726, IMG submission 67275) | Marine sediment microbial communities from the Atlantic coast under amendment with organic carbon and nitrate - tdAd47.1 | ecosystem: Environmental > Aquatic > Marine > Coastal > Sediment | place...
ACGTCCGGGCTTTGTCAAAAGCCGTGACCAGTTGATGGATGTGGCCTATGATGATCAGGTCTATGTGGATGACCGGACAATCGACAGCCACATCAAACGCCTGCGCAAGAAGCTGCGCAGTGTTGATGATGACTTCTCGGCGATCGAAACGCTGTACGGCATCGGATACAGATACAACGAGGAATAGATGTCGCTGGTATCGGGCATAGGCGGTTCGGGCCGCAAGGCCCGCCGCAACGCAGAACAGGACGATCCAGAAGTCGTACTGGGCGAAGACTGGGTTGCGCCCGATGCTGCGGTGCGTGGTGATCTGGCGGAACGGCGGGACCGGCGCGGCCTGATCTCGATCAATCGTTCGCCGCTGGCGCGCAAAATCATCTCGTTCAATATGGTTGCGATCGTGGTGCTGGTCGCGGGTATCCTCTATCTCAAACCGTTCCGCGAAGGCGTCGTCTATCAGCGTGACATCGGACTGGTGGTCGAAGCCGAATTGCTGAGTGATGTGATCGCCGCCCATCTGGCTGGCGCGAAAGGCGAGGCATCTGCCGGGCTTGCGACGGTGTTTGACAGCTTCGTGCCGCCTTCGACGAACCGGGTGCATCTGTTCGACGCCGAAGGCGCGCTGGTTGCGACGGTCGGCGATCACGCTGACCCGGATGCGGTACAGAACATGTTCCCGCAGCCCGACGTCGGCTCGACCCTGATCACGGATTTCCTGCGCTCGTCCTGGGACACATTGCGCCAATTGGTCGGTAGCGAAGCAGGCGGGCCGGGCGGAAAGGGTGTCGGGCCAAGTGTGCCGGAGTTGAAGCCCCTGGTCGAGATGGTGCTGAAATCGGCCAACGGGGCGTATTCCGATGGAAATCGGCCCAATCCGATCGAATTTGCCGTCGTCGCACCGATCATGCAGGGCAATCAGGTTATCGGCGCGGTGGCCGTGGTAAGCGCTGCAGCGCAGATCGACCGCCTGGTACGGGCCGAGCGTGAGCAGGTCTTGCAGATGTTCGTCATCGCCGCCCTTGTTTCGATCGGGCTGAGCCTGGTTCTGGCATCAACCATTGCCAACCCGCTGTGTGATCTGGCCGCCGCCGCCGAAGTCGGGCAAGAGCGTAATTCGAACAAACTACGTCAGACCCGGATCCGTATTCCCGACCTCAGCGCGCGCCCGGATGAGATTGGTCGCCTGTCACGCGCCCTGCGCGGGATGGTCTCGGCGCTCTATGACCGGATTGATGCCAACGAACAATTTGCCGCTGACGTGGCGCATGAAATCAAGAATCCGCTGGCCTCTCTGCGTTCGGCGGTGGGTACGCTGCGTGTCGCCAAGAAACCGGAACATCAGGTGCGCCTGATGGATGTGATCGACCACGATGTGAAGCGGCTGGACCGGCTGGTCAGCGACATCTCCAATGCCTCGCGACTGGACAGTGAACTGGTGCGCGAAGACGAAGAAACATTTGACCTGCTCAACATGATTTCAACGCTGGTGGAGCACCTGGCGTTCGAGGCGAAGGAAAAAGGCGTCGATTTCATATCGGATCTGCCGCCCGAGCCGATTCAGATTCACGGGCTTGAGGCACGCCTGGCGCAGGTGTTCGTCAATCTGGTTTCAAACGCCACCAGCTTTTGCGAAGAAGGCGACGCGATCCGGATCTGGGCGCGGCGGCGCGAAAACCGGGTGCTGATCGTGGTCGAAGACACCGGCCCCGGCATCCCCGAAGAAGCGCTGGGCAAGATCTTCAACCGGTTTTATTCCGAACGCCCGGTCTCTCAGTTTGGCAACAACTCGGGCCTGGGTCTGGCGATTTCAAAGCAGATCGTCGAAGCCCATGGCGGCGTGATCTGGGCCGAGAATATCCGCGCTGCTGACGCCGATGCCTTCGCTGACCCGCTTGGCGCGCGCTTCGTTGTTGGTTTGCCGCTTTGATGTCGCGCGATTGCGTCCGGCGCGATCAATTGCAAAACACATATGTCCGGGCAGGTTAGTCTCCACGCAAGTGCCGTTGCCGTTGGAACCGCCGGTTTGCTGATCACCGGCACGTCAGGGGCGGGGAAATCCGCGCTGGCGCTGACCCTGATGTCGATGGGCGCGTGCCTTGTCGCCGACGACTGCGTCCTTGTTTCGCGGCCCGACGAAGGCCCGCCACTTGCCAGCGCGCCAAAGCGGCTGTTCGGCCTGATTGAGGCGCGCGGGATCGGCCTGATCAACGTTAAGGCGCAATCGTCAATTCGGCTTCGCGCAATGGTTGATATGGACGTGGTCGAAGACCAGCGGCTGCCGCCGCGTCGCGATGAACTGGTGCTGGACTACCCGCTGCGCCTGTTTCACAAGGTCGAGAGTGCGCATTTCGCGCCGGCCCTGATGCACTATCTGAGGTCTGAAACCGATGAGCCGTGAAACCGACAGAACGTGACCCAGAACCCCGCCATATCCAATGCCGGAATGCGCCTGGTATTCGTGACCGGCCCGTCCGGCGCGGGCCGGGCGACGGCGATCAACGCGCTGGAAGATCTGGGGTACGAGGCGATTGACAATCTTCCGCTGGCGATGGTGCCGCGCCTGCTGCATGGGCCGCCGCCCGAACGCCCGCTGGCGCTTGGCATAGACGCCAGAACGCGCGATTTCTCGCCCCGGCTGATGCTGGAAACGATTGCCGATCTTCGCGCGCAGGGCGGGCTGCGGATCGATGTGCTGTTCCTTGACAGCAGTGACGATGTCCTTCTGCGCCGGTTTTCCGAAACGCGGCGTCGCCATCCGCTTGCGCCCGACAGCGACCCGGCCAGTGGCATCGCGGATGAACGCGCTTTACTGGGCCCGGTGCGCACGGCCGCAGATATTCTGGTCGATACATCCGACCTCAGCCCGCATGCTTTGCGTGCCGAAATCGGAAACTGGTTCGGTGGCAACAGCCGCAGCGGTACGGCGTTGTCCGTGACGGTACAGTCGTTCAGCTATAAACGCGGCATGCCGCGCGGGCTGGATATGGCCCTGGATGTTCGGTTTTTGACCAACCCTTATTGGGATGCAGAGTTGCGCCCCCTGGACGGGCGGGCCGAAGCCGTCGCCAACCACATCGCCGCCGATCCCAGGTTTTCGGACTTCTTTGACAAGATGTCAGGGCTGGTAACCTCGCTACTGCCGGCCTATCGGGACGAGGGGAAGGCGCATTTTTCGGTCGGCTTTGGATGCACCGGCGGGCAACACAGATCGGTGTTTGTTGCCCAATTGCTGGCCAAGACGCTTGCAGCGGACGGGTGGCAGGTGTCTATTCGCCATGAAGAGTTGGAGCGCCGCGGCGGCGGCGTTGACAGTCGGGGTACGGTTTGATCGGAGTTGTGATCGTCGCACATGGCGGGCTGGCGCGGGAATACCTGGCGGCGGTCGAACATGTTGTGGGCGCGCAGCCGGGCGTTCAGGCGATCTCGATCGAACCCGATGATGACCGGGATGCCAAACAGTCGGAGATTTGTTCGGCAGCCGATGCTGTGGATACCGGCGACGGGGTGGTTGTGGTGACGGATATGTTTGGTGGTTCCCCCTCGAACCTGTCGCTGCGGGCTTGCAATCCGACAAACCGACAGATCGTTTACGGGGCCAATTTGCCGATGCTGATCAAACTGGCCAAGTCGCGCCATAAACCTGTGGCCGAAGCGGTGGCATCCGCCCTGGCGGCGGGGCGCAAATACATCGACAGCTTTGCCGGATCATCGGTTTAGCGCGGTGGCTGACCCCGTCCAGATCACGCTGAAGATCATCAATGAAAAAGGGCTCCACGCGCGTGCCTCGGCCAAACTGGTCGAAACGGTTGAACAGTTCGACGCCGAAGCGCTGGTCAGCAAGGACGGGATGGAGGCCACCGGCGACAGCATCATGGGCCTGTTGATGCTGGGCGCGTCGCGCGGCACATCGATAGACGTGCGTATCACCGGAGCGCAGGCATCCGAACTGGCCGAGGCGTTGCAGGCATTGGTGTCCGATTATTTCGGCGAGGGCATGTAGCCGCCGTCCGCTCCTCAGCGCGTCGGGACCGGTGTTTCCCCGCGATAATCGTAAAACCCACGTTTCGATTTGCGGCCCAGCCAGCCAGCCTCGACATATTTTGTCAGCAACGGGCAGGGGCGGTATTTGGTATCGGCCAGACCGTCGTGCAGCACGTTCATGATCGCAAGGCAGGTGTCCAGCCCGATGAAATCAGCCAGTTCCAGCGGTCCCATCGGGTGGTTCGCGCCCAGCTTCATCGAGCTGTCGATCGAGGCAACCGACCCGACGCCCTCATACAGCGTATAGACCGCCTCGTTTATCATCGGCATCAGGATGCGGTTGACGATGAAGGCGGGGAAATCCTCGGCCGAGGCGGCGGTTTTTCCCAGACGCTCGACGACGCCGTGGCAGGCCGCGAATGTTGCCTCATCCGTGGCGATGCCTCGGATCAGCTCGACCAGTTGCATCACCGGGACCGGGTTCATGAAGTGGAACCCCATGAAGCGTTCGGGCCGGTCCGTGCGGCTGGCCAGACGGGTGATCGATATTGACGAGGTGTTCGACGTCAGGATCGTATCCTTGCCCAAATGCGGCACCAGATCTTCAAAGATCGCAACCTTGACGGCTTCGCGTTCGGTCGCCGCCTCGATGATCAGATCGGTTGCGCCAAGATCGGTCAGCGTTCCGGTGGTCTTGATGCGGGCCAGCGCGTCGGATTTTTCATCCTCGGTCACCTTTTCGCGCGCAACCTGACGGTCGATATTGGCCCCGATGATCCCGTGCAGGGCATTCAGCGCGTCCGCGCTGGTGTCGGTCATCAGCACGTCATAGCCGGCAAGCGCCAGCACATGGGCAATCCCGTTGCCCATCTGCCCCGCCCCAACCACGCCGATCCGTTCGATTGTCATCTGTTCGCGCCTTTTTCTGGGGTCGCGCAGAGTTTAGCTGCGCGCGCGGGCAGGTGGAAACGGTTTTTAGGGGTGGGGTGGCTGGTCGGCAGACCGGTGCATCAGTTTGCCACTCCAGAGCCCGGGTTTTGTTCGTCAAGAAATCTTCGGTCGATTTGCGGCCAGACGGGACAGAGCCGCCGTTCAATGCTTAAGCTAAGTAGAAAAACAATGGCACGGGGGCCACGGCACAAAAGACAACTGCCACGTAAGGCCAGAATGGAATCAGCCGCGAAGCACCGGCGATGAATGCAAGGCCTCCTCCGCCTCCCAGAAGCGAGTTTCCCGGTGTATTGAGCGCCACGGCCAGCAATAAATATCTTTGCGAGATCAGTCGCCGACCCAGATTAGACGGCATTATCATTGAGAGTTGTCGCACGCGGTGATCCGGCTGGATGACACCGAGATCGGTGACAAAGTTTGCAGCCTTTGTCAGACCAAGCCAAACCAAAAGGCGTGCCAGAATGTGTGTAGGAACCAGTCTCGCGATGACAAAGGACAGGATCAACGCCCCGACCATGCCAAGGTATACCAGCGGTGCGATCTGGCCACCAAACAACAGGAGTAGTGCAAAGCCTATCTCCGCTCCGGGGACAAATGGAATGGCTGCAAGAACGACAAAGGCTATGAAAGCCGTCATCACAATTCGATGAATCATCGGCTCATTCATCGGGCGCATCTCTGGCACAGTGAGGTTCTTCAAAAGATCACCCAAGAACCAGCCACCCAAAAGCAGCAACCCGTAAAAGACGATTGCTTTTCGCTTTGCCCAAATCCCTTTCAAAAACGCGCGCACATCGGGTTGCCCTCCGGATCCATCAACTGCATCTCCTGGCGCATGTCAGATAGTGAAGCCGTCTCAGCTCCTGTTTTGCGTTGTCCAACGAAGACGATTTCGCGTCTGGACGTCCAGTACCATCGGCGCCGCTCCCAAAATATTGATACGCGGATCGTCCCGTCGTTGCCCACCAGTCCATCGTAGTCGAAACGACCGCGGCTGCTGCTTTCAAGAGTGCCGGTGAAGCGAACACCAGCAGCGGTCGCTTCCGTTTCATAGGGACCCGGGACGAACCCACAGCGCGTGCAGATGTCGGACCAAAAATGGCCATCGTCGAAATAGAGGCTGTCCTCGAAGTCGGGATTTTCGACTGGTCCGATCATTCCTGAAAAAGAGTGATCATCAAGAATGCCTTCCGCGTCCGCACTTGCAATGCCAGCAAGAGAGACGAGCATTGCTGCGGCAAAGCCGATAACTGTTCGTCCAAACACTTCCCTCACGTCCTCCAGCTTGCAAGCTAGACGGCGACGCGTCCACACGCAATTCATCGTTGCAAATCTGGAATTTTGGTCACCGACACATAGGCCTCAGACCGGACATCAGAAACACAAAGAAAGCCCGCCAATTCCGGCGAGCTTTCGCGGCTTCAATCATTCCTTGCGCTATAGCTTCTCAACTAGCTCCGGAACCGCTGTGAACAGATCCGCGACAAGCCCGTAGTCCGCCACCTGGAAGATCGGTGCTTCTTCGTCTTTGTTGATCGCGACGATGATTTTGGAGTCCTTCATCCCCGCAAGGTGCTGGATCGCGCCCGAGATACCGACGGCGACGTACAGGTCCGGGGCCACGACCTTGCCGGTCTGGCCGACCTGCCAGTCGTTCGGGGCATAGCCGGAATCGACCGCCGCGCGGGATGCGCCAACCGCGGCGCCCAGCTTGTCGGCCAATGCCTCGATCAGCGCGAAGTCGTCCTTCGATCCGACGCCACGACCACCGGACACGACCACACCTGCGCTGGTCAGCTCGGGCCGGTCGCTGGCGGCGACCTTGTCTTCGACCCAAGCGGACAGGCCCGGATCGGACGCTGCGCCGATGTTTTCGACTGCGGCCGACCCGCCGGTCCCGGCGGCATCAAAACTGGCGGTGCGGATCGAAACGACCTTTGTCGCATCCCCCGATTTCACCGTCTGCAAGGCATTCCCGGCATAGATCGGACGTTCGAACGTATCGGCGTCAATGATCTCGGTAATGTCCGAGATCACCATGACATCCAGCAGCGCGGCCACGCGCGGCAGGATGTTTTTCGCGTCCGTCGTCGCCGGGGCCACGATGTGCGAATAATCGCCCGCCAGCGACACGATCAGCGCCGCCGACGGTTCCGCCAGCCGGTGACCATAAAGCGCGTCCTCAGCGCAGAGCACTTTGGACACGCCGTCGATCGTCGCAGCCTCTGCCGCCGCAGCGGCGCAGGTGGCCCCGGCGCATAGCACGGTGATGTCACCCAGCGGGGCGGCGGCGGCCACGGCCTTGGCAGTGGCGTCCATCGCCAGTTCGCCGTCGTTGACCTCTCCCAAAAGCAGAACAGCCATCAGAGTACCCCCGCTTCGTTCAGTTTCTCGACCAGTTCATCAACCGATCCGACGATGACGCCGGCCTTGCGTGCCTCAGGCTCGCTCGTCTTGACGATCTCCAGCCGGGGGCTGGCATCGACGCCGTAATCTTCTGGCGTCTTCTCATCCAGCGGCTTCTTCTTGGCCTTCATGATGTTGGGAAGCGACGCGTAGCGCGGTTCGTTCAGGCGCAGGTCCACGGTCACGACCGCGGGCATCTTGATCTTGACGGTCTGCAAGCCACCATCAACTTCGCGCGTGACATTGGCGCTGTCGCCGTCGATCTCCAGCCCGCTGGCGAAGGTGCCTTGCGACCAGCCCATCAGCGCGGCCAGCATCTGGCCGGTGGCGTTCATGTCATTGTCGATCGCCTGCTTGCCGCAAAGCACCAGGCCCGGCGCTTCTTCGTCAACAACCGCTTTCAGCAGTTTGGCGACGGTCAGCGGCTCGATGTCGTTGTGCACGTCATCGCTGGCGATGATCAGGATCGCGCGATCCGCACCCATGGCCAGTGCTGTGCGCAGGGTTTCCTGATTCTGCTTCACCCCGACCGAGACGGCGATGATTTCTTCGGCCTGACCGGCCTCTTTCAAGCGGATCGCCTGTTCGACGGCAATCTCGTCAAACGGGTTCATCGACATTTTCACATTGGCAAGGTCGACCCCGGAACCATCCGCTTTGACACGGACCTTCACGTTATAGTCGATCACTCGCTTGACAGGCACCAGGACCTTCATCGCGCAGTTCTCCTCAGGTTATCGCCCGGCAAGCCCCGGGTGGCATGCGTCTGTTAGCCGAGTGTGTGGTGCGGAAACAGGAAAAAAGCGACACCGAAGGGTGGCGCAACGTCGCGCTTTTCCTCATGGGTTCTGGCCCTAGTCCCGTGGCGCTGCGCTTCCGTGCGCCGGTACGTCCACTGGACGCCTCGCCGGTTCGGTCCTCACCGGTTCGCGGCCCTGCCTTGGGCCCGGGGCTCCGCCCTTCCGTGCGCCGGTGCGTCCACAGGACGCCCCGCCGGTTCGTTCCTCACCGGTTCGCGCCCGGAACCCACAGCACGTCGGCTTTGCCGTCATCATTGGCGATCCGTGCGGCAACAAAGAACCAGTCGGACAAACGGTTGAGGTATTTGATCGCCGCCGGGTTGACCTGTTCCGCGCCTGCCAGTTCCACCGCCAGACGTTCGGCCCGGCGCGCAACGGTACGGCACAGGTGCAGATGCGCGGCCAGTGCTGATCCACCCGGCAGGATAAAACTGCGCAGCGGTTCCAGCGCGTCGTTCATGGCATCAATCTCGGCCTCCAGCCGGTCGGTTTGCGCCGCGACGATCCGCAGCGGCGGATAATCGGCGGTGGCGTCCTTTTCCATTTCAGGGCGGCAAAGGTCTGCGCCCAGATCGAACAGGTCGTTCTGGATCATGGCAAGCCGGGGGGCGAGTGTCCCGTCAGCGTGCAAAGCGGCAAGGCCAACGGTCGCATTCAACTCATCAACCGTGCCATAGGCGCCGACACGCGCCGAATGTTTCGCGACCCGTTCGCCGTTGCCCAGCGCGGTATCGCCGCCATCACCGGTGCGTGTGTAGATCTTGTTCAGGACAACCATGCTCAGCCCCCCATGCGGCGGAAGAAGACGAACGCCAAAATCACAGCCACCGCAATCGCCTGTGCCAGAATTCTGTAACGCATGATCTTGTTGGCGTGCTTGCGGTTGAATTCGCCACCCTTGGCGAAGGTGCCGATGCCAAACAGCAGGATCGCCAGCACCACAAGGGTGGAAATGGCGACGACGATAAACAGCGGGTCATTCAGCATTGCAGGCTCCGTTCCATTTGGCCGCTATGTAGACCGCGCCGGGCGAATGTGTAACTGCCGCGCCGCGGTTCGCCCTTTGGCGGGGTCGACCAGACACCATCCCGGCCCTAAGCGCGGCTTGAAAGATACCGGAAGAACGCCGATGCGCCCCAGCCCGCGGCGATGGCGATGAACAGCGACAGCAACCCATAGGCCACCGGGTTGTCATGCGCCAGATTGAACAAAAACCGCTCCAGCCCGACCTTGCGCACATCAATCGTCGTATCGAACTGCGAGATGACGCGCCCCGCGTTGGTCAGGTATATCCGCGCCTGATAGACACCTTCGATCAGATTTGCAGGCAGTGCCACCGAGGTCTGGAACAACGTCGCACTTTCCAGCAGAACCGCGCCCTCGTTCATCTGATACAGTGAATTCGCGGTGCGAATTCGGATCAGCGCTTCGGTAAAGCTTTCAGGATCCGCGATCCCCATCGGCGCACCGACAGAGCGGATCGCGCGCGGGATGCTGATCTTGTGGCGCAGATCCTCGACATCCGCCAGAACATCGCGCAACGGACCCGAGGTCGAAACCGCATAGAAACTGGGGGCTGCATCAACCTCGACCGCGTCGGCGTTGATCCAGATGCCAGCCTGCTTTTCCTTGCGCCGGACCACCACCGGTTTGTCGGGGCCGGCGACGGTGATAACGATGCCCAGGTCTTCGTCACCTTCCGGCGCATCCCGCTTTACGGCACCGAATATCGTAATCTCGGACCCGTCGAAATTCGCCGTGATCGACACCCGGTTTTGCGTCAGCGAGGCGATGACCTCTTGCGCGGCAGCCGGGGACGCCAGCATCAGAAGGATCAGCGCCAGGCGGATCATCCGTGGCCCCCCGCCGCACCCAGCGAATAGAGCTCGGACGGTTGCAGCAACAGATCCATCGCCAGCTTGCCGCAGACCGCCAGAACCATGATGGCCAGCGCGATGCGCAATTGTTCGGCCTTCAGTTTCACCCCGATCCGCGTGCCGATCTGCGCCCCGATGACGCCCCCGATCAGCAACAGAACGGCCAGCATCATGTCGACGGTGAAGTTGGTCGTTGCGTGCAGCATGGTGGTGAATGCGGTCACCAGAATGATCTGAAACAGCGACGTGCCAACCACCACTTTTGTCGGCATGCCAAGGATATAGATCATCGCCGGAACCATGATAAAGCCGCCGCCAACGCCCATGATCGCCGCCAGAATACCTACAACGATGCCCACGACAATCGGCGGAATGACCGACAGATACAGCCCCGAGGTGCGGAACTTCATCTTGAAGGGCAGGGCGTGAATCCAGTTGTGCTTCTTGCGCACAGGCCGCGCGCCGGGCTTCTTGGAACGTCGGATCGCGCGCAGGCTTTCGACGAACATCAGCGCACCGATGATGCCAAGGAACACCACGTAGCACAGCGTCACCAGCAGATCGACCTGACCCAGCGACTTCAGATAGTTGAAGATCTGAACACCCAGGGCCGCCCCGATCAGGCCGCCCACCTGCAACACGGCGCCCATCTTCAGGTCAACGGTTTTGCGTTTCAGATGCGCCAGCACCCCCGAAAAGGACGAGGCGACAATCTGGTTCGCCTCGGTCGCAACAGCCACAGCCGGAGGGATCCCGATAAAGAACAGCAGCGGCGTCATCAGGAAACCGCCACCGACACCGAACATTCCCGACAGCACACCGACGATCCCGCCCAACCCAAGAAGGAGGAAGGCGTTCACTGAAACCTCGGCTATGGGCAGGTAAATGTTCATCAGCGTTCCGAATGGATGGCTGCGTCATAGCGAAGGTAAGGCGACTTGAAAACCGTCAAGCTGACGCAGGGGGCCATCACAGGCCGGTGGACAGCGCCCGGCGCAAGATACGCTCCAGCTTGGCAGCACCCACCGGGGCCATCAGTTTGGTATGGGCGTGGCTGATCGATTCGTCGCCCATCCCCTGCGCCATATTGGTGATCGCCGACACGGCGGCGCAACGCAGCCCCAGGAACCGGCCCAGGATCACCTCGGGGACGGTTGACATGCCGACAGCGTCCGCCCCCAGAATCTTCAGCGCCCGGATCTCGGCAGGGGTTTCGAAGGACGGGCCCGAATACCAGGCATAGACGCCCTCGTTCAGGCCAATCCCCTCGGCCTTGGCGGCCGCCAGAAGCGCTGCGCGAAGGCCCGGATCATAGGCATCGCCCATGGGCACAAAGCGGTCGTCCGACTGTTCGCCGATCAGCGGGTTAAGGCCAGAGAAGTTGATATGATCACTCAGCAGCATCAGCTTGCCGGGCGGGATGTCCGGACGCATTGAACCCGCGGCATTGGTCGCAATCAGGGTCGAGGCGCCAAGCGCTTTGAGCACCTCCAGCGGCAGACGCATCGCATCCCCGCGCCCGCTTTCATAGTAATGCGAGCGTCCGCCGAATATCGCGACGCGGGTGCCTTCCAGATCGCCGATCACCAGCTGCGGATTGTGGCCCGACACGCCCGCATGGGGAAATCCCGGCAGGTCTTTGTAGGGGATGGCAACGCCGTCCACCGCCTCGGCCAGATGCCCAAGGCCCGAACCCAGGATCAGCCCGGCGGACACCGGCGCGATCCCGGCGCGATCACGGATCAGTTTTGTCAGGGATTGCAGGCTCATATGCGTCGATCAGCGTTCTTTGACATAGGGTTCGCCACCGGCGCGCGGCGGGATCGCCTTGCCGACGAATCCGGCCAGAATGACCACGGTCAGGATATAGGGCAGCGCGTCAAGCAACTGACCGGGAACGTCAAACCGCAGCAGACTGTTCACCGCATCGGGCCTGAGTGACAGCGACTGCAGGAACCCGAACAGCAGGCAGGCGAACAGCGCGTACCAGGGCCGCCACTTGGCAAAGATCAGCGCCGCCAGCGCGATAAACCCGCGCCCGGCCGTCATCTCTTTGCCGAAGCCCGCGGCCAGCCCGGTCGCCAGATAGGCCCCCGCCAGCCCGCACAGCAATCCGGCAATTCCGACGGCGATGTACCGCAGGGTCGTCACGCTGACACCGGCGGTATCAACCGCACCGGGGTTTTCGCCCACCGCGCGCAGCCGCAGGCCGAACCGGGTTCGAAACAGGATGTACCAGGTGATCGGCACCGTGATCAGCGCAACATAGGTCAGGAACGTGTGGCCCGAAATCAGCTCGGAATACAGCTGCATCAAGGGTGAGGCATTTCGGATATCCTCGGATCGTTCCAGCGCACCGGGCCAGTTCAGCCCCTCAAACCGCGCCGCGCCTGAAACCGCCGGGGTGCGGCCGCCCTGGCCGAACCAGTTCTGCGCAATAAGCACGGTGAACCCGGCGGCCAGAAAGTTGATCGCCACGCCCGAGATCAGCTGATTGCCCCGGAACGTGACCGAAGCAACGCCATGCACCGCCGCAAGCGCCATCGATCCGGCAATGCCCGCCAGCATCCCCAGCCAGACACTGCCGGTGGTATAGGCGAAGGCGGCGGAAAAGAACGCCGCGATCAGCATCTTGCCTTCCAGCCCGATATCGAAAATCCCCGACCGCTCGCTGAACAATCCGGCCAGACAGGCGAACAGCAGCGGCGTGGCCAGTCGCAGGGACGAGTCAAGAATTTGCAGGATGGTAAGCAGATCCATGTCTCAGATCCTCGTCGTGGCTAGTTTGAAAGCAGCAAAGGCGAAGAACGCGCCCAGCGCACCCTCGACCCAGCGGCGGGCGTGGGCATAAAGCGCGCGGAACGGTGTCGAGGACAGTGCGACCGCCCAAAGCCCGTGACCGCCGAACGAGATGGCGAAAGCGCCGATCAGGAAGATCAGCACCACCGGCAAGGGCGCCTGACCCAGACCGCCCAGTGCGGCGACCGCCAACCAAAAGACCATCGCCTTGGGATTGATCAACTGCATCAGGAAACCATAGGCGATGCTGGACCCCGTCCTATGTGGCGGCTTGGCTGACGGCGGCGGAGGTGGGCTTAGCGATCTGCGGAAGGCCCCGTAGGCAAGCCAGACCAGAAAGGCAGCCCCCAACAGTTTCAGCCCGGTGGCGATCCAGGCAAATTCTGCCCAGATCGGGGCCAGCCCCATGACGGTGGCCGCGGCCATCAATATGGCGGCCAACCCGATGCCCAGACAGGCCAGCACGGCGGGGCGACGCCCCTGCGACGTGGCAAGCCCGAGGATCAGCGCCACACCGGGTCCGGGCGACGCGACGCCCGTTGCCTGAACGCCCCAGGACAACAGCAGATTGGGAAGCCACTCAGCCAGCATCGCTCAACCAGCCTTTCGTCGGGCCAGGAACATCCGTTCCAGCGGCATCCGCACCATGTTGTCCAGCGCCCCGGTGAACAGGATCACCAGCGCCTGAATGACCACGATCATGTCGCGCGTGATGGCGGGAATCTCGAACTCCAACTCGGCACCGCCCTGAACAAGCGCGCCAAACAGCAGCGCCGCCAGAAATACGCCGACCGGGTGCGACCGGCCCATCAGCGCCACGGCGATGCCGATGAATCCGGCCCCCTGCACGGCGTCGATCACCAGACGCTCGGCCTCGCCCATGACGGCATTGATCGCCATCAGCCCGGCCAACCCGCCCGAAATCAGCATCGCGATCATGGTGATCTTGAACGAAGAAATCCCGGCATAAGTCGCCGCTTCTTCAGAATGCCCGAACGAGCGGATTTCATAGCCAAGTCGCGTGCGCCAGATCAGCAGCCAGACGCCGAAACAGGCAAGCAGGGCCAGAATGAAGGCAATGTTCAGCGGCGCGCGGCAGACACGTTCCAGCGGGCGACCTTCACATGCCAGACCCAGCGTGCGCAGGAAATCGGCGATCCTGGGCAGGTTGGAACCTTCGTTGAAGGCCGAGGATTCCGGCGACATCTGACCCGGTGCTTTCAGAACTTCAACAATCACATAGGCCAGCAAGGCGGCGGCAATGAAGTTGAACATGATCGTGGTAATCACGATGTGACTGCCGCGTCTGGCCTGCAGATAGGCGGGAACCGCGGCCCAGCCTGCGCCGAATATCGCGCCAGCGGCAACGGCGACGGGCAGGGCCAGCGCCCAATGCGGCCAGGGGATCATCAGGCACACCAGGGCCACACCCAGCCCGCCGATCGCGGCCTGACCTTCGCCACCGATGTTGAACATGCGGGCGTGGAACGCAATCGCCACGGCCAGACCCGTGAAGATAAAATTCGTCGCGTAATAAAGCGTATAGCCCCACGCATACGCCGACCCGATCGACCCTTCGATCAGGATCGACACGGCGCGGAACGGATCTTCGCCGATATACAAAACCACCAGCCCGGACACGAAGAACGCCAGAATCAGACTGATCAGCGGCGTCAGGAACACGTCGGCCCAGCGTGGCATCTTATCCATTACGCGCCCTCCGTCACGCCGGCCATCAACAGGCCAAGCTTCTTTTCGTCGGTTTCGCCGGGCAGGCGTTCGCCCATGATCTGCCCGTCGAACATCACCGCGATCCGGTCAGAAAGGTTCATGATTTCATCCAGTTCAACGCTGACCAACAGGATCGCCTTGCCCTGATCGCGCAGGGCGACAATCTGTTTGTGAATGAACTCGATGGCGCCGATGTCCACACCGCGCGTCGGCTGACCGATCAACAGCAGATCGGGGTTCCGCTCAATCTCGCGCGCAAGGACGATTTTCTGCTGGTTCCCACCCGAGAAGTTCTTGGCCGCAAGCTTTGGGTCCGGCGGGCGCACGTCGAAACGCTCCATCTTGGCCTCGGTCTCGGCGCGCAATGCGGCGTTGTCCATCAACCAGGCATTCTTCTGATAAGCGGCGTCATCGTGATAACCGAAGGCCACATTTTCCCAGGCTGTGAAATCCATGATCAGGCCGCGCCGCTGGCGATCCTCGGGCACATGCGCAATCCCGCGATCCCGCCGCGATTTCCCGTCCGAGTATTTACCTGTCAGGTCAATCGCCTCTCCGTTCAGTTCCACCGTTCCGGTGCCGTGATCGATCCCGCCCAGAACGTCCAGCAATTCCGACTGCCCGTTCCCGGCCACGCCCGCGATGCCCAGGATTTCCCCGGCCCTGACGGACAAGGACACATCCTTCAGCCGTTTCACCCCGGCCTCATCCGTGACGCTGAGGTTCTTGACCTCCAGCACCGTCTTGCCCGGCGACGCAGGCTTTTTATCCACCCGCAACAGCACCTTGCGACCGACCATCAGCTCGGCCAGTTCTTCCGGGCTTGTTTCAGAGGTTTTGACCGTCGCCGTCATCTCTCCTCGGCGCATCACGCTGACGGTGTCGGTGACGTCCATAATCTCGCGCAGCTTGTGGGTGATCAGGATGATGGTTTTCCCCTCGGCCTTGAGGTTGTCGAGGATACGGAACAGGTGATCCGCCTCGGCCGGGGTCAGCACGCCAGTGGGCTCGTCCAGGATCAGGATATCAGCCTGCCGATACAGCGCTTTCAGGATCTCGACCCGCTGTTGCATGCCCACACCGAGGTCTTCGATCAGCGCATCGGGGTCGACGTTCAGTTCGTATTCTTTTGCCAGCTCTGTCAGAAGCTTGCGTGCCTTGGCCAGCGAGGGGCGCAGCAACGCGCCATCCTCGGCCCCCAGCACGACGTTTTCCAGAACCGTGAAATTTTCGACCAGTTTGAAGTGCTGGAACACCATCCCGATACCGGCGCGGATCGCGGCCTGGCTGTCGGGGATATCGGTCTTGTTGCCGTTGATGAAAATCTCACCCTTATCGGCCTTGTAAAAGCCATAGAGGATCGACATCAGCGTGGATTTCCCGGCGCCGTTTTCGCCGATAATGCCGTGGATCGTGCCCGGCATGACGCGAATCGCGATGTCCTTGTTGGCCTGTACCGGCCCGAACGCCTTCGAAATACCCTTCAGCTCGATCGCCGGGGCTTTTCCGTTGGATGGGACGGCCTGTTCGGGCCGCCCCTGTGTTGTTGTATCGGTCATATCCGCTTACATGACCGGGCAGTTGCTATCGGTCGTGTAATCATGGACCATGATCTCGCCCGCAATGATTTTGGCGCGCGCTTCGTCAACGGCGGCCTTCATCTCATCGGTGACCAGTGCGGCGTTGTGCTCGTCGACGGCATAGCTGACGCCGTCGGATTCCAGACCCAGTGTGATCACGCCGGTTTCAAATGTGCCTTCGCTGAAGGTCTGGAAAGCGTTGTAGACCGCGTTATCGACGCGCTTAACCATCGATGTCAGGACCGAGCCCGGATGCAGGTGGTTCTGGTTGCTGTCCACACCGATCGACATCACGCCTTCGTCCTTGGCAGCCTGAAGCACACCAACGCCGGTGCCGCCCGCTGCTGCGAAGACAACGTCAGATCCCTGGCTGATCTGTGCCTTGGTCAATTCACCACCCTTCACCGGGTCATTCCAGGCTGACGGGGTGGTGCCGGTCATGTTCTGGATTACCGCAATATCAGGGTTCACAGCCTTTGCGCCCTGCACGTAGCCACAGGCAAATTTGCTGATCAATGGCACATCCATGCCGCCAACAAAGCTGACCGTCCCGGAATCCGAGGCCATGGCGGCCATCATGCCAACAAGATAGCTGCCCTCATGCTCGGCAAAGCTGATTTGTTGCAAATTCGGGTGATCCAGCCAGTTTACATCGACGATGGCAAAACTGGTGTCCGGATAGTCGGGCGCGACTTTGTCCACGGTCGAGGCATTGGCAAAGCCCAGAACCACAACCGGGTTTGCGCCCCGTTCGGCCATGCGACGCATGGTTTGCTCACGCTGGGCATCGTTCTGCAACTCGGTCTCAAGATAGGTGCCGCCGGTGTCTTCGACCCAGCGCTGCGCACCGTTATAGGCGCTTTCGTTGTATGATTTGTCGAATTTGCCGCCAAGGTCGATGATCAGCCCCGGCTCGGCCAGTGCGGCGGTCGCCGAAATGGCCAGGGTCGCCGTGGCGCCAAGGAATTTGGTCATAAGGGTCATAGGAAGTCTCCCAGTTGGTTTCTTTTGGGCGCATTGGGTCTGCGGACAGCAGCCAGACGCCAGCATCCCCGGATAAGGCCAGCGTGGGACAGGGCGGTCAATAGCTTTCTGAGGGTTATCCACAGCCCTCAGCCTGGCTGGGCATCCTGACGAGCCGCCAAATCGCGCCGCATAACGATCGCGTCAATGGCCGCGCCGTCATTCCCGTAGTATCCCGCACGCCGCCCGACCTCGACCCAGCCGCACCCAAGGTAAAGCGCGATTGCCGCCGTGTTGTCATGCGCAACTTCAAGGAAAGCCGCCGTTGCACCCCGGTCCCGGGCTGTCGCGTGAAACGCGTTCAGCGCCTTGCGGGCCAGCCCTTTGCGGCGGAAATCCGGGTCTGTCGCCAGGGTCAGCAACTCTGCCTCATCAGCCGCAAGGCGACCCAGCGCGAAACAGGTGGCATCCCCGATCAGAAACACGCCTGGCGCTTGCAGCAGGGCGCTGAATTCATCGGTGCTCCATGGCCGTGCCGCCATCGCGCGCTTGTGGGTCAGGGCGAGCGCGGCTGCTGTCATCCGGCCAGTGTCGGCGCGCCATGGCGCGACGGTGCCGCATCCGGCGCCCGCAGATAAAGCGGGGCGGGCCGCAACCCCGGAACCACGTCGCGCGTCGCTGCAATACGCGCAATCGCCGAGGCGGGCGCATAGGCCGCCGGGCGCTGCACCCCGCCCAACGCCACGATCCGCTCAGCCGAACAATTGCCCAGACAGGTGACTCCGGCGGCGTGAAACCGATCCATATCCTCGGCCGCGAACAACCCCGGCTTGCTCGGTCCGACACCCCCAAACCCCTTCAGGTAAAGGTGATCGCGGCGCGCGTCGATCATCGCGATGCGCGCACCTTCGGTGCCGAACGCAAGCGCGTCCAGCAGCGTCACGCCAATCGCCGGAATACCCAGCCCAAGGGCCAACCCGCGCGCCGCAGAAACCGAGATCCGAATGCCGGTGAAATTGCCGGGCCCAATCCCAACCCCAATCCGCGTCAGATCACGCCAGGACGCGCCGCCCTGCGCCAGAACCTCGTCCAGCATCGGCATCAGCCGCTCGGCCTGACCCTTGGCCATATCCTCGTAAAGTGCACCGACACATTCGCCATCCACCAGCAACGCCGCCCCGCAATGGGCCAGCGAGGTATCAAACCCCAGCGTCAGCGCGGCTTTGGCCATGCCTCAGGCCGCGACGGGGCGCACTTCGACAACCTCGGGGATATAATGACGCAGCAGATTCTCGATCCCCATCTTCAGCGTCAGCGTAGACGAGGGGCAACCCGCGCAGGCGCCCTGCATGTGCAGATAGACGACGCCCCGGTCGAACCCGTGGAAAGTGATGTCGCCACCGTCCTGCGCCACCGCGGGGCGCACCCGTGTGTCCAGCAAGGATTTGATCTGGTTCACAATCTCGCTGTCCGGCCCATCATGGCTGGCATGCCCGCCAGCGCCGTCGTCACCTTCGACAACCGGCGCGCCAGACTGAAAATGCTCCATGATCGCGCCCAGGATCGCAGGTTTCACATGGTCCCATTCCGTCGCCTCATCCTTGGTGACGGTCACAAAATCATTGCCGAAAAACACGCCCGTGACGCCCGCAACCGCAAAGATTCGTGCCGCCAACGGGGATTTCGCGCCCGATTCCGGCGTTGGAAAATCCGCCGTCCCAGCTTCCAGCACAGTACGGCCCGGCAGGAATTTCATCGTTGCGGGATTCGGAGTGGATTCGGTCTGGATAAACATCGGCGCACCGCCTTTCTAAGCAGGCATCATAGATGCGCTTGGGAACGCGGGAAGTCAAGTTTTGGAACGATTCTAAAACTGTCACTTTTTTGGTCAATCAAGCCGAAAAACCAAACCCAATTGTCTTTTCGCCAAAAATACTCCGGGGGTCTGGGGGCTGGCCCCCAGCCACGGCCTGCGATCACGACCTCGCCCCGCACCAATAAAGTTTCAGTGACATTCAATCGGCACGATTGCGTCTTCAACGCCTTCGGGCAAACCATCCTCAACCAGAAACGGGGCGGCGCGGCGGGCGGGGAACAGAACGTCTGCATCCTCCAGAAACCCCATCATGGCACCGGGCGGCACCGCGAAATTCATGTTCTGCGGCAGGGTTCCGGTCGCCCCCAGTACCGTCAACTCATCCAGCCGCGACACGACCACGCCCAACACCTCGCCGCGCTTGTTCAGGACCGGCCCGCCGGAATTGCCCGGCTGGATCGGGGCCGAAATCATCAGCCGTGATTCATCGGGCAAAATACCATCCAGCGCGCTGACATTGCCCGCGGTCACGGTCAATCGGCTGCTCAGAATACCCGCATAGGGAAATCCCAGCGCGAATACCCGTTCACCTAGCCTGGCATCCGGCAAACCGCCCAGTACCAGCCAGGACGGGGATGGTGCGCCACTTGCCAGCAAAGCCAGATCCAGCGCCTCGTTCATCACGGTGACCTGCAAAGGCGCACCACTGGCCAGCGAGACCCGCCCGCAATCGGCCACCACATGCGCTGCGGTCAGAATATCTGTGCTGTTCACATAAAACCCGGTGCCGATGCCGCTGGGTGTTGCACCGGGTGTGGCGTTCGCTGTTGTCGGACCCTTTGCCGCCTCGGCCGCGATGTCCGCTTCCGAGGGTTCATCCGGCGCGATCAGTGCGGCCAGCCGGCCTTGCGGATCCACGCGAATGATCGGCGGCTCGCCGCGCGCGAAACTTGCTGCCATCAGCGACAGGCGGGCGCGGTGCACCGGCTCGGCCGAGATGATGCTGGTCACCCAACCTGCGTCCCCCTTGTCGGAACGCGCAAAGACATGCCGCCCCGTGGCCGTATCTATCGCCGTGACCACTTGGTCCGGCGTGCTGCGCCGAAAGGCCGGCCCCTCACCCACATGTCGCGAGGCTAACCGCGCGTGGATCGAGGTCATGCGGTCCATTGGCCCGAACCGCACCGAAAATCCAAACGCCCCGTCGACGCTTTCAAAGTCGATCTCGCTGGCCTCCTCCACCGGTTCAATCAGGGCGAATGGCATCAGGTGCGAATGCCCCGCGCCATCAAAATGCACGGTTTCCCAACTGTTGGCGCGCCGCTCATCTTCGAGCGCGGCAAGGATGGTGCGCAAATCTTCCGGGCCGGGAACAGCGCCATCGCGGGTGCGCGCCGCATAGGCGACCAGCGCCGATTGTGAGGCCGCATCCCAGTCCCCGTTGACCGCGCCCTGATAGTCGCCGCTGAATGTCAGGGCCGCCTGCAAGGTGCGCCGTTCGGGTTCCGACAGGATTGAGGCGTCAAAAGCAATCGTCGCATTCGGCGCGTCCACACTGGCAGGCGCGGGTGCCTCTGCCGTGTCGTCGCTGCTGGATTGGGCGCGTGCGTCCGCAGCGGCCACAGCCGCCAGAAAGAACACGCTAAACGCCAGGATGCGCTTCATCGCAGAAGCCTTTTTATGTGTCAGCGCGCAACGGGCAGCCCCCGGAACGCTCCGTGGAAAACCCCGTCGGATCGTGGCGAACCTATCGCAGCGACTTCGGCGGGTTCAATCGTCGCCCGGCGCATTTCTGATCAGCTGTGTCGTCCCGGTCGGCACCCCGCGTCAGGTCACCGCTTCCAGTCGTTCCTTGGACAGCTCGCCAGGAACAATCGTCACCGGTACAGGTAGCGAGCCTGAGGATCGCGAAAGCTGTGTAACCAGCGGGCCGGGGCCGTTTTTCTCGGTGCCCGCACCCAGGACAAGGACACCGATTTCCGGGTCATCGCGCACCTGGGCCAGGATCTCGGGCACTGGTTCGCCTTCACGGATCACCAGTTCGGGGTCGACCCCCAGGCGGTCGCGCATCCACTTGGCGAAGACCTCGAAATGCGCGTGAATCCGCTCACGCGCTTCTTCGCGCATGATCTCTCCGACGCCGATCCAGTGGTTGAATTCTTCGGGCGGAATCACGGCCAGAACCTCGACCCCGCCGCCGGTGTTGGCGGCGCGCATCGCGGCGAACCGCATCGCGTTCAGGCATTCGCGGCTGTCGTCTAGTACGACCAGAAACTTGCGCATGAAATGATCCTTTTGCCAACGTCGCCGGATGATGACCCAGCGGCGCGGACCTGTCCACCCGCCTCAGGCGCTATGTGTCCAAATCCGGCACATCTGATGCACCCGGCACATCGCTGGCCCTAGCTGACAATGGGATCCACAAAATGCGGCTCTCCGAACCGGGCCTATTCGATCCTGCAACCGCTGGAAGGCATCGTCGAAACCGACTGGCTTGCGTTCACCTTCACGATGAACTGGCGCTTTGCCTATCCGGGCGAAATCCGTATCCCGAAGGGGGAACGCCTGTGTTTCATCACGCCCATCGCCCATTCGGTCGTCGGAGAGATTGAGCCGCGCATTCTGGACATCGAGGATGACCCGGATCTTGCCAAACGTTTCGCAACCTGGCGCGACAGTCGGCTGAAGTTCAATGCAGGCCTGAAGGCGAATGACCCCGCTGCGATCAAAAAAGGCTGGGAAAAACGCTATGTCAAAGGCGACACACTTGGGGCGGCGGCGCCCGACTTTCACATCAACAAGCCGCGCATGAAAAAACCAAAAGGACCGGGGGCATAACCGTGCCCTGAACGGGGTCAGGACCGCAGCGTCCAAACTGATGCCGGATCAACGAAAAAAAACTGTACCGCAATATCCGCTTTAGCACCGCAACTCTGCCAGGCGCGATTGCGCCAAACGGTGGTTTTCCCGGGCGCGCCGACCGCTGCTTTCCAACGCGGCAAGGCCGTTTTCATAGGCCGCCTTCGCATCGCTACAACGGCCCAGAGCGCCATATAAAAAACCGCGTTCGACGTGGATGTCGATCGCTAAATGGTGGTTCGCAGGCAGGAACCTGTCTGCCAGGGATTGCGCTGTTTCAAAGTGGCCAACAGCGTCAGCTGGCGCGCCGTCACGCCAGTGCGATGCCCCAATAATCTGGTGGCTCTGCACCAGTGCGAAACCATTGTTTCGGTTCTCATCAAGCGTTGCGATAATCCGTTCGGCGATTTCACGCGATTTCTGCGTATCAATCGACAGAAATGCACCGGCCATGTTCGCTTCGTTTTCATAGGCGCGCAGGCTGTCCGGCCCTTTAAGATCCCGATAGATGCGCGTGGCCTGCTCAAAAATCTCCACGCGGCGCCGATGATCCCGCAGCCCCCAGTACACGCTGCCGAAATGGTTCAGCAACTGGGCGTGTTCCTCGCTCGCATCCCCGATTTTCTTGATCGTGAAATCCTGAAGCGCAAGAAACGCGGCCTCGGCTTCGGCATATTGCTCGCTATCGCGCAGCAGGATTGCCGCAGCCAGGCGTTCACGGAATTCGCCCAAGGCTGCCTGACGGATTCTGCGCCGCTCGCCGGACAATATCGTCGAGTGTTGCAGCACCGTGTCAATCCGAACCGCCGCGTTTTCCGACAGACCGACCTTGCGGTAGTGCAGGGCAATGACCCGGTCTGTCCCGAGCATGAAAACAGGCGCGCCACTTGATCCGCCTGCCGTGTCGCAAATGTGGAAGACGTCAACCTCGGTCGTGGTGTTTGCGCGGCAATTTCCGCCTGCGCTGACAACAGCCGGGAATCCGCCGGGATGATGCACGATAACCAGCGAAGCATTGGCCACCGGCGGCGTCTGGGACAAGGTGATCGTCCCCCAGCCATCCGCAGACTGGCCCGATGCAAGCCGCAGCAGCGCATAATCAGGCGCGCCCTCGGCCCCGGGAGAGCCGACTTCGGCAGGCGAAGTAACGTTGACGTCGAATGTCTCGGTCCCGGCGGGGTTGCTGGCGCGCAGATACCCCAATTGCAGGATGGCCCGGCGTGCTGTCGGCGCACCGTCGCCATCGACCACACAATGGGCGTTGGTCAAAATCAGATCGCGGCGCACCAATGCAGCCGTGCAATAGGCCGAGCGGCCAGAGTTAAGCTCGATCGCCAGCCGCCCGATCGGCAGCGCCAGTTTGCGGAAATAATCGGTTTCATTGAACGCCGACAGCGGCGCGGTCTCATCCGAGCCGATGACCTGTTCAAGATCCGAAGCCTCGAACGCCGGGGGATCAAACGCACCAATATCACCAGTGAATTCAATCATTTGCGCCGAAACAGGCGCGGCAATCATGGACAGAAGGAACGAAAACAGCAGTAAACAATCGCGGCGCATGGGCACCCCTCCGACAAGGCGGCAGATCAGCCCATGCTGACGCCTGCCGAGAGTCGTTTCAAGCCCCGACCATCCCCACAATCTCATACGTCTGTTTCAGGATCGGCGCGGTGATTTCGCGCGCACGCACGGCGCCGCGTGCCAGAATCGCGTCGATTTCATCGGGCTGTTCCATCAGGCGGGCCATTTCGGTGCTGATCGGCGACAGTTTGGCAACCGCCAGATCGGCCAGCATCGGTTTGAATTCGCTGAACTGCTTGCCGCCAACCTCGGCCAGGACGGCGTCCACCTCCATATCCGCGAAGGCGGCGTAGATGTTGATCAGATTCGCAGCCTCGGCGCGCGCCTCAAGGCCTTTGGCTTCGGACGGAAGGGCGTCAGGGTCGGTCCGCGCCTTGCGGATTTTCTGAGCAATTGCGTCTTCGCTGTCGGTCATGTTGATCCGGCTCATGTCCGAAGGATCGCTTTTCGACATCTTCTTTGACCCGTCGCGCAAGCTCATCACCCGCGTCGCCGCGCCTTTGATCACCGGCTCGGTGATCGGGAAAAAATCGACGCCGAAGTCGTTGTTGAACTTGGCGGCGATGTCGCGGGTCAGTTCAAGATGCTGCTTCTGATCTTCGCCCACCGGCACATGGGTGGCGTGATAGATCAGGATATCGGCGGCCATCAGGGCAGGGTAGGCGAATAGGCCAACGCTTGCGTTCTCGCGGTTTTTCCCGGCCTTGTCCTTGAACTGCGTCATCCGGTTCAGCCAGCCCATCCGCGCCACGCAGTTGAACACCCAGGCCAGTTGCGCGTGTTCGGGCACCTGTGACTGGTTGATCAGAATGGATTTCTCCGGGTCGATGCCCGAGGCGATGAAACCGGCACACAGCTCCCGCGTCGCACGGGTCAGCGTGGCGGGGTCCTGCCAGACGGTGATCGCGTGCAGGTCGACCATGCAATACACCGTCTCATGGCTGCCGGAGTCCTGCATCTGAACAAAGCGCTTCATCGCACCCAGATAATTGCCCAGCGTCAATCCGCCCGAGGGCTGAATGCCGGAAAAGACGCGCGGGGTGAAGTTGGCGGACATTGGTGGCTCCGATTGGCTGGCGTTTACTGCCCGGCTCGCTTAGCCATGGCGCAGGCGCGCGTCAAGAAAGGGCCCCGACATGCACAGCGATCCAGATGCCAACCCGGTCAATCCGATTCCCGCTGTGGTGATGCTGCTGTTTCTGGTTATCGCGGCGGGCGAACTGGTGCTGAGTGCCGCCAGCGCCGGTTTTGTCGGTGGCGCGCAGGGTATTGGCTGGCGCAGCGGGGCGCTGACGGATTACGCGTTTTTCGGCCAGGTTTGGGATCAGATGCTGGCCCAAGGCGTCTGGCCGCTGGAACATCTGCGCCGCTTTGTGACCTATCCGTTCATCCACTTCAGCTTTACCCACGCGCTGTTCGCGGGCGTCTTCCTGTTGGCGCTCGGCAAATTCGTGGGCGAGGTGATGGGCGCGCTTGCCGTGCTGGTGGTGTTCTTCACATCGGCGATTATCGGGGCGCTGGCCTATGCAATCCTGCTGAACGATCCGGTCCCCCTGGCCGGGGCCTTCCCGGCCGTTTACGGGCTGATCGGCGCATTTACCTTCATCCTGTGGGTCAATTTGGGCCGCACCGGCGATAATCAATGGCGGGCATTTTCGCTGATCGGCGTATTGGTGCTGTTCCAACTGGTGTTTTCGGTCCTGTTCGGGACCAGCAATGATTGGGTGGCCGAGATTGCCGGCTTTGCCACCGGCTTCGCGATCTCTCCGCTTGTGGTACCAGGCGGCGCGCGGCATCTGCTGGCGCGGCTGCGGCAACGGTGAATGGGTCGTGTTTTTGGTAAATGCCCTGGAATGATTTCGGAAGAGTCGCGGCTTTACCTGCGCTCGGAATCAAGCCCGCAAGGGCGCCGGGCGATCGCCTGACCGTCCCGCGGGCAGGCGATTTCGATGCGTCGCGAAACCTTCGAAAATCACCATTAACGCTGAACCATAAATTGCCACACACGTAGGTTGCGTCGCCTACCCCCGGTCAGGCGAACGCCCGTCTTGGCGAATGATCGCAAACGTCCGCTGAACCCAATATCGATCAAACAACCGATGACCTAGTTCGAGGTTTCCTCCGCCGGCTCCTCTCCGGCAGGTTCAGCTGCCGCTTCGGTCAGCGCGCCGTTTTCCCACTGCCCCGAGGCTTCTTCCCCGCTGGCATAGCGGATCACGCCCTGGCCCTGTCGCTTGCCCTGGCTGAATCCACCCTCATAGACGGTGCCGTCTGCGTAGGTTGCGATGCCTTGTCCGTCGATCTCTCCGGCAAGCCACTCACCCTCATAGGCAAATCCGCCGGGTATGACGATCTTGCCGCTGCCTTCGCGGCGTCCATTGGCAAATCCGCCCTCATAGGTGGTGCCGTCGGCATAGGTGGTCGCGCCGGTTCCGTGGCGCTGGCCCAGGTTCCATTCGCCATCATAGACATAGCCGTCCGGTTCACTCAGCTTGCCTTGCCCGTGAAAGCTGCCGTCCTGAAACCCGCCCTCGTAAACGCGCCCGTTGGCGTATTCCAGTTTGCCTTGCCCGTCGATGACGCCGCCCAGCCAACCGCCCGCATAGACATCGCCGTTGGGATAGACGATCCGGCCCTCACCCTCGGGCTGGTCTGCACGGAACTGACCTTCATAGACGGACCCATCAGGATAGGTCATGCGCCCCTGGCCTTCGATCTGGCCCTCGATCCAATCGCCGTCATAACGGAATCCGTCCGCGCCGGTCAGAACGCCCTGACCGTGCCTGAGGTCGTCCTTGAAGTCGCCCTCGTAAGTGTCCGAGTTGGCATAGACGACGCGGCCCTTGCCCTGGCGCTTGCCAGCGACGAATGCGCCTTCGAAGACATCGCCATTGGCCTGAACCAGACGGCCCTCACCCTCAATCTGGCCATCCGCCCAGAGGCCGGTAAATGTCACACCGTCTGCTGTGGTCAGCGTGCCTTCGCCTTCGCGCTTGCCCGCCTTCATTGCGCCTTCATAGGTCGCACCATCCGGGTAGGTGATGGTGCCCGCGCCGTCGCGCAGCCCGTCGACCCAGGACCCCTGGTAGATGTAACCTGAGGGCGCTTCCAGACGCCCCTCTCCGTGCGGCTCTCCGTCCTTGAAACTTCCGGTATAGCGGACGCCGGTGGCGTAGATCACCGTGCCGTCGCCATTGATCTTGCCGTTCGACCAGTTGCCTTCATAGGTGCCGCCATCGGCGAAGGTGAATCGCCCCTCGCCCTCGGGCTTGCCGTCGACAAACGTGCCTTCATAGACCGAGCCATCGGCGAATCGCGCCGTGCCTTCACCCGCAATGACACCATCGGCCCATGCGCCGGAATATTCATATCCATCCGGGGTGCGATAGGTGCCCTGCCCATGCTGGCGACCGTTGCGGAACGTGCCTTCATAGACACCGCCGCCTTCGAATTGCTTGACCACAACCTCGCCATCAGATTGCGCAAATGCCGCCGTCGGCAAGGTCATCCCCAGCGAAGCGGCCAGTGCCACCGCGCAAACACCGTTCATGTATTTACCCATCTCGCCCCGTTTTAATCCCGTCTCTTACGCATCACACCCAAGGGAATCCCAGTCGCCTGAGCCTATCCGCCCCCCCAATGACCCGCAACGGTTTTCCCGGTTCGTCTGCGGCAGCGGCTTTCCCTTGCCGCCGGTTCTGCTAAATCGAAGACCAGAAAGACGAGAGGCCCCAGCCATGACCAACCGATTCCGCCTGACACTTGCCCAGGTCAACCCGACGGTCGGTGACCTTGCCAGAAACGCCGATCTGGCGCGCCGCGCTTGGGCAGCAGGGCGCGACGCCGGGGCCGATATGGTCGCGATGTCGGAGATGCACATCACCGGTTATCAGACCCAGGATCTGATCGCCCGCCGCCAGTTCATTGACGAGGCTGAGGCGGCGATACACCAGCTTGCCAACGACTGCGCCGATGGTCCGGTACTGGGTGTCGGTGGTCCAGCGCTTGTTGATGGCCTGCTTTACAACGCCTACTGGCTGCTGGGCGACGGCAAGGTCTTTCACCGCGTCCTGAAACGCTGGCTGCCGAACGAAACCGTATTCGACGAAAAACGCCTGTTCGAAGCGGGCGAGGTGCAGGGGCCAGTCCGCATCGGCGCGGTCCGCCTTGGCATCCCGATTTGCGAGGACGCCTGGCATCAGGAGGTCGCCGAGGCCCACGCCGAAAGCGGCGCGCAGATCCTGTTCATCCCCAACGGCTCCCCCTATTTCCGCGACAAGTTCGAGGTGCGCCAATCCCACATGGTCGCCCGCGTCGTCGAAACCGGGCTGCCGCTGGTTTACCTCAACATGATCGGTGGGCAGGACGACCAGGTGTTCGACGGCGGCACATTCGTGCTGAACCCCGGCGGCGCGCTGGCAGTGAAATTCCCGGTGTTCGCTGAGGTCATCGAGCATGTCGACTTTGAGGAAACCGAGGACGGATGGCGCGCACTGGACGGCCCAAAGGCGGTGTTCCCGGATGCCTGGGAACAGGACTACCGCGTCATGGTCACCGGCCTGCGCCACTATTTCGCCAAGACCGGTTTCAAAAAATGTCTGCTCGGCCTGTCCGGCGGGGTGGACTCCGCGCTGGTCGCGGCTATCGCCGCCGACGCGCTGGGGCCGGAGAACGTGCGCTGCGTGATGATGCCGTCAGAGTATACCTCCCAAAGCTCGCTAGATGATGCCGCCGAGGTTGCAACCGCGCTGGGCTGCAAGCTTGACACCGTGTCCATCGCGGGCCCCCGCGCCGCCGTGACCGAGGCGCTGGCCCCGCTGATGGAAGGCACCGAACCGGACGTCACCGAAGAAAACATCCAGTCCCGGCTGCGCGGGCTGCTGCTGATGGCGCTGTCCAACAAATTTGGGGAAATGCTGCTGACCACCGGCAACAAGTCCGAGGTGGCCGTGGGCTATGCCACCATCTATGGCGATATGTCGGGCGGGTATAACCCGTTGAAAGACCTCTATAAAATGCGGGTGTTTGAAACCTGCCGCTGGCGCAATGCCAATCACCGTGACTGGATGAAGGGCCCGGCGGGGCAGGTGATACCGCCGCAGGTTATCGACAAACCGCCCACCGCGGAACTGCGCGAGGATCAGAAAGACAGCGACAGCCTGCCGCCCTATCCGGTGCTGGACGACATCCTGGAGCGCCTTGTCGACCTGGAACAATCCGTGGCCGAAGTGGTCGCTGCCGGCCATGACCGCGCCGTGGTCAAACGGGTCGAGCATCTGATCTTCATCAGCGAATACAAACGCTTCCAATCCGCCCCCGGCCCGCGCCTGACCAACCGCAGTTTCTGGCTGGACCGACGCTATCCGATCGTGAACCGCTGGCGCGACACGTCTTAGGGTCTGAAACCGATCGGCGCGCTGACCGGGCCGGAGTTTCTGTCGCTTTTCGATACTCCCAAAACCGCAGACCTGGCGCCGCTGGCGGCGTTAAACGGGCTGCACGCTGAACTTGTCCAACCAGTTTGACACCAGCGACTACGCCTATCCTTCAGTCTGCCTTCCGCGCGCAGAATGCGCCCAGTTCGCCCCGTATGAGTCCCTGCTCAGCGAAATCGGCGGCAAGGACGTCATGGTCACCGGCAAGCGAAAACCGTTCCTGAACACGCGCGATCCGGAATACGCGGCGCAACCTGAAAAATACCTCACCGCCTGGAACGCTGAAATTGGGAAACTGCGCGCGGACCTGCCGAATGGGCCAAGGCCGATAAGGGAGAACCAGGCCACGCGCGCATGGCCGCACAAAGTCACATGCGGATTCCGTGTCGCCATCAGGCGCTGCCCGGCGTTCTCGCTCAGCCGTTCGCCGATGGCGCGTTCCACGTCGCCATGGGTCAGGCCGATGTCGCGCAACAGATGGGAGTCCAGCTGCAGCACTTTGTACAACGCGCGGCGGTTGTTCCATTCTTCGAACCGGCGGATCAGCCCGTCCAGAACGGATCCGCGCCGATGGGGTGCAAACTGTGTGGCGGTTGTGCAGGTCATCTTGTGCCTCCTCTTTGATGCCCGGACCATGCGTGCGTATTGACTGTCAATCAAACGAATAGTATTGATATGATCTGTCAGAAATCGTGATAGATATGGATCACCATCATGAACGCCCCGACCGAACCGCGCCTGCCCCTGCTGGATCTTGATCTGTTACGCACCATGGTTGCCATTACCGAGGCGGGAAATTTCTCGGCCGCGGCGGATGTTCTGGGGCGGACCCCCTCGGCCATTTCGATGCAGGTCAAGAAGATCGAGGATCTGCTGGGTCGCCCGGTCTTTATTCGCGAGAGCCGCGCCGTGACCCCGACCCGGGACGGAGAGTTTCTGGTCGAACACGGTCGCCGTCTGCTGGCCCTGAACCGCGAGGTCGTGGCCCGCTTCGTCACCCCCGACCTTCAGGGAGAGGTTCGGATGGGCGCGCCCGACGATGCCGCCGAACGCCTGTTGCCGCCAATGCTGCGTCGGTTCGCCGACACCCATCCTTGCGTTACTGTCAATGTGATCGTCGATGGCTCGGCGCGTATGGTCGATATGGTGCGCAAAGGGCAGCTGGATCTGGCGATGATCACCTGTGATGCCGGGATCGACCGGGTTGACGAGATCGAAGTCCTGATGCGCGAACAGCTGGTTTGGGCCGCTCTTGCCGGTGGGGTGGCGGCTGAACAAGACCCCCTGCCGGTCAGCGTTTGGGAAGAATGCTGTGCCTGGCGCAAGGCTGGGCTGGAAGGGCTAGAGGCGCAGAACCGCGCCTATCGCATCGCCTTTCAGAGTGCGCATACTTCAGGCCAGCGTGCCGCAATCCTGGCCGATCTGGCGGTCGCGCCGATCCCGGTCAGCGGGCTGGGCGGCCAGATTGTCGAGGCGCGCCCGAAATGCGGCCTGCCGCCTTTGCCAGACTATGGGCTGGGCCTTGTGGTGGGCGACAACGTAAGCCCGCCGGTCTGCGCCGCAGCAGATCATCTGAGGGCGTCGTTCGCCAGGCAGTGAATTCGATGGCTTCGGTGCGAATCCGTACCTAATAAAGGCACTTAAGGCGCCATACCATCTATCTGAATCGCTATAGGACGTGCCTGCGCCCGGTGCGCGCCAAAGGCGCAGGGCGCACGCCGAACCGGCCCCACCGGTCTGGCGTCGGTTCAAGGTGGGCGCTTCCAGTTTGGTGGATGACTATCACCTCCCCATAAATCATGCCCCTCAACCGTTGCTGCGCCAGCCCGCCGGTCCGGCGCGCGCCCTGCTAAGCGTGGGTGTTGGTCTCTGGCATCGTTGCAGGCAAAAAGGATGACGCTTCACTAAATGACGATAAGCTATTGACGCGTCTGCGAAATGGCGCCGCCCGAATACCGCCTTAGCGTCGCAAATGCAGCAGCGACATCAACCGCGCCTGACGGCTGAATCCATCGGTCTGAACCGGCCCGATCACCGCAGCCCGTGCCATGACCCGTTGCGCCAGCCACCAGGCCCAGATCCCGAAGATCAGCCCGCCGACCGCTTGCCCGATCAATATCCCCTGCGCCCCCAGCAACCAGCCTCCGACCATTGCTGTCGGGATGGTGCCCAGCGTGTGCCGCCCCCAATTGAGCCAGGTCGAATAAAACGGGTGGCCCAGATTGTTGAACGCCGCGTTTGACACGAACAACATGCCGTTGAAAAAGAACATCAGCGCCAGCGGCCCGGCGAACAGGAACACCAGATCGCGGGTCAGACCATCGGCGCTGAACAGCCCGGCGATCGGCCAGCGCAGCGCGTATAACGCGGCCGAGACCAGCAAAACAACGACAGCCGTGAAGATCAGCCCGTCACGAAACGCGCCCTTCACCCGATCATGCAACCCGGCCCCGAAATTCTGCCCGATGATCGGCCCGATGGCCCCGGACAGCGCAAAGGTCACCCCGAAGGCCACCGGTGTGATCCGGGTCACGATGGCCATGCCTGCCACGGCATCCTCGCCATATTCGGCCATCGAGCGTGTGACATAGGCCTGCCCGATCGGGGTTGCCAGCTGGGTCAGGATCGCCGGACCGGCGATGCTGAAAACCGGGGTCAGATCGCGCAAAAGCTCGGCACCTGAGGGGCGCGCGAACCCGCCATAGTGGCGGATGATCGGCAACAGCGCCGTGGCGGCGATGGCAAGGCGCGCGGCAACGCTGGCCAATGCGGCTCCGGTCAGTTCCATGTCCAGCCCGAAGATCAGGATCGGGTCCAGCACCGCGTTTACCAGCCCGCCCCAAACCGTCGCCATCATTGCACGCTGCGCATCGCCATGTGCGCGCAGAATCGCGCCGCCGACCATGCCGGTGATCAGAAACGGCAGTGAGGGCACAATGATTCTGAGGTACGATGTCGCCAGTTCCAGCGTCGCACCGCGCGCGCCGATCAAGGACGCAAGCACCGGCACGTAGATCCAGACAATCGCGGCGAAGATCGTGCCAAAGACGACGCCATAGATCAGCACATTGGTCGCCCGCCGCCGCGCCAGCTCTTCGTTTCCGGCCCCCAGGGTCCGCGCCACCAGCGCCCCGGCGGCAATCGCCATGCCGATGCCGAAGGATGTCGTAAAGAACAGGATCGCGCCGGCATATCCGACCGCGGCGGCCAGCTCGGCCTTGCCCAGCATCGAAATGAAGATCATGTCGATGAAATCGACCAGAAACACCGCCATCAACCCGACCGAGGCGGTCAGCGACATCACCGTGATATGCCGCATCAATGACCCGTCGAGGAATTTTGCCTGCTCGCTCATGCGCTGTCCCCTTTGCGCACAAGTCTGAGGCATCGCGCGGCCGGGTTCAATCCAGCGATTTCGGCGCGCGCAGCAGCGCGGTTTTTGTCTGCCTCAGCGTCTTCAGGAATTGCCGGGTTTGGCGCAGCCGGCCTTCAACTTCGGCGATCTTCGCGTCCAGAAACGCCTCGCCATCCAGATCATCCCCTGCCGCCCCAAGCTGGCCCAGAAACACGGTCACATCCGCCAGCGTCATGCCTGCCGCCCGCGCCTCGGCGATGATCTCCAGCGTCATCATCGTGTCGTCGGAATAGTTGCGATAGCTGTTCGTCGCACCCGGTTCAGGGGTCGAGTGGATCAACCCGGAACGTTCGTAAAACCGCAAGGTATCCCGGCTGAGGCCGCTTTTTCTGGCCAGATCACCGATGCGCATGGCGATACGAAAACCGTTGACTCCACTCCATGGTTTTATCTAACGTGACCCATCCGAAATGACCAGAGGTATCCGCGCATGGCGAAAAGTTGTGAAAGCTGCGGCATGCCGCTGAACAAAGACCCCGAAGGCGGCGGGTCCGAGGCGGATGGCGCGCGTTCGGCGCGCTATTGCTCGCTGTGTTACGCCGATGGCGCGTTTCGCCATCCTGATGCGACGGTGGTGGAGTTTCAGGCCCATTGCCTTGACGCCCTTGCTGGCAAGGGCATGCCACGGATCATGGCATGGCTGTTCACGCGCGGAATTCCGCGATTGCCGCGCTGGGCCAATAAATCGCCAAGGCCCTCATCTGGCTGATATCTTCTGATCGCAGGTTTCGCAGACTGCTTTCGGACCATTTACTGCTAAGGTCGGCACAGAGAATCGACGCCATTCTGGCCTTCGCAAAAGCAGATCCCGCATGACCCAACCGCCGCGCCATCACGGAACTTCGGTCATGTTCGCCGCGTCTGTTCTGTCCGCTGTCCTGGGGTCCGTGCATGCATTCTCGGTTTTTCTAATCCCGCTTGAACAGGCATTCGCAGCGTCCCGAGGGGCAGTTTCGCTGACCTACTCCCTGGCATTGGGCTTTCTGACCCTTGCTGTACTGTTCGGCCATCGCATCTTTGCGCGTTGGAGTGCGCCGAGTTTTGTCATGGGCGTCTCTACCCTCGCCGCAGCAGGGGCGCTGATCGCCGGGGTCGCCCCGACCTTGTCGATGATCTGGCTGGGCTATTCGCTGCTGTTCGGGGCGGCCAATGGTCTGGGATATGGCTTCGGCCTGCAATTGGCCGCACAGGCCAACCCGCGCCGCGCCGGGTTCGCGATGGGGGTGGTGACCGCCGCCTATGCGCTTGGGGCAGGGGTCGCGCCGCCGCTGTTTGCCGCCGCCCTGTCGCTGGGTGGATTTGTCGCCGCGATGATCGGTCTTGCGGCTGTTCTGATCGGCGCAGGCATCATCTGTGCAACCATGCTGCGCGCGACAGGCGCGGTGTTCACGCCCGCGCCCGCGCGGTCGGCACAAACCGAAGTTCGCGGTGCCAGTTTCGCGCTTCTCTGGATCGGTTACGGCGCGGGTGTCGCCGCCGGATTGATGGCAATCGGCCACGCCACCGGGATCGCCACCGGCGCCGGATTTCCGGGGCCGATCTGGATCGCGCCCGCCGCAATCGCGGTCGCAAATCTGCTGGGCAGCCTTGTGGCCGGTCGGCTGACGGACCAGGCGAAACCGGGCGCTGTCCTGGCCTGTCTGGCGCTTTTGACGGCAGCGGCGGTTCTGGCGCTTGGCACGATTGCGGGGCCGGGCTCCACCATTGCGATGCTCGCGGCAGCAGGCTTTGCCTATGGCGGCACCATCGCCGCCTATCCCGCCGTGATCGCCAAACTGTTCGGCATGGCCGACAGTCCGCGGATCTATGGCCGGGTTTTCACCGCCTGGGGGGCCGCAGGCCTGTTCGCACCCTCACTGGCTGGCGCGCTGTTCGACCTCAGCGGCACATACCGGGTGGCCTTGCTGGCCGCCGCCGCACTTGCGGTCATCTCGGCATTGGCGGTTGTGGCCTTGTTCCGGGTCGAGGTCAGGCGCGCGGCTTGATCTGCAACAGCGGCATCACATCCGCCATTTCCGGCCCGCGATTCCGGCCCGTCACGGCGCGGCGCAGGGGGGCAAACAGCGCGCGCCCTTTGCGGCCCGAAGCCTCCTTGGCGGCCGCTGTCCATTCTGACCACGTCTCGGGCCCATAGGGCGGCTGACCCAGCAGGGCGATCGCCTCGGCCACGAAATCGGCATCCTCGGCCTCGGGCGCTGCAGTTGCCCCTTCGGCGAACACCGACCACCAGCCCGACAGGTCGGCCAGCGTGTCGATATTCTCGCGCACAACGGTCCAGAATTGATCGGCCAGCGCATCCGGCACCCCGGCGGCGCGCACATCTTCGGCCACAGCCTCCAGCGGCAGACCGGCCAGATACCGCGCGGTCAGCGGCTTCAGGTCTTCGGCGTCAAATTTCGTCGGAGCGCTGCCGAAATGGTCCAGGTCGAACCCCTCGATCAACTCTTCATGCGAACTGCGCAACTCCACCGGATCACTGGACCCCAATCGTGCCATCAGGCTCAACAACGCCATTGGCTGAATGCCCGCTTCGCGCAGATCGCGCAGCGCCAGCGTGCCGAGGCGTTTGCTCAGCGCCTCACCCTGCGGGCCGGTCAGCAGCGAATGATGCGCGAAAGACGGATGGTCGTGGCCCAGCGCCGCCATGATCTGAATCTGTGTCGCCGTGTTGGTCACATGGTCTGACCCACGCACCACATGGGTCACGCCCATGTCGGTGTCGTCCACCACGCTGGCAATCGTATAAAGCACCTGACCATCGGCGCGGATCAGCACCGGGTCGCTGACGCTGGCGGCATCAATCGAGATGTCGCCCAGGATGCCATCGGTCCATTCGATCCGCTCTCGATCCAGCTTGAACCGCCAGACCCCATTGCCACGCTCGGCGCGCAGGGCGTCCTTTTGCGCCTCGCTCAACTCCAGCGCCGCGCGATCATAGACCGGCGGGCGGTGCATGTTCAGCAGCTTTTTGCGCTTCAGTTCCAGCTCGGTCGGGGTCTCGAACGCCTCATAAAGCCGCCCGTTGCTGCGCATCTCATCCGCTGCCGCCGCATAGCGGTCGAGGCGCTCGGACTGTTTCTCGACCCGGTCCCAATGCAGGCCCAGCCAATCGAGGTCTTCCTGGATCGCGTCCGCGAAGGCCTGGGTTGATCGTTCAGGGTCGGTATCATCCAGCCGCAAGATGAAGGTGCCGCCCGCCTTGCGGGCAATCATCCAGTTCATCAGCGCGGTGCGCAGGTTGCCGACGTGGATATGGCCGGTGGGCGAGGGGGCGAAACGGGTGGTGGTCATGGGGCAAACTCCTTGTCGCACGCTCTTTCACAGGCGGGCAAACATGTCCATATCGGGGGCATGGATGTAAGCCTTGATCAGATGCACGTGCTGGCGCTGGCGGCGCGTGATGCACTGCCAGACGCCTATCGCGCCGCCGCGCGCGATGTGGCGCTGCGGGTCGAGGATACGGCCCCGCGCGATATCCTGGCGGATGTCGGGGTCGCCGACCCGCTGGAGCTGACGGGCCTTTACGACGGCATCCCGCTGACGCAGAAATCGGTCGCCGATCAACCCCATGGCCCGGACACGATCTGGCTGTTCCGGCGCGCCATTCTGGCCGAGCTTGCGGAACGCGGGAACGTGACCCTGGCCGAGCTTGTGGCCCATGTTTACGTGCACGAATTGGCGCATCATTTCGGCTGGTCCGATGATGACATTGCCCGGATTGATCGCTGGTGGGAATGATCGCGGTGCTGTCGCAGTTGCCATACATTTCGCATACATTTTGCCGACGCTTTGCCGACAGGCGGATTTCGGCCCAGATCACCGGGCTGTGATGTCGAAAATCGGCTAGGTTGCCCTATGGTTAGACCAAGTCAATCTCATACACGGAGGTCTGCCATGAAACTCACCCGTCGCCAGGCGCTGTCCAGCGCCGCGATCCTGCCGCTCGCCGCGGGCGCCACGCCAACGCTGGCCGCCAGTCACGCCGAACCCAGCCCGCTGCCGACGCACCGGGTCCATAATCTGGGTGATTTCAAGGTCGTAACGCTGCTGGCAGGATCGCGCGCCGTGCCCGATCCGCACACGATCTTCGGGCTGAACGTCCCGGACGAGGAATTCGACGCCGTGTCCGAAGCGGGCTTCCTGCCCAGCGACAATTCGCAGTTCTTCTTCACCCCGACGCTGGTCGACACGGGCGAGGCGAAGATCCTGTTCGACACCGGCCTCAACCCCGGCGGCATCACCGCCGCCCTGGGCGCCGCTGGTTACGCCCCCGGCGACATCGACACCGTCGTCATCACCCACATGCACGGCGACCACATCGGCGGGTTGTCTGGCGGCGATGGTGAGACTTTTGCGAATGCCGGCTATGTCACTGGAAACATTGAGTTCGATCACTGGGCCGGGGCGGGGAATGACAACTTCGAAGGCAAGGTCCGCCCGCTGGCCGACAAGTTCCAGTTCCTCGACGATGGCGGCGCGGTTGCGTCGGGCATCACTGCGGTTGCTGCCCACGGCCACACGCCGGGGCACATGGCCTATATGCTGGACAGCGGCGGCAAGCAGATGCTGCTGATCGCCGACACCGCCAACCACGCGGTCTGGTCGCTGGAGCGCCCGGATTGGGAGGTGCGCTTTGACATGGACAAAGCCGCCGCCGCCGCCACCCGGCGCAAGCTGTTCGGGATGGTCGCAGCGGATCGCATTCCGCTGATCGGATACCACCTGCCGTTCCCGGCGGTGGGCTATGTCGAGGTCAGGGGCGACGGCTTCGCCTATGTCCCGGCGAGTTATCAGTTGATGCTCTGATCGCGTTTCACCCGCCAGCGGCGGCGTCGGGATCGACGTGCGGATGCCTCCGGCGGGGATATTTTTGGGTCAATGATGGAGCGGGCGCGCGTCAGACCTCGTGCCAGTCGCTTTCGGCCAGCGCGTCCTGAAACGGGCGCGCGCCGACTGCGTGCAGCATCTCATCGACAAGGGAACGTTCGGCCCTGGTCGTGTGCTGAACGCGCGGATAGATCGGGGCGGGCCGGTCGTTCAAGATCGGGGCGTCCCAGCCGTCTGTCGTCTGGAAGAACCGGTCCACACCGTCGCGGCCCCAATGCGTCAGGAAGCCCTGCACGACAGTGTCCAAGTAACTGAGAAGGATTGGGTTTTTCCGGGTCGGTGCCTCATGCGCATCGTCGGCAATGGCATAGACCGCGAGATCCAGCGGGCCGGGCAGGGGGTGGTGAACATCGGGAACGGGGACGCGGGCATATGCTGCCTCTCGCGCGTCGAGGGCTTGCCAATCCGCACCGGGGACCGAGGCGATGACGCCCTCGATACTGCTGGTCGGATCGCGCAGTACGGTCAGATAGGCCGCCGGGCGGCCATGGGCACGCCGCCAGGCGCGGCGCCAGCCGGGCAGGGTGGCGGGATGAAATTCGGGGTAGGCATGGGTGCCGGAATTCACCAGCGAGCCATAGCCAAAAAAGAACGGATCAGCCATTCGCCAGACAAAGCCCTGAACGCAAACGAAACGCAAGACTTGCCCGGTGCGCCAAGGCGCGCTAATCCAATCCGGTCAACGACGGGAGAATCGGGTCCGCCCCGATGCCGAAGGAGCAACCGCCCCGGTAAACTCTCAGGCACCAAGGACCGCCGTTGGCAACAGACTCTGGAGAGTGGCCCCGCAGGGCCCGCCGAAGGGATAGCGATCTCAGGCGAAGGGACAGAGGGGGCACTGGCGACACCTGATTGTGGGGTGTCGGGGAACAGTGCCGGGCGAACATCCGGCTGAACGACAGGGGATGGGAATGCCGGAGTTGAACCGAACACCGCTTTATGATCTGCACCTGGAACTGGGCGGCAAGATGGTGCCGTTTGCGGGCTATGAGATGCCCGTGCAGTACCCCATGGGCGTGATGAAAGAGCATTTACACACGCGCCAAAAGGCCGGGCTGTTTGATGTCAGCCACATGGGTCAGGTGGTGGTCTGGCCAAAGTCGGGCCAATACGAAGATGCCGCATTGGCGTTGGAAACGCTGGTTCCGGTGAACGTGCTGGGGCTGGGCCAAAAGCGCCAGCGCTATGCGATGTTTACCAATGAGGCGGGCGGGATCGAGGATGATCTGATGCTGGCCAATATGGGCGATCATGTTTTCGTCGTGGTCAACGCCGCTTGCAAGGACGCCGATACTGCGCGGATGAAAACCCATCTGTCTGAAACCTGCCGGATCGAGGTTCTGGATGACCGCGCCCTGCTGGCGTTGCAGGGGCCTGCGGCGGAAGGGGCGCTCGCTTCGCTCGCGCCCGCTGTCGCGGAAATGGCGTTCATGGACGTGGCCGAGGTGGGGATTGCCGGGGCGGAGTGCGTGGTGTCACGCTCGGGCTACACCGGTGAGGATGGGTATGAGATTTCGGTGCCAAACGGGCAGGCCGTCGATCTGGCGCGCGCTCTGCTGGCGCATGACGATGTGGAACCTATCGGTCTGGGCGCGCGGGACTCGCTCAGGCTGGAGGCGGGATTGTGCCTTTACGGCAATGACATTGACGCCACCACCAGCCCGGTTGAGGCGGCGCTGACCTGGGCGATCCAGAAGGCACGGCGCGCCGTGGGCGATCGGGCGGGCGGCTTTCCGGGCGCAGACCGTATCCTTGATGAGATGGCGAATGGCACTTCGCGCCGCCGCGTTGGTCTGCTGCCCGAAGGCCGCGCCCCGATGCGCGAGGGGACGCGGTTGTTCGTTGACGGGTCGGACACGCCGGTTGGCACAGTGACCTCCGGCGCATTTGGTCCGACAGTCGAACGCCCCGTTTCAATGGGCTATGTCGAGGCTGCCTACGCCGACGTCGGCACCGCCCTTCTGGGCGAGGTGCGCGGAAAACTCTTGCCGGTTACAGTGGCGGCAATGCCGTTCCGCCCGGCGCAATTCAAACGATAATCAACTGGGAGAGACTGAAGATGAAATACACCGAAGAACACGAATGGCTGCGCGTCGAAGATGATCTGGTCGTGGTCGGGATCACGGCGCATGCCTCGGAACAGCTGGGCGATGTGGTGTTTGTGGAACTGCCGGACGTGCCGATGACGGTCACCAAGGATGACGAGGTTGTGGTGATCGAAAGCGTCAAGGCCGCGTCCGACATTCTGGCCCCGCTGGACGGAGAGATCGTCGAGGTGAACACGCCGCTGGGCGATGAACCCGGCAAGGTCAACGATGATCCCACCGGCGACGCCTGGTTCTTCAAGATGAAGATCGAGGATATGTCCGTGCTGGATGATCTGATGGACGAAGCCGCCTATAACAAGTTCATCGCCTAGGCGCTGTGGTGCGCGTTCTTCGCATTGTCAGCGATCTGGAGGTTTCAGACCCACAAGGGCTGGCTGGATTTTACGAACGGCTGTTCGGTCTGAAAATCGTGATGGACGCAGGCTTCATCGTCACGCTGCAGGGGGACGCGCCCGCGCCCATGCAGATCAGCCTTGCCAGCGAAGGCGGGTCCGGCACGCCGGTGCCCGCACTTTCGATCGAGGTGGATGATCTTGACGATGTGATCGCACGGCTGGCCGCGATGGGCGTGACGCCCAGCTATGGCCCGGTCGATGAACCCTGGGGCGTGCGCCGTTTGTATGTGCGCGACCCCGCTGGAACCTTGTTGAATATCCTGTGCCACGCCCCGGCTGGCGCACCGACCTGAACGGAGACTTTCATGCCCTTCTCACCCACCGATTATCAGCCCTATGATTTCGCCAACCGACGCCACATCGGCCCCTCGCCCGAGGAAATGGCCGAGATGCTGAAGGTCGTGGGCGCGGACAGTCTGGATGACCTGATCGACCAGACGATCCCCAAAAGCATCCGGCAGGACAAGCCGCTGGAATTCGGACGCGCGCTGAGTGAGCGGGAATTGCTGTATCACATGCGCGAGGTTGCCTCGAAGAACCAGCTGTTCACCTCGCTGATCGGGCAGGGGTACTACGGCTGCGTCACGCCGCCGGTGATCCAGCGCAATATCCTGGAAAACCCGGCCTGGTACACGGCTTATACGCCCTATCAGCCCGAGATTTCGCAAGGCCGGCTTGAGGCATTGTTGAACTATCAGACGATGATCTGCGACCTGACCGGACTGCCGGTCGCCAATGCCTCACTTTTGGACGAAGGCACGGCGGCGGCCGAGGCGATGGCGATGGCGCAGCGGGTGTCAAAATCGAAGGCGACGGCGTTCTTTGTCGATCAGGAATGCCACCCTCAAAGCATCGAGGTGATGCGCACCCGGGCCGAGCCGTTGGGGTTCGAGATTGTGGTGGGCGACCCCGTTGATCTGGACGCCGAAGCGGTGTTCGGCGCGATCTTCCAATATCCGGGAACGCGCGGGCATCTGATGGATTTCACCCTGCAGATCGAGGCGCTGCATGCCGCCAAGGCCATCGGTATTGTCATTGCTGACCCGCTGGCGCTGACGGTGCTGAAGGAACCGGGCGCAATGGGTGCCGATATCGCCGTCGGCTCGACCCAGCGGTTCGGGGTGCCGATGGGATACGGCGGCCCGCACGCCGCCTATATGGCCTGTACCGATGCAATGAAGCGGACGATGCCGGGGCGTCTGGTCGGCGTGTCGATTGATGCTCGCGGCAACAAGGCCTACCGGCTGAGCCTGCAAACGCGCGAACAACACATCCGGCGCGAAAAGGCGACCAGCAACGTGTGCACGGCACAGGCGCTGCTGGCCGTGATGGCCAGTTTCTATGCTGTTTTCCATGGCCCCGAGGGGCTGAAAGCCATCGCCCAGCAGGTCCATCTGAAGGCTGCCCGTCTGGCCGAAGGGCTGGAGGCGGGCGGTTATAAAGTCTCGCCCAAGTCATTCTTCGACACGATCACCGTCGCCGCCGGGGAAAAGCAGGCCAAGATCTATGCCGCTGCGCAAGGTCTGGGGCTGAACCTGCGTATCCTGCCAGCCGGAGAGATCGGCATTTCGGTCGATGAAACCACGCGCCCTGAAACGCTGGAACTGGTCTGGCGGGCTTTCGGGATTGTGCGCGCCGAAGACGGGGCCGATCCGGCCTATCGGATGCCGGACGCGCTGATCCGCAAGACCGATTACCTGACCCACCCGATCTTCCATCTGAACCGGGCCGAGACCGAGATGATGCGCTATATGCGCCGTCTTGCTGACCGCGATCTGGCGTTGGATCGCGCGATGATCCCGCTGGGCAGTTGCACCATGAAGCTGAATGCGGCGGCCGAGATGATTCCGATCACCTGGCCCGAGTTTGCGCATATCCACCCGTTTGCGCCGGTGGATCAGGCGGCAGGATACGGTGCGATGTTGGCTGACTTGTCCGAGAAACTCTGCGCGATCACCGGCTATGACGCGATGTCGTTGCAGCCGAATTCAGGCGCGCAGGGGGAATACGCCGGGCTGCTGACCATCTCTGCCTATCACCGCGCCAACGGCGATGACGGGCGCAACATCTGCCTGATCCCGGTTTCTGCCCATGGCACCAACCCGGCCAGCGCGCAGATGGCGGGCATGAAGGTCGTGGTGGTCAAATCGGCCGAAAATGGTGATGTGGATGTCGAGGATTTTCGCGCCAAGGCCGAAGCGGCGGGCGACGCGCTTGCCGCCTGCATGATCACCTACCCCAGCACCCACGGCGTGTTCGAGGAAACCGTGCGTGAGGTCTGCAAAATCACCCATGATCACGGCGGGCAGGTCTATATCGACGGGGCGAACCTGAACGCGATGGTCGGGCTGGTACAACCGGGTCAGATCGGCGGTGATGTCAGCCACCTGAACCTGCACAAGACCTTCTGCATTCCTCACGGCGGCGGCGGGCCAGGCATGGGACCGATCGGCGTCAGGGAGCATCTGGCACCGCATCTGCCTGGGCATCCCGAAACCGGTGGCAGCGAAGGGCCGGTCAGCTCTGCGCCCTTCGGATCCGCCTCGATCCTGCCGATCAGCTGGGCCTATATTCTGATGATGGGCGGTGCCGGGCTGACCCAGGCGACGCGCGTTGCGATCCTGAACGGCAACTATATCGCCAAGCGGCTGGGAGGGGACTATGACGTGCTGTTCAAAGGCGGCAAGGGCCGCGTCGCGCATGAATGCATCCTCGACACAAGGCCCTTTGCGGACGCGGGCGTCACCGTGGACGACATCGCCAAGCGCCTGATCGACAACGGTTTCCACGCCCCAACGATGAGCTGGCCCGTTGCCGGAACGCTGATGGTCGAACCCACCGAGTCCGAAACTAAGGCCGAGTTGGACCGTTTCTGCGACGCGATGCTGGACATCCGGGAGGAAATTCGCGCCGTTGAAAAAGGCGAGATCTCATCCGAAGACAGCCCCCTGCGCCGCGCGCCGCACACGGTCGAAGACCTCGTCGGTGACTGGGATCGCCCCTACAGCCGCGAACAGGGCTGTTACCCGGCGGGCGCGTTTCGGGTTGATAAATATTGGGCCCCGGTCAACCGGGTCGACAATGTCTATGGCGACCGCAACCTTGTCTGCACCTGTCCGCCGCTGGAAGACTACCTCGACGCGGCGGAATAGGATCAGGTGATCCGCGTTGCGCTGCCGCCACGGTGTCCGGGCGGCAGCGCATTTGCTGGTTGAGATTTCGTCCGCCACGGCTAGAACAGGTCACAACTCCGCATTTGCGGTGACGTTGGGTTGATCAAGGCCGGACAAGGCCGAACAGGGGAAAAAGATATGATCCGTGGAATTTTCGTTGCGGCGTTTGTGCTTGCGCTGGCCGCCTGTGAACCGGTGGACGAAGACGGTGTCAGCGGCAAGATCGAGCTGGACATGATGGATGACGGAACGATCGTTTCCAATATCTGACGGCCCGGTGCGCTTCTTGACAGCGAATACCGCATCACCCATCTAAGATTCCAGTGGGGCCGTAGCTCAGTTGGGAGAGCGCGTCGTTCGCAATGACGAGGTCGTCGGTTCGATCCCGATCGGCTCCACCATGTACCTCTGCACGATCACCCGATGATGTCCCAGTGTGTCGCGTCGTGTCGACTGAAGGTCAGCCCTTTCCAACCACCCAGTCCAGTGCGCGCGTTGGCAGCACCCGCCCCAGGAACGCAGCGCCCCATGTGGGTGCCGTCACGAAATAGCGGGCTTTGGGGCGTGCTGCCTCAAGCGAATGGATCAGTTTTCTGGTCACTGCCGAAGGCGGCAGTTCGAAGGCGTCCTTGCCCTCGGTCGCTGATTTCAGGCGGCCCAGAAGGCTGGTTTCATATTGATCCCGACGGGCCGAGGCCTGCCAGTCGATCCAGCGCGCGAACTCCTGCGCGGCGTTGATGCGGAACCGGGTTGTGATCGGGCCGGGCTCGATCAGGCTGATGCGAATGGGAGTCTCGGCCATTTCCAGGCGCAGGGTGTCGGTCAGCCCTTCCAAGGCATATTTGCTGGCCACATAGGCCCCGCGCCACTTCATCGGGATGAAGCCAAGAACGGAGGAACACTGCACGATCCGCCCATGGCCCTGGGCGCGCATCACTGGGATCACCTGGCGCGTCAATTCATGCCAGCCAAAAACGTTGGCCTCGAAAATGGCGCGCAGGGCGTCAGTGGGCAGATCTTCGACCGCGCCGGGGATCGCATAAGCCCCGTTGTTGAATAGTGCGTCCAGCCTGCCGCCAGTGGCTGCAAGAACCGCGTCGAGGGCTGCGCCGATGCTGTCCGGGTCATTGTAGTCGAGGCGCGGACTGGCAATGCCCTGGGCGATCAGCGCATCACAATCGGCCTGCTTGCGGCAGCTTGCGAAAACCTGCCAGCCGCGCGCATTGAGCGTGTGCGCCGCATCGCGCCCGATGCCGGACGAACAGCCGGTGATCAGGATTGACCGCTTGGGATCGGAGTTTGGTTCGCGCACTGCACCCGCTTTCATACTTTGGTTGGGGTGCAGTTAGGTCAGGCGGTGGGGCGTGGCAACGGCAGTGGTGCGGCAATCGCATGACCACCTGTGCCGCCTGGCCTGATATCAGTTCAGACTGGCAAGGACCGTGACGCCTTCTTTAATTTCGGCATCCATGAACGGCGCAAACCGGACCAGCGGGGCGGGCTTGTGGTTCGCGCGTGTCGCTGCAAGGGCCATTTCGATCGCCTGGGCGTCGCTGACAGGAACCGCTTCGCCGGTCGCCTGAGCGGTGTTTACACCACTCAACGCAACAAGGCGTTCGACGGTGTCACTGTTCAGCCCGGCCAGCAGCGGGATTGCGGCGGCGTATAGGGCGATGATCGTGGCGTTGATGATGCGGTTCATTGTGGCCTCCCCAGGTTTGGAAATCGTGTCTTCCTGTTCATGGGTCGGTTGCAGTGGGGACTCGGTTCAAAATTCTGCTTTGCCAGCGCTTGCCGCCCTGAATCGCAAGGGGTATCACCGGCGCAGATGTCCGATGCTGATGATCTGACCGGTGATGTGCCGCACGACCACGTGGAACCGCTGTTCCGCGCGATTGGCGAGCGGTATCTGACCTATGCGCTGTCCACGATCATGCACCGCGCCCTGCCGGATGCGCGCGACGGGTTGAAGCCGGTGCACCGGCGCATTCTTTATGCAATGCGCGAATTGAAGTTGAACTCGACCGGGGGATTTCGGAAATCGGCGAAGATTTCGGGCGATGTCATGGGGAATTATCACCCCCACGGGGACGCGGCGATCTATGACGCGATGGCCCGGCTGGCGCAGGATTTCAACGTCCGTTACCCGCTGGTGGACGGGCAGGGGAACTTCGGCAACGTCGATGGCGATAACCCGGCCGCCGCGCGATATACCGAAGCGCGGATGACGGCGGCGGCTGAGGCCTTGCTGGAAGGGCTGGCGGAAAACGCGGTCGATTTTCGCGACAATTATGACGGCACGTTGCAGGAACCCGTTGTCCTGCCAGCGACCTTCCCGAACCTGCTGGCCAATGGGTCCAGCGGGATCGCGGTGGGGATGGCGACGAACATCCCGCCGCATAATCTGAACGAGTTGCTGGATGCCTGCATTCATCTGGCCAAGGCGAAGAATTCCGAACTGGTGCGCGAAGACACGCTGATCGACATGGTGCCGGGGCCGGACTTCCCGACCGGTGGCGTGATCGTTGAACCGCCCGAGAATATCGCCAACGCCTATCGCACCGGGCGCGGCAGCTTCCGGCTCCGCTCCTCCTGGGAGGTTGAGGATCTGGGCCGCGGCCAGTGGCAGATCATCGTCACCGAAATCCCGTATCAGGTGCCGAAATCCCGGCTGATCGAGAAGCTGGCCGAGCTGATCCAGACCAAGAAGCTGCCGATCCTGGCCGATGTGCGCGACGAAAGTGCTGAGGATATTCGCATCGTCCTGGAACCGCGCGCCCGCACCGTGGACCCCGAACAGATGATGGGGATGCTGTTTCGTGCGTCCGATCTAGAAACGCGGTTCTCGCTGAACATGAACGTGCTGATCGACGGGCTGACGCCGAAGGTCTGTTCGCTGAAGGAAGTGCTGCGTGCCTTTCTTGACCACCGGCGCGACGTGTTGCTGCGCCGCAGCCAGCACCGGCTGGATAAGATCGACCATCGGCTGGAGGTTCTGGAAGGGTTTATTGTTGCGTTCCTGAACCTCGGCCGGGTCATCGACATCATTCGCTATGACGACGATCCCAAGGCGGCATTGATGGCCGAGGATTGGGACCGCGAATTCCCCCGCGCCCTGGACGAAGGTGATTACATTGGCCCCATCGGGCTGGGCCTGGAACCGGACCCGGCGCTGAGCGAGGTTCAGGTCGAAGCGATCCTGAACATGCGCCTGCGCAGCCTGCGCCGGTTGGAGGAAATGGAGCTGCTGCGCGAAAAACAAGCGCTGGAGGATGAGCGGGCCGACCTGCGCGATCTGCTGTCCTCGGACGATCTTCAGTGGAAGCGCATCGCCGACGAATTGCGCGAGGTTAAAAAAGACTTTAGCAAAGACGCCGCCCTGTCGGCCCGCCGCACGCGGTTCGAAGAAGCCGGCGAAGTGGAAGAGGTTCCCCTTGAAGCGATGATCGCCAAGGAACCGATCACCGTGGTCTGTTCGTCGATGGGCTGGATTCGCGCCATGAAAGGCCACATCGACCCGGCCAGCGATTTGAAGTTCAAGGACGGCGACGAAGGCCGGTTCCTGTTCCACGCCCAGACCACCGACAAGCTGATCCTGTTTGGCGGCAACGGGCGCTTCTATACGATCCCGGCCAGCAATCTGCCCGGCGGGCGCGGCATGGGCGAACCCGTGCGCCTGATGATCGACCTGCCGAATGAGGCGTCGATTGTGGAGTTGTTCGTGCACGATCCGGCACGCCGTCTGCTGGTCGCCTCCTCCGCAGGGGACGGGTTCGTGGTGCCCGAGGGTGAGATTATCGCCCAGACCCGCACCGGCAAGCAGGTGCTGAACGTCAAAGGTGACGTGGTGGCGCGGATCTGCAAACCGATCAGCGGTGATTCCGTGGCAACCGTGGGCGAAAACCGCAAGGTGCTGATCTTTGCGCTGGATGAGCTGCCCGAAATGACCCGCGGCAAAGGTGTCCGCTTGCAGAAATACAAGGACGGCGGGCTGAGCGATCTGACGACCTTCACGCTGGCCGACGGCCTGTCATGGCACGATCCGGCAGGGCGGACTCGGACCGAGACTGCATTGGACGAATGGCGCGGCAAACGCGCCGCTGCCGGCCGAATGGCACCGCGGGGATTCCCCCGCGACAATACATTTACATGAGTGCGCTTGCCGACCTGAGCACCAGCTTTGTCGGGCGGCGCGGGCGCTTGTTCTGGCTGGCGTTGAAGACCAGCGTACTGACGGTTCTGACGCTGGGGTTTTACCGCTTCTGGATGAAAACCCGGCTGCGCAGGTTCTATTGGTCGTCGATCCGCCCCGGCGGGCAACCCCTTGAATATCTTGGCGAACCTCTGGAAAAGCTGCTGGGTTTTCTGATCGCGGTGGTGTTTCTGGCCTTTTACATCGGCGTTGTGAACCTGATCCTGATGTTCCTCAGCTTTGCGCTGCTTCAGGGCAATGTTGCGGCCTATGTCCTCAGCTTTGTGGGGGTGATCCCGATCTTGTTCTATGCGCAGTACCGCGCACGGCGTTATATCCTTGCGCGCACCCGTTGGCGCGGCATCCGGTTTGGCCTGGAACCCGGTGCCTGGGGATACGCGGGTCGCGCATTGTGGCACTGGATCATCACGCTGGCCTCACTGGGTGTGTTCTGGCCGCGCATGACCTATCGGCTGGAAAAGTTCCGGACCGACCGGACGACTTATGGGACGGTGACGCTGACGCAGGGTGGCGGTTGGGGCATGCTCTATCCGGCGTATCTGCTGTTCTACATCCCGGCGCTGGTGACGGCGGGCAGCGTTGCCTTTGTGATCTGGTTCGACGACGAAATCGCGTTGATTGCGATGATGATAAGCGTGCCGGTCGCTCTGTTCGGCTGGGTATTCTATCAGGTCGCCGCATTCCGGTTAATGGCGGCCACGAAATCAGCCGGCGGTGTCGGGTTCATTGCCGCACCGCGCAGCTGGCGGGTGTTCTGGATCTATGGCTTCGGGTATTTTCTGGCCGGGCTGGTCATGTTCAGCGTGTTGATTGCCGCCCTGATCCTGCTTGGTGCAGTGTTGGGGGTATCGGGGTCATTCAGCATTGATCTTGATAACATCGACAGTCTGATGAATGCAGGTTTGCCGTTCTGGGCGGCGACCGCGATCGGCGTTGCCTTCTATTTCTCATTCTTCATCGGTTGGGGCGTGTTGCGCCAGGTCTTTGTCACTTTGCCGCTGATGAAACACTATGCAGAAACGCTCAGCATTACCGGCGTGTCGGGCCTGTTGGCGGTGCGCCAGACCGAGCGTGACCGCTTTGCCGAGGCTGAGGGCTTCGCCGAGGCGCTGGATATCGGGGCGGCGATATGACGACGATCCATGTGACCGACGGCGCGCCGCAGTTTTCGGCCTATGCGGATTTCCTGGACGGAGAATCGCCTGTCGTTCACCGGGTCGGCATCAACATTGACGAAGGTGGACCAGACCCGGCGCTGGTGCTGGCGCTGCCCGGAAAGCCCGCGCGCAGGTGGCCACTGGCCGAACTGCGCGCCCTGCGCGATCAGGCGGGCAAAGACATGCTGGTTCTGGCGCGCCAGGGCAATCCGCTGGCCCGCCTGATGGTCAGCGATGACGAAGCGATGCGCATCCTGTCGGCCCGCGCACCGCGATTGCGCCACGCACCGCACGCGCCGGGCCGTGGGCGCCTTCTGGCCTGGGCTGCCGGGGCTATTGCTTCCGTTGCCTTGATCATCCTGGTTCTGGTGCCGCTGATGGCGGATCAACTGGCCGAGCTTTTGCCCGCGGACGGTGAACGGGCGCTTGGCGACACCACGTTCGAGCAGATCCGCACCGTGCTGAGTGAGAATCCACTTGCACCAGTCGCGATATGCGAAGCCCCGGAAGGCCTTGCGGCGCTGGCGAAAATGACAGACCGGCTGATCCCCGGCACGACACTGCCGTCCGAGCTGAACGTCCATATTCTTGACCACGACCTGATCAACGCCTTTGCTCTGCCCGGCGGGCAGGTGATCCTGTTTCGTGGCCTGATCGACGCGGCCGAGTCCCCGGAAGAAGTTGCAGCCGTGCTGGCACATGAAATCGGCCATGTCGTGGCCCGTGACCCGGCGCGTATCGCGCTGAGGACGGCCGGATCGGTCGGTGTTCTGGGCCTGCTGTTTGGTGACTTCGCTGGCGGCGCGGCGGTCCTGTTCATGACCGAGCGGTTGATTCAGGCAAGCTATTCCCGCGAGGCTGAGAACAACGCGGATATTTTCGCGCTGGATCTTCTGGACCAGGCCGGTTTGCCGCCCGCCGCCCTGGCAAGCATGTTTGAACGTTTCCGCGAAGCCGGGGGTGAGGCGGAAGGGCTGATCGCGCATTTCAGCTCTCATCCGGCGCTGGGCGACCGGATTGCGCGGGCTGGCGAACTGACGCAGGTTTCAGGCGCGCCGGTTCTGAGCGTGCGTGAATGGCGGGCCTTGCAGAATGCCTGCAGCCCCGGTGACCTGACATCGGGTGGGCGTCAGCGCGAGTCCAGGAAGAAGTGACATGGTCCCGACCGGCCGGGCTCACCATGGCGCGCGGCATGGTCGGCAGATGGTTTCATGGAACATTCCGTGCCAGCGGTGCGCCTCACAATCCCGCTTGATATCCGCGCGTCCATTGCCTAGGACACCGGCACTGGTTCTAGGGGTTTAGCTCAGTTGGTAGAGCATCGGTCTCCAAAACCGAGGGTCGTGGGTTCGAGTCCCTCAACCCCTGCCAGGAACATCACCGCAAGATTGTTGATCCTGCCTGCCGTTTCCGGCAGCGGTTGCGCCGCTACCAGTGCCCTGCGTGGGCCACAACAGGCTAACGGTCCGCGAAACGGACTTGCGCGCCCCGGTGCTTGCAGTAGCGTTGTGCCATGACGGATGCGGTCCTATTTGCCTGTGCCCTGCGCACTGATGTCGGGAACGTCGTGCTGCGCAGCGATGCATCAATCGTCGCGGCGCTGCGCGCGCAGGAACCTGCCTGGGTGCATCTTGCCGCCGATGCACCGGGACTGCGCAAGTGGATCGCGACCTGGTTGGGTTATCTTGATCCGCATGTTCTGACGGCGCTGCTTGCCGACGAAACCCGCCCCCGCGCGATGCCGCTGAATGACGGGCTGATGCTGATCCTGCGTGGCGTGAACCTGAATGACGGGGAAGAACCCGAAGACATGGTGTCGGTGCGGATGTGGCTTGAACCGGCGCGCATTGTCACGGTTGCGCGGCGGCGGCTGGCGTCACTCGACGACATGCGCATCGGGTTGGAATCGGGTCGTGGACCAACCCGCGCCGGGGCCTTCCTGTGTGATGTGGTTGACCATCTGGGCAACCGGATCGAGACATTTTTGCGCGATCTGGACGAAGAGGTCGACGCGCTGGAAGAAAACGTGATGACCGATCATTCGGCAGATCTGCGCAGCCGGATCACCGAAACCCGGCGGCGAATCGTCTCTTTCCGTCGCCACATTGCGCCGCAGCGGGATGCGCTGTCACTGTTGGCACAGGCGAATGTGCGCATGCTGGACGAAACCGATCATCGGCGCCTGTTCGAAGCGCATGACCGCCTGGTGCGCACCGTCGAAGAACTGGACGCGATGCGCGAACGGTTGCAGGTCGTCAAGGATGAACTGCAGGCGGCGCTGGCGGACCGGCTGAACCGCAACCTCTTTGTCCTGTCGGTGATTTCGGCGATATTCCTGCCATTGGGGTTCCTGACCGGGCTGATGGGGATCAACGTTGCGGGCATTCCCGGTGCGGATTGGCCGATGGCCTTCTGGACGTTCTGCAGCGGTCTGGCCATCGTCCTGGCACTGCAGTTGCTGATCCTGCGGCTGATCCGCTGGATATGATGTGATCGCAATCGTCTTGAAACACCCTGCCAGAGCGCGTATCTGCGCCCCGAAGGAGACCGCACATGGCAACCCGTACCAATCCGTTTCAGTTCATCCAGCAGGTCCGCTCGGAAGTGTCCAAGGTCGTCTGGCCCGGACGTCGCGAGGTTCTGGTGACGACCGGCATGGTTTTCGTGCTGTGCACGATCACGGCGGTGTTCTTCTTCTTCGTCGACTTTGGAATTCGTGAGGCATTGAAGCTGGTCCTGGGATACTTCGGCTGACGATTTCCCGAACGCCCCTTGAAATAATCCCCTGCGGGGGATAATCGGGGCATCATTCCGAGACATGGCGCGCGGCGATTCGAGTTGCGCGCCGCTTTTTGTTTCGGGACTGCCTTTTAAGGGCTTGAGAGCATTTTGGAATTTTGGCCCAATGGGTCGGTAAAAACGGGCAAGGGCGATCATGGCGAAACGCTGGTATTCGGTGAGTGTGCTGTCGAACTTCGAAAAGAAGATCGCCGAGCAGATCCGGCATTCTGTCGTGGATGCCGGCCTTGAGGACGAGATCGAGGAAGTCCTGGTCCCGACCGAGGAAGTGATCGAAATCCGTCGCGGCAAGAAGGTCCCGACCGAGCGTCGTTTCATGCCCGGTTATGTGCTGGTGCGCATGGAGATGTCGGACGAGGGGTATCACCTGATCAACTCGATCAACCGCGTCACCGGGTTCCTGGGCCCGCAAGGGCGCCCGATGCCGATGCGCGACGCCGAAGTGAACCAGATCCTGAACCGCGTTGAAGAAGGCGAGCAGGCACCACGCACGCTGATCCACTTTGACGTCGGCGAAAAAGTTGCTGTCACCGACGGCCCGTTCGAAGGTTTCGACGGCATGGTCGAAGGTGTCGACGACGAAAATCAGCGCCTGAAAGTCAGCGTCTCGATCTTCGGCCGCGCGACCCCGGTCGAACTGGAATATACCCAGGTCACCAAGCAGAGCTGATAGCCTTCGGCGTCACGCAAGCTTCCGCCCTGCGATTATTTGGCGATGTAACGCATTGGGCAGACGGTCCGATTGAACGCTTCCTGCGCGAGCAATTGCAATGCGGGCGAAGCGGGCTTTCGCCCGCTATATCAAGTGATCCCGGAGCGATTGAGACCGAGCAGCCAAAGCAACTTAGATCCGAGAATTCTCAAGATCAGTCGAAACTGTACTAATGCCAGAGCGCAGCGATCCTAGTCAGGGATTTCAACTGTTCCGACAATGTGAGTTTTCCTCAGTGGAAGCGCCCGGTATGCTGACGCGATGTCGGTTGTCGCGATTCCGCTACCAGTCATTCCTTCGTAGCGCCCCGTCCCGGTGATGATTTCCCAAGTGTTTGCCGCGCCTTTTTCGCCTGCCTTCCATCGCATGGTGAAGGTGTCATTGCCGTCACCGAACACGCATATTCCAGTGATCGAGTTTGTTCCGTCTTCGAATCCAAATCCCGAACCCAGACATCTGGCGGGCCCATCATCCATGGGACCCTCAATGACATCGAAGCCGCCAGTGTTGTCCGTCAGGTGAAAAATTTTATCACCAAGGTCAAAGTTCTCTTGGTTCAGAGGGTAGACATTGTTGATTTCGATGCGTTGTTCTCCTGCACTAACTGGTGCAGCGAGTATCGCCAAAAGTAGGGTGATCCGAAAGGTTTGCATTTTGTATTCCATGAATACCTCTCACCCTAAGGGCCGTTGAAACTTTTGCAATTGCAAAGATGTTGGTGGCCATCGACGTATGGTGTGCGGCGGAAAGCGCCAATGCTATGTCGGGATCGCGCTCCATGCCAACCTCCAAGCATTCCCCTTGCCAAGCCCCGCGACCTCCGCTATCCCGCGCCGGTTCCCGCATGGGGACATCCCTGTGGAAGGCGAGGGGGCGCGCGCGTCCCGGACCGGACCACATCAACCCATCCGGCGGGTCGCGTCCCGTTCGGAGTTGAGACGAAGGAGAGGCCAGATGGCCAAGAAAATCGCTGGCACCATGAAGCTTCAGGTGCCTGCCGGACAAGCCAACCCATCCCCGCCCGTCGGGCCGGCATTGGGTCAGCGCGGCATCAACATCATGGAATTCTGCAAGGCATTCAACGCCAAGACGCAGGAACTTGAGGCGGGCGCACCATGCCCGACCGTGATCACCTATTATCAGGACAAGTCGTTCTCGATGGATATCAAGACGCCGCCTGCGTCCTACTTCCTGAAGAAAGCGGCCAAGCTGAAGTCCGGCGCGAAAACGCCCAGCCGCGAGGTTGTCGGTTCGGTCACCACCAAGCAGGTGCGTGAGATTGCCGAGGCAAAGATGAAAGACCTGAATGCGACCAGCATCGAAGGCGCGATGAAGATCATCATCGGCTCGGCCGGGTCGATGGGCATCGAGGTGAAAGGGTAAATCATGGCAAAGCTAGGAAAACGCACCCGCGCCGCCCGTGAAGCCATCGCTGGCAAGGGCGACATGAGCGTCGCAGACGCCGTCGCTGCTGTGAAGGCAAACGCGACCGCGAAATTCGATGAGACCATCGAGATTGCAATGAACCTGGGTGTGGACCCACGTCACGCCGACCAGATGGTCCGTGGCTCAGTCAACCTGCCCAATGGCACCGGCAAGACGGTCCGCGTAGCGGTCTTTGCCCGTGGTCCGAAGGCCGAGGAAGCGACAGCGGCAGGCGCCGATATCGTCGGTGCAGAAGACCTGATGGAGACGGTTCAGGGCGGCAAGATCGACTTTGATCGCTGCATCGCAACGCCGGACATGATGCCGATTGTGGGTCGTCTGGGCAAAGTTCTGGGCCCGCGCAACCTAATGCCGAACCCACGGGTTGGTACGGTGACGATGGACGTCAAAGAGGCGGTCGAGGCAGCCAAAGGCGGCCAGGTGCAGTTCAAGGCCGAAAAGAACGGCGTTGTGCATGCTGGCGTCGGCAAAGCCTCGTTCGATGAAAAAGCGCTGAACGAGAATGTTCAGGCCTTCGTCGACGCGGTCAGCAAAGCGAAGCCGAGCGGATCGAAGGGCACATACATGAAGAAGGTCAGCCTGACCTCGACCATGGGTCCGGGGGTGACGATTGACGTGGCGAGTGCCACTGGCAATGACTGAGGCGGATCGCCCCGGTTTGAGATGAGAAAGGCGCGCCCATTGGGCGCGCTTTTTTTGTTGTTGGACAATATTGGAGAGTGAAATTGATTTTTCGAACATCTAAGACTTTGGCGTCAACGCTTCGTCGCGCGTTTGACGCCGTCTGTGTATTCATCATCGCTTCAATACTGATTACGTCCGTGGCAAAAGCGGACCATCTGTCCAATTCTCAATGCTACGAATACTATGAATGTGTTCTCGGAGAGGAAAGCGCGCTTAACGAATGCCACGACAACGACTATCTCAAGGAAATTGGGACAAACCGAGACGTCTGCATGAGAATTGCCCAACATCAATGCAAGGTTATTGCGGGCATTCAAGGGACGGGCAGATCAATGACATTATCGCGTCCATTGAATTGGTATCACCGACCTTCGTTGCTGGATCATGACTCGGGCGTTGTGGCTTTGGTCGATGAAGACATTCGTATCTACAATTATGCTGGCTGGAATCACTGCAAACCGCAATATCAGGGTTTGAGGGATTTCTGGTGTGATCCCCAGCAACTTCGATACCCGCCAGAACCCTGGTGCGATGTGCTGCCGAACTACAATGTGAACCTGACGCTGCCAGAGGGCGCCGAGGAATTATTGCATCCGCTGCGACGCGAACTCATGAAGAAAATCAGGAATTACGCAACGGAATAACAGATAAGGTATCGCATCATGCGGATTACACGCCGGTCAATTCTGAAAAATGCGGCCCTTGCACCTATCACCGCTGCGCTGACGCGCTTTGCAAGCGCTGCTACGTCTGCGACGACGCATATTGTCACCATTAAAGACTTCACATTTGACCCGCCGATGTTGGACGCCAAGATTGGCGACACCGTCGAATGGAAGAACCTTGACGGCTTTATTCACACTGCAACAAGTGATGAAGAAGGTCGATTTGACACAAAGATCATCAGGACCGGGCGCTCCAAGTCACACACGTTTACAGGTGATAACGGCAGCGGAGAGTTCTCTTATCATTGCCAGATCTATCCGATGATGAAGGGCAAAATCACAGTTCGCAGATGATCTCGGCGCCGCGCGCTGCTTCGGACACCTCGTACTAAAGAGTAGTCATCCGTCGACTCTAATCGAGACACGGCTGTCCCTTGTGGGTCCGCGCGGCGGATGTCTGAAGTTTTGCTGCCGATTGTCTGACAGGAAATTTCTGTTAGCTTGCTGATCATGAGGCATTCAGGACAATGCCTATGCCAGCGCAGCATATGTTCACGGAGGCCACCGAATGAAGAAGCTGTTTCCTTCACTTCCCGTGGATGCGTCGCTTGGTAGTCTATTCCAGATGTTTGGGGAAAAACTCGCGCCCTGGTGCCAATATGAGAGTCTTGTGATGCGCGGAGAAAGTGAGCTTTCTGCCGCCGAACGCGAATTAATTGCCGCCTATGTTTCCGGATTGAACGCCTGCTCTTATTGTCACGATGCACACACTATCTTTGCCCATGCATACGGTATTGAGCCAAGCGTGATTGAGGCGCTAATAGAAGACCCAGACTCGGCACAGGTTGATCACCGGATGAAGCCTGTTCTTGCGTATGTTGCAAAACTCACTTTGTCGCCTTCGCGTATGACAGAAGCGGACGCACAGGCTGTCTATGATGCTGGATGGTCCGAACGCGCTTTGTTCGATGCCATACAGGTTTGAAGCGTGTTCAATTTGGTGAACCGTCTTATCGAGGGAACTGGCATTGCAAATGTTGCCCGCAGCCCCGCAACGCTTGATGAACTGGCCGTGGAAAAGTTCACCAGCAATTCGTTCTATACTGATTTTGGCAGATCCAATGGTCTTGACGTAAAATAGCACCCGATCCGCAATGGACTCAATTCAGCCATTCCAGTGCACCAAACCTTCCCCCTTCACATCCCCCCCCAACCCCTCTAAACGCACCCCTGCACATCTGCGTCCGATTCGTCGGGCAGTGCATTCGTCCGAGACGGTGGGTGACCTCAAGGTCATAAATCCTACCTGAGACGGGAACAGAGATATTCGCGCCTGGGCCACTGCTCTGGGGGCGCTGTCCACTGACCCCCGTAAGGACTCGTAGGGCCTCGGCCCTGAACTGAGCCGGAGGGGGAACCCTCCAAATTTGGAGTGAAACTGTGGATAGAGCCCAGAAAGAGAAAGTGGTCGAGGAACTCGGCCAGATCTTTGAAAGCTCTGGCGTTGTAGTGGTTGCCCACTACGCGGGTCTGACAGTTGCCGAAATGCAGGATCTGCGCGCGCGCATGCGTGATGCGGGTGGATCTGTGCGTGTTGCCAAAAACAAGCTCGCCAAGATCGCCCTTGAGGGGAAAGCGGTAGCCTCTATCGCCGACTACCTGACGGGCATGACCGTTCTCGCCTATTCCGAAGATCCTGTGGCTGCGGCCAAGGTTGCGGATGGCTTTGCCAAGGACAACTCGAAGTTCGAGATCCTGGGCGGCGCCATGGGCGAGAATGCGTTGGACGTCGCCGGTGTGAAAGCCGTTGCCGGGATGCCAAGCCGCGAGGAGCTTATCGCTTCCATCGCCGGTTGCATCGGGGCACCAGCCGCAAACATCGCCGGGGCCATTGGCGCGCCTGCAAGCAACATTGCCAGCATTCTTTCGACGGTGGAGGAACGCGCCGAAGCGGCGTGAGGCAATTGGAACGATCTGCGTGGGGTTAGACTCCTGCACGTTGGAACACATCTAGGAACGGAAACGAAAACATGGCTGATCTGAAAAAAATGGCTGAAGAGATCGTGGGTCTGACCCTTCTCGAAGCCCAGGAACTGAAAACCATCCTGAAAGACGAATACGGCATCGAGCCCGCCGCTGGCGGCGCTGTGATGATGGCCGGTCCTGCTGGCGACGCCGGTGGCGACGCTGAAGAGCAGACCGAATTTGACGTGATCCTGAAGGCCGCTGGCGCTCAGAAAATCAACGTCATCAAAGAGGTCCGCGCGATCACCGGTCTGGGCCTGAAAGAAGCCAAGGACCTGGTCGAAGCCGGCGGCAAAGCCGTCAAAGAAGGCGTCGACAAGGCCGAAGCCGAAGACATCAAAGGCAAGCTGGAAGCAGCTGGCGCCGAGGTGGAACTGAAGTAATCACGGCGTTTCGCTGTGAGGGAAGGCCGGGCAGCGATGCCCGGCTTTTTTTTTGATGAGTGCCCGGGGTGCTGGACGAAGCGGCCATACGCTTCGTAACCGATGACGGCACGAAAGCGCGGCGACTGAGCGTTTCCAATCAGAGTTCGAATGTCGTTCAATGGCTTGCGGAAAGCTGTTGGCCGAAGTCATTGGCGCCACTGGAAGGCGATGAAACTCGCGTCTCGCAGTATGTTTTGAATTTGAGATGCTGCTTGATTAAGTCTCTCCGGATCAGGGGTCGTAGAAGCGGGAACAGCGCCTTCATGATACCTTTTGGACGCGGTTCAAACTGGATGTCCAACTGCGTACCGGAGCCGACCTCCGAAAAAAGAAATGTTGCCAGGACGTCCATGGCTTTACTTTGGACTGCAAATTCAAGGCGTTGTGGGCGGTCGTAGGTTGTAATCTTTGACGTCATCTCTTGACCTCGGTTGACGGTCACGAACCTCGTCCCCGCGCCAATTGGTTCGTCGGTCAGCATTTCGCAGCGCGAGGCGCCCGCGTTCCACTCCGTAATATACCTTACATCTGCCATCAGATCGAAGGCCAAAGCCGGAGAGCAATCTATGTTCAGGACCTCTGTCAATGTCGTTGCCATCTTCGTTTCTCCTGAGTTATGATAGTAATACTATAGTCGCGATAGCAACACTATCGTCAAGGAAAATCGAAGAACACGGTGCAGCCGAGCGAAACACATCAAGGAAAACAGCAAGTTATGTCCTTGCGAGAGCAGCAGTTGGCCCTGACGCGCAGCCGAATCATCACCGCTCTGGCCGAGTTGATCGAAATTAAGCACCCGATGGACGTGACGATGGCGGCGGTCGCGGCACAAGCCGGCGTTTCAGAGCCAACGCTCTATCGCCATTTCCCCTCCAAGAAAAAGTTGTTCGCGGCCCTTGGGGCTGAACTTTACAAGAAGGCTGCGCTGGACACCCCGCCCGCCAACCTTGCCGAACTGATCAGTTTCTTTCCCTCGCTTTACGACTTCATGGCAGAAAACGAAGCTGTGGCGCGCTGGAACCTAACCGTGCCAAAGGAAGAAGCGATACGGCCGTCCTCCGATGAGCGACTACAGCTTTTGAGGTCAGTGCTGAGCCGGGAACTGAGCGCGTTGCCAGAGGAGGAGGGCGAACATTTGTTGCGTGCGATGCTCCTGCTGACCTCCCCGATGTGCATTCTTTATTGGCAGGACTATCTAGGGCTCAGTGCGGCGCAATCTGCAGAAACTGCGGCCTGGATGACACGGCAGTTTGGCAGCAAGTGAACATGACCTGTGAAAACTGAGTGCCACGGAACGTCGAATTTAGGCTCAAAGGCGTCATTCCCAATGCCAAGCCATCCCCATCCCCAACACCTTGAAACCCACCCCCATCGCGGTTACATACGCCTTCGTGATTCGGCGCGCAGGCAACTTGACTACTTAAACACCACTTAAAACTACCCTCTCAAAGCGGGATACGTCCCGTTTTGACGGGGTTGTTTTCCGTTTCGGGCGAGGCGTTTTGGGAAACGCCTCTGGTATGGAAACGGAACAATCCATGTCTGGTCCGTCGGCGGTGCGCCCCAACCGCTTGCGGTCCGTGATGAAAACGGAGTTCCGTACCCCATGGCGTCTACCTTCCTTGGCCAGAAACGCATCCGCAAATACTATGGCAAAATCCGCGAAGTTCTGGAAATGCCGAACCTTATCGAGGTTCAGAAATCCAGCTATGATCTGTTCCTGAATTCCGGCGATCAGCTGACGCCGATGGACGGCGAAGGCATCAACGGTGTGTTCCAGTCGGTTTTCCCGATCAAGGACTTCAACGAAACCGCCATCCTTGAGTTCGTGAAGTATGAACTTGAGCATCCGAAATACGATGTTGAGGAATGCCAGCAGCGCGACATGACCTACAGCGCGCCGCTGAAGGTCACACTGCGCCTGATCGTGTTCGATATCGACGAAGATACCGGCGCGAAATCGGTCAAGGATATCAAGGAACAGGACGTGTTCATGGGCGACATGCCCCTGATGACGCCCAACGGCACCTTCATCGTGAACGGGACCGAGCGGGTGATTGTTTCCCAGATGCACCGCTCCCCCGGTGTGTTCTTCGATCACGACAAGGGCAAGACGCACAGCTCGGGCAAGCTGTTGTTTGCGTGCCGGATCATTCCGTATCGCGGCTCGTGGCTGGACTTTGAGTTTGACGCCAAGGATCTGGTCTTTGCGCGCATCGACCGCCGCCGGAAACTGCCTGTCACCACGCTGCTTTATGCGCTGGGGCTGGATCAGGAAGGCATCATGGATGCCTATTACGACACGGTGTCCTTCAAGCTGAAGAAGAACAAGGGCTGGGTCACGCCGTTCTTCCCAGAACGTGTGCGCGGCACCCGTCCGATTGCCGATCTGGTGGACGCCAAATCCGGCAAGGTCATCGCTGAAGCGGGCAAGAAAGTCACACCGCGCGCTGTGAAAAAGCTGATCGACGAAGGCAATGTATCCGAGCTGTTGGTGCCCTTCGATCAGATCGTCGGACGCTACGCAGCCAAGGACATCATCAACGAAGAAACCGGCGCGATCTACGTCGAGGCCGGGGATGAGCTGACCTGGGAGCTGGACAAGGACGAAACCGTCATCGGCGGCACGCTGAAAGAGCTGATGGACGCCGGTGTCACCGACATCCCCGTGCTCGACATCGATAACGTCACGGTCGGCCCCTACATGCGCAACACTATGGCGGCGGACAAAAACATGGGCCGCGAAACCGCACTCATGGACATTTACCGCGTCATGCGCCCGGGCGAACCGCCCACCGTTGACGCCGCATCCGCCCTGTTCGACACGCTGTTCTTCGACAGTGAGCGTTACGACCTGTCCGCCGTTGGTCGGGTCAAGATGAACATGCGCCTTGATCTGGACGCCGAAGACACCCAGCGCACGCTGCGCAAGGAAGACATCGTCGCCTGCATCAAAGCGCTGGTCGACCTGCGCGACGGGCGCGGTGACATCGACGATATCGACCACCTGGGCAACCGCCGGGTGCGCTCGGTCGGTGAGCTGATGGAAAACCAGTACCGCGTCGGCCTGTTGCGGATGGAACGTGCGATCAAGGAACGGATGAGCTCTGTCGAGATCGACACGGTGATGCCGCAGGATCTGATCAACGCCAAACCGGCGGCAGCCGCTGTACGCGAATTCTTCGGCTCGTCCCAGTTGTCGCAGTTCATGGACCAGACCAACCCGCTGTCGGAAGTGACGCACAAGCGCCGCCTGTCGGCCCTTGGGCCGGGCGGTCTGACCCGCGAACGTGCCGGTTTTGAAGTGCGCGACGTGCACCCGACCCACTATGGCCGGATGTGCCCGATTGAAACGCCGGAAGGGCCGAACATCGGTCTGATCAACTCGCTGGCGACCTTTGCCCGCGTGAACAAGTATGGCTTCATCGAAACGCCCTATCGCCGCGTCGAAAACGGTCAGGTGACCGACGATGTGCAATATATGTCCGCGACCGAGGAAATGCGCCACACCGTGGCGCAGGCGAACGCGAACCTTGATGACAAGGGCAAATTCGTCAACGACCTCGTCTCGACCCGGAAATCGGGCGAATACACCCTTCAGCCGAACGAGAATGTGGACCTGATCGACGTCAGCCCGAAACAGCTGGTCTCGGTCGCGGCATCGCTTATCCCGTTCCTTGAAAACGACGACGCCAACCGGGCGCTGATGGGCTCGAACATGCAACGTCAGGCGGTTCCGCTGTTGCAGGCCGAAGCGCCGTTTGTCGGCACCGGGATCGAAGAAGTCGTGGCCCGGGATTCCGGCGCCGCGATCACCGCGAAGCGGGCAGGGATCATCGACCAGGTGGATGCGCAACGTATCGTTGTGCGCGCGACCGCCGATCTGGAACCCGGCGATCCGGGCGTCGATATCTACTCCCTGCGCAAATTCCAGCGTTCGAACCAGAACACCTGCATCAACCAGCGTCCGTTGGTGAAAGTGGGCGACACGGTGTCCAAGGCCGAGGTTATCGCCGATGGCCCCTCGACTGATCTGGGCGAGCTGGCGCTGGGCAAGAACGTGGTCGTCGCCTTCATGCCGTGGAATGGCTACAACTATGAGGACTCGATCCTGATTTCCGAGCGGATTACCCGCGACGACGTCTTCACCTCGATCCACATTGATGAGTTTGAGGTTGCGGCCCGCGACACCAAGCTTGGCCCGGAAGAGATCACGCGCGACATCCCGAACGTGGGCGAAGAAGCCCTGCGCAATCTGGATGAGGCCGGGATCGTCTATATCGGGGCCGAAGTTGGCCCGGCGGACATTCTGGTCGGCAAGATCACCCCGAAGGGCGAAAGCCCGATGACCCCGGAAGAAAAACTCCTCCGCGCGATCTTTGGTGAGAAAGCGTCGGACGTGCGCGATACCTCGCTGCGCTTGCCGCCAGGGGATTTCGGCACGGTCGTCGAAGTGCGTGTCTTCAACCGCCACGGTGTGGAAAAAGACGAACGCGCGCTGCAGATCGAGCGGGAAGAAGTCGAACGTCTGGCCCGTGACCGGGACGACGAACTCGGCATTCTGGAACGCAACATCTACGCGCGTCTGCAGGGCATGATCCTTGGCAAAACGGCTGTCAAAGGCCCCAAAGGCGTCAAACCGAAGTCGCAGATCACTGAAGAACTGCTCGACACATTGTCGCGCGGTCAGTGGTGGCAGCTGGCAATCGCCGAAGAGGATGAGGCCAAGCAGGTCGAAGCCCTGAACGAGCAGTATGAGTTGCAGAAACGCGCACTCGACGCGCGGTTCGAGGATAAGGTCGAAAAGGTCCGCCGTGGCGACGATCTGCCGCCGGGCGTGATGAAGATGGTCAAGGTCTTCGTCGCGGTGAAGCGCAAGCTGCAGCCGGGTGACAAGATGGCCGGACGGCACGGCAACAAGGGCGTGATCTCCAAGGTTGTGCCGATGGAAGACATGCCGTTCCTGGCTGATGGCACTCCGGTCGACTTCGTGCTGAACCCGCTGGGCGTGCCGTCGCGCATGAACGTCGGTCAGATCTTAGAGACCCACATGGGCTGGGCCGCGCGCGGTCTGGGCGAACAGATTTCCGACGCGCTGGGCGAATATCAGCGCAAGGGTGATCTGACCCCGGTGAAGGACGCCATGAAAATCGCTTATGGCGATGACGTCTGGAACGAGGGCATCAGCGGCATGAGCGACGATCAACTTCTGGAAGCGGCAGGCAACGTCACCAAAGGCGTACCGATTGCCACCCCGGTATTTGACGGCGCGAAAGAGGCAGACGTAAACGACGCGCTGGTCCGCGCGGGCTTCAGCGAAAGCGGTCAGTCGGTGCTGTTTGACGGTCGCACGGGTGAGCAATTTGCCCGCCCCGTGACGGTCGGCATCAAGTACCTGCTGAAACTGCACCACCTTGTGGACGACAAGATCCACGCCCGCTCAACCGGTCCGTACTCCCTCGTCACGCAGCAGCCGCTGGGCGGTAAGGCACAGTTCGGCGGTCAGCGCTTTGGTGAGATGGAGGTCTGGGCCCTGGAAGCCTATGGCGCCGCCTACACCTTGCAGGAAATGCTGACGGTGAAGTCGGACGACGTCGCGGGCCGCACCAAGGTCTACGAAAGCATCGTCAAGGGCGAGGACAACTTCGAAGCCGGCGTGCCGGAATCGTTCAACGTGCTTGTCAAAGAGGTCCGCGGTTTGGGCCTCAACATGGAACTCCTGGATGCGGAGGAGACGGAGTGAGCGGTAACCGCTCACGCCTAATCCCATCCCCAATTTGTAAGGACGCAAAATGAACCAGGAACTGACAACCAACCCGTTCAACCCGCTGGCCCCGCCGCAGACGTTTGACGAGATCAAGATCTCGCTGGCGAGCCCGGAGCGAATTCTCAGCTGGTCTTATGGCGAGATCAAGAAGCCCGAGACGATCAACTATCGCACGTTCAAGCCTGAGCGTGACGGGTTGTTCTGCGCGCGGATTTTTGGCCCGATCAAGGACTACGAATGCCTGTGTGGTAAATACAAGCGGATGAAATACCGCGGCGTTGTTTGCGAGAAATGCGGCGTGGAAGTCACGCTGCAAAAAGTGCGCCGTGAACGCATGGGCCACATCGAACTGGCCGCCCCGGTTGCACACATCTGGTTCCTGAAATCGCTGCCCAGCCGCATCGGCTTGATGTTGGACATGACGTTGCGCGATCTGGAACGCATCCTCTATTTCGAAAACTACGTCGTCATCGAACCCGGCCTGACCGACCTGACTTATGGCCAGTTGATGAGCGAAGAAGAGTTCATGGACGCGCAAGACGCCTATGGCATGGACGCGTTCCAGGCCAACATCGGCGCCGAGGCGATCCGTGAAATGCTGGCCGCGATTGATCTGGAAGCCGAAGCCAACCAACTGCGCGAGGATCTGTCCGTCGCCACTGGTGAGCTGAAGCCCAAGAAGATCATCAAGCGTCTGAAAATCGTCGAGTCCTTCCTGGAATCCGGCAACCGCCCGGAATGGATGGTTCTTACCGTCGTTCCGGTCATCCCGCCTGAGTTGCGCCCGCTGGTGCCGCTGGACGGTGGCCGGTTCGCGACCTCCGACCTCAACGACCTCTACCGCCGGGTCATCAACCGCAACAACCGTTTGAAGCGGCTGATCGAATTGCGCGCCCCGGATATCATCGTGCGCAACGAAAAGCGGATGTTGCAGGAATCCGTTGACGCACTGTTTGACAACGGCCGTCGCGGCCGGGTGATTACGGGGGCCAACAAGCGCCCGCTGAAATCGCTGTCGGACATGCTGAAAGGCAAGCAGGGTCGCTTCCGCCAGAACCTTCTGGGCAAACGCGTCGACTTCTCTGGCCGTTCGGTCATCGTGACTGGGCCGGAACTGAAGCTGCACCAGTGCGGGCTGCCCAAGAAGATGGCGCTGGAGCTTTTCAAGCCGTTTATTTACAGCCGCTTGGAGGCTAAGGGTCTGTCTTCGACCGTGAAGCAAGCCAAAAAGCTGGTCGAAAAGGAACGCCCTGAAGTCTGGGACATCCTTGATGAGGTGATCCGCGAACATCCCGTGATGCTGAACCGTGCACCAACGCTGCACCGGCTTGGCATTCAGGCGTTCGAACCGGTTCTGATCGAAGGCAAGGCAATCCAGCTGCACCCGCTGGTCTGCTCGGCCTTTAACGCTGACTTTGACGGTGACCAGATGGCTGTTCACGTCCCGCTGAGCCTTGAGGCACAGCTGGAAGCGCGCGTTCTGATGATGTCGACCAACAACGTCCTCAGCCCCGCCAACGGCGCGCCGATCATCGTGCCGTCGCAGGACATGATCCTCGGCCTCTATTACATCTCGATGGAGCGTGAGGGGATGCAAGGCGAAGGCATGGTTTTTGCCAACGTGGATGAGGTTCAGCACGCGCTGGACGCTGGCGAAGTGCATCTGCACGCCAAGATCACCGCACGCATTCCCCAGATTGATGAAGAAGGCAACGAGGTGCTGACGCGCTTTGAAACCACGCCGGGCCGCATCCGTCTGGGCGCGCTTTTGCCGCTGAACGCCAAGGCACCCTTCGATCTGGTCAACCGCTTGCTGCGCAAGAAAGAAGTGCAGCAGGTCATCGACACCGTGTACCGTTATTGCGGCCAGAAAGAGTCGGTTATCTTCTGCGACCAGATTATGACCATGGGCTTCCGCGAAGCCTTCAAGGCGGGCATTTCGTTTGGCAAGGATGACATGGTCATTCCCGACGCCAAATGGCCCATCGTTGACGGTGTCCGCGCGCAGGTGAAGGAATTCGAACAGCAGTACATGGACGGCCTGATCACTCAGGGTGAAAAGTACAACAAGGTTGTCGATGCCTGGTCGAAGTGCTCGGACGAAGTTGCCAGCGCGATGATGGACGAAATCTCGTCCATGCAGCGTGACGATGCCGGTGCCGAGATGGAGCCGAACTCGGTCTACATGATGTCGCATTCGGGTGCGCGTGGTTCGCCTGCGCAGATGAAGCAGCTGGGCGGGATGCGCGGTCTGATGGCAAAACCCTCGGGTGAGATCATCGAGACGCCGATCATCTCGAACTTCAAAGAAGGTCTGACCGTGTTGGAGTACTTCAACTCCACCCACGGGGCCCGTAAGGGTCTGGCTGATACGGCGCTGAAGACGGCAAACTCGGGCTATCTGACGCGGCGTCTGGTGGACGTGGCGCAGGACTGCATCGTGCGCATGCACGATTGCGGGACCGAGTTGGCGATCACCGCCGAAGCGGCTGTCAACGATGGAGAGGTTGTCGCCTCGCTTTCCGAACGTATTCTGGGCCGTGTCGCGGCCGAGGATGTGATTGCACCCGCCGATGGCGAAGTGCTGGCAACTGCCGGAACGCTGATCGACGAACGCATGGCGGACGGCATCGAAGCGGCAGGCGTGGCCAAGTTCCGCATCCGCAGCCCCCTGACCTGCGAGGCGGAAGAGGGCGTCTGCGCCATGTGCTATGGTCGCGACCTTGCACGTGGTACGCTGGTCAACCAGGGTGAGGCTGTCGGCATCATCGCCGCACAGTCGATCGGTGAACCCGGCACTCAGCTGACGATGCGGACCTTCCACATCGGCGGTATCGCCCAGGGTGGTCAGCAGTCGTTCCAGGAAGCCAGCCAGGACGGCAAGATCGAATTCCGCAACGCCAACCTGTTGAAGAACGCCAATGACGAGATCATCGTCATGGGTCGTAACATGGTGATCGCGGTTATCGACGAACATGGCGTCGAGCGGTCGACCCACAAGCTGGGGTACGGCACGAAAGTCCACGTCAAGGACAAGGCCAAGGTGGCGCGGGGCGACAAACTTTATGAATGGGACCCCTACACCCTGCCGATCATCGCCGAAGCTGCTGGTACGGCGAAATTCGTCGATCTGGTCAGCGGGATCTCGGTGCGCGACGATACGGATGATGCCACAGGCATGACCCAGAAAATCGTCACTGACTGGCGGTCCGCGCCAAAGGGAAGCGACCTCAAGCCCGAGGTTATTCTTGTCGGCAATGATGGAGAGCCTGTGCGCAACGATGCGGGCAATCCGATCACCTATCCGATGTCAGTCGACGCCGTTCTGTCGATCGAAGAAGGGTCCGAGATCAAGGCCGGTGACGTTGTGGCGCGTATCCCGCGCGAAGGTGCCAAGACCAAGGACATCACCGGGGGTCTTCCCCGTGTGGCGGAATTGTTCGAAGCCCGTCGCCCCAAGGATCACGCGATCATCGCCGAGGCCGATGGCTATGTGAAGTTCGGGCGCGACTATAAGAACAAGCGCCGGATCAGCATTCAGCCTGCGGACGAAACTCTGGACGCTGTCGAATACATGGTGCCCAAGGGCAAGCACATCCCGGTTGCCGAAGGGGATTTCGTCCAGAAGGGCGAATACATCATGGATGGCAACCCGGCGCCCCACGACATTCTGTCGATCATGGGTGTTGAAGCGCTGGCCGATTACATGATCGACGAAGTGCAGGACGTCTATCGACTGCAGGGCGTGAAGATCAACGACAAGCATATCGAAGTGATCGTGCGCCAGATGCTCCAAAAGTGGGAGATTCAGGACAGTGGCGATACCACGCTGCTGAAAGGTGAAAACGTCGACAAGGCCGAGTTTGACGAGGCCAATGAAAAGTCGCTGGCCCGTGGCGGACGTCCCGCGCAGGGCGAACCGATCCTGCTGGGCATCACCAAGGCAAGCCTGCAAACCCGCAGCTTCATTTCGGCAGCCTCGTTCCAGGAAACCACGCGTGTGCTGACCGAGGCTTCGGTTCAGGGCAAGCGGGATCGTCTGGTTGGTCTGAAGGAAAACGTCATCGTTGGCCGGTTGATCCCGGCAGGCACCGGTGGCGCGACCCAGCAGGTCCGCAAGATCGCCAATGACCGCGATCAGAAGGTCATCGCCGAAGCCCGTGCAGCCGCAGAAGAAGCTGCCCGCCTGGCCGCACCAAGCGCGGATGAAATGTCCAACCAAGTCTTTGGTAGCACCGACGATGACGTCCTGGTCGAAACGCCGGAAGGTGGCGCGGAATAATCACCCGCCCCGGATGAATTATGAAAGGCCCCGCTGCAAAGCGGGGCCTTTCGTCTATTTACAGATCACCGATGCGTGCCTTTCCATGCCCATATAGCGCGCTTGTGCCCTTGGCCGCCCCCCTGAATCAGCCTTCGCGCGGGAATTGCGGCGGCGTGACCGGAACGTAAGGGAATCGCCCGCGTTGCTTGGTGGCCGTCGTATTCGGATCGGTGCCGCCGCGAACATAGACTTTGCCGGGATCATAGTCGGGGCCAAAATCCCAGGTTGGAAAGCGTCCGTGTTTCATGGCGTCATGGACGAACATGCGCTTTTTCTGCGAGGCGCGGATGCGTTTTTCCAGTGCCTCTTCGTCCCACCGATCCTGCATCACTGCGAACATACGGTTGATCTGATCCTGATGCTCTGGGGCGTCGGCAAGATTGGTCAGTTCCAGCGGATCCGCCTTGGTGTCAAAGAACATCATGGGATCGCTGCGCGTATAGATCAGCTTTTTTGCGCCCTCGATCATGATGAAGGCGGGGCCATAAAGACTTTCGCCGGTGGATTCGATGAAAACGTGGTCTTCGGGGGTGTTGCGTTCGGGCAGATTAAGCAGGTTGCGACCATCATGGGGGGCGACATAGCCGTCGAATGTGCGGCCGCTGGCAATGTCTGTAAACGTCGGCATCAGGTCGACGAGTGAGGCATTCGCCTCTTCCCGGTGACCCGCTTTGACGCCAGGGCCCTGCATGATCATCGGCACGCGCAACGATGCTTCATAGGGGTTGAATTTGAACCACATGCCGCGTTCGCCCAGCATCTCGCCATGATCCGAAATCATGAAGACATAGGTGTTATCCAGCTGCCTGATGCTGTCCAGCGTCTCGATCAGCCCGCCAACCAGCTCGTCAATATGGGTGACCATGGCGAAATAGGCGCGGCGCGAACTTTCTAGCTGCGCGGGCGTGATGTCGAATTCATCCTGCCGGATGGTCATGAAATAGCGCTGTGACCAGGGATCCCGGTCTTCAAAGGGGATATAGGGCACCGAGGGGGCGGGAATATCGCGGCCTTCGTACATGTCCCAATATTTGCGGCCCGCAACGAACGGATTGTGCGGCTGGGTGAAGGACACATGCAGCAGAAACGGGCGATCATCGGTCGAACGGGCGTGATCATAAAGCTCCTTGCGCGCCGCGATGAAAACCTCTTCGTCATAGTCCAGTTGCAGGTTGCGTTCGCACTGGCCGGATTCCACGACGCTCAGCAAGCTCATGACCGAAGGCGCATAAGCCTCGTCCGTTTTGTCCCAATCCATCGTCCAGGCAAAATCGGATGGGTAAATATCGGTGGTCAGGCGTTCTTCGAACCCGTGCAGCTGGTCCGGCCCGACGAAATGCATCTTGCCCGAAAGGGTCGTCTTGTAGCCCAGCTTGCGCAGATAGTGGGCGTAGGTCGGCTCGGACGGCAGGAACTCGGCCCCGTTGTCGAAGACGCCGACGTCCGAGGGCAATCGCCCCGTCATCATCGAGGCGCGCGATGGCCCGCAAACCGGGTTGTTGCAATAGCTGTTGGCGAAGGTCGTTCCGTTTGCCGCCATCTTGTCGATATTCGGCGTAATCGCATAGGGCTTGCCATAGGCTGACAGGCACAGCGCCGTCATCTGGTCCGCCTGAATGACAAGGATGTTGGGACGGGTCATCGGGGTGCCTCCTGCCAGGGAAAATGCCCGCCCCGGCGCGTGGCCAGGGCGGGCAATGGTGTTTCAGATCAGCCACTGGTGCGGGCAACGAACTCTTCGATGCCGGGCACGCCAATCTCGCGATAGTACTTCAGCGCACCGGGGTGCAGCGGGGCACCAAAGCCGTTGAGCACGGTTTCCTTCGAAACGCGGCCAAAGGCCGGATGTACACCCGCCAGATCGTCCAGGCTTTCAAAGATCGCCTTAGTCATCTGGTATACGCGATCCTCGGACACCTCGGCCGAGATCACCAGACCATTGGCCAGACCATAGGTCGGGGTGTCTTCGGCCACATCCTCATAGGTGCCGCCGGGGATCGACAAGCGGAAGTAGGGCGGGAATTCGGCGCTGACCTTGGCGTAAAACTCATCCGAGATCGGGATCAGCCGCACATCGCGCTGCGCGCTAAGCTTGATGACCGGCGGCAGCGGGAAAGAGCCGTTCCAAAGCGCCGCATCAATATTGCCATCGCTCAGCATGTCGACCATGTCGCCAAGACGCACGCGGAAATCCTCAAAGTCCTCACCGGCGACCATGCCCATCAGTGCGTTGGCATCCAGCATCGACACGCCACCGGGCTGGCCCATGCCGACGCGTTTGCCTTTCAGATCCTCGACCGAATTGACCGAGCTGCCTTCCAGCGTGATGATGTGCATCGCAACCGGGGCAATCGACATCCACGACAGGATCTTGCCCGCCTCGGTGCCTTCATAGGGTCCGGTCGCGGCCCATGCCTCATAAGATGACAGCGAGGTTGCCATCGAGGCTTCGATCTCGCCACCCTGAAGCAGGTTGATGTTGGCGACATAGCCTTTGGTTTCCTCGGCTGTTGCCTCGACCCCCTCAACATTCTTGTTGATGACATCGGCAATGCCAGCGGACCAGGTGTAGGCCGTGCAGCCGACCGGGCAGGAGCCGATCGACAAGAAGTCGGCGGCCTGAACGCTTGCCGGAACCACAAGCGTGGTCGCGGCGATCAGCGCGGATTTGAGTATGTGTTTCATTTGGTAACTCCCTCTGTGGTTGGTTTGCTTGGTTCTTCCGGGTTGTTGGTTTGGGCAGATGCCTTGCGCAGGTTCCAGACGATAAGCGCTGCGGCAACCAGCACCGCCAAGGCGTCAAAGCGCCAATCCGAGCTGAGGAACAGGACTGCGGCCAGCGCAAATCCAAGCCGCTCGATCAGGTTCAGTCGGATGGCGAACACGCCCATCATCGCAATGCTGGCTGAAACGCCCCCGGCAATCGCGGTGATGAACGACAGGGTGATTTGCACCCAGGTGACATCAATGGCCAGCAAGGCAGGGTCGTAGACGAAGAAATACGGGACCGCGAAGGCACCCATCCCGAACTGGCATGCCAGAACGGCGATTTTCAGCGGGTTCCCTTGCGAGATTGAGGCCGCCGCATAAGCCGCCAGCGCCACCGGCGGCGTGATCGACGACAACATCGCGGAATAGAGGACGAACAGATGCGCCGCCAGCAGGCTGACGCCAAGATCGACCAGCGCAGGCGCCACCAGCGTTGCGACCAGAATATAGGCCGCCGCGGTGGGCAGGCCCATGCCCAGGATCAGGCAGGTCAGCATCGTCAGCACCAACGCCAATGGCAGCTGTCCGCCCGACAGAAGGACCACAAGGGTCGAAAACTTCAGGCCGATCCCGGTCAAGGTGATGATGCCGATAATGCACCCTGCCGCAGCACAGGCCAGCGCAACCGGGATGACCGCATTCGCCGCCGTCATTGCGGTTTCAACCATCCGGCGCGGCGTCTGTGCCGAGGCCCGGTTGAGGAAACTGACGATCACCGAGGTCGCCACCGCCCAAAATGACGACAGCATGATCGAATAGCCGTTCAGCAACATGCCAACAAAGACCGGCAGTGGCGCCAGCAGATAGGCGCGCCGCAGGATCGAAGCCCAATCGGTTCTGGACGACGCATCCCGCAACAACGGGATATTCTGTTTCACCGCCTCAAAATGCACCATGGCCAGCAGCACGGCATAGAAGATCACGGCGGGCAGGAACGCCGCCTTCGCAATGGTCAGGTACGAGGTCGACGTAAACTCGGCCATGATGAAGGCGGCGGCACCCATAACCGGCGGCATCAACTGCCCACCGGTCGAGGCGACAGCCTCGATCGCGCCGGCGGCTTCCTTGCGATAGCCGCTTTTGCGCATCAGCGGGATCGAGATTGGGCCAGTGGTCAGCACATTGGCCACGGCGGTGCCGGAAATCATACCCATCAGGCTGGACCCAACCACGGCGGCCTTTGCAGGCCCGCCGCGCATCCGGCCCGTCAGGCCGGTGGCGAAATCCATCAGCACCTGGCCCGCGCCGGTCTTTTCCAGCAGCGCCCCCAGCACCACGACGCCGGTGACAAACGTGGCGCTGACACCCAGAGGGGTGCCGAAAATGCCACCGCCGCCAAGGTATAGCTGCGCCGTGACACGCTTCAGCGAATAGCCACGGTGCGCCAGCCCATCGGGCAGATAGGCGCCAAGCAACCCATAGGCGATGAAGATTCCCGCCAGGATCACAATGGGCCAGCCGATGGTGCGCCGACAGGCATCAAACAAGGCAATCACCAGAATGACTGCGAAAATGATCTCAAGCTGGGTAATCTCGCCCCAGCGGTCGTTAATGGCGTCAAAATTGATAATGTGATGCCCGGTGGCGATGATGCCAGCGCTCAGAACCACAAGGCACCAGATCCTTTGCAGCACCACGCTGCCATTCGCAGCGCCATCCCCCGAAAACGAGGTTCGCAATGCGCCAACATAGACCAGCGCCATCACCAGAAGCAGATGCGCGCTGCGTTGCAGACCATCGGGAAATACGCCGAAATAGGCCGTGTAAAGCGTCAGCCCAACCAGCAGGATCGACGCCAGCCCGATGGCCCAGCCGAACGCACGATCTGTCAGCGCGCTATGCATCGGGGCGTCTTTCGGTTTTGCAGAATGTGCCGTGGTTCGGACGATCAGGCGCTGTCGACATCGTGCTCTCCTGTTTGCAGATAGGCGGGCAGGGGCATCCGGCCATCAATGATCGCGGCCACATCGTCCTGCGACAGATCTGGGAAATGCGGCGCAATCGGATCAATCCTTGGCAGTCGGCGGTTGGCCTTGGTGCCGTCCACGCCGCCGGTTCCCCGGCGCACATACCGCGCCTCGTCGCCTTTTCGCGCGATGAAATCCCAATCTTCGGGCGTGCCGGGCGTCGCCTTCAGGAACAGCCGTTCCGCCTGACTGGTGCGAATTTTCTGGTCGACCGCTTCCGGATCCCAGCCATCCAGCAAAATCGCCCTCAGCCGGGACAGGGTGCCCGCATGTGCCGGGTCATCGGCAAGATTGCGCAGCTCATCCGGGTCATCCTCAAGATCGAACAGCTGATCGGGGTGACCATGCGTGAATATCAGCTTGAACCGACCCTGACGAACCATCCGGTACGGCACGCACGGCCCGATCCCGTAATAATCCGAGATGGCCAGATCACGGGTGCCCGCGCCGGTCAGCGCCGGTTCCAGGCTTTCCCCGTCGCAAGGCAACGTCACTTCGCCCCCTGCGATACCCACCAGCGTCGGCAGCAGATCGACCAGCGACACACAGTCCCTGACCCGGCGCGGCGCGTATTTGCCCGGCGCTGACACCAACAGCGGCACCCGCGCGGACCAGTCAAAGAAGCTTTGCTTGAACCACATGCCACGCTCGCCCAGCATCTCTCCGTGGTCGGCGCAAAAGAGGATGACGGTATCGTCGGCTTGCCCGCTTTCGTCGAGCGCGCCGAGGATTTCACCAACCTTGTCGTCAATGAACGAGATCATTGCATAATACCCGTGGCGTGAACGCCGCAGATCGTCATCGCTTACCCGATGCCGATGCCGCCCATGGGCGAAGAACAGCGCGCGCGAGGCATGGTCGAGGTCCTCAAACGGCAGCGCGCCTACCTTGGGCAGGTCGATCTCATCCGGGTCGTAGCGATCCCAGTATTTCCGCGCTGCAACAAACGGCGTGTGCGGGCTGGTGAAAGAGGCGATCTGGAACCACGGTCCCGCATCATCGCCACGCCGCGCCAGATCATAGATCGTCTGAACCGTGGCGTGGGCGACCTCTTCGTCGAAATCCTCCTGCAAAGTGCGCGCCGCCGGTCCGGCATCGACGACACCGTTCAGACCGGTGGCTGACGGCACAAACGCTGGCCCGGCGTCCCAATCCGCCACCCAGTCAAAGCCCGATGGGTACACATCGGTCACCGTGCGTTCATCAAAGCCGTGCATCTGATCGGGGCCGATGAAATGCATCTTGCCCGACAGAACCGTGTGATACCCCAGATGACGCAGATGATGCGCCATGGTCGGCTGGCTGGTGGGCAATTCGCAGGCGTTGTCCCAAACCTCGATCGCGGGCGTCAGCCGCCCTGACATCATCGAGGCGCGCGACGGAACGCAGACCGGATAGTTGCAATAGGCGTTGTCAAACACGACGCTATTGGCCGCCAGCCGATCCAGATGCGGCGTCTTGCAGACCGTGTTGCCATGGAACGACAGCGCCTGTGGGGCCAGCTGATCGGCCATGATCATCAGGATATTTGGCTTCTTCGTCATCGCGTTAAACCGCCGCCCGACGATAAACGGTGTGTTCGGTGGTGTAGAACTGGATGGTTGACGGCCCATTGGACCCCCCGACGCCCATGGCGCTGTCCTTGATGCCGACAAAGGGCACGTGGTTTTCGGGGAAGCTGCCCGCATTCACATGGATCATGCCACTTTCGCTTTCTGCGACGAAACGTTCCACGACGTCTGTGCGTTCGGAATAAAGGCATGACGACAGGCCGAATGCGACGTCATTGGCGATGCTCAGCGCTTCGTCCACGGTGTCATAGGCGATGACGGACAGGACCGGGCCGAACACCTCGTCGCGGGCAACTTCCATGTCACGCGTAACGTTTGACAGGATGGTGGGCGCGTAGAAATACCCGCCCGTGTCGGATCGGAGCTTCTCTCCGCCCGCCGCGACGGTCGCACCAGCTGCCCTGGCGCGGGTTACGAAGCCATCCACATCCTGGACCTGTTGCGCGCTGGAAAGCGGCCCGATCTTTGCGCCGTCCAGTGTTCCGTCCATCGGTTGCATCGCCTTGGCCCGTGCGGTCAGACCTGCAACGACCGTGCCCTCCAGCGCGCGGTTCACGATGACCCGGCTGACCGCGGTGCATCTTTGGCCGCACACCGCGAAGGCCGATGCCATGATCTGATCAAGTGCCGCATCCATGTTGCCCGCGTCGTTCAGGATCGCGGGGTTCTTGCCGCCAAGTTCCAGCGAGATTTCCGCCAGATGCCCCGCCGCCGCAATCGCGACACGCTTGCCGACGCCGACCGAGCCGGTAAAGCTGATGGCGTCGACGCCGTCATGTTCTGACAGGGCCTGCCCCAGGGCACCGCCGCCGATCACGGATTGCACAAGGTCCGCAGGCAGGATGTCAGCCGCAATTTCCGCCATAAACGCAACAGCACCCGGTGTCAGCGACGCGGGTTTGAGCAGGATCGCGTTGCCGTAAACCAGCGCCGGGATCGCCTTGCGCATCGGCGTGCTGAACGGAAAGTTCCAGGGGTTGATGCCAAGGATCACACCGCGCGGGCGACGGGTGGAATAGGCCACCGTTCCGGGGATCTGCGAGGCAAAGACCTCTCCGATCGGGGCGCTGGCGCGACCGATGCAGGCGCGTGCCTCGCCCACGGCCTTGGTGACCTCACCGCGTGCTTCGGCCAGCGGCTTGCCCATTTCCTTGGTAATCGACAGGGCAATGTCTTCGATGCGCGCCTCCAGAGTGTCGACATATCTGGCGACCTTGGCGCCGCGTTCGGGTTGGGGCGTTTTGGCCCATTTGATCTGCGCCTGACGTGCGCGGGCGACACAAGTGTCCAACGCCTCCATCGGGGTTTCGTCATAGGTCGCCACAATCTGGTCTGGGGCGGCGGGGTTGCGAATTTCAATGGGCATGCGTTTTGTCCTGTGTTGTCCCGGCGGCATCATCGCGGATCATCGCGGCGGCCTTTTCGGCGATCATGAATGTAGGGGCATTGGTATTGGCCGAGGTGATCTTCGGCATGACCGAGGCATCGACAACCCGCAGCCCCTCGACACCGTTGACCCGCAGCGCTGGATCCACAACGGCCTTCGCGTCCGAGCCCATGCGGCAGGTGCCGACAAGGTGATAGACGGTCCCCGCCATGTTGCGCACGGCGTCCAACATCTCGGCATCGGTCTGGTATTGGTCGCCCGGAACAACCTCGCGCTGCCAGCGATGGCGGAATTCGGGCCGGTTATAAAGTTCGCGCACCAGGCGCAGCCCTTCGACGATGACCTTCTGGTCCTTTTCAGTCGCGAGGTAGTTCGTGCGGATCTGCGGATCCGCGAAAGGATCGGTGTTGGCGATATGTATCGACCCACGGCTTTCGGGGTGGCACTGCCAGAATGACGTTGTGAACCCGGAATACCGGTGCAGCGGCGTGCCGGGCTTGTCGACCGACAGCGGCATGACGAACAATTGCAGATCGGGGCGCCCGCCCTCGGCGTATTTGGTGCAGGCAGCACCGCCCACCTGACCCGCGCCAACGGTTAGCGGCCCGCGCGATTGCAGCAACCATTCAAGGCCCATCCGGGCCAGACTGATCGGATTGCGGATATGATCGTTGAGCGAGGCTCCGCGATCTTCCAGCTCGACAATTGTGCGCATTTGCAGGTGATCCTGCAGGTTCTCGCCCACTTCGGGCGCGTCGTGGCGCGTTTTGATGCCGTGGCTTTGCAACAGGTCAGCGGGACCAATTCCGGACAATTGCAATAACTGGGGTGACTGAACGGACCCGCCGCACAAAATAACCTCGCAGTCGGCATGAACCTTATGTGTCGTGCCGCCACTGACATATTGAACGCCGGTTGCGCGGGGGCCGTCGAACAGGATTTCGGTGACATGGGCACCGGTCTGCAATGTCAGATTGGGGCGTTTCAGGGCAGGGTGCAAAAATGCCGTTGCCGCACTGTCGCGCCAGCGTCCGCGCAGCGTCAGCTGATAAGACCCGACACCATGGGACGCCTCGGCGTTAAAGTCATCGTTATTTGGCAAACCATGGGCGCGCGCTGCCTCCAGCCAGTCGGAGCAGGCCAGGTTGTCGTTGCGCAGGTCCGACACCTGTAGCGGCCCATGGGTGCCGCGATACTGCGAGGGCGCACCGTCATAGGTTTCGAAGGCGCGGAAATGTGGCAGTACATCGTCAAACGCCCAGCCGTCCGCGCCCTGCGCGGCCCAATCGTCAAAATCCGCATGCTGGCCCCGGATATAGATCAACCCGTTGATCGAGCTTGATCCCCCCACGACCCGCCCGCGCGGACAATCCATCCGTCGCCCGGCAATACCGGGGTCCGGGTCGCCGCGATACAGATGCGCAACACGGCTGTCATAGATGGATTTGTAATAGCCGACCGGCAGTTTCAGCCAGAACCCGCGATCCGCGCCGCCGCCTTCCAGAACCAGAACCCGCGCGGCGCTATCCTCGGTCAGGCGCGCGGCCAATGTTGCCCCCGCCGTCCCCGATCCGATGATGATATAGTCAAAGCCGCGCACGAATCTGCCCCAAAAGTTCTAATAATGGGATTAATCGAATTCTGCTGGTGGCGCAACAAAAATTCTATATATAGGTTTTTAGGATTAATCGGGATGACACCTTCAATGACCGACACGCTGCGGCAAAGCCGATCCCCGCTGTATCTTCAGATTGCCGAGATTCTTCGCCAGAACCTGGATCGCGGCGTCTGGAAACCGGGTGAGCTTTTGCCAACAATTTCAGAGCTTTCGAAAGAATACTCGGTGGCGAAGATCACCGTGCGGCAGGCGCTGAAGATCCTCGAGGAAGAAGACCTGCTGGAATCGCGGCGCGGGCGCGGGACGACGGTTTTGCCGCCGCCTCCGGTACGCGACCGGCTACATCTGGGCACGCGCCTGTCCACCCTGGCCGACCATTATCGTGGCGACGAACTGGCGCTTGATCTTCTGGAAGACCGTGACGCCGAAGTGCCGGGCAAGCCGCTGATCGGCACATTGGCGGACAGTGGTTATCACCTGCTACGCCGCACCCACACCCGCGACGGAGAGACCTATTGCGTCATCTCGATCTATTTCGAAAAGACGCTTTTCGCCCGGCATGAGGCGCAGCTTCGAACACAGCTTGCCTTACCGGTCCTGGTCGATTCCGACGATATCGAGGTTGCCCGCGCGCGCCAGTCACTGACGATTGGCAGATGCGACTATGACACCGCCGGGCTTTTGAACCTGGCAGTGGGCGATCCGGTGGTCGAGGTTCGGCGCGTACTCTGCGACGGTCAGGATCAGGTGATCTATCTGGCCGACGTGACTTATCGCAGCGACTTTGTTCGCCTGGAAATGGACCTTCTTTGATGATCGACATTGCGCGCATTCAGGCCTGGGCCTTTCGCTGCCCCACCAGAAAACCCGTCGCCACGTCCTTTGGCGTCATGCACGACCGCCCGGCGGTATTGGTCCGCCTTGAAGATCGCGACGGCGCGTTCGGCTGGGGAGAGATCTGGGCAAACTGGCCCGCCGCCGGTGCAGAACACCGGGTCCGTTTGCTGGAATTGGATGTGGCGCATCTGGTGCTTGGGACGACTTTCGCCTCTCCGACAGATTTCTTTCACCGGCTTGACGCCCAGACCAGGATCAGGGCCGTCCAATGTGGTGAAGTTGGGCCCTTCGCGCAGGTGATCGCCGGGTTGGACATCGCGCTTTGGGATCTGGTCGCGCGGCGCGCCGGTGTGCCGCTGCGCCGTCTGATCCGCGCGGACGCACCGAGGTCTGTGCCTGCTTATGCCAGTGGCATTCAGATATCGGCGGCGGACGACCTGATGCCGCAGGCGCGGGCAGCCGGACATCGGCGGTTCAA
>Ga0070726_10000264_pt1 | contig 77420 bp, 79 predicted proteins | sample tdAd471_FD_67275 | JGI IMG/M metagenome (GOLD analysis project Ga0070726, IMG submission 67275) | Marine sediment microbial communities from the Atlantic coast under amendment with organic carbon and nitrate - tdAd47.1 | ecosystem: Environmental > Aquatic > Marine > Coastal > Sediment | place...
CAAAGGAGTACTGTTCATGTTCAAAGAAATCAAAGTCAGGCTCGCCCGACACAACCCGTGTGCGTTTGATATTTTCATTATCGTAAGTTGCAAAACCTGCACCACGATCATCCTTGAGGAACTCAGTCAAAAAGGTAATACGCGTATTTTCTGAGATATCCCATCGCAAGGACGGCGCAAGCAACAGCCGGTCATTGTCCTGCGCTTTGCCGTTGGCGTAATCAAATTCGGTATCACTGTCGCGTAATACACCGGTTAAACGGAACAGCAGATCATCACTGCCAGCCAATTGACCACCCACATCAAAAGCGCCCTGTAGGTGGTTAAAACTGCCTGCTTCCAGACGAACTTCATTCACCATATCGGCTCGCGGGCGTTTAGTAGTTTTGTCCACCACACCGCCGGCATCCCCCTGTCCATACAGCGCGCCACTGGGGCCGTGCATAATATCAACTCGCTCTAAAACGTAAGGGTCAGTGGTGTAATAGGCAAACTGACTACCGCCGGTTGGGAGTCCATCGCGGAAGTTACCGTTTGTAAAGGTATCGTATCCTCGAACACGAATTGAACCGTAACCACGCGGATCAACCCCGTAATCGTCGACCTTTACACCGGCGCTGTAGCTCACAACCTCAGAAATATTTTCAGCATTTCGCTTCTCGATTTCCTCTTTTCCGATCACCGAAATAGCCTGCGGCGTTTCCTGAAGCGGTGTATCGGTTTTAGTCGCGGCATCGCTGTAATAGGAAACAAAACCTTCGGTTTCACCCCAGGCAGAAATACTACGAATCGCTTCAACACGGATCGGATCCAGTTTAACGACCTCATCACCCAGGTTGACCGAGGGCTCCAGAACAACACTCTTTTCATCGGTTAAGCGATAAAGAATACCAGTGTTCATTAACAGCTTTTCCAAGCCCTGCCTCGGTGTGTAATCGCCTTTTAAACCGGTGCTATTGCGGGACTCAACAATGGTTGAATCGAAGGACAGCAGAATTCCTGCTTCGCGGGCGAACTGATTCAATACACTTTCCAATGTGCCAGCGGGGATTTGGTAACGTTTAACGGACTGCTTTTGCGAGACAGCTGCCTGGCTGTTTTCAGCCGCAGCCATCACAACATTGCTCGTGAGTGTACCCGTAGTACCCAAACCGAAAAGCAAGGCGCAAACAAGCGGCTTTGAATAGCGTTGTTTTGCCGACATTAAGTATTCTCCTGATCTAGTGAAATTCAGATAAATTGGAAGCTTCTATCCACTAGGCCGGATGAAATTCAAAAAGCAGTAAAAGTTTTAAAAAAAAGTTTTAAAGGTGAAATGAGGTTGCCACTAACGCGCCGCAACCCTGACCCAAAAACGACTAAAGGAATTCACCTGAACAGGCAAACTTTGCTCAATAGCATTCAACACGTGTTCTTTGTTATCTAACGGAAAAACACCTGACAGTTTGAGACCAGCAACAGCGTCATCGCACACGATTACACCTCTGTAATAACGCTCCAGCTCAGCAAGAAACACACCCAAGGGCATACTTTGGGCAATGATCTTGCCCTCCGTCCAACCCATCACGTTTTCATTCGCAGGCTCTAACGCCCCAATACCATCACGATTCAAACTGACTTGATAGCCCTTTTCAACCAACCGAGCCTCGCCTTGCCCATCATGAGTCACTTCGGTCGCTCCATCAAAAACAGCCACATCAGTCGTCCTTCCATCCCTTATCCAGAAATGAGTGCCCAGCGCCCTCACCTGCCCGCGTGACGTACTAACGCTCAATGGGCGCTTAACCGGAAAAGGGTCAGGTGCCGTATTCACCGTGATCTCCCCACGGTGCAGCACAATCCGGCGATATTGATCATCAAACAGAATATCCACCGCCGTATCTGTGTTTAGGTGTAGTTCCGTACCATCGGGTAATACCACACGCTTACGTTGCCCCGTTTTCGTGTAATAGTCTCGCAGCAACAGGTTATTTCCCCAGTCCGTTGCGGTTAACGCAACCGGTGTGGCCACTGCAAACACCAGCAGGGATTTAAGCACCGTTCGACGATCCATCTGCCCGCGACGGGTAAGGACATGACGGCTCCCGGCAGGTAATGCCTGAAAGCGGGACTCAATCGCCACCAGCCGTTGCCATACCATCTCATGCTCCGGACTTTCCTCTCGCCAACGCTGACAACCCGCCAACTGATCCGGTGTTGCAAGCCCAGAGGCCAGGCACGACTTCCATGCAATCGCCGCCTCCAATACCTGAGAGTTTGTCTTTGTCTGGTTTGCTGCCGACACGCTTATCCCCCTCCTTGAAATCCGCTTACTCGTAACACACTTGGTAACAAGCCCGCATCGCCTGCGTCATGTACTTCTGTACCGAACTAACGGAGATACCCATCTGCTGGGCAATTTCCGGGTACGTTAAGCCATCAAGCTGAGATAGCAAAAAAGCCTGCTTAGCCTTCTTGCCCATGCTATCAAGCAACTTATCAACACTAACCAGAGCCTCCACAATCAGCGCCTGTTCCTCCAGAGAAATATGCACCTCCTCTGGTTGCAGCAGTAAATACTCCTGATAAGCCTGCTCAAGGGATCGACGACGGTAATGGTCAACAACTAAACCATTGGCAATAGTGGAAAGATAAGAACGTGGCTGGCGTATTTCCTGCGCATCTGCGCGGCTAATGATTTTCAAGAAGGTATCGTGCGCAAGATCAAGCGCGCGATGGGGGCAATCAATCTTTCGTCGTAACCAATTAACAAGCCAACTATTATGCTGCTTGTATAGATCCGTAATTGCGGAGGAATACTCCTGAGTCATATTATCCTCACGTACCCGGAGCCATCCGTATGCTTGATGGGTCGTCTTTTATAATAGCTAATGCGATCTATTATCATTTGCATTAACTGTTTTTACAACCCTCTCTTCATATAAACATACCCATCATTCAGCCTCTGTTCAGTCGCAACAGGATTAAATGTCCTATAGTTATACAAGGCACTGACTATTCATACGAAGACTCCCCGTCTCACAGGGAAGTGCCAACAACCAACCGGTTGTTAATGAGTAAAGTGATCTCACTGGGAGGGCCGTGCTTCGAGGTCTGACACGCAGAGGATCAAAACTCATGAACACTCACGAAGCGAACATCTCTGGCACACTAAGAAAAAAGCAAACAACCGCCTCCCGAATCAAAGCTACCAATGACTATATCCGTGACCAGGCTGAGCACTTCGCAAGACTAGAAGCGGTACAACACAAATTGACCACCAAGCAGTTCAAAGCCATTAAATGCCTGATCATTAAACTGCTCAGAGCTTCAAACCGTTAGCGAAACAACAACGAACAGAGGCTCAATAGCATGAATCAAACCCGCTCTGGATTAGCGGGCTCGGCCTCTTATCCCCAGCGCCAAAGCAAGCCTTTGTGCCACTGGATTTATTCCGCTAGGATCACCGCATGGATATCGTCACCAAACTATTTTTAGCGAACTTAGTGGGCATCGTCAGCATCGCCTGGTTAGATAAAAAAGTCCTCAAGGACAAACTGGAAAAGCTGCCCGGCTTTGGCACCTTGCTTGAGGTGTGGACGCTCATCACGATTTTAAGTATACCGGCTTGGCTGGTTTATTTCGTTGTAACACTGTAGCAACGATGGGCTCGCTTAAAACCAACGGCTTAAAAAACTAAGAACCCTGACCTCTTAAATTTTCTGCCCTTCAATGAATAAGATTAGCTTTTGGCGGTATTATTTTCAGCTGATCCTGATTATTCTGTGGTCGAATCAAACCGTCTTTTAAGGGTGTGGTTAAAAGTAATGAATGCACTTTTTGTCGCTATAAAAATACCTGACCCCATAGGCAAAGCACTTCAGACCATTCAGCCTGCAGCCGGCTCGCGGGTACGTGTCGTTCCAAAAGACAGGTTTCATCTAACCCTGTGCTATATCGGCAGGCAGAGATTCAGCGGTATCGAACAAGCACTAACAAATATCATCGCGCGCCCCTTCGAGTTGTGTCTAACCGGCACCGGACACTTCGGTTCAGCCCGACGGGGTGCGACACTCTGGGCTGGTATTGAGGAAAACGCCGAGTTAATGAGCCTGCAATCGAAGGTCGAGGCGGCACTGGTTTCTGTTGGCTTTGAGCCTGAAACGCGTTGCTTCAAGCCCCACGTCACCCTGGCAAGGTGTAAGCCAAAACCCCCGGTTGACGTTTTACATGAACATGCTGCTAAACAGTTCCGGCACTGCTTTGTGGTGAGCAAGTTTGGCTTGTACACAAGCCAGCCAGCCCCACATGGCCCGCCCATCTATAGCCTGGAGCATGCATATTCACTGACTGAGTAAATAAAGCCAAAACGACACATGCAGGGCTTAATTTTACCGACCCAAACTTTATATCACCTCTTTTCCATTTTTCTATCTCTTGTCATTGCCCTTCACCGCAACATACGCTACAAGGTAAGCGAATAAAAACTGACTCATAGGACTTGGGCGCTCAAAAGAATGGAATCAAAAATCCCCCTCCCCACCGACAATATCTACAAGTTTTATGCCCTGTTTGGTCTGCTGCTTTTTATCACCAGCGGATTAGCTGTCGTTTGGAATGGCGCCACCACAAATGAAACCCTTCATAGCCTGGTCAAAGAATACGAAGCGCTGCCCGGCAGCACAGAAGAAAAAGAACAAACGACGTTAGGGAAAATGATTGAGACCCGCGTAGATGTTGCGATTCAAAACAAAAAACAGTTTCAACATTTCCTTTGGGCTAGTTTTAGGTTTATCGCTCTTGCTGATGTTTTAGGCTTTAAACAGTGGCATACCAAAATACAGCCCAAGCAGGATGAGTATTTTGACCTTCAACCACAGAAGTTGAAGCAATAAGTTGAAAATAATACAAACCTTCAGTGAACTGGTAATTAACTTTACTCTGCCCCATTTATTCGAGATAACTCATGGTGAATTTGAAGTTCGAAACTATTGAAGTAGACCCATCTGCCCCATTCGACAATGATCAATTAAACCGAAAACACGAGATAGAGAATCTTTCAAATTTACTTCTTAACGTGAATACGCCTACAGTGTTGGCAATTAACTCTCCTTGGGGCACAGGAAAAACCACCTTTATTAGGATGTGGGAAGAGTATCTAAAAAGCGAAGGTATACAATCACTTTACTTCAACGCATGGGCCACTGACTTTTCAGAAGACCCTTTGGTTTCTTTTCTCGGCGAAATGAACGATGGACTTAATAACCTCATAGGCTCATCAGGGCCAGCAAGTGAAGCTTGGACAAGAACAAAAGCGTTTGGAACACAGATCGCTAAACGAGGGTTACCAGCTCTCATCAAAATTGGGACAGGAGGGTTAATTGATGCGGAAAAAATTATTGAAGAAGAACTATCAAAAGCAATGGAAAGCTTAACAGGAGACGCTTTAGATAATTACTTACAACAAAAGAGCGCCATTGCATCATTCCATGAATCCCTTACTAAGTTAATTGAGTTGTCTGCAGAGAATAAACCTGTAGTGATTTTTGTCGATGAGCTGGATCGCTGCAGACCAACATACGCAATTTCGTTATTGGAAAGAATAAAACACCTCTTTGATATACAAGGTATGGTGTTCGTCCTATCAATAGCTAAAACACAGCTTGCCCACTCAATAGGCGCTGTTTATGGGGAAGGGATTGATGCAGTTTCATACCTCAAGCGATTTATTGATTTTGAATATAACCTAAGAACACCTGAAGTAAGTCAATATATCGAATCATTATTCAAAGCACTTTCCCTAGATGAATACTTTGAAAAAAGAAAAAAATATCCAGAACTTCAATACGATGGAGAGCACCTTAAAAAGGTTTTTATTATGCTCGCAGAGTGTCATGAATTATCACTGCGTGAAATAGAGCAGCTCCTTGCGGCTACAAACCTTGCTTTGCGGACAGCAAGGGAAAATGAATATGTGTTTCCGGCACTTTTGGCTTTCTTGGTTGTTACAAAAAACAGGTATCCAGATTTATACCAACGATATGTGTCCAATTCGAACTCTGAAACAGAAATGATCGAGCACTTATATGAAATCGTTCCAGAGAAAGGAAGGAACGAAAATTTTTCTTGTGCACTTATTGAAGGTCTTCTTATTGCAGCGAAATCTGATAGATTTCAAAGAGTTGAATCTACGGCCCTAACTAAACACAAAGAAATTCTGAATAGTGGAAATGCGACTAATGACTCAGCGCATTATTCAGAAAATGTCATCCACATTACTGAACGCCCTAATGGCTCTCGAAGTAACGTCGATCTCGAAATATTAATAAGTAGAATTGAAATGCTACGCCAGTTCAAATTTGAGGCCCAAGGGGAAATAATCGGCCCCTAGTAGAAAAGGGGTCCCATTTATTTTTTATACGAAAATCAACTTATCCCCTTCCGGCTTAACTCCAACCCACCTCGAATTAAAGGTTTTTTAAAATGAACGAAAATCAAGAACGTGAAGGGCTAGACAACTTCACCCGAAAGTACCTCTATGGTTTGGCGGGGCTGGCGGTTATTGGCTTTGTGTTGTGGTTGAGCAGTTTAGACTTTCGGGCAGGTGAAATTAATGACCTGCTTGAGGCTGACGCCGAGTTGGCGGCCTACCCTTACCCTTTCCGCGTGATGTCTCTGGAAAATGGTGTCGCGCAGGTGAGTAGCCCTCGCTCTGCGCAGTTGTCGGCCATTCAGTCACTGCGCGTTATGTTCCCTGAGTTACAGCAGAAAGATGCGGTTTCCGATGAAATGATGGCCGCACAGGAGGCGCTTGCCAGCATGCAGGCCCGTGCGGGACAGTTAGTAAAAAGCCAGACGGATGTTAACCGCATCCGCTGGGTGCTGGATAAGCAATGGCTCTCAAGCCACGGGGTGTACATCGACTAATTACGTCTGTAGAAGGCTGCCCTTGTGCGTTTAGGTTAACTGGTACTCCCCCCCTCTTCATAACATGACACCTTTCATATTAATGAAGTGATTTGAGCTATCTAACGCTCCTTTCTTTTATACTCCAAAACTTTTAAAACTACTCAACGGATCAAGAATAAATGGATTTTCTAAGAAAATTGGTAACCCAGGTTAAACACTATCTCAAAACAAAATTTGTTGTTTTGGTTTTATCGCTCAGCGTGACTATACCCTTGGCCCAAGGGGTGTACTGGATATTTGAAGCATCCTATTTTGGGCACTTTGGAATAAGTCCCGAAATTTTCAATAGACCTATTTTTTCAAGTAGTTTTATCAGTGTTTGGGTGCTCGTACTTTCCATTTTCCCTTTATATATAGCTTGGTTAGCCCTAGTAGCAGTTGTTTATCTCGTCTTGGTTGCGGTTAACTTTGAAAAACCAAAATTTCTTACAGAAGGGGCCGCCCCCCAGAAAGATAAACAATTAAGCCCCCCCCGTTTAGGTGAAAAATCATTAAATTGGAAAAAGAAGGTTTCCACATTAGCAATCAACTTAATGAGCTCGATAGAAAAATCGGTTTATTTTCCTGCTGCTCTTTTTTTACTAGGTAGCTGCATATTTCTAATGTTCAGCTCTTCAATTGAGTGGATAACAGAGAAAGGTGAAAAGCTTGCTAAAGATCAAATTGAAAATTACTCCAAAGAAAAGTTTGAGTGTGTTGATGGTTTCAATAGCAATAACGTGGGGTGCTTTACTATAGAGGGTATTGATAAAGATAATCTGCTAGTGATTACAAATAGTGAGACTCATCTAATTTATTTTAGTAGGACACAGCCCACCCAAACCGACACTGAAAAAGATCATCCAGCAGAGATAAACCTCCATATTATTGAAAAAGCGCCAGGCGAAGTTTTTAAAATCACAAGGCGCTATCAACGTAAGAGTTAAATTGAATAACCATGAATCACGACAAGCCGTGGATTAAATTAGTCGATGTGGCTGAGATTAAACAGGGCGCGTCACGTTTTGACTATGCGGATAAAGCCTGTTTTGTGGTGAGGAGTGGTGAGGCGCTTCAGGTGTTTGATAGCATCTGCCCACATAAGGCGGTGAACATGCCCTGTGATGCCATCGAGGGCATGACGCTGGTGTGCCCGATGCACGCTTGGCGCTTTAATCTTGAGACGGGTGAATGCTTAGAAAACGGTAACTTCACTCCGCTGACCAAGATAAAACACAAGGTTGAGGGTGGCGTGCTGTATTTGACGGTGTAGCCTTTTACTTCGGCGCGCTGATAACCGGCTGTTGTTTCGCTGCTTGAATTTGGCATATCCTTGTTGAAGGTAAACCGTATCACCAGTACAGGGGCGTTAAGTAAGTTGCCTCCAACATTTCGGGAGTTTTACGCTAATCTGACAGTCCTTTTCACCTCTAAAGCGCAGTAACGCAGTCAACAGGGAGACTGAGCATGAAAACGAAGGCCGGCTTTTCAGCATCAAAACAAAGGATTTTTTCACGGGGCAATACGCTTTTCTTTTATCTTCTGTTAACCGGGGCTCTGGTGGCGTGCGGCGAGCAAGACGCCGAGATAGCTCCCCCGGCAGCAAGCGTTAATGCTCAACCGATAACGTCAGACATCAACAATTACACCATTAGTATCGAACAATACTCGATTGATCCCGGTTTTATCAGCGAAGGTAAATTAAACATCGGTGACGGGGTGGATATGTCAGATCCGGGCGCACCGAAACGCCGAATCGGACGTCAGCCGCTCAATATTAGCGGCCCTATGCGTACGGCGGTGCCCACGGAAGATTACACGCTGACAGAAAGTTTCCGCCTGGAGGAATCCAATTCCGTACGTGAGGAGGCCAATATACTGTCCGCTTATTTTCAAGGCTCTTATGGGTTTGCTTCTGCCAATGCGGCTTATGAGCAGGCACGTAAGGAGCGACAATCCTCCCACTCCATTTACGCGGTACTGGATGCAAAAGGCGTGGTTCGCGACATCACTGACGTTATGTCCGGTGATCGTCTACAGTGGAATGAAGACAGTAAACCGACCTTTGAGGATGGCGGCGCCGACGAACTGGATTTTCGTCGGCAGTTCCTGGCCGATTTTGGTTCGCACTATGTTTCCGCCATCACCTATGGCTATCGAGTTGCCATTCGAGGCAAGATCGCTGGGAGCGATTCCTCCAAGAGCAGTGATATAAAAGCAGCGTTTAAGGCAACCTTTGTGTCAGGTAGTGCTGAGGGAGGCGTTTCCGCTAAGAACCGAGAAACCCTTTCAAACAGCAAGCTTGAGCTAACGTTTGCCGCGAGTTCTGGCGGACTCTACGTTGATGGTGAGCGCCGCCCTGGCGTACTCACTAATCTTGATGACATTCTGACCATGCTCAAAGATATGCGGGATGGGAAAATAAAAATCCACAGCGCGCCGATTCAGGCCACCGTTCGAAATTATTGGAGCAAATTACCAACAGAGTACACTCGTTCGCGTGCCTTATTAGCCGATCGCGGCTTACCGCCTCTGCCTGATGATGTCTACGGCGTACCAAAAGGCACTATCTTGTCCTGGCGGCCGACTGAAAGAAACCTTAAGACAGATGATGATGGAAATACCTATCTACTCCCCCCGCTAGGCTGGGCGCTTTGTAACGGCGAAGACGGTACACCCGACTTACGCGACCGCTTTATCCTTGGCAGCAAAACATTCGAAGACGTGGGTACGGCAGGCGGTAAAGCCAGCCACACACACGCCGCTACTAGCGCGAAGACTGACTCCAAATGGACGGCCCACGGTGGTGTAGGATCAAAATACGAACAGCCGAAACCGGATCACACCCATGGTGTTTCTGTTCAGAGTAGCAACAACCTCCCTCCGTATGTGAAGTTAGCGTACATTATGAAGTTATAAGTAAAAGGTATTGTTTATATTGGAATAACCAGCCGAAAATCGGGAAAATTAAAGGGGGCGCAACGATTAGTAAATAATCAATCTGCCCCCTTTTTTCCTCACTCTCCGACAAACGCTAATCATGATCGAGAAGTTATATGAGCGATATCAAATTCTCCCGCCCTGAACTGGAGTTAATCGTTAGCAAAGTTAAGCATTATTTCAATAACGAGCTGGATCAGGAAATTGGCGCCTTTGAGGCGGAATTTTTAATCAATTTTTTCGCTAAGGAGATCGGCCCGTATTTTTATAATCGCGGCCTGTCGGATGCGCATACGCTGTTGACTGGAAAAACCGAGGAGATCGGTTATTTGCTTCAGGAGTTAGAGAAGCCGACCACTTAGCTATCCTGTTACTTCTAGTCATTAGTCGGTAAGTAACGGCTGTCACATTTTTGCCATCTTCACTCGCTACCCTGTTTTTGATTAATTTTTACTCCCAGTAACGTGCTGTTGGGGTTTATCTATTCAAAACAAAGGTATAAGAAACGATGAAGAAGCTTACCGCTGCTGTATTACTATCCAGTGCTGTAATTGGCCTGACCGCCTGCCAAACCAACCAGTCTGAAGTTGCCGCTGAAGCGCCAGCACAGGAATTAAAACCGCAACTGAATAACCAGGACCTTTATGAGGTTGTGCATGACGGCCGCCATTATGTATTTGATGATTTTGCGACCTACCAGCAGTTTTTAACCGTGGGTGAAACCTCTTACCGTAAGGTATTCATTGGCGAAGGCCCGCACGGTAAAACACTGGTGTTTGGCCTGCGCGGTGAGGACAAGAAAAAACTGACAGGTCTAGCCGGGGTTGAGATGTATAACGGCAGAATGCCTGCCGCCGATGACTTCTACGGTGAAATGCGTGGTGAAGATGGTCGTCTGTATGTGTTTAGCGAGCTGGAAGATATGAAACCCGTTCGCGAGCACGGTGAAGCGGCCTATCGCTTAACTCAAATCGGTGTGGGTCCACAGAACCAAACCGTCGTTTTCGTATTAAACGGCAGCAATAAGAAAGAATACCCAGCCGCACTGGTGGCTAAGTTTAAAGAAGTGAATAGCCTGTAACGTTGGTTGTTAATAGATTCACGCTTTATTAGGTTTCACACGCGATAAAGCGTCTAATCTGTTTAACGGAAAAGGCCGCCCTACTCTGTAGTCGCGGCCTTTTCATTGTCTATGCCTGCCCGCCAAGCCATTGCATTGTCGCCGATAAAAATTAATCTCCCGATGTTTCTGTTACGACAGCAACAATCTCATATAAACAACAGTGAATTTTATCCGGCTTAATGCTTATTTTTATGCGCCAGATCAATTATTATTCGAGCCTAATTTTGACTCGCCAAGAATATGCGAGTAGTTATCTATCGGTCTGGAGATTCCCATGAGTGAAGTTAAACACTGCCAGGTATTAATTCTTGGTTCTGGCCCTGCGGGTTACGCAGCGGCTGTTTACGCAGCACGTGCAAACCTTAACCCAGTGTTGATTACTGGTATGCAAGCGGGTGGACAGCTAACCACCACCACCGAAGTTGATAACTGGCCTGGTGATGTTGAAGGGCTTCAGGGCCCCGACCTGATGGAGCGCATGAAGCAGCACGCTGAGCGATTTGAAACGGAAATTGTATTTGACCATATTCACACCACGGACCTTAAACAGCGCCCTTTCACACTGACTGGCGACGCGGCAACCTATACCTGTGATGCACTCATTATCGCTACTGGGGCATCGGCACAATACCTCGGCTTACCCTCCGAAGAAGCCTTTCAAGGCCGTGGCGTAAGTGCCTGTGCAACCTGCGATGGTTTCTTCTACCGTAAGAAAAAAGTTGCGGTTATCGGTGGCGGCAACACCGCTGTTGAGGAAGCGCTTTACCTGGCAAATATTGCCGACGAAGTAACGCTGATTCACCGTCGTGACAGCCTGCGTTCTGAAAAAATCCTGCAGGACAAAATCTTCGAACGCGAGCAAAACGGCAATATCAATATTATCTGGAATCACACCCTTGATGAGGTTTTAGGTGACGATATGGGTGTTACCGGTCTGCGCCTGAAAAGCATGCAGGATGATTCGACTCAGAAAATTGACGTTGCTGGTGTCTTTATTGCCATTGGTCACCGCCCTAACACCGAGATTTTTGAGGGCCAGCTCGACATGAACAACGGCTATATCAAAATCCAAAGTGGTCTTGAGGGCAACGCGACAGCCACTAGCGTACCGGGTGTTTTCGCTGCAGGCGACGTGGCTGACCAAGTCTACCGCCAGGCGATTACCTCTGCTGGCTTTGGCTGCATGGCCGCGCTGGACGCAGAGAAGTTTCTGGACGAATAAGCAAAACCGCTTTTCAACCAGGTATTGGAACGGCGCCGCTTCAACGAAGCCGCGCCGTTTTTAGTTGCCTGAACAGCAGACTTAAAAGGCATTATATTAGGGCCCATGTCAGACATTATTTGGCTAAACGAAAACACTCACCTGTTTCCCGATGTTTCCCAGGCGCTTCGTGAGCCTGATGGACTGCTCGCCGTTGGCGGGGATTTAAGCGCAGAGCGGCTAATGGAAGCCTACCGCCAGGGTATTTTCCCCTGGTACGAAGAAGACCAGCCCATTTTATGGTGGTCGCCCAACCCTCGCTGTGTTCTTTATCCTGAGCAATTACACGTTTCCCGTAGCCTAAAAAAAACGCTTCGTAAAAACGTCTTCTCGGTAAGCTTTGATCAGCAATTTGCAAGGGTCATGCAACACTGCGCTGAATCACGCCAGGATCAGGACGGCACCTGGATTACGCCGGACATGCTGGAGGCTTTTCAGCATTTACACTCACAGGGCATTGCCCACTCCGTGGAAGTCTGGAGAGGTGATGAGTTAGTTGGTGGGTTGTATGGGCTTGCCATGGGGCGAGTATTTTTTGGGGAATCCATGTTCAGCCGCGCAACTGACGCCTCAAAAGTTGCACTTTATCAACTCACCCAACAGCTGTTAGAGTGGGGCTTTAATTTGGTTGATTGCCAAGTTCATAGTGAGCATCTGGAAAGTTTAGGCGCCATAACCATTGATCGCGGCCAGTTTATTGCTCACCTTGAACAACACATTGAGGACCCCAACCAGTCCCTTTGGAATAACAAAACGTGACTGAAAAAGAAGACCCGCAAGAACAGCAGATTAAGCTATTTGAAACCCACGAGCACGATTGTAGTTATCTACCCGATCGGCAGGCAAAAACCGTGTTTGTCGATCCTGATACCGTTTTAAATTGTTTCTCACAAACCCGGTTAGCCGAACTGGGTTTTCGTCGCAGCGGAGATTTTGTTTATCGCCCAAACTGTAAAAACTGCTCTGCCTGCGTACCTGTCCGAATCCCGGTACATAGCTTTAAGCCCTCTCGCACGCAGCGCAAAATCTGGAATCGAAACGCTCATTTAACCGTTACCATGACCGACGCTCGTAGCAACGATGAACTCTACGCGTTGTACGCACGTTATATAACCGCTCGCCACAAAGATGGGGATATGTATCCACCAACACTCGAGCAATTTAAAGACTTTTTAACGGAGAGCCAGGCTGACACACGCTTTATTGAATACCGAGACAATGGGGAGTTAGTCGCCGTAGCGGTCACCGATCAATTAGAGAATGCCTATTCGGCTGTTTATAGTTTTTTTGATCCTGATAATCACCGTGCCAGCTATGGCGTTTATACGATCCTGTCACAGATTCATTTAGCTCGGGAAGCTGGTTTGCAATACCTCTATTTAGGGTACTGGATTAAGGCCTGTCAAAAAATGAGCTACAAAATCGATTATCGCCCCATCGAAATGTTCATCAATGACCGTTGGTCGGTGTTATCCTAGGCGCGCCGTTTTAGTGACGCAACGGCTTCCCTACCTGTGCGGAAAAAATGATAGCGTGACAAAGACACCTCCCACCGTGCCGTCAACAAAGCGTTATAGACCAATAACGCCTGTTTAAGCGCCCAGCTAATAGAACATCATCATAAGCCCTAAACCAATTAGGTCTTGCGTAGTTTCGCTCATTTAGGCAGAATGCACGCCTAATTTTTAAGAACTCGTAATTTTGGAGACTTATCAGTGGCAAAAGAAGGCCAGATTGAAATGGAAGGCGAGATTATCGATACCTTGCCTAACACAATGTTCCGCGTAAAACTGGAAAACGGTCACATCGTGACTGCACATATTTCTGGAAAAATGCGCAAGAACTACATTCGCATTCTAACTGGCGATAAAGTGACCGTTGAATTAACTCCGTACGATCTGACCAAGGGCCGTATTACTTACCGCGCCCGCTAAACCACAGATCATGCAGACATAAAAAAGCCCGACTGTTTTTAACTAGTCGGGCTTTTTTGTTACCTGTAGTTTAAGAAGGTCAATCTGGCTCGGCAACAGGCTGATTACTTTCGATAGTGATTTTCAGCTCATCGTCCTCCACGGAAATAAAGACTTCACCGCCCTTACCTTCCAACTCACCAAACAGAATGGCTTCGGCCAGCGGCTTTTTCAGTTTTTCATGAATGAGTCTCGCCATTGGACGTGCGCCCATCTTCTCGTCATAGCCCTCTTTTGCTAACCAGGCTCGGGCTGCGCTATCGATCTCGATATGCACTTTTTTGCTATCCAGCTGCATCTGTAGCTCAATAACAAACTTGTCAACAACATGCTCGATAACCTGCGGATCAAGAGCACCAAACTGAATAATGCCATCCAGACGGTTGCGGAACTCCGGCGTAAATAACTTACGCACCTCTTCCATACCATCGGTGCTGTGATCCTGATTAGCAAAGCCAATGGAGCGGCGGCTCATTTGCTCAGCACCCGCGTTAGTGGTCATAATCAGCACCACGTTACGGAAATCCGCTTTACGGCCGTTGTTATCGGTCAGCGTGCCGTGATCCATAACCTGTAATAACAGGTTGAAAACCTCGGGATGCGCTTTTTCAATTTCATCGAGCAACAACACACAGTGTGGCTGTTTAGACACGGCCTCGGTCAGCAGACCACCCTGATCAAAGCCAACGTAACCGGGAGGCGCACCAATCAAACGAGAAACGGTATGACGCTCCATGTACTCGGACATATCAAAGCGCACCAGTTCCACGCCCATGACCTTAGCCAGTTGCTTGGTCAACTCGGTTTTACCAACCCCCGTTGGACCTGCAAACAGGAAGGAACCAATAGGTTTTTGCTCGTCTTTTAAGCCCGCACGGGATAATTTAATCGCACTGCTAATTGAGTCAATCGCTTCATCCTGACCGTAAACAACCAGTTTGAGGTCACGATCAATATTCTTCAGTGAATCCCGATCGGACGCAGAAACACTTTGTGGGGGAACCCGGGCGATATTGGCAACCACCTGTTCAATTTCGCTCACACCAATCACTTTTTTACGCTTGCTTGGTGCAACCAAATGTTGATGGGCGCCCGCCTCGTCAATCACATCAATCGCCTTATCCGGCAGCTGTCGGTCAGTAATGTAGCGATCAGCTAATTTCGCGGCACTGCGCAACGCAGGATCAGTGAAACGGATACCGTGATGCTCTTCAAACTTTTCCTTAAGTCCCTTGAGGATCTTGTAGGTGTCATCAACGCTTGGCTCGTCTACATCAACCTTCTGGAATCGACGTGCCAACGCGCGGTCTTTTTCGAAAATACCGCGGAATTCCTGATAAGTCGTTGACCCAATACAACGCACCTTACCGGAGCTCAACAGGGGTTTCAGCAAATTCGACGCGTCCATAACGCCACCAGAAGCAGCACCGGCGCCGATGATGGTATGAACCTCATCAATAAACAGAATGGCATGAGGCTGTTTTTTCAACTCAGCCAGCACCGCTTTGAAACGTTTTTCAAAGTCGCCGCGGTATTTGGTGCCCGCTAACAGCGCCCCTAGATCCAGGGAATACACAACTCCATCGGCAATAATTTCTGGCACTTTCTCATCAACGATCAGCTTCGCCAGCCCTTCTGCAATGGCTGTTTTACCAACGCCTGACTCACCGACCAATAGCGGGTTGTTTTTGCGTCGTCGCGATAAAATCTGCACCACTCGATCCACTTCGTGGGAGCGACCAATCAAAGGATCAACTTCACCTTGTTTAGCTAACTCATTGAGATTAGTCGCAAAGCTATCCAGTGAGCTCTGTTTAGTTTCATCGCCAATAACTTCAGCTTCATCCTGTTCAGCGGCTGTTTCGCTTTGCTCTTCTTCAGAGCCGGAAACCCGTGAAATCCCATGGGCAATATAATTGACGATGTCGATACGGCTAATGTCTTGCTGCTTAAGCAGGTAAACGGCATGGCTCTCCTGCTCGCTAAAAATAGCGACCAAGACGTTGGCACCAGTGACTTCTTTTTTACCTGAGGACTGAACATGGAACACAGCACGTTGCAGCACACGCTGGAAACCGAGAGTTGGCTGCGTTTCATTGTCAGTGCTGTCATCAGGAATAAGTGGTGTTGTGGAATCAACAAAGGCATTCAGCTCTTTGCGTAACTCATAGAGATCTGCACCACAGGATTGCAGCACATTAGCTGCAGCCGTGTTGTCCAACAAGGCCAACAAAAGGTGCTCAACCGTCATGTACTCATGGCGTTTATCACGAGCTTCCTTGAAAGCCATGTTCAAGGTGATTTCGAGGTCTTTACTTAGCATAGCGCTTCTCTCTTATCTTGTATCAATGGCTAATCTGCTTGGTCCATACCACATAACAGGGGGTGTTCATTATCACTTGAGTACTGATTAACCTGAGTGACCTTGGTCTCTGCTATATCACGTGTAAACACACCGCAAACCGCTTTACCCTGAGTATGGACAGTCAGCATGATTTGCGTCGCTTTTTCCCGGTTCAAATTAAAAAAAGATTCAAGAATTTCAACCACAAAATCCATCGGTGTATAGTCGTCGTTATACATCACAACCTTATACATGGGAGGCGGCTTTAGCTTTGGTTTTGCCTGTTCTACCGCCAGGTTTCCATCATCACTTTGATGATCATGATTTAATGTTAGTTCAATCTGTTGGGTTTTACGCATAGCCATTTAAAAAATACTGCAGTCTGAAAAAGGGGATACGCTCATTGTAAATAATTAGACCTCAGATGTGGGTCAATAATGCGTATATTTGGGGGTTTATTAACGTCTTTCAATGATTATAGGTAATAAAAAAGCCCGGTAAAACCGGGCTTTTGCATTTGCCGATAAGGCCTTAAGTCTACATGTTTGCGATGATAGCGTCGCCAAATTCGCTGGATGACAACAGTGTGGCTCCATCCATCAGTCGCTCAAAGTCGTAGGTCACTGTTTTTGCCGTAATTGCACCTTCAATACCTTTGATGATCAGGTCAGCCGCTTCATTCCAGCCAAGGTGGCGCAGCATCATTTCAGCTGACAAAATCAAAGAACCTGGATTCACCTTATCCAAACCGGCATATTTAGGCGCGGTGCCATGCGTAGCCTCAAAAATTGCTACGTTATCACTGATATTGGCGCCTGGTGCAATACCAATACCGCCAACCTGAGCGGCTAGTGCATCGGAAATAAAGTCACCGTTCAGGTTAAGAGTTGCGATTACGCTATATTCATCCGGGCGCAACAAAATCTGCTGCAGCATCGCGTCAGCGATCACATCTTTGATCACTATTTCTTTACCATTGTTCGGATTTTTAATCACCTGCCATGGGCCACCCTGTAAAAGCTCACCACCAAATTCATTGGTGGCTAATTCATAGCCCCACTCTTTAAAGGCACCTTCAGTAAACTTCATGATGTTGCCTTTATGAACCAGCGTTACACTTGGCAGATCCTGGTCAATAGCATATTGAATTGCACGGCGAACCAAGCGCTCGGTACCCTCTTTGGAAACAGGCTTAATGCCAATGCCGCAATTTTCCGGGAATCGGATTTTCTTAACACCAAACTCGTTTTGTAAAATAGCAATCAGCTTATCAGCTTCTGGCGTTCCAGCAGCCCACTCAACGCCGGCATAAATATCTTCAGAGTTTTCACGGAAGATAACCATATTGGTTTTTTCTGGTTCCCTTACAGGGCTAGGCACGCCGGTGAACCAACGAACGGGACGCAAACAAGTGTATAAATCCAACTCCTGCCGCAGAGCCACGTTCAGTGAACGAATACCGCCACCAACGGGCGTCGTCAAAGGGCCTTTGATACCCACTGCAAATTCTTTGAAGGCTTCAAGTGTTTCGTTAGGCAGCCACTCGTCACCACCGTAAGTATTAACCGCTTTTTCCCCAGCATAGACTTCCATCCAGGCAATTGAGCGTTCTGAGCCATAGGCTTTATTAATGGCCGCATCAACAACACTGATCATCGGCGGCGTTACATCTACACCTATACCATCACCTTCGATAAAAGGAACGATAGGTCGATTAGGAACGTTCAGGGACAAGTCAGAGTTAACGGTAATTTTTTCGCCATCTGTCGGAACAGAAATTTTGTTATATGCCATTAAAGTCTCCAAAATCCGGGCATGTCATCAATTTTTCGAGATAAGCGAATGACCATCAAGGCCCGCTTATCCTTATTATTTGTATAGCATCTATGCTAGCTTGCTTTGCCGCCGAATACTACCGAATGCAGGAGTGAGCCAATACAATTTTCACTGTTTTTTTCAGTTAAAGCTGACCACCAGTCAAATCAAACAGGCATAAAAAAGCCCCGCCTGAAATTCAGGCAGGGCTAGTTGATACCGACTGACAGTAATAAAATTGACAGGTTAGTAGCGTTCAACCTTTTTTGTCAGCTTCATCATTGACGTGTTTACCGACCCATTTAAACATATAAATAGCCATCACAACGATGAAGGCAACAACGCCAAAAGAAAGAATGCCAACCCAGTCACTGAACAATTGCACTAATAAATCCATTATCTTCCCCTACTCAATAAAGTTGCTTTACACACAAACTTTAGCCCGAAGGTGTGCCCCTCAAATTGATCTACATCACGCCAGGTAGCGAGATAATTTGATCGAAATCAATAAATAAACATCCCTTATTTATTGAGACTTAACGGGCTCTTCTCCTCCCTCTCCCAGCCCGTTAAATAAATCCGGTTTAACTGTGCAAGTGCCATTGTTATACTGTTTTGCTCGTACAGATCGACCACTGTCGCACTTTTGCTGCACGTTTGCTGTTGAAGTCTCCACGTCGCCTTTACGCCCAAATGCCATCAGGTTTATACGCCTTTGGACTGACTAATACTCCCTTATTGGGATTCGCTAAACGGATACTTGACATGACAGTTGCACAAGACAAAGTTGTTTCCATTCATTACAAACTCATCAATGCTGATAACGGCGACTTGATTGAGTCTTCAAAAGATCGCCCAGCTATGGCCTATCTGCACGGTGCCAACAACCTGATCCCCGGCCTGGAAAAAGCACTGGAAGGCAAAAACGTAGGTGACGAGTTCCAGGTTACTATTGCACCGGAAGACGCATACGGCCCACGTCACGACAGCGGTGTACAGAAAGTGCCTTTAGAAGCACTCAAGGACATCGAAAATATTGAAGTCGGCATGGTACTGACCGCACAAACGGAGCAAGGCCCGGCAAACCTTCAAATCATTGAAATTGGTGAAACGGAAGTAACGGTTGATGCCAACCACCCACTAGCCGGCACCACATTGATTTTTGACGTATCGGTTGAATCGATTCGTGATGCCAGTGCAGAAGAAATTGAGCATGGCCACGCTCACGGCCCTGAAGGTCATCAGCACTAATTAAGCCAGGCAAAAGGCGCTTATTTGTTTTGCTAACGGTAGTTTCAAGCTATCAAAATAGGCGTCTATCCCTGTAAGTAACCGCCCCGTCTCGTCTCTTGCGAGTATTAAATGCTGACCAAAATTCTTATTACAGCCCTTGTGATTGCTACCTGCTTTGCTTATTTGCGCTACCAGCGTGGAAAAAATACAGCGGCTGACGGACAAACTACCGATAGCCCATCCAGTGGGTCAAAGCCCACCCTATCGAGTCAGTTTCATTGGTTAGCGGGCGGATTAATCCTGCTCACAGCTACCGCAGCTATTGGTTTTTTTATTTATAACTGGATGGATAACCATCAGGTTATGACGGTTAACATTATCAACCCTAATAGCGGTGATAAGGTAAGCTATCAGGTTTACAAAGGCGACCTACAGGAACACAGCTTTAAAACACTTAAGGGGCAGACAATTCGTATCAGCAGCGCGGAACGAATTGAGGTCAGTGAGGCCCCTTAAGGCATCAGTCCTTATTCGCCCTTTTTCCACTCAAGCGGCTGGGCACTCAACTGATTTTCCGGCACTCCAGCGCCTAGCAGCACACTGACAATCGACGGCTTACCGGTACTTTCCAGTGCAATCTTAACGGTCATTGTTAACGGCACCGACAGCAACATACCAACAGGCCCCAGCACCCAACCCCAAAACACCAACGATAGAAAAACCACCAGCGTTGATAAATCCAGTCCCTTGCCCATCATTCTTGGTTCGAGCACATTACCAACCAACACATTGGCGAAAACGTATCCAACAGCCGTTAACAAAGCGTCGCCAGTACCCAGCTGAATCAAAGCCAGCAATACCGCCGGTACTGCGGCAATAATAGAACCCAGATTAGGCACAAAGTTAAGTAAAAAAGCGACTAGCCCCCACAGCACCGGGTAATCAACACCAATAATCCATAACCAACACATAATTAAAACGCCGGTCAATAAACTCAATCCGGTTTTGATTGCCATATATTGGTTAATACTGGAGGTAAAACGCTCAATCGCCTGAAGAGACTTAGATCCCTCGCCTGCCGCACGCTCCAGCTTGGAATGAAACATCGCCGACTCCGACAGAATAAAAATCACTGTCAGCAAAATCAGAAAAGCATTGGTCATCACATTACCCAACGAGGCCAGCGCTTTACCCACCATGCCCATGACCGTTCCCGGTTTTATATTTTCCTGAATTTGGTTAATCGGCAAATCAAAACCCATTCCACCGAGCCATGCCAAAAACGTTGCCGTAATAGTGCTAAGTTTTTCCTGATAGACCGGCAAGTCCTGGGAAAAATCATTGATTGAAGTACTAACGATCGCGCCAACGGCGACACCAAACACCACAATAAAGGCAACCACCACTAACATCGCCAAAATCAGCGGCACGCCACGCTTGGTCATCCAGGCCAATGGTGGCCCGCAAATAACTGCGATAAATATTGATAACAGGAACGGCACAAGCAGCGACTCAGCGGCCTTCATGCCTGCCACTATCACCACAAAAGCGGCAAACCCCAGAAAAAAACGAGTTAACGACGGATGCTCGTCAGCAGCCATAATAAATCCTTTAGCGTAATCAATCCGAAAGTGACACTTTTACCCTGTCTTTAAAGCATTGTCCATGCAGCCAGCCACGAATAAGGCTCGCTCATTATTCATGACTGACCTAGGAACCTTTATACCGTATACGTTAGAATGTGCGCCGCAATGACCATAACCCGTTTTTAAGTGAGCTTTAGCTATGTTTAAACCCCGCGCCGTATTCTTTGACCTAGATGGTACGCTGGTCGACTCTGTTGCCGACATGGCCTTTGCGGTAGGTAAAATGCTCAGCCATTTTGACCTCCCCGCCCCTGGTATTGAAAAGGTCAGTACTTGGGTTGGTAATGGCGCACAGGCGCTTATCAATCGCGCCCTGACGAATGATATGCATGGCACCGCAGATAAGGCACTGTTTGACCAGGCTATGCCACTGTTTAACCGCTACTACCATGAAAACCTCGCGCTACACAGCGCGCTGTATGAACATGTCGAGCAGACACTGCAGACATTGAAAAACGCAGGTTTAGCGCTTGCCTGTATCACCAATAAACCGGAGCAGTTTACGGAAGTGTTACTTGAAAACATCAATATCGCCCAGTATTTCTCGCTGGTCGTGAGCGGTGACACTCTGCCAACCAAAAAGCCACACCCAGGCCCTCTGCTTCATGCTGCCCAGGAGTTTGGTGTTCATATTGATGAATGCCTGATGGTTGGCGATTCAAAAAGTGATATTGAAGCGGCTAAACAAGCTGGTTGCCCGGTGGTTGCGCTGAGTTACGGCTACAACCATGGTGAGGATATTCGTCTACACAACCCTGATATCACCATCGACAGCCTTAAAGACTTGCCGCCACTACTGTCCATTTAAATTCTCATTTAGTCCTTTTTAATAGGTTTTATTTATGTCCGTACAAAGCACCATTGAAAACAAGCTTAACGAAGCGCTCAAACCAGCGTTTCTTGAAGTCGTTAATGAAAGCCACCAACACGCTGGTCATGCCCACGGCAGCACCGACAGTCACTTCAAGGCAGTCATCGTATCCAGTGCCTTTGACGGGGTTGGAATGGTCGCTCGCCATCAGCACGTTTATAAGATACTCGCGGAAATGATGAACAACCCTATCCACGCACTCGTGCTTAAAACCTATACTGCCGAGGAATGGCAAAAACAGCAGGGCTAACCCAGGCCTCCCCATGTAAATGGAATTATTTGCCTGCTGTAAGGCTCTTATATTAGGGATCCTCTGATTACATCCGTGCTCGCTCCCGCTGGCTGAGGCGTAATTAGAGGCTCCTGAAGAGCAGCAAGACAAGCAGGAGGCAACATGGCTCTGGATCAAAGCTATCGCTACGTCAATTTAGACCTGGATGAAGACCAACTCATCAAACTGGGTCGCCACGTTCTGGTGGCCTATATCATGCGCCCCAAAGCCGGTTACGATTTTCTCGCTACCGCCGCACATTTTGCCGCTGAATCCTCCACCGGTACCAATGTTGAAGTCTGTACCACAGACGACCACACCCGCTCCGTCGATGCGTTGGTTTATCACGCAGACGAAAAAACCGGACTGGTCAAAATTGCCTTTCCCATTGACCTGTTTGACCGCAATATTATCGACGGCAAAGCCATGGTGGCGTCATTCCTGACACTTTGCATTGGTAACAATCAGGGCATGGGGGATGTTGAATACGGCAAAATGCATGATTTTTATTTCCCACCAAAATACCTGAAACTCTATGACGGACCCGCCACTACGCTGAGTCATTTCTGGAAGATATTAGGCCGTCGAGAGCAACATGGCGGTCTAATTGTCGGCACCATTATCAAGCCTAAGTTAGGGTTGCGCCCTCAGCCGTTTGCCAAGGCCGCCTATGACTTTTGGCTTGGCGGCGACTTCATCAAGAATGACGAACCGCAGGGAAATCAGCCAGTTGCACCACTTAAAGAAACAATTACATTAACTTCTGACTCGCTACGCCGTGCGCAGGATAAGACCGGTGAAGCAAAGCTGTTCTCAGCAAACATCACTGCGGATGACCATGATGAAATGCTCGCACGCGGCGAATTTATACTGGATGCGTTTAAAGAAAACGCCGACCACGTTGCCTTCCTGGTAGATGGCTATGTCGCCGGCCCATCCGCAGTGACAACGGCCCGTAAAAATTTTCCAAACACCTATATCCACTATCACCGAGCCGGCCACGGTGCAGTCACCTCTGCGCAAAGTAAACGTGGTTACACCTCACTGGTCCTGTGCAAATTAGCACGACTGCTGGGTGCATCCGGCATTCATACCGGCACCATGGGTTTTGGAAAAATGGAGGGCGAAGCTGCAGACCGTTTATCGGCCTACATGCTTGAGCAGGATATTGCTTCAGGCCCCTACTTTGAGCAACCCTGGCTGGGTATGAAACCCACCACGCCCATTATCTCCGGCGGTATGAATGCCGTTCGGGCACTGGGCTTTTTTGAAAATCTCGGGCACGGCAATGTCATTATGACAGCCGGTGGTGGCTGTTATGGCCATTTAGATGGCCCCGCTGAAGGCGCGCGCTCGTTGCGCCAAGCTTATGAATGCTGGGCAACAGGAGCCAACCCTCTACAATTCGCAAAAGAACACCGCGCACTGGCCCGTGCTTTTGAGTCATTTTCAGGTGATGCGGACGCCTTATATGCTGGATGGAGAAGCGCTTTCGGTGTAAGCTAGGCAGCCTTAATTCGGAGTGATAATACGGTAAAAAAATACCGCTTTATTGCTGCCATCCAATTCTTTTGACGCAATGGAGAACCGCTCGACATGGCTCTAGTTTCGCTTAAACAACTGCTTGATTACGCCGCCGATAACAGCTTCGGCATCCCGGCCTTTAACGTGAACAACCTGGAGCAAATGCGCGCCATCATGGAAGCCGCCGATGAGACCAATTCGCCGGTGATCGTTCAGGCCTCAGCGGGTGCTCGTAAATACGCTGGCGCACCTTTCCTGCGCCACCTGATTCTTGCCGCAGTTGAAGAGTTCCCGCACATCCCGGTTGTTATGCACCAGGATCACGGTACCAGTCCAGCGGTTTGTCAGCGCTCCATTCAACTGGGTTTCAGCTCGGTCATGATGGACGGTTCGCTGCGTGAAGACGGCAAAACCCCCTCTTCTTATGAGTACAATGTCGACGTTACCCGTAAAACAGTTGATATGGCCCATGCCTGCGGCGTTTCTGTTGAAGGCGAACTGGGCTGCCTGGGTTCTCTGGAAACCGGCCAGGCCGGTGAAGAAGACGGTGTTGGCGCAGAGGGCACACTGTCACATGAACAAATGTTGACCGATCCTGCTGAAGCCAAAGATTTTGTTGAAAAAACCAATGTAGACGCACTGGCAATTGCTATCGGTACGTCACACGGCGCCTATAAATTCACTCGCCCACCAACAGGCGACATTCTGGCAATTGACCGCATTAAAGCGATTCATGAAGCCATTCCAAACACTCACCTGGTCATGCACGGCTCCTCTTCTGTACCACAAGATTGGCTGGCCGTTATTAACGAATACGGCGGCGCGATTCCTGAAACCTACGGTGTACCCGTTGAAGAAATCTGTGAAGGCATCAAACATGGCGTGCGCAAGGTCAATATCGATACCGATCTGCGTCTGGCGTCTACAGGCGCGATTCGTCGCTTCCTGGAGCACAACAAAGCCGAGTTTGACCCTCGTAAATATCTGAAAGAAACCGTGGATGCCATGAAAGGTATTGTTAAGGCGCGTTACGAAGCCTTTGGCTGTGAAGGTCATGCCAGCAAAATCAAACCTGTTTCTCTGGAAAAAATGGCTTCAGTCTACAACCTGAAGTAATGGGTTAGTTGAAACAAGCAAGCCGCAGTTTGATTCATTTCGCTGCGGCTTTTTTGTGTCCGATTGATCGTTCCCGACCAAATTCTGTCAAAACTAAAGGAAACACTAGTAAGTTGAAGGCCGAACATTACAGGGTACGACATGTCACAAAAACATCCCATTATTGCGGTAACCGGCTCATCAGGAGCAGGCACCAGCTCGGTTAAAACAGCCTTTGAATTGCTGTTCGAGCGCTGCAATATAAAGCCAATGCTAGTGGATGGTGACGGCTTTCATCGTTATGCGCGGGCTGAAATGGCTCGCCTAACGGCGGAAACAGATCGAAAGCATGGTCGCTTCAGCCTGTTTGGTGTTGAAGCCAACCTGCTTGACCAGTTAGAACAGCTGCTCGAAAACTATGCCAGCCGGGGTTACGGCATCACTCGACACTACCTGCATGACGAAATACAGGCCCGCCCCTATCAGCAAGCTGCTGGCACTTTTACTGACTGGCAGGAGGAAGGACGAGGCTCTGATCTCTTATTTTACGAAGGCCTCCATGGGGCGCTGGTTCATCCACCTCATGATATTGCTCGTCACGTCGACCTTAAAATTGGCGTTGTGCCTGTTATCAATTTGGAGTGGATTCAGAAAATGCAGCGCGATATTAAAGAGCGCGGCTATAACAAACAGCAGGTAAAACAATCGATCCTGCGCCGCATGTACGACTACGTGAACATTATCACGCCGCAGTTCTCTCGTACTGACATCAATTTCCAGCGTATTCCAACGGTGGATACCTCCGACCCCTTTGCTGCCACCCGCATTCCCGGCAATGATGAAAGTCTGGTGGTCATTCATTTTCTGAAACCAGAGAAATTTGCTATCGACATTGCTTATTTACAAAGCAAGTTGAATGGTTCTTTATCTCGTGCTGACACACTCGTCATCAGCTCAGAAAAAATGCCATTGGCAATTGACGTTATTTTTGAGCCTATTCTACTGAAAATGCTAAATAAATCCGGTAACAAACGGGCCTCCTGACTGGGCAAAAGCGAATAATTTCTCCATACTCTCTGCACACCTCAGTTCCACGCCAATTCAAGGAGAATGCGTCATGGCAACACAAGATACCTGCTGCACCATCGTGCCCTATTTTGAAGTCCAAGAAGACCAAATGGCCGCCTTTAGGTCACTGTGCGAGCAGTTTGTTGAAAAAACAAAAAACGAAAGCGGTTGCCTCTATTACGGTTTCAGTTTTGATGGTAACGAAGCACACTGCCGTGAAGGTTACGAAAATGCGGACGCCTTGCTAGATCACCTAAGTAACATCGGCGATATTCTTGAGCAGGCTTTACAAATTTCTGAATTAACGGGTCTCGAAGTTCACGGCCCCGAAGCTGAACTCGCCAAACTCAAAGAACCGTTGGCCGATATGCCAATTCACTATTTTACGCTTGAATACGGCTTCCGACGCTAGCATTAATCTCAGGATCGAAGGCAACCAAGTTACCGTCGATCCTGTCTGCCCCCCTCACCTGCACCTCATCCATGAAAAAACTGCTTATCATCGGCTACGTTTGGCCTGAGCCAAACTCCTCTGCGGCAGGCAGCCGCATGATGCAATTAATCGAATTGTTTCTAAGCCAAAACTGGCAGATCACCTTCGCCAGCCCTGCCGCCATTGGCGCTCATAAAATAGAACTCAGCGACTACGGCATCTGTGAAGCGAATATCGAACTTAACAACAGTAGCTTCGATAACTTTATCAGCGAGCTAATGCCCGACATGGTTCTGTTTGACCGCTTTATGATGGAAGAGCAATTCGGTTGGCGCGTAGAGAAGCATTGCCCTCATGCGTTACGTGTACTCGACACCGAAGACCTGCATTTTTTACGTCTGGCACGTCATCAGGCGATTAAACAAAACCGGGACGTCACCACGCAGGACCTACACAGCGAACAGGCCATTCGCGAAGTCGCCAGTATTTTGCGCTGCGATTTAACGCTCATGGTTTCAAGTTACGAAACCGAGCTATTAATCAACCATTTTAAGGTTGAGCCCTCTCTGCTGCATTGCGTGCCCTTTATGCTGCAAAGTATCGACCCCGAAAATATCAGCTCACCAGGCTTTGAACAGCGTCAGCATTTCATCAGCATAGGCAACTTCCGCCACGCACCAAACTGGGATGCTGTACTGCAATTAAAAACAGAGATTTGGCCACTCATTCGCAAGCAGCTCCCTGCTGCCGAACTGCATATTTACGGCGCCTACCCGCCCCCCAAAGCCACGCAACTACACAATCCCAAACAGGGCTTTCTCGTTAAAGGCTGGGCGGAAGATGCACCACAGGTCATGTCCGCTGCTCGTGTTTGTCTTGCGCCTCTGCGCTTTGGTGCAGGCATAAAAGGTAAACTCACGGAGGCCATGCAGTGCGGTACAGCCAGCGTGACAACCACTACCGGCGCGGAAGCAATGCACGGTGACCTGCCATGGAATGGTACGGTAGAAAATGACTGCAAAGCCTTCGCTGCTGCAGCCGTAGAGTTATATAGCCACCAAGCATCCTGGCAACAGGCTCAACAGCAAGGTTATGCCATTATCAATCAACATTACGATAAAACCCGACTCGGTAGCGAGCTGTTAGAGCGGCTTAACCAGCTTGAAAGCGATCTGGAAACACACCGCCAGAATAACTTCACCGGCGCCATGCTCCGCCATCACAGCATGAAAAGTACGCAATACATGGCGCAATGGATTGAAGCAAAAAACGCTTTAAAACCTTAGTCGGTTATCGGTAAGATAAGCCAGAATCAATGTACTGAATTTCATTTACACCAAGGAATGGTCTACATGATCGCTGATTTATACCCTGCCAATCCCCCCTCACCGCTTCATAACGTTTACCGAAAACCATACCTAAACAAACAGTTATGCGACATGTCTCGTTCACTAAGCTGTTAGCACAGTAAGGACTCAAAATGAGATGGAACCTCAAAGAATTAAGAAATGATGTCGAGCACATACATGGAAAAGAGCAGAGAGATATCTTGTCTCCATGTCTTGAGTCGATAATCGATAGAAAACACTATGCGCGCTATCATTTTCAGGAATTTGAAAGGCTAATTACAGAATTTTTGAAAGGCAAAGAGGATGAAGTTAGCCTATTTAAACTGGTATTAGGTAGTGATGACGAACAAAATATGGAGTTTTATCGCTGTAGAAAAATGGTAGAAGCTAATGTGGTAGCTTGTCTACAAAGCATGCATGCGATATCAGATATTTTGAGCCATGTTATTTATTTTTCTCTGAACATGGGCAGTGATAGCGACCTTAAATTAAGTCCGAGAAAAATATCATTGCACAACGTAAAAGATAAAATTTCAAATAAGCCTGATTATTCGAAGCTGTTCAGCTTGATTGAGCAATTTACTAATCATCAAGACTATAGATATTTGGTGGATATAGTAAATCACTCTAAACATAGAAGTATCGTTGGCACATCATTCACCGTGGATATCTCTGGTGAATCTGGGCGGCCCCATGGTCTAGAGTTCGTTGCCTTTTCCTATGAACAACGAAATCATTATAAAAGATGGATTGATGACTATTTGAATAGTGAATATAGGCGACAGGATCCTTTGACTATAGAAATAGGAAACGAAATCAATTCATTGGTCAGGAAGGTGTTAACAAATAAAGGCAAGAGCTGCGCCCCTGCTTTAAGCGTTATGTTCAAGGAGTAAGTATTGGAACTTTGTGAAACCTCAAAGGATTATGAACTATTAACTCAAAAGATTTATAAGACAATTCACTTATGTGATTTTTCCTACCGAAGAAAGACAAATTAAGAGTGTTATTGCCTTATGGGAGTTAAGTAAACAAGCGCTATCAATATCTGTTGATGCAATGGATTTTGTACATGCAGTTCTTGAAGACTTCAATAGTGGTGATATTGAGCACACCCTCCAAAAAGAACATAAAAAGTAAAGGCTCTCGGACTGCTTCGCAACCGCAGCTTTAGGCATTAACTCTCTATACAAATGGAAAATGTAGATCGTGAAAGAAATCACTAAAATCAACCATGTTGGATTAAGAGTTAAAGACCTAGATACCTCCAGAGCGTTTTACGAAAAACTGGGGTTTATCTTTATTGCTGGCCCCGTGGGGCCGGAACCAGTGGCAATTATGGAACACCCGTCAGGTATTAATATAAATTTCATTCTCAACGGGGATTCTGAGTGTACAGAAAATATCCTCATGGATACGCCTCAAAAAAACACAGGTTACACTCACGTTGCGCTAGAAGTAACCAGTGCTGAATCAGCGCTAAAGTCCTTAAAGGAACTAGGTATTACAATAACCGAAGAGGTTGAGTTTGAAGGTGCCAAGTTCTTTTTTATAAGAGATCCTGACAAAAATGTCATCGAGTTTCATCAACCGGCGAACAAGCATATCAACTAGAAGGCTCGCAGGCGTTAGGTGCGCCCCTACAGGCCATAAAAGGAAACCCAATGTCTGATTACTTTGGTTCTTGCCTGTGTGGCAGCGTTAAATTCGAGATACAAGGCGGTTTTGAAAGCTTTTACCTGTGCCATTGTCAGCATTGCCAAAAGGATACAGGATCTGCTCATGCGGCAAATCTATTTTCGCAGTCAGCAAAATTGACCTGGCTGTCAGGCGCAGATGCTGTGACCTCCTTTACGCTTGCTGGCACTCGTCACAACAAGAGCTTTTGTAAGCTGTGTGGCTCAGCATTACCAAGTACTCAGTTTGCAGACCTGCTCGTAGTCCCTGCAGGGTGTTTGGACACAAAGATTTCTATGTCACCAACGGCACATATCTTCTCATCTAGCAAAGCTGCTTGGGATGCGAAACTAGATAAGGTGCCAGAATTCGACGGATTACCGTCGTCAACGACTATCTCATAACAAGGAACACCATACGCCCGGAAAAAGTGCTGGGCTAAGTGGCCAACACTGCGTTTCGTCCATGTACGAGACGTTAGACGAAAAGGAGTATTAATTTATGGAATTGATGATTGTTGGCGCTAGTAGAGGCCTCGGCCGAGCCTTTGTAGAAGGGTTATGCACGGCTGGAGACACGGTTGTTGGGGTTTCGCGCCAGCGCCCGAAAAAACTTCAGTTGCCTGATTCCGTTAGTCTTGATTGGATCGAAGCGGACTTAGGAACCCCTCTGGAGGCAGCCTTAGAAATTGAACGTCAGGCTCCCCCAGAGCTGGATGTACTCATATACAACCTGGGAATATGGGAAGAGACAGCTTTCACGGATGACTATAAGTTTCTTGATGATTCTGATGAAAGTATTGTTGGAATGGTGAATATCAATATCACTGGCACCATTCTGCTGCTGAAAAGGCTAATTCCAAAACTTCTCAACTCTAGTCATCCCCGATTAATTCTTACCGGTTCAACATCAGGGCTTCGCCAGAGTGGTCGGCCAGAAGTTACATTTGGGGCGTCAAAGTTCGCTCTGACAGGCATTGGTGATGCGTTGAGAGAAAGTTTCCGAGAGGACGGTTTAGCGGTTACTTGTTTGCAGCTGGGCTACCTCAACACAGAGGATACCCTCTGTGTGCCGTTGAGTGAAGTCGCTCTACGAGGTGATGGACAGCTTGTGCCGGTTCATGACGTGGTCAAGGTTGTGAAAACACTTATTAATATGTCCAGCGCATCTTATGTTCGCGAGCTTGTACTGCCTGCTATATGTGATGAACGATTTTGAAGTCTGCTACACAGAAACCTAAGAGTGGCTGTCATGGTAGCAGCATTACATTGCTAGTTCGCGACACTGCAAAACCTCCTGCTGCAAACGAGAGGCGTCTAACAGGTATACAAATTCCAGCAGCATAGGAACGAGCTGCAACGAAATTTTATGAGCTCCCTGTTAATGAGAGAAACACCTCGAGGTTTTAATAATTTGACAAGCGAATATCGTAATACTATCATTTGTATATACATTGCATATCTAATGTAATGTCTTGTATTTTACAATTACTCGAATACTGAAAATGGCTGAAAAAAAAGAGCGAAAGAAAGCTGGCAAAAAAGATAGCCAATTGGTTATCCGTATCAATGCAACCGAACGGGATGAATTCGTCTCGTTATGTGAAGATCTTGATACCAGTGCCGCCCGTGAAATTCGCCGGTTTATCCGTCGTTTTCTGGAAGAGAACGAATAACAAATCACAGGAGATAGGTTATGTCTAAAACATCAAAAAAAGTTAAGTCTATTAAAAAAGAAATTAAGGCCCGCAAAGCAAAGGTTTCCAAGCAAGAGAGCAAACTGAAGAAGCTGAAAAAGGCGCTGAAAAAAGCCGCTTAAGCTATTTTGTTACTTTTTGTTGAAGCGCCATACATTTGGCGCTTTTTTTTGCCTACCTAAATGACCGCTCATTCCCTGCGAGATTCAATGCGTCGATGTTGAATTGGTCTACAAATATTCTTAATGGGCTTACGTCTAAAACAGAGAGCATAGCATAAAGGTAGAAATCAATTGCCTTCTGCTGACGTCAGCAACTACTGATCATACCCTTCCCGATATGTAGGGTATTTAAAACTGAAGCCTGCGTTACGAATACGCTTATTACGACAGCGCTTCCCCTGCCCGGCTTCTGCTTCGCAGATGGCTTTCTCAGGACTTGGCAGCCCCATGCTTTGCGCAAGCCAGTTAATCACGTCCCATTTGGCTGCGGGCTCGTCATCGCTGACTAAATAATGTGTCTCCAACACTTCGTCGGCCAGTTGTTTCTGAACCAGGAAAACCAATGCGCGGACACAGTCCTCACGATGTACCCGGTTTGTAAAGACAGGCGGATCGAACTGTATCGGGTTACCCTGTTTAACGAGGCGTTGCATAAACTGTGAACCGGCATCATAGATACCTGAAAAGCGCACAACCGTGTTTTTAGCTCCACCGCAGGCCAGAACCTGCTGTTCTGCCTCTAGCAGAATGCGTCCTTTTTCATCGGCCGGTCTTATTTCGCTTTCTTCATCCACCCATTCGCCTTGGCTCTGACCATAAACCCGAGTCGATGAAACATAGATAACTGGCGGTAAAATGCCCTGTCCAGAAAAGTACATCAACAGATTAGCGACCGCCTCAAGGTAAATAGCCCGATAACCAGCATCGCTGTAATCACTCGGTGTAACGATAATGATCAGCAGGTCAATATCTGTCGGGACTACTCTCAGTGTTCCAGGTTCGCTGAGATCTGCTTGTAAATAATCAATACCTTGAGTATCGATGACATCACTGCGTCGAAGCCCCGTCACCCTGTGCCCTGCCTGCACCAGCTGCTCACCAACAGCCGCACCTAACTTGCCGCAACCGGCAATCAATATATGTTTCGTCATGATTAAACCAATGAAAGAATAATGCGTACATAGTCGCTCCGCAGCACTCTGATGTAAATCAGTTAAAAGAATATGCGAAGTAAATTTGCAATAAACACTTTTGATTTTCGAAAACGTCCTTATACTCTTTATGTGTGAGGCGAAAAAATATCCACCTCACCGTTCGAGTTAACCTTTAGTAAGGACCGGATTTATGCAAATAAATGTAACTGGGCACCACGTAGAACTCACCGACGGATTAAACGAAGCCGTTACTCAAAAGTGTAAAAAAATCGCCAAGCATTTCCCTGATATGGCGAGCGTCAATGTCATTTTGACGGTAGATAAAAACACGCAAACCGCTGAAGCAACCACCCACTTTCTAGGCCAGGACATCGTCGCCAAAGCGAACGCTGACGATCTTTATGCGGCCATCGCTGATATGGGTGCGAAACTTGAAAAGTCTCTTCAGAAGCGTAAAGAAATTACCAAGTCTCACGCTCATAGCAAACCCGCTATTGAGGTTGAGACGGATGCGGCTCTGGCAACCTAAGAAACCAGTAGCGCAAGAAAAGGCCTGCATTTGCAGGCCTTTTTTATGCCCTAATGAATAACAATATTGAATATATAAACCCATTGGAAACAATACATGAGCACTGCCCAAAACAAAACTCAGCCACGTTACGGAGACGGTGACGCATCGTTTCAAGCTGCTGGCGGACAGGCAGGCATCCGTAAACTGGTTGACGATTTTTATGACGTTATGGACCAACATACTGATGCCGATCGCATTCGAAAAATGCATCCACGCGATCTAGAAGAGTCACGCGATAAGCTGGCTCTATTTTTATGTGGCTGGCTGGGTGGCCCACGGTTATTCCGGGAAAAATATGGGCCGATTAGTATCCCTCAGGCGCATTCGCACCTACGCATTGATTCCGCAGACCGGGATAACTGGCTAATGTGCATGGAGGAGGCCCTGAAACTTCAGCCCTATGCAGAAGACTTTAAACAATACATGCTGATTCAGTTAGCGGTTCCAGCAGAGCGCTGCCGCACGGTGGATTAATTAACCGAAGTTTTTTAGGTAGTGAAGTCATTGGCACTTGTAAAGAATGGATACAAGTGCCAATCATTAGTCTTTCAGCGGTTGCTTACTTGTCCTGATGGTTTTGCTTTTCCAAACGCGCTTCGCGCATTTTCTTAAAGAAAGGTCGCGCAATAACAGAAATTGCCACCATCAATAAAACCGGTAAAACGGCATCCATAATATGAGCTGTTTGGTGAGCAGCTTCTGTCATTTGGGCTTCGTTGGCGTGTGCCACCACTGATGCGGAAGCCAATGCCATTGAACCAGCGACCAAACCTTTAAACAGTTTATTCATTCAATCTCTCCTACAATGCCTAAATCAATAATTATCAAATTGCCGCTAAACCGCGCGCTAAATCTGCTTGCAAATCACCCACATTTTCCAACCCAACCGATACCCGAATCAGGTTCGGCGTAATGCCTGCCGCCACTTTCTCTTCTGGCGTTAAACGGCCATGAGTTGTCGTTGCAGGATGCGTAATGGTTGTTTTTGCATCACCCAGATTGGCCGTAATGGACATAAACTGGGTTGCATCAATGAAACGCCAGGCTTCATCCTGCCCCCCTTTCACCTCAAAAGCCAACACACCGCTAAAGGCAGATTGTTGTTTGGCCGCAAGTTTATGCTGAGGGTGTGATGCCAGTCCGTTGTAATGTACTTTTTCAATTTGCGGCTGAGACTCAAGCCATTGCGCCAACTTCAGCGCACTGCTGCTATGTGCCTGCATACGCAGGTTCAGCGTTTCCAATCCTTTCAGGAACACCCAGGCATTAAATGGGCTCATGCTGGGCCCACAGGTGCGTAGCACACCATAAACCTCTTCCATTAATTCATGGCTACCTAGCACGGCACCGCCAACACAGCGCCCCTGCCCATCCAGGTATTTAGTTGCGGAATGGATGACGATATCGGCCCCCATTTTGAAGGGTTGCTGTAAAGCCGGCGTGCAAAAACAGTTATCAACCGCCAGCCAGATATCTTTGCTATGGGCTAGCTCAGCTAACGCTGCAATATCCGCCGTGCCACCAAGAGGGTTAGATGGCGCTTCCAAAAACAGCATTTTCGTTTCCGGACGGATGGCCGCTTGCCATTGATCCATATCATTAAGGTCAACAAAGGTAGTTTCAACACCAAACTTGGCCATGAACTTATTCAGCATGACGACAGTCGTGCCAAATACACTGCGCGAACAAACAATATGATCACCGACTTTCAACAGCGCAATAAAAGTGCTCAAAATTGCTGCCATTCCAGAGGCTGTGCCGACACAGCGCTCTGCTCCTTCCATTGCAGCCAAACGCTGCTCAAAGGCGCGCACCGTGGGATTAGTAAAGCGCGAATAAATGTTGCCTGGCAGCTCACCACCAAAACGTGCTGCGGCCTCTGCGGCGCTGGCATACACATAGCTTGATGTGGGGAAAATTGGCTCGGCGTGTTCAAGCTCTGGCGTTTGGGTATGCCCTGCTCGGATTGCCAGCGTTTCCAGCGACAAACCTAGCTCAAGCAGGTCTTTGCGCCCATTATCATTTGTCATTATCGTAACCTAGTCACAGCTCACTGGGCGGCAATCAAGCCTAAACCTCAGTCGCGTTAAATTTGTTATTCCGCAGTGCCCATAATGGCGCGGGCTATTTTACCAAACAGCTCGAAGGACCATTCTTCAAGCATCAGAAATTCTGGTATCAGGGCAGATTGTGCCCACCACATCGAACCCGTTAGCGGTGTGTGTTTAATCAGGGCAATTGCAACCACTACCAGCAGCGCTCCGCGTCCCAAGCCAAAAATGATACCCAGCACACGATCAGTACCCGACAAGCCGGTAATCCGCACCAAAGTGCTGATCAAGTAATTGACTAACGCACCCACCATCAAGGTAGCCGCAAATAGTATCGCAAAAGCGGCTGCATAACGAATCGTCGGTACATCAATGTAATCAACCAGTAGAGTTGCCATATTAGCGCTAAACATACGGGCAATCACAAAGGCCAACACCCAAATCAGCAGTGATAAGGCTTCCTTGATAAAGCCACGCTTAAGGCTAATTAGCCCAGACAATACAATAATGGCGATAATGCCCCAGTCAGCCCAGTTCATTATGGTAAATACCTCACCACAACACCTTCAAGTTTGTGATGTCGTGCAATCGCATCTTTTATTTTATCGATTTCCTTGCGTTCCAAAACAGGGCCGACCAGCACACGAATCATTTTAGGTTCAACGTCCAAGCGGTATTTTATATACGCTTTATAACCACCTTTGCGTAGTGTATCGCGTAACTTTTCAGCGTTTGAACGCTCCTTAAAGCTAGCAACTTGCAGCGCCCAACTTACCGGTAAACTGTTTTCATCGACCTCTTTATCAACCAACTCTTGCAAAGTCGGCTGCGGTTTTGGCGGTACAGGTTTTTCCGCTTCGCGCTGCTCACTGGGTTTTACCGGTTCCGTGATTTCAAAACTGGGAATAGCTGGCCGTTCGGGTATATCAACCAGCACGTCTGCAGGCTCCAGATCATCGCCACTGAAAAGCATTGGCAGGAATATCACCATCAGAGCCACTAACACAACGGCTCCAATTAAACGTTGTTTGATTCCGTCATCCATTATGAAATCCCCAGCCAAGGCCCTGTTAAGGCACTATGGATAGTGCCTCTAGTGCAGCTCCAACGGTGAAAAAAGAGCCAAATATAATGAGCAGGTCATCCTCTGAAACCTGCTCTAACAAGACTTCTAACGCGGCAGAGGCATTGTCATACGTCTCCACCCTGCCAGCGCCTAACTCTGTCAGTTTTGCCTGCAGCTGATCGGCGGCAATTGCTCGAGGTGTATCAAGGTTACAAACCGCCCATTCATCAATGACAGGATGCATAATGGTCAACACCTCATCCGTGTCTTTATCTGACAGCATGCCTAACAGTGCATACAGGCGGCCAGTATGCTTTTCTTCCTGTAAGCGTTCAGCCAGATAGCTGGCAGCCTCGGGGTTATGGGCAACATCAAGCAGTATCGGCACAGGTTTATCCAGGCGCTGATACCGTCCAGGCAAATTTGCATTGATAAGACCTTCGCGGATAGCCTGTTCAGGAATGTCCATATCCAGTTGATGCAGTGCCTGCAAACAGGTTGCAGCATTAACCAGTGGCAAAGAGGGCAACGGCAAATTCACTAACGAAATGGGCTCACCAGCACGTGTGCCATGCCAATCCCACACCTGCATACCGGAAATATTTTCATCGTCATGCTTGCTGAAATCATAGACTTCGCCACGGCGCATTAAGTCGGCTGCCAGTGATTGCGCGTGATTAATAACCGTGAGCGGCAAATCAACTTCACCACAAACAGCCGGAGCACCAGCACGAAAAATCCCCGCTTTTTCTGTACCGATTTCTTCGCGTGTTTCTCCCAACCAGTCGGTATGATCCAGAGCAATCGTCGTCAAAACAGCAATATCGGGATCAATCAGGTTAACCGCATCAAGACGACCACCCAGCCCCACTTCTAAAACGGCAACATCAAGATCAGCCCGTGAAAAAATATCGAATGCTGTCAGAGCACCGAACTCAAAATAGGTGAGAGAAATATCTTCACGCGCGTGATCAACTCGCTCAAAGGCGTCACACAGCAGTTCATCGGAGACCGGTTTACCATTGATGCGGACGCGTTCGTTGTAGTAAACCAAGTGTGGTGAGGTGTAAGTCCCAACTTTGTAGCCGGCGGCTGCAAGAATCGAAGACAACATGCAAACAGTACTGCCTTTACCGTTAGTGCCCGCGACGGTAATGACTTTTTTAGCGATTGAGGGCAGCTTCATCTGGCGACTGACCTGCGCAATGCGGGCCAGGCCTAGATCAATTTCTGAGGGGTGTAAGGCTTCGACTCTTTGCAGCCATTCGGCCAGATTCGATGGCGATTCAGAGCTCGTCATAATAATGTAATTCTAAAAATAAAACGGTGGATGAAAACCATTAAGGCAGGGTTTAGGACCCTGCCAAGGAAGGCATAAGTTTAGTTAAAATATTGGCCAAACGGTCACGCATTTCACCTCGAGGAATAATCATATCCACGGCACCGTGATCCAATAGGAACTCACTGCGCTGGAAGCCTTCTGGCAATTTTTCTCGAACCGTCTGCTCGATCACACGAGGGCCGGCAAAACCGATCAAGGCTTTTGGCTCAGCCACATTTAAGTCACCCAGCATGGCCAGGCTCGCGGAAACACCACCGTATACTGGATCCGTCAGAACCGAAATATACGGGATTCCCTGCTGTTTCATACGCTCAATTGCTGCACTGGTTTTTGCCATTTGCATTAGTGAGATCAAAGCTTCCTGCATCCGCGCACCACCCGAAGTGGAAAAACAAATCAGCGGAATACGCTCTTCCAAACAAACGTTCACCGCACGAACAAACCGTGCACCGACCACCGCACCCATTGAGCCGCCCATAAAGCCAAACTCAAAGCAGCATGCCACGACGGGTAAACCGTTTAGCTTGCCTTTCATCACAACCAGCGCGTCCTGCTCGCCTGTACTTTTCTGTGCGGCAACCAAACGATCTTTGTATTTTTTAGAGTCTCTAAACTTTAATTTGTCCTCGGGCACCAGTTCAGCGGCGATTTCTTCCCGTCCATCCTGATCCAGAAACATATCGAGCCGACGACGAGAGCCAATACGCATGTGGTAATCACATTTGGGGCAAACGTCCTGATTGTTTTCCAGTTCCGGGCGATACAAAACACCATCACATTTAGGGCATTTTTTCCACAACCCTTCGGGCACGGTGCTTTTTTTCTTCTGTTCAGAACGAACGATGGAGGGAACAATTCTTTCAAGCCAGCTGCTCATTGTTCAGTATATCCTTTAATTGTAATCATCTGCTGCGGGGTTATCCCGGCTATTGTACCTGCCTACCTCGTTATAGTCGCGGCTATGACAAGTTTTTTTACACTTATACGAGACATTTGCCCGATTGTTTTTTTTGCCTTCTGGCGGAGTCAAAACCTACACCATGTACCATCAATATATAAGTACTCTGATTCCAGATGTTTTTCCCTATCAGAGAAAACTCCAGCTCGAGGGTTCATAAAGTGCCTCTACAAACTATTTACCGCGGCTATAAAATCAATAATTTTTTCAACACTTTTAATACCCTTACTCTCTTCTACGCCACCACTCACATCAACAGCATAAGGGTTAACGGCGCTAATCGCCTGAGCCACATTATCACTACTTAAACCACCAGCTAACACAATCGGTTTGCTTAAGTGAGCAGGGATTTTATCCCAGTCAAAAGTTTCGCCAGTCCCGCCCGGTTTAGTTGGATGATAAGCATCCAACAGTAACGCTGAAGCCGTCGGATAGCGCTCAGCGGCAGTAACAATATCGGCTGTCTCCTGAACTCTTACCGCTTTCATATATTCTTTTCCAGCTGCCTCGCACTGAGCCAAGGACTCGTTGCCATGAAACTGAATAACGTCTAACTCAACCTGATCCAGAATGGCATCCAGTTCGGCTTGAGGTGCGTCAACAAACAAACCAACCCGAGTAACGAAGGGAGGCAAAACACTGATAATAGCCTGTGCCTGAGCAATGGTTACGGCACGCGGGCTTTTAGCATAAAAAACCAGCCCAATAGCGTCGGCGCCAGCTTCTGCAACGGCAAGGCCGTCCTCTGGTCGAGTAATACCACAAATTTTAACGCGGGTTCTGATAGCTGGGCTCACCGTATATTCCTAAACAATAAAAAAATGATATCGAGCGATTCTAACAAAAAGGAAAGTTCAGCAGCAGCTATGAAGCCCATTTAAGCAAAAAAAGGCAAATCAACTTTATTCGTCGCTAACTCGTAATGAGACGGGTAATCCACACCCACTAGATATAAACCGTTTGGCGGTGCAGTCACACCACCCACTGTTCGATCTCGGGCATCAAGCACCTGCTTAGCCCATACCGGCTCGGCCTTCCCCATACCCACCATCATCAGCACACCGGCTACGTTGCGTACCATATGATGTAAAAATGCATTGGCATAGATATCAATAGCAATTAACGAACCATGGCGCTCAACCTTTAAATGATGAACCGTTTTAATGGCCGATTTTGCCTGACATCTTACGGTTCGATAGGAGCTGAAGTCATGTTCGCCAACCAGATAGTTAGCGGCAAGCTGCATGCGTTCAACGTCCAGAGGCCGGTCTTCAAAGGAGAAGTGTTTGTTCATGATCGCCGAATGCACAGAGGTATTTTCGATGACATAGATATAACGTCTAGCCATGGCCGAAAAGCGTGCATGAAAGTCTTCGGGCACAAACTTTGCCCAACGCACCCGAATGGAATCAGGTAAATGAGTGTTGGTTCCTCGCACCCAAGCACTTTCAGTTCGAGGCTTAAGTACATCAAAGTGCACAACCTGACCGGTCGCATGGACGCCAGCGTCCGTTCGCCCCGCACAAAAAACGCGAACCGGAGCATCTGCAATTTTGCTTAATGCAGACTCCAGTTCGCACTGTACGGTAATGGACTCGTGATTTTGGGCTTGCCACCCGTTGTAGCCGCTGCCATGGTACTCAATGCCAAGCGCTACACGGGTTAGGGTATTTTCTTTTGTGGTCACTCTAGGTTTTCAAGCAGCTTTTTAGCTTCCTGCTGTTGTGCTTCACTTCCCTCTGAAACCACTTCATTAAGAATTTCCTGTGCCGCCTCAGTATCAGCCATATCGATATAAGCTTTAGCCAGCTCCAGCTTAGTTGCAGACTCATCGGTGTCGACCAGGAAATCTAAATCATCAGCACCTGTTGCCTCTGAATCCTTAGCATCAGCCACCTCATCGTCCAGGCTGAATTCCAGTTCAGAATCACTCGCTACTGACTCTTCTTCAACATCAATATTAAGGGCGTCATCAACTGATTCGCTTTCAAAATCGACCAGATTATCATGTGTTTCAGGCTCAGTCGCTACAGACTCCTCAGGAATCTCCACCTGATCGCTTGGCAGATCAAACTCAAGGTCGCTCAACTCCGCATCAGCGGTTTTATCCGCCACCTCATCCTCATCAAGATCAAAGGATAAAAAGTCTTCTTCCTCTGTAACTTCAGCAGAAGTAGAGGTTAAAGTTTCTGTCTCATCAGCAGGACTATCGTTCTGCTCAACATCAAAATCCAATTCCTCAACTTGTTCAGGCTGTGACGCCACAGCAAGCAAATCAGCATGTTTTTCTTTCAACGCTGCAAGTGAGCTAATAGCTTCGGCATCCCCAATAGCCTGCAAATCGGCTTCCTGTTGGGTGAATCGCGCTTCGTCTTTATTGAGCAGGTAGACTTCCGCAAGCTTCAGATGCAACGCGGTATTTTGCGGGTTATCGTTAACTGCAGGCTGTAGAATTTCAATCGCGCGCTCATAACGTCCATAGGCAATAAAAATATCCGACTCGTCGAGTAATTTACGTACCTCGTCAGCATTGGAATCAGTTTCACCGGCGGCGCTAACTAATGGTTCAGAATCAGCAAGGTTAACCGTATTTTCAGTTTTAACCTGATCGGCTTGCTCCTCCAGATTATCAGGAGTGTCGATCTCATCATTCACATTATTAATAGCTTGCTGCGGCTCGGCAGGATAATCCTGTTCCTCTTTACGGCGACGGGAAATCGCTCCCAGTAAAATCAAGCCGCCTAGAATAACAACCAGAAGAACACCAATATAGAGAGGGTTATTAAGCAGAATATCCATAACACCTTCCTGTGGCCGTTGCTGTTCAGGCGCTGGCGTTACTGGTGCTTTCTCTTCAGACTTGACAACCTCTGTAGTCGATGATTTTTCAGACAACTCAGCAGCTACGTCTTGAGTCTCAGCAGTCATGCCCTCGGCAACGGGAGCAACAGCCTCTTCCGCTGATTCCAGGTTATCTGTAGCTTGAACAGCAGACTCATCTAACGCTTCGCCAGTGGTATTAACAGCACCCTCAGGAGTTTCGCTCCCTGCTACTAGCCCTTCGGCTTTAGCTACTTCTTCGGCAACTGACACTAACTCACTTTCTGCCTGCGCCTGTGCCTCCTCTTCGGCCTGTGTCGCTTGCAATAAAGCTAACTGCTCCTGCTTCAACGTCATCAGACGTTGCAGGTCATCCAGTTGTTTTTGCAGTGCATCGACATCTTCTACTGTCGATGAACCTGTGCCTGAGCCGTCACCAGTTGCCGCCGCACCGCCAAGGCTATCACCGGAGCCGGAACCGGCTTCAATCTCATTATCCAGCTCATCCTCAGTGGCAACTAATTTTACTAAACCCGCTTGATCAGCTGTTGACACCTCATCCTTTGACGCCTTGTAGCTTTGAGTTGCATCAATGGTCTTTTTACCCTGCCACTCAGCCATCTGGCGCTGTGTTTCTGAATACGCCTCTCGTGATGAAATACGACGAATTTCACCCACGTCAGGAATACGCAGAACCTGTCCCGATTTCAGCAGATTGATATTGTTATTAATAAAAGCCCGAGGGTTATTTTGCTGAATAGCCACCATGGTCTGGCGTACAGTAACACTCTGATCGGGGCGATTCTCTTTAGCTATGCCCCATAGCGTATCGTTCTTTTTTACGCGAACAGTGCCACCCTTTTCTTCGTTTGTCGCAGAAACAGGTGCTGACTGCGAACTACTTTGGGAAGCACTCGACGTACCATAGGTTGGCTGCTGAACCACTGGGGCTGGCGTTGATTGTACCGGCATCGGTGTGCCGCTCGCCGATTGCTGAACAGGCGCTGCTGCCGTTTCAGAAAACAAGGGAGGATCAAGTAACGCTGTGTATTCACGTAACAAACGTCCGCTTGGCCAGTGCAACTCAATTAAAAAGTTCAGAAAGGGCTCTCGGACGATACGATCCGTGGTCAAGTGCAGCGTCGCACCGCCCTTGCCATCCAACTCAACATCAAATTTGATGCCGGTCAGAAAAAATACCCGTTCTACCCCGGCACGGGCAAAATCATCATGACTTGCCAGGTTCGGTAAAATTTCATTCTCGGAAAGATCGCCAACATTAAGCAGTTTAACCTGTGCGTCCAGCGGCTGATTCAGCGCAGAGTTTAGTTTGATTTCGCCCAAACCTAACGCATTTGCGTAACTACTACCAAGGGCTCCGGAAACTACCATTGCCATTGCAAGCTTGCGAACCATACGACCTATCCTTTTTAAAATATGAAAAACAACACACAGACAGCGTAATTCGACGGTTACGTTAATCACGCTTTCAGTGAGTTTATGATCATGGTATGCCTAAATAAAAAGGGCTAAACCCATGCCACAACACAGTTATGGAAAAGTTTAGCCCAGTCTAACCAGAGCGCCAGAAAATTGTCAGCTAATTTTACAGCTGATTCTCATGACGCTGATTTTATAATTTTGAATCAATCAAAATTTCAGCAATTTGCACACTGTTAAGTGCCGCACCTTTACGAACATTATCAGCAACAACCCACATATTAATGCCTCGTGGGTGAGAGATATCCTCACGGATACGGCCAACAAAGGTAGGGTCAGTACCTGCTGATTCGGTTACCGCCGTTGGGTAGCCTCCATCAACATGTTCGTCCATCAGTTCAACGCCCGGCGCTTTAGCCATGAGCTCACGCACTTGCTCAACGCTGATCTTTTCACGCGTTTCGATATGAACGGCTTCTGAGTGCCCATAGAAGACAGGAATACGCACACAGGTTGGATTAACCTCAATGCTTTCATCCATAATCTTCTTGGTTTCCCAAACCATTTTCATTTCTTCTTTGGTATAACCATTTTCCTGAAACACATCGATCTGTGGCAGCGCATTGAAAGCAATTTGTTTCGGATAGACTTCTGCCTTTGCTTCCTGACCATTCAGTAACTTAGCCGTTTGTGACGCCAGTTCTTCAATGGCTTCTTTACCGGTACCGGATACTGCCTGGTAAGTCGCCACGTTAATACGCTCAATACCCACCGCATCATGAATCGGCTTCAGCGCTACCAACATTTGAATCGTTGAGCAGTTAGGGTTAGCGATGATGTTACGGTTCGCATAATCATCCAGTGCCTCTGGATTAACCTCAGGCACAACCAGTGGAATATCATCGTCGTAACGGAAATGCGAGGTGTTATCAACGACCACGCAACCGGCAGCGGCGGCCTTTGGTGCAAACTCCGCAGAGATGCTACCACCCGCAGAAAACAGGCCAATCTGTACTTTAGAAAAATCAAAGTCAGCCAGGTCTTCAATAACAACAGACTTACCTTTGAACATGATACGTTTACCAGCCGAACGGGCGCTGGCCAGCGGGTACAGATTACCCACAGGGAAGTCGCGCTCTTCGAGGATGGAAATAATGGTTTCACCGACAGCACCGGTCGCGCCGACGACTGCCACATCGTAGAGTTTAGTCATGTTGGAAAGTCCAAATTTAGAGTTTAAATAAATCGGTAGCCGACCGAAAACGAGCGGCCACCGAAAGCAACGCAATTCTAGTGGAAAATGCGCTGTTTATTAAGGGATTTAGGCAATAAACCCTTAATAAACGTAACGAAGGGTGACTATTTGGATAAAGCGGCTACAACGGCATCGCCCATCTCAACCGTGCTGACGGTTTTCCCAGCGTCACCTTTAATATCAGCCGTACGATAACCTTGATCCAGCACCTCACCAACGGCCTTTTCTATCGCTTCCGCAATATCCGAACGGTTGAAGCTGTAACGGTACATCATCGCCACAGACAGGATTGTAGCCAACGGGTTAGCAATACCCTTTCCAGCGATATCAGGCGCAGACCCGTGAATCGGCTCGTACATGCCTTTGTTATTTTTATCCAGAGATGCAGAAGGCAGCATACCGATAGAGCCCGTCAGCATGGCGGCGGTATCAGACAGGATGTCACCAAACATGTTGCCAGTAACCACCACGTCGAACTGCTTGGGTGCTCGCACCAGCTGCATAGAGGCGTTATCCACGTACATGTGGCTCAATTCAACGTCCGGATATTCTTTAGCCACCTCTTCCATCACTTCACGCCACAGAACAGTTGCTTCAAGTACGTTCGCTTTATCGACAGAGCAAACACGCTTGTCACGTTTCTGTGCCGCTTGGAATGCGACATGCGCAATACGGCGCACTTCGCTTTCCGAATAAACGTAAGTATTGAAGCCTTCACGTTCGCCATTTTCCAAGGTACGGATACCACGCGGCTGACCAAAATAGATGCCACCCGTTAATTCACGAACGATCATAATATCCAGCCCGGATACAATCTCTTCTTTCAAAGATGTAGCGCCTGCTAGCTGCGGATACAGCATCGCTGGACGCAGGTTAGCAAACAGCTCCAGGTTAGACCGAATGGCCAGCAGACCACGCTCAGGGGTCAGCGCGCGATCCAGTTTTTCCCATTTCGGTCCACCCACGGCACCCAACAGAATCGCATCTGCTTCCTGAGCCTGCTTAAGAGATTCATCAGGAAATGGTGACCCCGTCTCATCGTAGGCTGCACCACCAATCAAACCTTCCGTTGTTTCCATGTCCAGATTGAACTTAGACTTAACAACCTCCAGCACCTTAATCGCTTCGTTAACAATTTCAGGGCCAATACCGTCACCCTTTAAAATCAAAATCTTATCAGTCATATCTATAGCTCTTTATTAGCTTTATTAGCTTTATTAGCTTAATTCGGTGAACAGCCAAGGCGCTGTTTCACGACGTTTGTCTTCAAAATCGCGTATCACATCGGCATCCTGCAGCGTCAGACCAATGTCATCTAAACCGTTCAGCAGACAGTGCTTGCGGAACGGATCAATCTCAAATGCGTAAGCATTACCTGAGGGAGAAATAACCTGTTGGGCGTCGAGGTCTACCGTTAATTGATAACCCTCTTCAGCTTCAACTTCAGCAAATAACGTATCAACAACGCTCTGCTCCAAAACGATCGGCAACAGACCGTTTTTAAAACTGTTGTTGAAGAAAATATCCGCAAAGCTCGGCGCGATAACAGCACGGAAACCATACTCGGAGATCGCCCAGGGCGCATGCTCACGACTGGAGCCGCAACCAAAGTTTTGTTGCGCTAACAGCACACTTGCCCCCTTGTAGCGCGGAAAGTTCAATACGAACTCTTCGTTAACCGGGCGCTGACTGCAATCCTGACCGGGCTGACCTACATCCAGGTAACGCCACTCATCAAACAGATTCTGGCCAAAACCAGTACGCTTAATGGATTTCAAAAATTGCTTGGGAATAATCATGTCGGTATCGACGTTGGCGCGATTCAATGGCGCCACAATACCGGTGTGTTTTTCAAACTTTTCCATAACCTTTCTCTAATCTATTCTTTACCGGTCGCCCTGACGTGCTCTGGGCGACGTTAAAGTTTCTGTTACAGGATATCGCGAACGTCCACGAAGTGGCCTTCAACCGCTGCCGCCGCTGCCATTGCTGGACTCACCAGGTGCGTACGACCACCAAAACCCTGACGACCTTCAAAGTTACGGTTTGACGTAGAGGCACAATGTTCGCCCGGCTCCAGTTTGTCTGGATTCATCGCCAAACACATAGAGCATCCTGGGTCACGCCACTCAAAACCTGCTTCTACAAAGATTTTATCCAGGCCTTCCGCTTCAGCCTGCTGTTTTACCAAACCAGAGCCCGGCACAACCATCGCCTGCTTTACAGAGTCTGCAACCTTGCGGCCTTTAGCCACTTCCGCCGCCATGCGCAGGTCTTCAATTCGGGAGTTGGTACAAGAACCGATAAAGACCTTGTCGACTTTGATATCGGTAATCGGCATACCCGCCTGCAAATCCATATATTTTAATGCGCGCTCATAACCTTCGCGCTTAACCGCGTCAGTTTGCTCTGCTGGAACCGGAACATTTTCGTCAATCGCAGCAACCATTTCAGGGGACGTGCCCCAGCTTACCTGCGGCTTGATGTCTTCGCCTTTTAACACAACAACCGTATCGAATTCAGCGTCGTCATCACTGGTCAGCTGTTTCCACGATTCAACTGCCTTATCCCACGTTTCGCCGGTGGGTGAATAAGGACGGCCCTTAAAGTACTCAATAGTGGTATCATCAACCGCTACCATGCCCGCTCGGGCACCCGCTTCAATGGCCATATTACAAACCGTCATACGGCCTTCCATGCTCATATCACGCATCACCTGACCACCAAATTCAATCGCGTAACCAGTCCCGCCAGCTGTACCAATCTTGCCAATAATGGCCAACACAACATCTTTACCGCTCACACCAGCACCCAACTTACCGTCGATACGCACCAGCATGTTTTTCATCTTCTTCTGAATCAAGCATTGAGTCGCTAGTACGTGCTCAACCTCAGAAGTACCGATACCATGCGCCAAACAGGCAAACGCGCCATGAGTAGAGGTATGGGAGTCACCACATACAACCGTCATGCCCGGCAATGTTGCGCCCTGCTCTGGTCCAATAACATGTACGATACCCTGACGAACATCCTGCATCTTGTATTCAACAATGCCGAATTCATCACAGTTTTCATCAAGCGTTGTCACCTGGATTTTGGACACCTGATCCTCGATACCCGCAACCCCTTTGTCACGATCCGTGGTCGGAACATTGTGATCCACCGTCGCCAGGTTAGCGTTCAAACGCCACGGTTGACGGTTCGCGAGACGCAAGCCTTCGAATGCTTGTGGTGATGTCACTTCGTGCAGCAACTGACGGTCGATATAAATCAACGCTGTGCCATCTTCACGGGTCTTGACCAAATGGTCCTGCCACAGTTTGTCGTATAAGGTTTGTCCTGCCATGGTGCCTCCAAAATCGGACGTTTAAATCTGTTTTAGCGCAATGACTAAACTCACTGCGCTAATTTGAATTGACGCAATATTACGCCCGACCATAAAATAAAACAAATTCATATTTTTTATGCTTTTGATTCCTACCAGGAATACTAAAAGACGAACCAACTTATGGACATCAGCAACCTTAATGCATTTATAAAAGTGGCCGAAACGGGTTCATTCTCCGCTGCCGCAAACCAGCTGCACATCACGCAACCCGCTGTCAGCAAACGTATATCCGCGCTTGAGTCGCAACTCAATACCCGTCTGATTGACCGCATAGGCCGAAAAGTCGCGTTAACACCGGCTGGCGCCACTTTGCTACCTCGCGCTCGCTCTATTATCAGCGACCTGGAAGATGCAAAACGCAGCCTTGATAATCTTTCCGGCGACGTCACCGGCCGGCTAAATCTTGCGATTAGCCACCATCTTGGATTGCACCGCCTGCCACCGATTCTAAGGGAGTTTTCCCAGCGTTATCCGAACGTCACGCTGGATATTCAATTTCTGGATTCAGAGGTCGCCTATGAGGCTGTCGCACAGGGTAAAATTGAATTGGCCGTGATCACGCTCACCGAGCAGGTTTCCGATAATATTCATGCCAAGACTATCTGGAAAGACCCGCTGGCTTTTGTCGCATCGACGAGCCATCCCCTTGCACAGCAAAACAGGCTAACGCTGAAAATGCTCTCTGAACATGACGCCATTCTGCCCGAACTAAACACCTTTACCGGCACCATCACTAAGCGATTATTTAATGATAAAAAGCTGCCACTTAACGTCGGCATGACCACCAACTATCTGGAAACCATCGGCATGATGGTGAGCTTGGGGCTAGGTTGGAGTGTGCTGCCCATCACCTTATTGAACGAGCAGCTTTGTGAGTTAAAAGTCGGCAATATCCAGCTGGAACGAGAGCTGGGCGCGATTCATCACACTGAACGAACGCTATCCAATGCCGCAAAAGCGATGCTCTCGCTACTCGAATAGCAGATAACCCTCAAGATTGTGAGAACAAATAAAGCAAAAGCAAAAAGGTTACAAACCAAAAACCTGACAACAGCTTCCAAAACAGCAGGCTACTGGTGCTGCTTTCAGTGACCGGGTCATCACGGAGAAATTCCGGATTCGGCTGGGTTAAATCGGTTAGTAACTCGTCAATAGTACGGTAACGCTGCTCCAAATCGAAGGCCACCCCCTTCTCCAGAGCGCTATCAAACCACAACGGAATCACTGGGTTATGTAGCGCCGCACTCTGATAGCGCAAACGATCATAATCAAAGGCAGTCCGACATTCTTCAGCAGCCTCGCCATAGGGTAAATGGCCGGTAAACATTTCATAGGTAATGGTCGCTAAAGCATAAACGTCGCCCTGCATTCCCGGATTTTTACCTAACAGGTAAAGCGGATCCGAATAGGACGCTGTACCCAATGCGCCCTCGTGTACCAACGGGCGTTGCAACTCCGCCAAACCGGCAACATAAACAGAGCCAAAATCGACCACCACAGCGCGCTCATCATCAGTAATCAGCACATTACCCGGTTTTAAATCTTGGTGGATCGCTTCGTTATCGTGAAAGGCCTTAAGTCCATTAGCAATCTGTTTAACAATTGCAATTGCCGCTTTAGGGCTAACCGGTTGATGCGCTTCGATCCATCTGTCCAAACCGCGTCCTTCAATATACTCCATCAAGTAATAAAGATACGTCCGGGGCCGTGTTTGCCTGATAATCCGCACCACGTTTTCACTTTTTATTCGGCTGCCAATCCATTCTTCCTGAATAAAACGATCGATATAACTGACATCATCATCGTAATTAAGCGATGGCGTTTTCATAACAGCAACTTCGCCGGTTTCAGTGTCACGAACCAGATAAAGTTGACTGCGACTGGACGCAAACAGCTCCTTCACAATTTCATAGCCATCGATTTTCATGCCCACAGAGAGGTCTGGCGGGAAAGGTAAACGTGTTAGCTTCACACTGTAATCATCAAGGCTCTCTTCCGGCAAACGGTGGATACGCGCCACCACCGCACTAATGTTGTCATCACTGCCTTTTTCCAGTGCCGTTTCGACCAACTCCTGAGCAATTTGCCTAGCCCCTTTATCTTGGGCCAATAGTTTGGTTATCTGCTCCACGGAAAGAAAATCATGCACACCATCACTACTGAGCATTAGCACGTCACCCTCTTCAAGCGGCGTGCGGCCATAATCAACATTAAGGCGATTATCCATACCCAGCGCACGAGACAAGGTGGCTCGATTTTCACCCAGCACAGCGGTGTGATCACGGGTCAATTGGGATAACTCTAATTCACCAGCCCCATTTTTATGCAGTCGAAAAATGCGGCTGTCGCCGATATGAAAAAAGTGCGCCGTTTGGCTTTTCACAACAACCGCGCTGAAGGTGGTCAGAAAACCTTTACTCTCCGTCGCAAATTCGTGACTTTTACGATACAAGCGCAGGTTGATCGTCGACAGGATTTTCTCCCCACAGTGCCCTGCGGACCAGGTGTCGGGGGTTTGATAATACTCATCAATAAATCGCTCAACAGCCGTTTGACTGGCCTCCTGCCCGGCTTCGGCAGAAGAAACACCATCAGCCACCACAAGCGTAATGCCCTTATTTAATGCAAGATACGGGTCCTCTGGTACGTGCACACCGGCACTGTCTTCGTTGTGGGACTTGAGGCCCGTGATACTGTGCCAGGCAGTATCAATGTTGAGCTTGTCGGTCATGCAGCGACTCCCGTTAAAGGAAACATCCCTATTCAATTTTCCTACCTAAACTACATGATTTAGCATTTTATTGTAAAAATAGGGGCACCCCATCGAAGGCTGCCCCCGCATTGGAATTAACCTACATCAATCATTTCAACGGTACCATCAGGCAGCACTTCAGAGATTTTGCCTTTAGGCTCATTCAAACACATGGCGATAAAGAAAATAATCACCGCGGATGCGCCAATGATCAGGAAGAAGGTGCTGTAGTCTACAAAACTAAGTACAGTCAGGTAAGTTACCGCGCCGACATTACCGTAAGCACCCGCCATACCGGCAATCTGGCCAGTCATACGTCGTTTGATCAGCGGTACGATGGCAAAGACCGCGCCCTCACCCGCTTGTACGAAGAAAGAACAGGCCATGGTGGCGATAACGGCCATAGGAATCCACCAGCCAGAACCCACCTGACTGAGCACGAAGTATCCAACAGCCAAGCCACCAATGAGAATCATCAACGCTTTGCGGCGACCGAATTTATCAGAGAACCAGCCGCCGGTTGGGCGTGCTACCAGGTTCATGAAGGCAAATCCTGAAGCCAGCAACCCCGCCTGAACCGGCGACAGGTCGACAAAAGTTTCCAGGAAGAACAGCGGCAGCATGGATACGACCGCCAGTTCAGAACCGAAGGTAACGAAGTAAGACCATTGCAGAATCGCCACCTGCTTGAACTCGTACTTATCCAGGTCTGGCACACCTTTCGTCAGGTTTTCCTTGTTCACCTTCCAGATCTGGCTGACCTGGAAGAAGTACAGCACAGCCAACACTCCCCAAATCGCGTACATAGCCGAGGTGGTCAGCAGCGCCACACCTGAGGGAGACAGTTTCCACGCCAGAACCGCCAGTGCAAGGTACATAGGGATGTTCATCCCGAGGTACATGTAAAAATCTTTCCAACTGGTGACTTCCAGACCACCGGATCTCTTAGGCTTGAAGTAAGTAGAACCTTTGGGTGTATTTTTTGCTGTGAAAAAGTAGAACAGGCCGTACAGACCGGCAATCACACCAGTAGTAGCCAGCGCATAACGCCAGCCATCGTCACCACCGTAGATCAACGCCAGGGTTGGCAGGCTCATTGCGGCAGCGGCGGAACCGAAGTTACCCCAGCCACCGTAGATACCTTCAGCGATACCCACACTTTTATGAGGGAACCACTCGCCCACCATACGAATACCGATGACAAAACCGGCACCGGTGAAGCCCATCAGAAAGCGCAACATCGCCAGCTGTTCGTAGGTCTGGGCAAAAGCAAAGGCCAAACAGATAATCGACGATATCATCAACAGCGCACTGAACATCTTACGCGGTCCGATCTTATCCACCATAATCCCGACCACAATGCGCGCCGGGATCGTCAGCGCTACGTTAAGAATCATCAGAGCCTTGACCTGCTGGCCCGACATATCAAAGGCTTCTTTCATAAAGACCAGCAGCGGCGCGTGGTTAAACCACACAACGAAAGTCAGGAAAAACGCAAACCACGTAATGTGGAGCGTCTTGATCTTCGGGTCCCTTAGTGCGAATAGATTGATTTTATGATCACTGGACATAACGCCTCCAACCAATTTTTATTTTAAGAAATCGTCATAATTTAGGTTGGATCAAGTGTCCCCCTTTAACTGTCGAGAGAATTTGACTGCAATCAAGTAGCGAAATTTATTAGCACTTATTATGGTTACTACGGACACACGGTCTTCCGGGTTAACATACATCCTAACAAACCGCTAATTACTCAGGAAAAGCCGCATGAGCATATCACTTCCAACCAGTGGTTCTGGCCGGGCACTCACGCTCTCTACGTTAGCCTTTGCGGCTAACTTTTCGGTTTGGATTTTGTATGCCGTTTTAGGTTTGGAGTTAGAAGAAAAGCTATCACTGAGCGTCACCCAGCTAGGTATCTTTTTTGCCGCGCCAATGCTCACTGGCGCCCTGTTCCGTATTCCAGCGGGCATTCTGGCAGACCGCTACAATCCCAAGCACCTGTATACTGCGCAAATGCTATTGGTCGCCCCTGCGCTATTCCTATTACCCTTTATTAGCAGTTACAACGCCTATTTATTACTCGGTTTGTGGATTGGCATCAGCGGTACCTCTTTCACGCTTGGCATTCGTTATGTTAACGACTGGTTTGAGCGCAATCAGCAAGGTACCGCAATGGGCGTCTTTGGCGCAGGTAATGCCGGCGCAGCGATTACCCTGGTTTTAGCTCCCGTCATCGTCAGCTATTGGGGCTGGAACAGCATCGGCCCAATTTATGGCAGCGGTCTTATTTTAATGGCCCTGTTATTTGCCTTGCTGGCTCCATCGCAAAACAACAAACACACAGCAAATAAACAACCCGCTCTCGAAACACATTGGGACAACAGGCCTGTCTTTATGCGCCTGCAGGTATGGCGTTTTGGTCTTTACTACTACTTTGTCTTTGGCAGCTTTCTGGCACTCATCATGTGGCTACCCCAGTACTACACCAATGTCTATGATCTATCGCCACAACGTGCCATGGCCTTCACCCTGTTCTTTGTTGCAACCTCCAGTATGGTGCGTGCTCTCGGCGGTTGGTTTGCCGACCGCTACGGTGGACGCGCTGTTAACTGGATGGTCTTTTGGATATGCCTGGGCTGCTTATTTTTCCTCAGTTACCCGTCAACGACTATGACTATTCATGGCGCCCAACATGACGTCAATCTGCACATTGAGGTCAACCTGTGGGTATTTTCGTTATTAATCTTTGTGATCGGTATTGCTCAGGGTTTTGGCCGTGCCAGCGTCTATAAAACAATTCACGACTATTATCCCGAACAAATGGGCACTGTCGGAGGCTTTGTCGCCGCTATCGGCGCTTTAGGTGGCGCAACACTGCCCATTATCTTCGGGCTGGCTGTCGACAATACTGGTTTCTACAGTGTTTGCTTTATGATTTTATATGGCCTGCAGGCTGGCTGTATGATTGCGATGTATTTCGCTCAAAAAGCTGACCGCTTCCGCACACGGCTAAATCATGCGCAAACGCACAACTTCCTTGACGATGATTGAAGCCGCCAGGCAAAAAAGAACGGCAGCTAACAAGCACTCAAACCTATTAAGGAGTATCAGCGTTATCGTGACTAACGGTAATCAGGCCATCGAGGTTATAACCTTTTTCTTTAGCAGTTTGGATAAACGCCTGCATCACGTCATCAGAGATCTGCGGTGAGCGCGCTAATAGCCACAGATAATCATGGTTGTAACCACTGACAAAGGCGTATTCATAGCCAGCCTCATCTAACTCAAAGACGACATAAGAACTATAGAAGGGGCCAAAAAATGAAACCTTTAGATGCGCGTGCTGTTTACCGTCAACAAAATATGCCTTTCCCTCGGCCTGACGCCAGTCGCCTTTTTCGCGAGAAAAACCACGATTAACCACGCGAATTCCACCATCATCACGTAACGAATATTCAGCCGTCACATTGGACAGCCCTCTTTCAAAGGAGTGGTCAAGCCGAGCAATTTCATACCAGGTACCCAGATACCGGCTGACCTCAAAATTATCGACCGGCTTAATACCCTCTGGAATACTGGTACAAGAAATCTGCACCAATACCAGCAACAATAAAATAACCGCACGAATCATTACCGAGCTTCCTTTTGCAAAACAGTTAAGCAATAAAAAGCGGCCAATTAAGGCCGCTTTTTATATTAACCGTGGGCGATTTTGTCATTTGTAAATAAGTAGTCCTTTAGCTCCTTATCAAAGCGAGGGTCTCGGCGGCGGATCCACTCCAGCACCATTGCCGCATGTTCTTTTTCCTCGTCGCGGTTGTGCTCTAAAATCGCTTTTAACTCCTCGTCTTTACAAGCATCTACGCGTTGGTTGTACCAATCCACCGCCTCAAGCTCCTCCATCAAGGAAGTGATTGCACGATGCATATCGCGTGTTTCATCCGTCAACTCATTAATCGGTTCATGATACCCTTCGTTCGACATACTAATGCTCCTTATCGTTAGTAAAAATTCTTTTATCAGACTAAATTAATTGACCACCCCCTACAATAGGCACATCAGGTGTCAGTATCGGGTCAACGCAAAAAATAACTATAAAGATCTCTCAGCTTCATTGTTTTTTGTTTCGAAATTGACTCGTTTTACGAACGGGGTAGGTCCCTGCAAATTTTACATACCGCTGAAAGCTAGGACACTCAAAGTGAGTCGGTGCCGGGCATTTCGCAGCATGCCGCAAGCCATCGCGCATTCGCGTTAATTCGCCAATTCGTTGATCCAGCTCATCGGCCTTTTCTGTCAGCAAGGCGCGATCAATCTCAGGCCCATTGGGCGTAAAGAACAATGCAATTTCATCCAACGAAAACCCCACTGAGCGCCCCAACGAAATCAACGCCAAACGCTCAATGACATTAGCATCAAAAAGCCGCCTTAATCCTTCGCGCCCCTTTGACTGAATGAGTCCTTTCTGTTCGTAGTAACGCAGTGTTGAAGCCGGTAATCCACTCCGTTTTGCCACCTTTCCGATATCTATTAAAGCCATCGAATTCTCCCCTTGACCTCAAGTCGACTTTAACTTGCATACTATCGGTGAACCCTAAACCTCGCAAATTTATGGAGTAAGCATGAACACTGATTTCTGGCACCATCGCTGGCAAACAAACGAGATCGCATTCCACCTGGAGCAAGCGAACCCACTACTGGTGAAACATTTTAGCGCCCTTAACCTTCCACAAGATAGCCGCATTTTTTTACCGCTTTGCGGGAAAACCAATGACATTCCCTGGCTGATATCCAAAGGATATAAAGTCGCCGGTGCAGAACTCAGTGAGTTAGCGATTAATCAGTTATTTGAAGAGCTTGATGTAGAACCCGCCATCTCAAACATCGACAACTTGAAACATTATCAGGCAAAAGGCATCGATCTCTTTGTCGGTGACATTTTTGAGCTAACGAGCAAAACGCTCGGCAAGGTTGATGCCATATTTGACCGCGGTGCGCTTGTTGCCCTCCCTATCGAGATGCGCCATCGCTATACAAGACATTTAACAGCAATAACCAGCACAGCACCACAACTCATCATCACCTACACCTATGATCAACAATCAATGGAAGGCCCGCCATTCTCTGTTTCTAAACAGGAATTAATCCAACATTACTCAAACATCTATCAGCAAAAGTTTTTGGCAGAAGAAATCGTGCCAGGGGGCTTGAAAGGCATTTGTTCCGCAAAGGAACAGGTCTGGTTACTAAAGGCAAGGTAGATCTCATCCTTGTTAGTAGCTGATGCCTCAGTTGAACGGGGGAATTAACAAGGGCTGGTGAGCCATAACGGGTGCTTGATCTGCTCTGCAAACAGCACCATATAAACAAGCGCCAGCTTTTAAATAGACTAATACGCAGTACTTATTTTGCTGGCCACCAGGCCTGCTGATTTGGATAACCCGGCAAACGGAACTGAGTCATGCGTTTCTGAGTGGTCTCGCTGGCAAGATATGTCAACAAATGCTGAGCTTCTTTCTCGGCTGGTGAGCCCTCCACCACCCAACCACTTAAATTCTCCAGCAGGCTTTTATGCCCTATTACAACCGGAGTCAAGCCACCCTCCGGCCTGCGCGCATAAGGGTGAAGAGACCACAGTGTGTAGGCCTGTTGCTGCGATGCTGTCTTCAAAAAACCCTCTTCATCCGCTTCCAACAGACAAGGGGAGTTAATTGCTGACGCCGCTATCCACTGCTCCTGCAGCGCTAACATTCGGTGATGTCGGTTAAGCACAAAACAATGCCCAGTGGCTTGAATTTTATCATAAGCAGTGAGCGGATCAGCTACCGATGCCACATCTGCTGGGTCACCTTCTGGGCCGATAAAAGCCACTGGATTTGCAAACAACCGCTGCCGCGGCTGTAAAACCCCTTCGGTTTCGAGTTTTTGCAGGGCTTTCACTTTACTATGGGTGATAACAAGATCCACCTCTCCGGCAGCAATTGCCTGAGCAACCTGAGTGTGATGACCTTTACTGAGCTCAATCTGTACACCCGTCTGAGCTTGATAAGGCGCCAGCAGTTCATCCAAAAAACCGCCCTGCTGAACAATCACCACACTCATAACTCGCAGAGTTTGAGGTGCTTGTCGAAGACTGCTATTTTCCCCTGCAACAACCACACTGCTTGATAACCCTGCCAACAGGGTAAAAAAGCAAATTTTCAGCAGCTTAATCAACAGGCTCACCGTTTAATATGCGTGTTCTGTTTTATGCGATCCATGGCATTAACCATTGCAAGGCCACATAACGCACCGATCGTTCCAAAAACAAAATGTGTCATCAACGGAAACAGGTACCCATGTTTTACAAAACTGCCTATTTTCAGTTCAAACAGCGCAACTACAGGTATCAAGAGTAGCGGTTTGATCATGTAGGTCAGACCGCCCAGCAGCACTGCTTTGAAAGCAAGCGGCAGATTACGTGGCGCGATGCGAAACAAGGTATCCAGCAACAGACCATTTAACGCATAGAAAATTATCGCCTTAAGTGATAGCACCGATGCAAATAAAGCATTTTGCCCCAAGCTGCTAGTAATGGCCCCGACAGCAACCATGGTGGCAGCCCAACGATGCTGCGATTGACAACGTCCCAATAACAACAATGCCATCCACTCTAAACCATGATGACCGGGCAGGTTTAACCCTAGACGTAAATGCTGATGCAGCATCGCGCCAATAACACCCAGTGTCACCAGAGACACCAGCGTGAACGAACCATCCTGATTAAGGACGAATTGATTTAATGGCTTGCTTTGCCAAAACTTTATAGCCGTTTTGCTCATTTGTTTGCTCCACTAACAGGACAGCCTGTTGATTAATTCTAACCGTTCGGGGCCACTCTCCGATTTGTATAGACGCCATATTTTCGGTAACCGCGGTACCATCAGACAACGCAACCTGGTCGACACCTTCGCACTGTAGAAGTGTCTCCAGGGACACTGTATCGCCGGTATATTCACGTAGATCGCGTGGCCATAGATATCGCCCATCATCACCAAACACATGCAGGCCAACCGCCGACAAGGCACCAATAATGCCCTGAAAATCGCCGGTCAAACCCTCTAGCCGAATGCCATGCTCAGCCGCTGCATCACGGGCTTGCGGTTGAAAAAGAAGCTCAACCTTGGCCCGTTGGCCAAAGGAAGTAACCGCGGCAGCTTGTTGCTCATCGGCCAGACACAGCCCAACATCGGACCCCGGTGCGGCGATATCCAGCAAAAACTGTCGACAACAATCCATGATGGCCGTATCTGACACGCCGACATGCGGCAGTACAGCAAGGCAAGCCGAGCTGTTGTGAGACGTGTAGGGTACGTGGTCATCCACCAAAAGCTGGTGGCGCGTCACAGATAAACCCTTCGCCAGCACTTCAGTTTCAAGTAACTCAATCAGTTGACGCGCTCTGTAACCTGTACCGCGTGTTTCAAGATTATCGGTATCGTCAATACCGATAAAAAGTACCCTACTCTGCTTCATATCACCTGCATCTACACTCAAGAGCCAAAGCTCATTTCAGCACCAAAGATAAACCAGCGTCCCGGCGCAGGATAGCCACCACTGTCAGCATAATCTTCATCCAGCATGTTATGAACACGACTGTACAGCGTCCAGCGACCCAACTGCTTTTCAACTTTTAAATCGAGCACGTCATAATCGCCCGTTTCCTGGGAAATTATTGGTGAATTTCGTGATAGCTCAAGGTTGTTTTCGACATGTAACCACGAAGTATAAAGGTTAATACCCCAAGGCATCCGGTAACTCAACTCCATCGTTAAACGGTGCTCTGGACGATTTTGTAAATCTTGGGTCTCGGCACCTGAGGAACGATTTTCAGCATCCAGATAGGTATAACCCGTACGTAGTGTCAGCTGGTCGAACGGCGAATATTCAGCACTGACTTCAACACCTTCAAAACGACTTTTTTCAGTATTTTCGGCCACTCCACCAGGGACTTTCTCGATGTAATCCTCGGCATCGATACGGAACAGCGTTACATCCAACAGGGCTGGAAAATCAGTAAACCGATGTTCCACACCGGCCTCATAGTGATAGGTTAGCTCGGGCGACAAGGTTGAGTTTGCACGGCCAGGCTCAAACAGATCGCGCAATGTTGGAAAGCGGATTTTACGCGCATGAGACGTTTTTAAACGCGTTGCCTCGGAAAGATCATAAAAGGCGCCAATGCGATAAGTGCTGCCCTTTTCCGTCTTCCCGCTAGAACGATGTTGCTGTGCATAACCAACACCACCAACCAATCCCAAGTCATCCGAGACCTGTAACTCCTGTTCATAAGCAAGCGAACAAACATCGGCGTGCTCATCGATATCGATGATGTTGGTGACCATACCGCCACCGCCACCGCCACCGGCAGCTTTAACCTCAAAGCCGTCAGACTGCCAGGATTCACGGCGACAATCAGTCGCTAGGCTCGCCAGATTGCGCTCGGAAAACTCATAACTGACTTGCAGGTTAGCACCATAAATATCAGCGCGGTTATCGGAGTGAAAAGCATTTTTAGCAGACTGACTGCTAAAACTGACGTCATCGTAGTTGTTCGTTAGCTCATCAAAACGATTAAAGTACAAAGAAGGCTTGATTGTCAGCGAACTATCAAATCGATGACTGGCGGTTACGTTAACGGAGTAGGACTCATAGTCATCCACTCGTTCAAATTTAGCATTTCGTGCAAACGGGTCTTTATCTCCACCCGTCGAATCGCGCGTTTCAGGAGGCTTGCCGTATTCACCCTCACGGTAGCTGGCACTAATGCCAGCCTGCGTTTGAGGTGAAGGTGTCCAGATTAAATTACCGACAATGCTTCGATCTTCCCGGTCGCTGTTAAGTCGCTCACCGGAACCCTGAAAGTTATTTGGATTGCCTGTTACAGGTACCGGATCATAATCATCGGATAAATCGAAGTTATCACGTTCGTAGCCGGAAAGATTGACAAAGCTGCGCCAGTTACCGCTTTTATTACCGATACTCAGCTGACCAAAACGATGGCCATTGCTACCGGTTTCCGCTTTAAAACGGCCCTGAGTTCCCTCGGTACCTGCTTTAGAAATAATATTAATAACACCGGCATTACCACCATCACCATAAAGGACCGAGCTGGCACCGCGAGTCACTTTAATACGATCGATATTGCCAACATCAATTGTGGAAGGATCAAACTGCCCATCAATATTAGAGTTGATAGGAACACCATCAAGTAGCAGTAAAACCTGACGTGTTCTCAAACCACGAATATCAATACGGGCAGCACCATCTCCGCCTGTACGAACATTCAAGCCTGGCAACAGGTTGATGGCCTCGGTCAGGTTATGCGCCCCTGACTCATTAATATCCGCTGAGGTGACAACATCAATCGTCGAAACGGCTTCAGTGGCGCGCTCCACATCCTTGGTAACAATAATTTCACCAAGGCTATAGCTGTTATCAGCCAATGCTGAACAAGAAACCAGCGATGAGAGCAACAAGCATGTTGTCTTATTGGTTTTAGACAAAGTAACTTCCTTCTATTTTTGTGCGGGTCAAAATTTTGATCGCAACATAGAGGAAGGCTCGCGCCTACAAAATATGAAACATATTGCATATTTGCTGTTGGCGAATAGCTTTTTGTCAGCCGCTAAACCTATGACATAAAATTGGGCTCTCCAGCTAGAGAGGTAATAAGGCTAAGCACAACACCTGAAGCAAATACCACAAAGCCTGCCCTGCTAATCATAATTGTCGAAAACTATCAGCTACTCGAGGTCATGCACCACTCAAAAACAAAAAAATCATCAACGCTATTGCATGACTTTACACTTGATAAGTCGTCACAGAAATCTTGCCGTGATTTAAATACCTCTGACTTAAAAACAAAAAGATACAAAGCTTAACTTCGCATAAGGCTAATTTTGACTTTAACTCTGTCAAAATAACCTACACTCAATAGGCAGCAGGGCGCTCAAGCGCCCTCATTAGCACCTGATCATTCATTAAATATAAGTAGTCGGTAACACAAACATGATCAAACAGTTATCTTTAGCCAAGGCTTTTGCAGTGTTACCAGTATTACTCTCTTGCCTGCTAGCCTCCATGCCACTGATGGCTAACGAAAAGGTTACCTTACAACTCAAATGGTTCCACCAGTTTCAATTTGCCGGTTACTATGCCGCCAAGGAAAAAGGCTTTTTTGCTGAAGAGGGTCTCGATGTAGAGATTCGAGAGCGTGATCCAAACCAAACGCCTAGCGAAGCTGTTTTGTCGGGCTCCGCCGATTTTGGCACTGCTGATACCAGCCTGGTATTACACCGCCTACAGGGCAAGCCTCTGGTGGTTCTGGCCGCGATTTTCCAGCATTCGCCGCTTGCTCTCATGACGCTCAAGGAGTCAGGCATTATTAGCCCACTTGAATTAAAGGGTAAACGCGTCATGTTTCAACGCAATGTTGATGATGCCGCATTAACGGCGACATTTTCAGAGTTTGGTCTAAAGCATGACGATATCAAACATGTACCCCATAACTTTAAAGATGACGCATTACTAAATACCCCCATAGACGCCATGTCTGTCTATCTCACCAACCAACCTTTCTATTACAAAAAAAATAATATTGAGGTGACTATCATTTCACCGAACAGCTACGGCATTGATTTTTATGGCGATATGCTATTCACCTCCGAAAGCTATTTGAAAAATAACACTGAAACTGCACTCGCTTTTCGTCGAGCTAGTCTACGGGGCTGGGAATATGCGATGGAAAACCCAGAGCAAGTCATTCACTGGATTCTGACTCGTTATGGCAGTCAAAAAACACGAGAACACCTGAAGTTCGAAGCAGAAATGACTCGACGGATGATTCAGCCTGATCTTATCGAACTGGGCCATATCAACAATAACCGCTTCAACCGTATTGCCAATATCTATAAAAATCAGCAGCTCATTTCAGAGGAAAACTATTTTCAGGGCCTCAACTATTTAGATCACACCAATCAGGAAACACCCTACTCAACGTGGTTAATCTTTATTGCTACAGCCTTAATCCTTTGTCTCATCGTAATCACCCTGTTCATTGCGGTTAATCAGCGCCTTAAATCATTAGTAAAAATACGCACCTTAGAGCTTGAAAAATCGCGAGCTGAGCTGGAGAAACTAAGTAATACGGATGCCCTTACAGGTTTAGGTAATCGCCGCAATCTTGACAAGTTTATCAGTCAGCAAATCAAAGAGTGCAATCGCTATAATAAATCACTGTCAGTGGTCCTGTTTGATATAGACCACTTCAAGCGTATTAATGATAACCTGGGGCATAACACGGGCGATCAAATTTTAGCCACTCTTGCCAACCTAGTCTCTAATAATGTACGCAGCACCGATATGCTGGGCCGTTGGGGTGGCGAAGAGTTTATGCTCATCTGCCCCCATACTGAAATTGCGGGCGCAACCCGGTTAGCCGAGCTTTTGCGCAGAGCCATCGCCACCCATGATTTTTCGATTCAGCTAGCTATCCATTGCTCATTCGGTGTTGCTCAATTAAAACCTGAAGAAACGGCCACCGAGCTTTTTCACCGCACAGACCTGGCACTTTACCAGGCAAAACAGGCTGGGCGTAACCTGGTTGTGACGGCCGATAAAGCGTTCTCGTAAAAAACAACGGCGCAGTAACGCCCTGCTACAACCCCGCCGTTGATTTAAAGTACATTATGTACATTTATATTTGATTAAGTGTTCCCCTTCATTTAGCCAAATGGCCTCTAACAAGGTTGATGGCTAACTCGAAAAGCACGCCTGCTCTATGTATAATCACAAATCTTTTTCAAGCCCGTCTCATATCCCTGTGCCAAATAAACAAAATATTTCGTCAGCATCGTCTGCCCCCGTCAAACACGCACTGAGTCGTCGCCTATGCATCGCCCCGATGCTCGATTGGTCTGATCGGCACTACCGCTATTTTATGCGTCTGATTAGTCAGCATGCGCTACTTTACAGCGAAATGGTGACAACTGGCGCTATCATTCATGGTGACCGTGATCATTTACTCGGTTTTGACAATCACGAGCAGCCAGTTGCGTTGCAGCTGGGCGGTAGCTCACCAAGCGACCTTGCGGAATGCAGCAAAATTGGTGAAGACCGGGGTTATAATGAGATTAACCTGAATGTCGGCTGCCCAAGTGATCGCGTTCAAAACGGCGCCTTTGGTGCCTGTTTGATGGCAAAACCGGAACTCGTGGCTGCCTGCCTAGAGTCAATGCAGCGAGCTGTAAATATCCCAGTAACTGTCAAACACCGCATTGGCATTGATGACCTAGACAGCTATGAGCTCTTACAACGCTTTATCGAGATTGTCAGTCACTCAGGTTGTTCAACTTTTATTATCCATGCGCGCAAAGCCTTTTTGCAGGGCCTCAGCCCTAAAGAAAACCGGGATATTCCGCCACTCAAATACGATTGGGTATATCAAATAAAAGAGCAGTTTCCGCAACTCGAAATCATTATCAATGGCGGTATTAAAAGCCTGACAGAAAGTCAAAAGCACCTTGAGCAGGTCGATGGTGTCATGATCGGTCGCGAGGCTTACCACAACCCCTACAGTTTAGCGCAAGCCGATGCCCAACTATTTGATGATCATCACCAGATAGCAAGTCGTCATGACATACTGCAACAGTTTTTGCCCTACATCGAACAACAGCTCACTCAAGATGTCAGATTAACTCATATTAGCAAACATATCCTTGGACTATTCCACGGACAGCCAGGCGGGCGAAAATTCCGTCAATATATCAGCGAAAATGCCTACAAACCCGGTGCAGGTATTGAAGTTCTGGAAAATGCCGCCAAATTAGCTAACTAACTAGTTTTCGGCTGTCTATACTTAAACGCTATAGCACTCATTCGTTCAATTAAGGGATTTACCTGTGACAACTCACAACAAACTTGACCAGCTCAAAACCATGACAGTGGTCGTCGCCGATACCGGCGAAATCAACGCCATGAAGGCTTATCAGCCGGAAGATGCAACCACCAACCCTTCTCTGCTTTATAAGGTCGCGCAAAATCCGGAATACACAGATTACATCATCGAAGCGATTGAGTGGGCCAAGCAACAGGGTGGTAATGAAGAACAACGCCTGGAAAATACCCTGCTCAAGTTTGCCGTTAATGTTGGCGTTGAGATTTTAAAAATTGTACCAGGCCGCGTATCGACAGAGGTTGATGCCCGCTTATCCTTCGATACGGCAGCGACCATTGCTCAAGCCCAAAGACTTATCGAGCTATATCAGCAGGTTGGCATTGGTAAAGAGCGCATTCTGATCAAAATCGCCTCGACCTGGGAAGGCATTAAAGCCGCCGAAGTACTCGAAAAACAAGGCATTCACTGTAACTTAACGCTACTGTTTAACTTCACACAGGCTGTTGCCTGTGCCGAAGCCGGCGCCACGTTGATTTCGCCCTTTGTCGGTCGAATTCTCGACTGGTATAAAAAGAACACCGGACGAGATCACTACCCTGCTGCTGAAGACCCCGGCGTACTGTCAGTATCGCGCATTTATAATTACTACAAGCAGTTTGGGCACAGCACCATTGTAATGGGTGCCAGTTTCCGCAATGCCGGTGAAATTGAACAGCTGGCTGGTTGCGACCGCCTCACCATTAGCCCGCAGCTAATGCAGGAATTACAGGAAGATACGGGAACACTGGAACGTCAGTTGTCACCTGAGTCTGCCCCTGAACAGGATAAACACCCGGAAATTACAGAAGATCGTTTCCGCTGGTTACTAAACGAAGACCCTATGGCAACAGAAAAACTCGCTGAAGGTATCCGTAACTTTGCCGCTGATCAGGGCAAACTGGAACAATTCATTATTGAGATGGACTGCTACGGTGATCGAGCAAATCAGGCAATTCTTTAAGGCTAACCTTTCCATTGATGCAACGACTGCCGCGGGAAACTCAGGTTCCCGCGACGACCACAGCCTCAAGCTCACTACAGCAGCGCTGCTTATCGAAGTTTCGCGCGCCGATTTTGAGTTTGAGGCGGCTGAAAAAACACGTATTGTCGAAACATTAAGAGAGACCTTCAAGCTTAATAACGATGAGCTTGACTCGCTTATTGAGCTCGCTGAACAGCAGGTACAACAAAGCACATCACTTTACCAGTTCACTCGTTTGGTGAACGATAATTACGACTACGAACAAAAGCTAACACTGATTAGCTCTATGTGGCAGGTCGCCTACGCCGATGGCAATCTTGATCGTTATGAGGAACATATGATTCGCAAGGTGGCCGAGCTGATTTATGTGGCTCACAAGGATTTTATCCGTTTAAAACAAACAGCCCGCTCGGTATTTGGAAACGAGTAGATTTTAGAAAGTTTTGAATAGAAAGCAGCGTCTCTAACGCCCAGTGTCACCATCAAGGCAGGCTGCATTAAAGACTCAATTGGTCAGCGAACAGTCAGGAAGACTCCAGCATACTAACCAATTCCTGAAACTTGGCCTTGTTATCATCACTCAGTCCCATCAGAATTTTATGCGCCTCAATTACCTGTTGCTTGGTATCTTGCTCCGAGGCTTCAATTTCAGGCAGTTCTCCAAGGTCAACAGCCTCATCAATACGCTCATCAATGATATTGAAAACCTGATCAAAACTCATGCTCAATAAAAGCCGGGTAATGTCATCGGATGTTGCAATGATCGTCGGCTTCCAGGCATAGGTTTTTTGGGTGAGGATGGAGATTTTAGCGAGAAAGCCCAATGAGGTACTGTCGATACCCACGGTATCGCTTAAATCAATGAAAACCGCCTGCAGGTCAGGCTCAGCAATCATCTTTTCCAAAAAAATGTCCAATGCCGCGCACAATGTCAGGCGCACATCACCATTAAGCTTAAGTACGTAGACGCCATTATTTTTAGCGACCAAAATCTTACCTGAATTCATACTGTCAATTATACCGTTTGTAAACTGAGTACTGAAATATCATCGGGAGCACGACGTATTTCGTTCTCACCTAAACGTTGGATCATCAAATCAACACGATGATTCGTTTCTTTGACAAGCTCAAGCAAGCGCGCCTCTTTTTCCTGCAGGCTTTTTTGCGGCAAAATCTCCAGTACACCATCAGAAAAAACTGTTAAACCAAACTTTTTGGGCAGCGGCATATACACATCTTCGTATTCTGCACCTTCAAACAACCCAACCGGAAGCCCTCGCCCTTCAAGGTAACGCACATCATCGCCAATACTCATAATCGCTTGCGGAAAATGTCCACCATAACTGTAATTCAGCTGCCGCGTTTCCTTATCAATGACGCCGAGGAAAATAGTCAGGTGTCGCCCTAAATCAGCATCCAGCAAGTTTTTATTAATCCACTTCAGCATCCAGGCCGCAGAATTAACCTCACGCCGCTGCTCTTTTTGAAAGTGACGTCGCGAACGAATCGCAAGCTGCTTCATCATCACCGTTACAAAAGCCGATGACGCGCCATGCCCAGTAACATCAACTAGAAAAAACACCAGCTTGGTGTCACTAACCTGGTGGTATTCAACGTAATCGCCGGATAGATAATCAGCGGGAATAATCCGGTGTGTAAATTTATAATCCATCAACCGGTAAGGCGACGGCGGCAGCATTCTCTGCTGGACCAGTTTACCCGCCTGCTGGTCAGCCTGAACTTCCTCCAAACGCCGCTGCAGCTCACGGTTAGCAACTTCAAGCTGGTCACGGTATTTACGGTTTTCCTGCATCAGCTTCATGCGCTTCAAGCTGTTACTGACTGAAAATAAAACCATTTCAGGGTGAAACGGTTTACGCAAATAATCCATCACGTTCAGCTTAAGAGCTTCGGCCGTCTGCTCAATGGTGCCAAAGTGGGATAAAACAATAATCGGCAGTTCCGAATAAGTGGAACACAGCTCCTTGAGCATTTTTAAAGGATCGGCGTCTTTCATGCCCAGATCAAGTAACACCAGATCGACATGATTCCATTGAAGATACGTTAATGCGGCGGGAATATCGCTAACAAGGGTCGTTTCATAACCACCATCGTTCAGGCAATCTTGAATTAATTGCTGTGATTCCGGGTCATCGTTAACGATTAACAGATGTTCACAAGGGCCAGTCAAAGGCACACCCATTCAGTGGTTTAGGAATCATTTCTCACTTTATTTAGCGATTTATCATAGCAGGGCCATAGCCCTCATTGTTAGCTGCAAACATACTCTCAAGCAGCAACAGGTTCAAGTTGTTACACAAAAAAACCGGCAGGATAGCCGGTTTTTTCAATTTATATCAGCCAGCAAAAAAAGGCATTACTCATAATCAAGATCATCCGCGACAAAATCATCCTCAACGGCACCATCTGTGGCTAAAAATTCACGTCGCTGCATGTAAGCATCACGAATAAAACTGTACTCGTCACCCTGCACCAATTCTTCTGCGGATAACAAATCAGCACGCGTATCAATCGTGTCAACCGCATAAACAGCCGTACGTGTTTCATCGTGGTCAATATAAGCCTGCGGCACTGAGAAGTGGTCAGGCACCAAACTAATACCGTCCCGCACATTACTTGGACCTAACAGAGGTAAAACAACAAAGGGACCTGATTCAACCCCCCATGATGCTAACGTTTGACCAAAATCTTCTTCGTTACGTTGCAACCCCATTCTTGAAGCCACGTCAAAAATTCCAGCAACCCCAATGGTACTATTGATAAGAAAACGCATTAGATCGGTGCCCGCATCAGCAAACTTGAATTGCAGACTATCATTAATGAAGTTTTTAGTTTCGCCCAGATTATCAAAAATATTGCTAATGCCGTCATCAACGGGCGCTGGGGTTATCCAGTCATATCCCTTGGCAACAGGTTTTAAAAAATAGGTGTCCGCAAATTTATTGAAGCTGTATACCTTACGGTTAAAGCCTTCCCAGGGATCATCTGGGTTCACATCAGTACCCGCCTGGGCGCCGGCAGCCAAACTAAGCACTAAGCTCGTCAGGCCAATTGTTAAGCTTTTTTTAATCATCTTTTTACAACCTAATTGCACAGTTACCTCTCCCCAATGAGCACAATATCCATAACGCCTTAGTGTAGTTGAAATATGCTTGATAAACAGAACCTGATCTTTTTATTTCAAACATATTTTTGGTATTAAGGGCCTGTATTTTATCGAGTAGAGCGGTATACCACCACCATCCACCATCCACCATCCACCAATTATTAGCAAAACACAGACTCACTAAACCCCCAGTTCATCCATTTTTTTCTGCAAGCGTTTCGCGGAGATCGGCTGCGGCGTACCCAATTGTTGGGCATACAATGACACACGGTACTCCTCCAGCATCCAGCGAAACTGTTCAGCCGGTGTAGTATCGAGCCCCTGCGTGGCAAGTTTTTGATAAGCCGTTTCATACTTCAACCAAAACTGCTCATGTTCAGCGCACCAGATTTTTTCCTTGGCAAGCTGGCCCTGTAGTTTATCCATACGCTGTTCGATAGCCTTTAGGTAACGCGGATAATGCTGCAGGTGCTGCCACCCTACCCGCGCCAAGAAGTTCTTACAAAACAAGCGTTCCAGCTGGGTTTTGATTTCCGCAAACACGGGCATCCAGGGTAACGGCACCTTACCATTCAGTTTTTTACTGATCTGATGAAAAGTTTCACCCATTTCATTGAGCCTTTCGGCCATCTGGGTAGCGTGAGTCACCAGTTCCGATTTATGGCTTTCGAGGCAGGTTTTAAATTCAGCTTCATTGCTCGGCTGAGGTTTATCCAGCAAAAAGGTCTTATAGAAAGCCGCCTTAAGCAAATCATCCACCAATGATTTTTTATCCGCCAGTTTGCTGAAATAAAGCAGGGTTTTATCCAATTTTGGAAGATTCTTTTGCAGATATTTCACCTGCTGTGCATTAGCCAGCATCAATAAACGCAACACGCCACTGGCGGAAATCTGCTCGGCCTTTTCCTGAGTATCAGCCAGCACCAGACTGACACTGTTACCGGCATCTTCAATCGCCGGGAATGCCTTAAGTTTCATACCCGCCTGTTGCACATCTACGGTTTTTCCCAGTTCGCCAAAATCCCAGCGGGTAATACCGGTACGTTCTTCGGCATGGTGAGTCACACTCTGTAAGCTCTCACTCACCTGCTGACTGAATTGCTGACGCAGACGCTGCAAATCTCGCCCCTTGGCCACCACTTTACCGGACTCATCCAGCACACAGATATTAAAATGATGATAAGGTTCCAGACGCGATTCATCCCAGCTGGCACGCGGCACCTCAATACCCGTCAGGCGCTTCAGCGCCAAACCCAGTTTATCTGTTAAAGGTTCATTATCCGGTGCCATCTGTTTCAGCGCATTGGCCACAACATCGGGCACCGGCACAAAGTGCTTACGCAGATTTTTGGGTAAGGCCTTAACTAGCGCGACACACTTATCCGCTAACATGCCAGGCACTAACCACTGTAATCGGTAGGCTGGCAGCTGATTTAATAAACCCAGTGGAACTTTTAGGGACACCCCGTCATGATCAGTACCGGGCTCAAACTGATAACTCATTTTCAATTTCATACCCGGCCACATAAATATGTCCGGAAACTGATCATCACTGACATGCGAGGCGCTATGCTGCATCAAATAGTCGCGTGTCAGGTAAAGCTTTTTATCATTTGCCTGATCAGCCTTGACCCATTGCTCGAGCGCTACGGTTGAACAAACATCTGCAGGCAGATGCTCATCGTAAAACTCATACAGGACCTCATCATCCACCAAAATATCGCGTCGACGGGACTTATGCTCTAAGGCTTCAATTTCCGCTAACAGCACCTGATTGTGCCGCATGAAAGTAGCACGCAATTTGATGTCGCCCTCAACTAGCGCCTGCCGTATAAAAATCTGTCGCGCCTCAACAGGATCAATACGGCTGTAATCCACCCGTCGGCGATTAACAATGACCAGTCCGTATAGACTCACCTGCTCAAAACCCACTACCTGACCACGCTTTTTCTCCCAATGTGGTTCAGAGTGACTGCGTTTGACCAAATTCATGGCCAGTGGCTCAACCCAGGCTGGGTCGATTTTGGCGTTAATACGCGCGTAAAGTTTAGTGGTTTCCACCATTTCGGCCGACATCAGCCATTTTGGTGCTTTCTTGAACTGCCCGGAGCCCGGAAAGATATAAAACTGTCGATTACGTGCGCCCTTGTAATCTTTCTGATCCTGCTTTTCACCCAGGTTTCCAAGCAAACCGGTCATTAATGAACGGTGTACTGAATCGTAATCCGCCGCTTCGCTATTAAGCGTAAACTTCATGTCCTTACACACCAGCAACAACTGACGATGCAAGTCACGCCATTCACGAATACGCAGATAATTCAGAAAATACTTCTTACAGTATTTACGGAACTGGTTCTGCGTCATCGTCTCACTCTGCTCTTCAATACTGTTCCACAGGTTTACAAAACTGAGAAAATCGGAATCCTCATGCACGTAAGCGCGGTGCTTTTCATCGGCCGCCTGTTGCTTATCTAGCGGCCGTTCACGAGGATCTTGAATAGTCAACGCCGAGGCAATAATCAGCACTTCGGTCAAACCACCATTGCGATTAGCGGCAATCAGCATACGCGCAATCCGAGGGTCAACCGGGAAGCGCACCAGCTGTTTACCAATATTGGTAATCTGACGTTTCGCATTCACCGCGCCCAACTCTGTCAGCAGTTGATAACCGTCTTTAATAGCCCGACTTTCCGGTGCGTCCAGAAATGGAAACTTGCTGATATCGCCAAGCCGCAGATTAATCATCTGCAAAATTACCGACGCCAAGTTGGTTCGCAGAATTTCTGCATCGGTAAACTCAGGCCGGTTATTGAAGTCCTCTTCGTCATAAAGACGAATACACACCCCTTCAGCAATACGACCACAACGACCTTTTCGCTGGTTAGCGCTGGCCTGAGAGACTGACTCAATGGGCAGGCGCTGCACTTTAGATCGTGAGCTGTAGCGACTGATGCGTGCAAATCCCGGATCAATCACATAACGAATGCCGGGCACGGTCACAGAGGTTTCGGCAACGTTTGTCGCGAGAATAATGCGCTGTCCACGATGCGCCTGAAACACCCGGTTTTGTTCCGACGCACTCAAGCGTGCATAAAGAGGCATCACTTCTGTATGGGGGTAATGCTGGTCACTCAACAGTTTGGAGATATCGCGAATATCACGCTCACCGCTGAGAAAAATCAAAATATCGTTAGGCCCAGAGCGGCGCGGCAGCGCACGAATGGTTTCCACCGCCTCAAGAATGGAGGCGCCAACACCCTCGGTTTTCGCCTCCTCACTTTCGATAGGAGGCTGGTAAATAACCTCAACAGGAAAGGTACGACCGCTCACCTCAATGACTGGCGCACCGTCAAAGTGCCTGGAGAAGCGCTCCAGATCAATGGTTGCCGAGGTAATGATCAGTTTCAAATCCGGACGTTTGGGCAACAATGTTTTCAGGTAGCCCAACAGAAAATCAATATTGAGGCTGCGTTCATGTGCCTCATCAATAATCAGTGTGTCGTATTTATTCAGATAAGGATCATGCTGGGTTTCAGCCAGCAGAATACCATCTGTCATCAGCTTGATTTGGGTGGTTTCACTAACTTGGTCAGTAAAACGCACCTGATAGCCCAGCTGCTTACCCACTTCAACCTTCAGCTCTTCAGCCACCCGCGTCGCCACGGAACGCGCCGCTAAACGCCGAGGCTGGGTATGCCCAATCATGCCGCTAACACCGCGGCCTAAATCGAGACAAATTTTGGGGATTTGCGTGGTTTTACCGGAACCCGTTTCACCAGCGATCACCACCACCTGATTATTAGCAATGGCTTTAGAAATTTCGTCGCGCTTCTGGGAAATGGGTAAATTATTGGGAAACTCAATGGCTGGCGTTGCCGCTTTGCGTAACTCAACCTGATCCAGCGAACTCTGAACAGCCTGTTCCAGCTGCGCTAAGTTCATGTTGTTATTGCGAGCGCCTCTTTTAGGCCTGTTACCCTTTCCACCACGATCGTTATTCCGACCACTTTTTGAGGCTTGATGCTGGTCTTGGTTTTGAAGCTTATTCTGGGGTCGAGCAAGACGCTGTAACTGTGTACGCAGGCGATGCTTATCCTTGATCATGCACTGATCAATCTGCTGGTCAATTTTCTGCTTCAGTTCATCGGTCAGTTCAGAGGGTATCTTGGTGGTTGATTCGGGCGTCATGTCAAAGCTTGGTTGAGTTTATAAAGTGCTGGCACTGCCATTCTAAATTCTCTACATTAGCCCCCAAAAGAACAAACGAGGCACACAATGCAGCATCTTGAAAATTTTACCTTTGATGAATTAACCGTTGGCGATAAAGCCAGCACCGAACGCACGCTGGTTGAAAAGGATTTGATCCTGTTTGCAGCGGCCTCCGGTGATGTTAACCCTATCCATCTGGATGCGGATTATGCGGCCAAAACGCCCTTTAAACAACGCATCGCCCACGGTATCTGGTCTGGCTCGCTCATCTCCGCCACCATTGCCACCGTGATGCCAGGCCCAGGCTCTGTGTATCTTGGTCAAAGCCTCAAATTTATGCGCCCCGTTGTCCTCGGGGACACGCTTAAAATTGAACTCGAAATCATCAGCAAAAACGATCGAAAAAAGAGCGTTGAAATTAAGTGTACTGTCACCAATCAGGATGGCAAAACAGTGGTTAAAGGCGTAGCCGATGTATTGGCTCCAGCAGAAAAGCAAACCGTGGAGCGCCCAACTTTACCTGAAATATCGCTGAGCTAAGCACGCCTACGTAAGCTCCACCTAATACACCAACACCCAATAGCTGAGGTATTTCACACAGCTATTGGGTATAATCAACAACTAAAGAGGTCTCTATTTACGATCAAACTACAGAGGGTTTGCTATGTCCACTGTCGAGATTGTCCATGCCGATTTAACCTCAATGCCTGTCGACGCAATTGTGTGCCCCGCCCATAAACACCTGACCAGAGGGCAAGGTGTATCAGCTCAACTTTTTGACCTCATCGGGCCTCCCCTGGTCGACGCTTGCTCCGTTCTGGGTGAGTGTCAAATTGGAGAAGCTCGCTTAACCAGCGCCTTTAACCTACCAGCCAAACACATCATTCATACCGTTACTCCGCAATGGAGCGGCGGCGATCAATGGGTGGCCAACACCCTGAAATTACTCAGCCAGTGCTATGAAAGTGTGATGAACTTGGCGGAGCAACAAAAAATTCGCAGCATCGCCTTTCCCGCATTAGGTGCTGGCACCAATAAAATTCCACACCCGCTGGCCGCTCATCAAGCTTTGGAGGTATTACAGAAATACACCGAAAAGTTTGATCGCCTTGTGATCTGTCTACATAGTGATAACAGCTTAAAAAGCTGGCTGGATACACAGCGTAAGTTTTTCCCACAATAACTCAGCGATACTCGATCAGTTTTAAAATAACCGCTACCTGATCAACCTGAACGCTTCATACAAAGCTCATATTTGGCTCTTAACCGAATACTTGAGCTTCCTTTGATTTAAGTCAACAACCCCCAGAACAAAGTTGTTAACGGATAATTAATCTCTATACTTCGGCGCGAAAACAGGCCACAGAGTTTTGGATGTAGCCTTCCCACATGCGGCACCGAACCGCAATGAATAACCGCTCTCAGTTGTAACGAGTCCTTATGTGCCAAAGCCTTCTTAAACACAGCAAAGAAAATCAGTCGAAACCACAAACAACTGATAACAGCGTATTTAACACCCAAGACACATTAATCAGCATCTCAGACGCAACGTCAGGCTGTGTTGGCGATGAATATTTCAAAGCATTAGCCATCGCAACATCCAGACATTTCGACATGGATTTTGTCATTATTGGCGAGCTAGACAAACAGACCCAACAGAGCATTCACACAAAAGTTTTTGTCGCTAACGGAAAAATCACTGACAACATAACCTATGAACTTAAAGGTACTCCCTGTGAAAAGCTCTTAAAAAGAAGCACGTTAGTTCATCCTTCAGGCATTCAAGAGGCTTACCCCCAAGACACACTGCTACAAACGATGAACATTGAGAGCTATGTCGGCACGACATTATTTTCAAATTCGGGTGCGCCAATTGGCATACTGGTCGCCCTCGGCAGACAAACAATTAAGCAGCCGGAACAACTTGGCACCTGTTTTAAGACGGTTGCAGACAGAACAGCGGCCGAAATGGAACGAACCATCGTTGAAGAGGATATCCATAAGCTATCAAAAATCATTAACCAAAGCCCTGTCACCGTTATGGTGACGGATACAGAGGGTAATCTGGAATATGTAAACGAGCATTTTGAAAAAACATCCGGCTACTCTAGTAGCGATGTGATAGGTCGCAACGCTCGCATTCTAAAATCAGGGCATAGCGCCAACGATCAATACCCTCAACTTTGGGAGGCTCTCAAAAAAGGTAAAACCTGGGTGGGCGAGCTTCAAAACAAGCGAAAAGACGGCTCGCTTTATTGGGAGAGAGGCAGTTTTGGTGCGATAAAAAATGCCCAAGGCAAAATCATAAATTACGTTGCTATAAAGGAAGACATTACCAAAGAAAAAGAGGCCGAAAAGGAGGCCCGCCTAGCTTCAGCGGTCTTTGAAACAGCCACAGAGGCTGTGATGATAACCGATACTCATCATAAAATTATTAAAGTTAATAGCGCCTTTACCAGAATAACCGGCTACAACGCGGCAGAAGTGCTCGGGGAAAGCCCCTCCATTTTAAAATCAGGCCACCATAAACAAAGCTTTTACGACGACATGTTTAAAGGTTTAGCTGCCAACGACAACTGGCGTGGCGAAATTTGGAACCGGCGCAAAAACGGTGAGGCCTATCCAGAGTGGTTAGCCATTTCGGCCATGCGCGACAGCAGTGGAGAACTTGAAGGTTATGTCTCCCTGTTTAGTGACATTTCCAAACGGAAACAGGATGAAGCCCGCATTCTTCATCAAGCAAATTTTGATGCCTTAACGGGCTTACCCAATCGCAGTTTATTTGCTGACCGCCTCTCAAGAGCATTGGAGCAGGCAGAAAGAGACAATAACAATTTAGCTTTGTTATTTATTGGTCTTGATAGCTTCAAATCTATTAACGAAACTCTGGGCCATGCCATTGGTGATCAACTATTACAAGAAGTGTCATCACGTCTATTAAACGAGTTGCGAAAATCTGATACTGTTGCCCGACTTGGGTCGGATGAGTTTGCTGTTGTGATTTCAGGCAAAAGCAGCCTGCATAACATTGAAGATATTGTAACGAGCACACTGGGTTGTATTGCCGCCCCTTACTCTATTCAGGGCCATGATGCTTTTCTGTCCGCCAGCATAGGCGTCAGTGTCTATCCTCAGGATGGCTTAACCACCGAAAGCCTGCTGAGAAAAGCTGACGCCGCCATGCACAGGGCAAAAGACAATGGTCGAAACAACGCCCAGTATTTTACCCTGGGGATGGAAGTTGAGGCTGAACAGCGGCGCGAACTGGAAAAAATGCTTCGTCAAGCAATAGACGATCAGCAATTCACGCTCAACTATCAGCCGATAGTCGATACTACTACCGGCAAAATTAATAGCGCTGAAGCCCTCATTCGCTGGACTCACCCAACAGAAGGGGTCATCTCTCCAGCAAATTTTATCCCCTTTGCAGAAGAAAAAGGGCTTATTTTACTGATTGGCGAGTGGGTGCTTAATGAAGCCTGTAAAACGGCTGCCTCATGGCTGGATCACTCCGATCACCCGCCCAGTGTTTCCGTCAATCTCTCCAGCTACCAACTGCAACGCCAGAATATTTCTCAACTGCTGCAAAATGTATTAGCAACATCCGGGCTACCCGCCGAGAAGCTGACGCTTGAAATCACTGAAAGCCTATTACTTGCCGATGACGAAGAAACATTGAGACAGCTTCAGAGCATTCGTCAACTTGGCGTCAAATTATCAATAGATGACTTTGGCACCGGCTATTCATCGCTCAGTTATTTGAAGAAATTTCCGATCAGTAATTTAAAAATCGATCGCTCGTTCATCATGGGGCTTCCTGCAAGCAGCGAAGATGCGGCACTGGTAAAAGCGATTGTTCTTATGGGCGAAAGTTTAAATCTTAATGTCATTGCCGAAGGCATTGAAACACAACAGCAGGCCGATTTTCTGAAAAGCCTCAACTGCAAATGGGTTCAAGGCTTTCTCTACAGCAAACCGCTGTCAAAAACAGATTTTCTTAATTTTCTAAAAGTACACTAACGGTGCTTTTCGATAATATTTAGGGGCAAACCGGCTTTAAACAGCCTCAATAAACGCCTGGATATAAGAGGAAAACTCATCCACTTCCACCAAAAAAGCATCATGCCCATAATTCGTATGGTGCTCAATGTAATCCACCTTAACACCGGCTAACAGTAACGCCTCGTAAAGTTCTTCCTGCTGAGGAGGCGTAAAGAGCACGTCAGAGTCAGCGCTAATAACCAGAGTTCTGGCTTTAATCGAGCGAAATACATCATCGAGTTTACGAGTGCCGGATTCAGTGAGATCGAAGCGATCCATCGCCTCGATTAAACGCAGGTAACAGTTACAGTCAAAACGATTAACAAACTTCTGAGCATTGTAATCGAGATAATTATCAATCGATTCACGCCCCTGTTTACCCACAAAGCGTTCGTTAATTTCAGTCCAGTTACGGTAAGTTAGAAGCCCATGTTTGCGCGCTATTTTAAAGCCCTGCAGCTGACTGGAGTTAGTGTAATGCCCATTATTCCAGTCCGCATCCTGTTGAATAATCTCTTTTTGAATAAGCCGGTTGGCATGATTGGCCGGGTAGCCTTGCGCGCAAGAAGAAATCGAAATGAGATGGCGAGCATGATCAGGATAAAGCACTAACCACATAACAGAAAGCATCGCACCCATTGAGCCACCAAGCACCGCATGCAGCTGCTTAATGCCGAAAAAATCAATCAACATTTTTTGGGAGCGCACCATGTCCTCAACCGTAACATCAGGAAAGTCAGCTCCGTAGGGCTGCGATGTTTCGGGGTTAATCGTGAGCGGTCCGGACGACCCATAACAACTACCGAGGTTGTTAATACAAATAATAAAATATTTATCCGTATCAAGCGCCCTGCCCGAACCCACCATATCATTCCACCAGCCAGTATGTGTGTTCTTTTCAGTCGCCGCCAAATGGCTGCCGGTAGAAAGTGCATGATGCACAACAATCGCGTTACTTTTGTCTTCGTTCAGCGTGCCGTAGATATCATAAACAAGCTCTAACGGATTAATGCTTGCGCCAGATTCAAAGTGAAAGTTTTGGTTGGAGGTGAACTTAAAACTTCCATCTTTACGTTCACTTATATAATTATCCATTAATACTCAATCGGTTAGCCGTTGGGAGCTTTTATTATCAAGCTTATCGAAAATAGCAAACACCGCTTTTACAGCAGGGTTAAATCACGCGGACAGCAAATACACTGGTTCTGTGAAAACTGATATGAAAAAATAACACTATCAGGATCAGTCAGGCTGGGAGAACACATGAAAGTTAACCTCACCCACATTGCCCTGCACGTGGCAGATATAGATGCCTGCGTCGCTTTTTATTGCGATTACGCAGGCATGCGAATCGTACGTGATCGCAAGACTCACGACAACCATGTCTACTGGTTAGCTGAGCCCGGCAAGGAAACAGAATTTATTATGGTGATCATGCCTTGCGGTCCTGGGCGCAACCAATCAGAAAAAGACCTGTCGCACCTTGGGTTTGCTGTTTCCAGCCATGAAGACGTTGATACCGTTGCCAAACGTGCCGCCAGCGACGGCATTCTGGTATGGGAGCCTCGCCAAGAACCCTACCCTGTTGGCTATTACTGCGGGGTGCGAGACCCGGATGGTAACTTTGTCGAATTCAGCTACGGCCAACCCCTGGGGCCAGGCGCGAAGGAGCCTTAACCGTTTTTATTGGACTTATCCTGTTCCGCATCAGCCTTTTCTTTCAAATCGTTAGTTGTTTGCTGTTCTGAAGCGGGCGCCGTGTCACTCTCTGTTTGTAATCCCAGCTCCGCATCCAGCTCATTGAAGTCCATTTCAATATGCAGCTCATCAAAATCATCCTCAACCTCTGGGGCTGTTTCCACCTGCTCCTCAGTGGATGTGTCGATATCCAGCTGCTGCCATTCTTCAGCCAGTTCCGTTTCCTCATCAAAAATATCATCTAACTCAAGCTCAATATCCAGCTCGCTGGTCGTATCTTCTTCACTCTCTGAGTGAAGCTCTGGCTCTGGCTCTGGCTCTGGCTCTGGCTCTGGCTCT